>Ga0306920_100004488_pt1 | contig 17883 bp, 19 predicted proteins | sample flu12Cox44000170_FD_204666 | JGI IMG/M metagenome (GOLD analysis project Ga0306920, IMG submission 204666) | Lab enrichment of tropical soil microbial communities from Luquillo Experimental Forest, Puerto Rico - flux4day.12C.oxic.44.000.170 (v2)... | ecosystem: Environmental > Terrestrial >... | reverse complement strand
TGACCTGACTTTGAGTTTCTTATTGGTACGCTCTTTTAGCACGTTTTAGCGGCTCCGGGTCGAGGACGAAGGTGTCGCTCATGCGGCTGCGGCTCGCAGGCGGGGGCGCGATGCCGCAGGCCCCAGTATCCACGATCCTGCAAAAATTTTCGGCCGATGTACGACTGGGCCCTTTAGGACCGCACGAAGACGCCTTTGCCGCTGGTCTGGCGGTCGAACAGCCGATAGGCCTCCTCGGCCTGGGCCAACTGCCAGCGATGCGTGAACAGGTGGTCGACTGCGATCTTGCGGTCGGCGACGAAGCGGGCGCAGTCCGCCTGTCCAATCGTGGAAAAGGTCCATGAGCCGATAACGGTGAGCTGTTTGCGCAACAGATCGCGGCTGACATCGAGCGACACGCCGCCGCCCTCACCGACAAAACAGACCGTACCCCATGCCCTAGTCGCCCGCACGGCGGTCACCCTGCCCTCTGCCGCCCCGGACGTGTCGAGGCTCAGATCGGCGCCGGCGCCGTTGGTCAAAGTCTTGATGGCGGCGACCGGATCGTCGGTCTTGGGATCGATCAATGCATCGGCGCCGAATTCCTTGGCGCGCGTCAGCCGCTCGGCGCTAACGTCAAGTGCAATGACACGCGCGCCCATGGCGACTGCAAGCTGGGTGGCCGAAAGCCCGACCGGGCCCTGGCCGATTATGGCGATGGTATCGGCGCCGCTGACGTTCATCCGGCGCAGTGCGCCATAGGCCGTGCCGGTGCCGCAGGAAATCGCCGCGCCGGTCGTGAAACTCAGCTGTTCGGGCAAGCCGACCAGGGTGTGCGCTGGAACTTTCATGTAATCGGCATGTGCGCCATGCGCCGTGACGCCATAGATCGTGCTTCCGGCACTGCACATTTGGGCCCAGCCGCTGAGGCAATGCCGACAGGCACCGCAGCCGCTATAATGATGAACCATGACGCGGGCGCCAGCCGGTGCAGCGCGCTTTTCCACCTTGCTCCCAGCCGCAACGACGACACCGCAGGGCTCGTGCCCAGCGATGACGGGACCTTCGAGCTTGCCGAGCCCGAGTGCCGCGGTTTCCCCGCCGGTAGCGCGATAAAATTTCAGATCACTGCCGCACATGCCCGACGCCTTGATCTCGATGACGACCTCGTTGGGGCCGGGCGTCGGATCGGGAAATTCCGCAAGCTGTAATTTACGCTCGCCGAGAAAGGTCACACCACGCATCAAAATCCTCCGCTGCATTCGCCATGTTCGTGATCGGGAAAAATCGGGCCACGGCGCTGTCCGACCTGCGACACTTATCCACAGGGTGCCTTGACCCGTCGCCGACCCGCCGAGCAGGCTTGCGCCTTGAAATCGATGGACGAGCGATGGGCGACCATATAGCGGCAGCGCAGCGTTACCGGGCCCGGGCGGCTAAATGCGAGCTCTTTGCAAAGAATACGTCTTCCATGGGATTTGGCGAGTGCTACCGGCTGCTCGCGCAGCAGTATCTCGTGCTTGCGAATTTGGAAGACGACTGCGCGCGGCGGCCCTCCCCCTTCGCGCGGCAAGAGCACCAAAAAGAGCAACCGAAACCCGCCGACCAGCCACCCGCCCGGCCGGTTTGCGCGCGCATGTCCGCGGAGCGGCAGTTGCAAATGACCGCCCCCTCTACAGAGACCGTTTCGATGCCCCCGATGTAGGCCTGATCAATGCCGGCAGCGGAATTCAGCCGCTAAGCAAATATCTGAAATTTGGGCCTTTCTAGCCCGCGGCACTGGCTCGGGCGAGCGTGGCATTGCAGCGCACACCGACGGTGTTGCCAATCACTGCGGTATCTAGAAAGATTATTGCGCGTGTACGTGCACGGAAAACATGCGCGCGCTACGGATCGCTCGCAATTTGGAAAAACAATGGAGCGTTAAGCTGCCATGCTGGCTATCCGCTTGCGCATGAATCGGTGAACGCAACTCACAGCATCGGAGCCAAGCAATGACGAATCTGGGGTCGTTGAATGGCAGCCGTGAGGCCGGAAAGTCGGAACATCTTGGTTGGAAGGAACTGTATCTGAAGGAGGACTGGTGGGCCGTCTGGCTCGGCTTCGCTTTAATGGTCCTTGCGATCGTTTTATTCCAGGCCGGCAGCGGCAATATTCTCAAGGCGCTTGCCATCAACCCAGGCGGGCTCAGGTGGAGTTCGTTCGGCCAACTCGCCGATCACTTCGCGAAAAACGCACATCTGTATCTTTATCAGTTCGTGTTCTGGCTGATCTTGTTCGGCGCCACGACTGCCGCGATGGGAGTGAAATTCAAAGAATTCATACCGGGATTTATTTTCCTGTATGTAGCCTCGATTGTCATGTTCGCGATCGCCGGCTGGGCCAATGCGGCGCAGTTCAATCTTGAAGCGCCGCTGGTCGCGCTTATCCTCGGTCTCCTCATCGCCAATGTGTTTCGTTTGCCGGCGTGGATGGATAGCGCGTTCCGGGTCGAATATTTCATCAAGACCGGAATCGTTCTGCTCGGTGCCACGTTCCCGATAATGCTCGTGCTTACCGCCGGGCCGGTCGCCATCGTTCAAGCGACGATCATTTCTCTCGTCACGTGCCTCGTGATCTATTTCGTTGGCACGCGCGTGTTCGGCCTGGATAAACGCCTGGCCGCTGTCATGGGCGTCGGTGGCGCGGTATGCGGCGTGTCGGCCTCGATGGCAATCGCTGCGTCGGTGAACGCCAAAAAGGATCACATTTACACGTCGGTGACGCTCGTCGTCATGTGGGCCTTGGTCATGATCCTGGTGCTGCCGTTCCTTGCGCGCGCCATGGCCCTGCCCGCCGGCGTAGCCGGGGCATGGATCGGCACCTCCGAGTTTGCCGACGCGGCCGGCTTCGCCGCGGCCACGACCTACGGCAAGATGGTCGGAGCCGAAGATACCGCCATCAGATCGTTCACGCTGATGAAGGTGATCGGCCGCGACCTTTGGATCGGCATCTGGTCGATCGTGTTCGCCGCGATCGCGACCTTCGTATGGGAGAAGGGCGAGAGCGGTCGCGTACCGGACGCGCGCGAAGTATGGTGGCGGTTCCCGAAATTCGTAATTGGCTTCTTTGTTGCGTCTATGCTGATGAGCGCGTTTACCGGAACTTTCAGCACCGCGGACTTCAACAGCGCAGTGCGGCCAAACTTGCTCGCGCCATTAGCGTCGTTCCGCACCTGGACATTCATCTTCTGCTTTCTCAGCATTGGGCTGACTACGCGGTTTCGCGATCTGCATGTGGTGGGTTGGAAGGCGTTCTGGTCCTTCACCATCGGCGTCGCCGTCAATGTGATCCTGGGTTACTTCTTGTCGGTGGCGATCTTTGGCAGCTATTGGGCAGGTATCCACTGATGCGCCGCAAAAGGCGCTGAAGCGCTGCGGCGTCTGCCGATTCTTCACCGGCACGCCGGCAGCCCTCGAACGCGCGATTGCCGGCCTCAATATTCTCAGCTCCACCTACGGTTCGGTGCGCGGCGATACCGGGCTGTGCGAGCGGTACGACGTTTCACGACTGCGGCCACGACGGCCTGTCGCGAGTTTCAAGCGAGATGAAGCTCGCGTCCGCCCCCCGGCGGCAACTTCACATCATTGCAGAAAATCCTCAACCAGCTTGATCGTTGCTGCGGGATTTTCCTCCATGAGCCAATGACCTGAATTGGGCACAATTGCTCCCTGCACATTGGTCGCTGCCGCGCGCATTACGGTCGCCATCATCGGACCGAACGACTTCTCGCCGCCGACTGCGAGTATGGGCATCGTCAGCATGCCTTTGCCCACGAATGCCTTATTGTCCATGGCGTCCTGATCGAATGCCTTGAACTGTTCGAACCCGGCATGCATGGCGCCCGCCTCGGCATAGAGTTTGGCGTAGTGCTTGCGCGACGCTTCATCGAATTTTTTCGGATCAGCCGAAAATTCATTCCAGAACCGATCGAGATAGATTCGCTCGCGGCCTTTCACCAGCCGCTCCGCATCCGGTCCGTAGAAGGAGAAATGCCAGAGTGCGTGGCTACGGATAATGTCATCCCACGGCCCTATTCCGGGAAGCGGGGCATCGATGAGGACGAACTTGCCTACGCGGCCTGGATATTGGGCGGCAAATGCATAACCAACCATGTTGCCGATATCGTGAGTGACAAGATCGACCTTTTCGATCTTGAGCGCATCAAGCACGCCGGCCAGATCCGCAGCTTGGGTCTTTTTGTCATAGCCGCCCGCCGGCCGCGACGAGAGACCAAGCCCGCGCAGGTCGGGCACGATCACGGTATGGTTGCGAACCAGCCGAATGGCCAGCGGCGACCACATGTCGCCAGTTTCGCCGTAACCGTGCAGCAAAACGACCGCGGGGCCCTCGCCGCCGACGCGCACATAGATCTGCACGCCATTGGTGAGAATGTTGTCGGTTCTGAAATTCGCCGGATAAGGCTGGATGGCGGCCAGCGCAGATGCGCCGAGAAGAAAGCTGATCGACGCCGCAACAGCGAATTTCCGCATTTGCAAACTCCCCCAAATGCACGCCGAATTGATGGTCCCCGCAGCAGCAGGCTACGGTCTCAGCACGATCTTGGCAGCGGCGGCGCGGCCGGCATCGATGTCCTGGAAGGCGCGCGGCCCCTCGGCGAGCGGCCGCTGTTCGATCCAGTCCAGCGGGCCGAGCCGGCCGGAGGCAATAGCCTCAAGCGTCCGCCGAAATTCCAGCGGCGTATAACAATAGGTGCCGGCGACGATGATCTCCTGCAGCGTAATCTTGCGGACATCGAAGCCCTCTGAGCCCGGCAACAATCCGACATGAATGATCACCCCGCCGGGCTTGACCAGACGCGAAGCCGCAGCACGGGTGGCAACCGCGCCGACGGCGTCGATGACAAGATCGATCGAATGTTTGGCCGGTTGACCGGATTCGTCCGGCGCATAGCATTCGAACGAACCGGCGCGAGCCGCCGTCCGGCGCCGTGCGGCATTGGGTTCGCCGATATGAATCTGCGCCGCGCCGTGCATCGCCAGAACCAAAGCGCAGGCAAGCCCAATCCCGCCGCCGCCGAGCACGCCGCAGCGGCTCGCCGCAAGCGGTCGCTGCATCAAACGGGCGCCAAGATTGACCGCGTGATAGGCGACCGCAAGCGGCTCGGTCAGCGCCGCTTTTGCGCTGTCCAGGCCGTCGGGAATCTTCACGACGTTGCGCTCCGGCACGCGCACCAGTTCGGCAAAGGCGCCGGCACGCGGCGGCACCGAAAGGAGCTGTCGCGAAGGACAAAGATGCGGGCGGCCTTCCAGGCACCAGTCGCAGACGCCGCATGGAACAAGCGGATTGACGGCGACACGCGCGCCACGATCAGGACCGCTGACAACAACGCCGGCGGCTTCATGCCCCAGCACGAGCGGCGGCGGTCGCCGAGAGTCGTGGCCATGGTAGGCATGCATATCGGAGCCGCAAATTCCGACCGCTTCGACGCGGACTAAGACTTCATCATTGCCCGGCGCCGGCTCCGGTTCTTCGCGGCACAACAGAACGTTCGGCTCGGTGTAGACAAGCGCTTTCATCTTGATCGGTCGCTGCAGGCCGTTTCACGCGCGATGTTAGCAGGAACCACCGGATCGCCAAAATGCGTCGCGACCTCGTCAGTCGCAAAAACGGCGGGATTTTCGACAAACAAGCGGGCGGCATTGGTGCGCTGATCAACGATCACACCACCCGGCACCAAGGGACGACGCCATGGATGTTGCAATGCGCGACCGCCCAAGGAGCGAAGCCGAACAGGCAAACTCGGTCCCCCGGATCGTCGTCGTTGGCGGCGGAGCCGGCGGACTCGAACTTGCCACCATGCTCGGCGACAAGCTCGGTCGCCGCGGCAAAGCCGAAATTACGCTCATTGATAAATCGCGTGCGCATTTATGGAAGCCGTTGCTGCACGAGATCGCCGCGGGCAGCATGGATCTCGGTCATCACGAGCTCGATTATCTGGCGCAGGCGCACTGGCACCATTTCAATTATCGCGCCGGCGAAATGATCGGGCTCGATCGCAACCGTCGTGAAGTGCTTGTCCCGCCCGTGATCGAGGAGAAGGGCATCGAGGTCACTCCGGCGCGCGGCTATCCTTACGATATTCTGGTCGTGGCTGTCGGGAGTTCGACCAATGATTTCGGCACGCCGGGAGTAGAACAGTACGCGATCTGCCTCGAGACGCCCGACGAGGCGGCACGCTTCCACCGCCGTCTCGTCAACGCATGTTTGCGCGCGCAGAATCAAAACGGGCCGCTACGGCCGGGACAGCTCCAAGTCGCAATTGTCGGCGCCGGCGCCACCGGCGTCGAACTCGCCGCTGAATTGCACAAGACGACGCGCGAACTCGTGGCATTTGGGCTCGATCGCATCGATCCCGACCGGGACATCACGTTGCACCTGATCGAGGCTGCTGACCGAATCCTGCCGGCCTTGCCGGCACGCATCGCAAAATCTGCAACCGATCTGCTTGGCAGCCTTGGCGTCAAGGTTTACACCTCCGCACGCGTGGCAGCGGTGACGCCGGATGGCATCAAGCTTGCCGACGGCACGATCATCAATGCGGAGCTCGTCGTCTGGGCGGCCGGGGTCAAGGCGCCGGGCTTTCTTCACAACATCGACGGGCTCGAAACCAACGCGATCAATCAGCTCGTCGTGCGGCAAACCCTGCAAACCACCCGCGATGACGATATTTTTGCCATTGGGGATTGCGCCGCCTGTTCATGGCCGGAACGAAAAACCCTCGTACCGCCGCGTGCGCAGGCCGCGCACCAGCAGGCGACGCACTTGGCAAAACAACTGCCGCGAAAACTTGCCGGGCAACCAATTCAACCCTGGTATTACCGCGACTTCGGCTCACTGGTGTCGCTCGGCGAATACAGCACGGTCGGCAGCTTGATGGGCAAGCTCGTCGGTCGCAGTTTCTTTGTCGAAGGCTATTTCGCGCGGCTGATGTACGTGTCGTTGTACAAAATGCACGAATATGCGCTGCACGGCTTTATCAAAGTCGCGCTCGACACCCTCGTTCGGCTGATCACGCGGCGCACCGAACCTCAGGTGAAACTGCATTGACAAGGGATGCGCGCCCGCAAGCAAACACAATGCAGCTCCGCCAACGCGGCAGCCCCGGTGCCTGACGGATCTACTCTTCTGGCAACAGCCCGTTACGCGGCGAGGTTTAATTCCTTGCTGGGCCGGAATGCGACTTTCTTGCCGGCCTTGATCTCGATCGGCTCGCCGGTTGCGGGATTGCGTCCCATGCGCGCGGCGCGGTGCTTGACCTGCAGAATACCCAGACCGGCGATCCTGACACGTTCACCGTGCTTCAAATGCCGGGTAATTTGGTCGATCAGATCGTGAATCAGCGTTTGTCCCATGCGTTTGGTCAGGTGATGGTCCTTGGCCAAGCGGGCGGCGAGATGCTTCATCGTCACTGTAGCTTTGGTCGCCATGGCTTTCCTCCTCCGCGCGGTGGTTGCGCAGATAAAAGCTAGCTTATCTGATTCGCGGTGAACGAAATTCAATGGACGCTGGCAAATCCAACCGACCGGCCGCGGGGGAGCGTGCCGGCTTGAGGTCAATAGCCGATCAAAATCTGGGCGGCTGCGCCATTTCTCATCAGCCGCACCCTGCGTTGCTACAGCAAGTCCTTGATAAGGCCTAAAGAATGCGCCGGGCGGGGCTAAGCCACTTGGCACATCTATTGCACCGCCGCTACGCGTCGCGGCAAGCTCTTAAATAGCAGAGGAAGCCCCAATGACCCGCGCCGACCTGACTGAAAAGCTTCTCGACATCAAACGCGAAAAGGGATGGACCTGGAAATATATATGGGAACAAATCGGCGGCATGTCGCCGGTCCTCGTCACCGGTGCCATTCTCGGGCAAATGAAATTCACCAAACCGCAGGCCGCCAATGCGGCAAAGCTGTTCGGTCTTTCCAAATCCGAGGAGACCTTGCTCAACGAGGTGCCGATGCGCGGCGCCGGCACTGCGATGCCGCCGACCGACCCGCTAATCTACCGGTTCTACGAGCTGGTCATGGTCAACGGACCGGCGTTGAAGGCGCTGATCGAAGAGGAATTCGGTGATGGCATCATGTCGGCGATCGATTTCGATATGGAAATCAGCCGGCAGAGCGATCCCAAGGGTGACCGCGTGCGGATAGCGATGAGCGGCAAGTTTCTACCGTACAAGTATTACGGCGCAACGGGCAATAATCTCCAATACGGCCTTAAAGAACAGTGAGCGCCGCGGCGCCGCGCGGCTAAATCTCGATTAGCTGAGCACCTCTCGCACCGCACGTGCGGCCTCGTTAATCGCAAGGTGCGCGTAGGCATCTCCGCCGGCGTCGGAATTTGCAATGGCGATGCGACCGAACGGCTGCCGCGCCACCTTGAGGATCCGATCCTCGTAGTCGTTGCCGTCATACAGCGAATTTGCCACGTAACCGTAGCCGTGCGGCCAACGGTTCACGGTAATCGCCGCGATGTCGCGCGCGCTGACAAAGCCGCCGGCACCGAGCATGCGGTCGAGTTGGTCGCGGATGCGGTCTTCGAAATCTGCAAAGGTCATGGCAAAAAGCTTGGCTTGGCCGACGCGAAACTGGGCGCGTGCATCAAGTCCGGAATTTGGCACGCCGGGCACGTGCACGAGATGGACAACGATCGGCTCGTCCGGGTCGCGCGGATGGCGATAACCGCCGAGGTCGACCGGAAAATCGAGCGCAGCGTGAGTGAAAAAACCCATGGGCGCGGCAATGTCGGAGACCTTGAGCGCGAGCCATGACCGCCAATTGCGGATAACGACATTGGTATAAACCAGCGGCGTCTTGACATTGAGCGCTAGCGCCTCGCGCTGCCCCTTGGGCAGTTCGGGCGCCAGAAATGGAATCATCATGTGGAAGCAGGCGAGGATTGCGTGTCTGGCGACGACGCGATGGGCTGCGCCGTCGTCGCGCACATAACCGACGGAGACCCCGTCGGCCGTTTGCCGCACATCGAGCACGGTCGATAAAAGACGGATGCGAACTTTGTGCTCCGCACGATCGAGCTGTTCATAGTCGAAATCGGCAAGCACGACATCGTCCATTGTCTGTCCGGGCGCCACGGCCGGAATAAGCGCGCGCGCCAGAAGCCGCGCCAATGAGGCGTTGCCGTCCGGGAAATGATAAATGTAGGGCTCGCTCCATTCCGGATGATCCTCAGCGGTAAGGCCCAATCCGGCAAAGCCGGGATAGCCGAAGCTGCGCAGATCAAATGCCGGCACCGCGTCGCAGCCGAGCCCGAAAAAGCCGAGCGGGCGGCCCTGGAAGCAATTCGCCACCTCCGCGCTACAGCCGCAGATCTTGATGAGATAGTCGCGGTAGCTCGTGCTCTTGAGGATCTTGAGCTTTTCCTCATTTGATCTGTCTGCAAGCGGGTCACGGGCGGAGTCATATAGCGACAGTAACTGCTGTTTGCTCGAATCCGCGATCGGTATGGCGGCGACAAACTTGGCCAGCGCATCGCCGGCCTCGATATGGCGCGACAGCAGCGGGTCGCCGGCAATGAGCGTATCGCGCCCGAATGTTTCCCGATCGAAAAACACCCCGCGCAAGAGTCCAAGCGAAGCATAGAAGCCCCGATCGAACGCAGTGTCGAAGCGGCCGATCTCTACGCCGAGATCGCGCAGCAGTCGCTTGGCGACATCGCTCCACAATGTTTTCGGCGACTGCATCGATTGGCTGCCGCCATAGCCGATAAGCATGCGCCGGCCGACCGTAAACTCGTTGCGCTTGGCATGGCCGCCGAAATCGTCGTGATTATCGATGATCAGGATGCGGGCGCCTGGCCCTGCTGCGCGGCGATAGAACCAAGCGGCAGAGAGCCCGCTGATTCCGCCACCGACCACAACCAGGTCGTAGTGCTCTTCGATCGCGGCATCGTTGATGCCGAAGCGCCGGCCCTCGCGTGCGAAAGCGTGGGCGACCTCGAAGGACCCGGGATGTTGGCCGCGCAGGCCGGTCAGAGCCGGCGGACAATATCGGCCGGGAGCGGCGGCGAGCTGAGCCGCCGGAGTCAGTCCAGCGGCAACGGCAAGGGCGGTGCCGTTGAGAAAATCGCGCCGGGTGATGGATGGCATGCGAAAATCTACCATCGTGATCCTGGCTTTGCACGGCAAGCGAACCCCTCTTCTTAGGCAACCGTTCATCGCTGTTGAACCCGCAGGCCAGATGGTAAATTTCGCTTATGGCGAGCCACCCCATTCTCATTGTCGGTGGCGGGCTGACGACCGCGCTGGCACTAGCGCGACGCGGTCGCCCGACGCGAGTGCTCGAAGGCGCCGCGGAATTCGGCGCGATCGGCTATGGCATCCAATTTGGCCCGAATGTCTTTCACGTTATCGACCTACTCGGACTGACGGCCAATGTCCTTGCGGTTGCAGAGGCGCCGGCGGCGGTGGTGATGCTGGATGCGCTCGATGGCAAAGAATTGGTGCGCATGCCAACCGGCGTGTCGTTCCGGGCGCGTTTCAAAATCCCTACATCATCGTTCACCGCATCGATTTACATAACGTATTGCTCGATGCCGGCCACCAGAACGAGATGATCGAACTGGTGGCGGATGCGATGGTGACCGGTTTTGAGGAGGACGGCGATAAGGTCGGCGTGGCAACGGCGGATGGCCGCACCTTTAGCGGCGCGCGCGCCGGTGCGGCATTGGCACAAGGACCGGGTCGCTCATCTGGGAGACGCCCCGCACGCGCCGTTGCAATCGCTGGCGCAGGGCGCCTGCATGGCCATCGAGGACGGATTCTTCCTTGCCGAAACGATCGCCGCCGCTGGTGATGATTTTGCCGCCGCGTTCCGGCGCTTCGAAACCATTCGCCTCACCTGCACCGCCCGCGTGCAGCTTGAGTCGCGCTCTATGTGGAACTCGTTTTTGCACGTCGAGGGTATTGAGCGCGATGTCCGTAACACGACTGTCGCGCGTTGGGACGGGGCGCATTTGTTCGACCAGCATCGCCAGAGCCGATCAATAGCGCTGCAAAATAATCTGCGTCTTCATGAACCCATGGTTTTCATGAACCCACGGCGGCTGCTTTGCGGGACGCGCCAGTCACGCCGAGTTCAGCGAAAATCTCGTCATTGTGCTGTCCAAGAACAGGTGGCGGCGTGTCGATGCGTGGGCCTCCATGCGCATAGGTAAATGCCGCAAGGGGCACCAATAATGCACCCTCAATGCCCGAGGCTGCCGGATGGCGATGAATGATGCCGCGGCCCGCAAGCTGCGGATCGGCCACGGCATCGGCCATCGTGCGCACCCGCGCCGCCGGCACATGACGCGCTTGCAGAAATTCTTCCCATTCCTCGGCGCTGCACGTGAGCATGATCTCCGTCAGCGCCGCGACCTCGCGTTCGTGATTGGCGTCGCGTTCCTCATTGCTCCGCTTGATCATCTCCGGGCGGCCGAGCACGGTCCACAAACGGCGCTGCTGGCGCAAATTGCTGGCGCCGAGCATGACCATTCCGTCGCTTTACCCCCGAAAGCGGACACCATCTCGTTCAATCACAATCGATTTCGTCTAAGGGTGTAGGACCAGCTTTTGTGCGCGCCAATTTAATAGCTCGCCTACCCAAAGTACGTTTTCGGACGGGCAGGCGATCTCGTGAACCCAGCCAAATTGTTTCAACTGTTTTCCGCTTTCGCCGAGCACGCCCAATATCTGACCGTCAAGCGCCAGTTTGTAGATGCGGCCGGGCCACGCATCGGCAGTGTAGAGCACCTGATTTGATCCTGGTGTGATGCAGATCGTCCAAGGTGAGCCCGGCACAAAAGTGCCTCCAGCAAGCTGCGCCTCGCTCGGGATATTGCCGATCGCCGGCTTGGCGTTGGCCGGCACTGGCACATCGATGATCATTTGGCGCAGGAAGTTGCCTTCGCCGTCGAACACTTGGATGCGATGATTCCCGCGATCGGCAACATAGACATTGTCCTTAGCATCTACCGCGATTGCGTGCGGGGTGGTGAATTGGCCAGGCCCGTTGCCGCGCTCGCCCCATGATTTGAGCCAATTGCCGTCCTTGTCCACTTTCGCAATGCGCGAGTTTATGTAGCCGTCGCTGATATAGGTGTTGTCGGCTGAATCGAAGGCAACATCGGTCACTTGGCGGAAACGTCCCGGCTCCGCGGCAAGGGGCGGTTTGGGGTGTTTCAGTGGTCCCGTCTCCTCGTCTGACGCTTCCTGTTTGCGCCCGAACACCATGGCGACACGTCCCGCAGGCGTAAACTTGATGACCATGTCTGAGCCTTTGTCGGTGACCCAGATGTTGTCGTGCCGATCTATTTTCACCATGTGGGCGAACGACCAAGCGTAAAGATGATGGCCGATCTCACGCAGGTAATAGCCATCGGCATCAAATTCGAGAAGCTGCGCGGCTGCGGCAGCGTATGCCGGACCGGTGGTATCACCACGCGAAAGGACGAAGATGTGGCCGTTAGAATTGACAGCGATGCCGGTAACTTCACCGAAATAGAGATTGTCTGGCAGCTTTAGGGGATCGGGCATCGAGTCGAAAGCGATAACTGGAGGCTGCTGCTGCGCGAAGGCCGGTGTGCATAGCAGCACGATCAACCCGACGAGCCAGTTACGCATGGACCCCTCCCTAAATGCTTTGGCTTTTGTCGCGATCGGGTAAATCTACAGCATCTCTTGCACAGTCTGACAGCGCGTTGGCGGCGGTTGTGGGCAGTCGGGCGATGTCAGGTTGATGTCCGATATTCCCTCGAAAGCAGACATAGCCGAACGTTGTTGTCATGTCCGCTTTATGCCAAAAGCAGACATAGGCCCGCCTATTCGATCAACTAAATCCCGGGTCCTTCTTCCCTTAGTCCCAATCAACAATGCCCGCTCAACGCTGCAGACAACGGGCGACGTCGGGCCTGGTTGAGGTCTAACATGATCGATCTCTCTGAAGGGGGAATCCATGCCCGATGACATTCACGAGGTCTATGCCATTCGCTACGGCCACCATTCGCGTCGGTCGCCAGCCAATTTCATCGATGGCGATCCGCACGACATCCTGCAGCCGCTCGATTTCTTTGTCTGGGCGATCGTTGGTCCGTCCGGCGTGATCGTGGTTGACACCGGTTTCAACGAGTCGATGGGCAAAAAACGCCAGCGTGAAATGGTCAAGCCGGTACGCGACGGGCTGCAAGCGCTCGGCATCGCCGCCGAAACCGTCAAAACCGTCATCATCAGCCACATGCATTACGACCATTGCGGCAATTACGATCTGTTTCCGCAGGCGCGCTATCATTTGCAGGACCGCGAAATGGCTTACGCTACCGGCCGCTGCATGTGCCACCAAGCGTTGCGCGCGCCGTTCGAGGTCGAAGATGTGGTGGCGATGGTGCGCAAGGTTTTCTCGGGCCGCGCCGTGTTTCACGACGGCATCAGTGACATCACCTCCGGCGTCACCGTCCATCACATCGGCGGTCACTCCAAAGGGCTGCAGAGCGTGCAGGTGAAGACGCGCCGCGGCTACGTGGTGCTGGCCGCCGATGCCACGCACCTCTACACCCACATCGACAGCGGACGTGTGTTTCCCATCACCTACAATGTCGAAGAGGTGGTGGAGGGGTATGAGACCCTAAAGCGGCTCGCGACATCGCCGCGGCACGTGGTGCCCGGGCACGATCCCTTGGTGCTGCAGCGTTATCCGGCCGCTAAGCCCGGCCTCGAGGGCTGGGTGGCGCGGCTCGATGCCGACCCAAAGTACGGTTGAGCGTGGCGTGCCTTAACTCTCGAAACAACAACTCGCTCATCTGCGCGCCGGAACGAAAGCCGCGCCGCGGTTGCGAAACGCTTGCGGTGCCCCCATCAGGCGATCGCAAATCTCTAATTTCGGCGGCGCGAGCGTCGCCACGGCAAGCGGCGCTTCCCCGCTCGAGGTGAAATCTGAAGGTGACGAGGCACGCGAAAACCGCGTGGTCGTGTAACCTTGCCTTCATTGTCCCTGCATCATGCAGACACAAATTCGCAATGCGAATCTAATAACCTGGATTGTCTCTTTGTAAGGAACTTTTAGGATTTCCGCCCGTTCTCTTGTATCTCCCCACAGGACGTGAGTCGGACACCTTGTCGCGGCGGAAGGAGCCTTATGACTGATAGCGACCAACGTGCCTTTGCAGAAACCGTTTTTGAACGCAATCAAAGACGCGATGCGGAAATCAACGAGGCGCTCAAGCAAGAAAACGCGCGGCGCGAGGCAGCGGTCAAGAACATGTACCGTTTGAGGGCATTGCGTTTAGAACGCGATCAAAAGGCCAACGGCAAGTAAGCGGGCATCAATCCGGGGTAGCACGGTGGTGGGAGTTCGTGTCACCCGTGGGACTAAATGAGCGCCGACTGCCAAATCATTTTACCGTGCCACCCTGATTTACGGCAGCAGCTTTGCCAACCCCTGAAAGCGGACATTGCAGAGGCGGACCGGCATGTCCGCTTTGTGCCAAAAGCGCACATTTCATATCGTCCCGTCAGGTGAGACCAGATTGCCCTTTATTTCCCCCCGATGACCATTGCCCAGTATTTTCGGTGGGCGTTTTGTGCATGTGCGACGCCGATCCACTTGGCGCCGTGCAGCAATAGATTGGCGCGATGCATAGAAGAATTGGTCCACTGCTCTAAGGTGCTTGCGAAATCAGCATGACCGTATGCGATATTCTCAGCCGCGCGACTGAACCCGCTGCGGCTGATCCTGCTTGAAAACGGCGCCAGTACGTTGTGATCGAGCGAGTCGCGTGCCGCCATGGCGTTCGCCTGCTCCTGCGCAATGCGGGTGAGCGAAGGGCTGATGGCGACTGATTCTTCACCGTGTTGATGACGAAATGCGGAGATCAGCATCGCAGGATTATCGCCGGTAGCACCAAGCAATAACGGTTTCGGACGTGGCAGCGGAGGGTTCTCGATTGGCGCAGTGTCAGTTTGCACGGTGGCGTTTTGCTCGTCTGCGTGCGCTGGTGAGATGAGCGTTACCAGCACGATGGCTACATTGATCGATAGCATTTCTTGCCGTCCCAAACCCTTACGCTCGCATTTATCGTATGATGTCTCGTCCGCCCCGGATTGGGTGCATTTTGCGTCCCGCCGCCATAAAACAAAACTCGTCCGAGTATAGAAATGCGGCCTAGGTCCCCCTTAGTTATCGCGATTGTGTTGGCGGCTTTTGTCCTTGCCGCATTTTACGTCATCTATCGCTTAGTCGACCCGCTCCCGCCACGTCACCTCGCAATTGCTGCCGGGATCGTGGGCTCCGGGTACGACAACTTTGCGAAGCAATACGCGCGGATACTTGCACGCTATGGCGTTGCGCTGGAGATCCGCAACTCTGCTGGCGCAGTGAAGGATCTTGATCTGTTGCGAGATCCAAGTTCTGGCGTGCAGGCAGCACTCACTACCTTCGGCGTGTCACTACCGGACGATGCGAACGCCCTCTATTCGCTAGGCGGGATATTCGATGCAGCGATATACATTTTTTATAGAAACCTGGAGCCTATAACGACCTTTGCGCAATTCCGTGGCAAACGCCTTTCCATCGGCATGCCGGGAACCGCTCTTCGGTCGCTCGTCTTTGAGGTGCTAAAAGCGACTGACGCATTGGATGCTTCCACTCAGCTCTTGGATCTCGGTTACACGCAGGCAATCGATGCGTTGATCGCGGGCGAAATCGATGTGGCCGTCTTTCCCCAGGATGCTATCCCTTTGCAGCGCGCGCTCGATGCTCCGGGCATCCGACTAATGAGCGTGGCGCAAGCCGAATCCATAGCCAAGACGGTCCCTGGACTTAAGCATGTGGTGTTGTGGCGAGGTCTCATCGATTTAAGTCGTGATATTCCCAATTCGAACGTAGACATGCTGGCCTCCCGCAACAGGCTGCTGGTGCGAAACGATCTTCACCCTGCCTTGCAATATTTGCTGCTCGAAGCAATGCGAGAAGTCCACTGGGCGCCGGGGCCTTTCAATGGTCTGGGGGAATTCCCTGCTGAACAGCCCAATGATTTACCGCTCTCTCCAACGGCACAGGCATTTTACCGCTCGGGCCCGACTCTGTGGCAGCGGTACACGTCTTTTTGGCTTACGTCACTGCTCAATCGAATCGCATTCTTTGTTATTCCGGTCGTCGCGGCGCTGATCCCTGTAGTTGGGTTCGCGCTTTCGATTTACAGATGGCTCTACGTTCGCCGTCTCACCCGCTCCGAAAGATCTACGCCAGGGGGGTGACACCGCATTGGCAGGTCAAAAAAGCTGACGCTAAATCGCGAACCTCCCATGTCCGCTTTGGGTCATTAGCGGACATTGACTGGCGCGCGGAGGATGTCCGCTTTACCCCCAAAAGCGGACATTCGCGAAGGCAGACACCATAACAGGCATATCCGCCAAGTGCCAAAAAGGCCATTCCAGCGTAAAGTTATCGGAAGCTTAGACAGTAGGCTTCAATCGCGGGAAACCCTAAAGATGATGAAGAACAAAACTCACGCGATCGGCTGGAAGGTAAGTGATTTCGCGCTTCCAGGTATCGACGGCAAAACGTATTCGCTTGCGGAGGTTCGCGGGCCGAAAGGCACGCTCGTGGTGTTCCTCTGCAATCACTGTCCCTATGTGAAGGCATCTATTAACCGGATCGTGGCCGAGGTTAATGCACTACGTGGGATCGGCATCGGTACGATTGCTATCATGCCAAACGATGCCGAGGCTTATCCCGAGGACTCTTTTGACAACATGAAGGCGTTCGCAGCGCGTCACGATTTCACCTTTCCTTATGTGATCGATACCAACCAGGAAGTGGCACGCGCTTATGACGCTCAGTGTACGCCCGACTTCTTCGGCTTCAACGCACAAGGTGAGCTGCAATACCGAGGTCGGCTCGATGCTTCGCGCATGACCCCGATCCCGAATGCTCGCCACGACCTATTTGAAGCCATGAAGCAGATCGCCGAAACGGGACGTGGACCGAAAGAGCAAATTCCATCCATGGGGTGTTCGATCAAATGGAAGCACTGAGGTGATCGCGGGGTGGTCATTGGCGCCGGGAATGTCGGCGGGACGCTCGGAACGGCCTGGGCGCAAAAAGCCGGTCACGAGATTTTCTTCGGCGTCAGGAATCCAACGTTTGACCAGACGCAAGCGGCGGTGCGGCGGCTGGACGGCAAGGCGCGCCGGCACGCCGGAACAAGCAGCGGCATTCGCTCAATTCATCGTGCTGACGACGCCATGGAATGCGGCCGAAGCAGTAATCCGATCGATGGGCGATTTGAACGGAATGGTATCCTCGATGCGACAAATCCCCTCGCCATGGGGCCTGACGGGTTTGCTCTTGAAATCGGCCACAACATTTCCGCCGGCGAGAAGGTGCAGGGCTGGGCCAAAGGCGCATCGGTTTTTAAGACCCTCAATACAACCGGTTTTGGCAACATGGCCAATCCGATTTTTCGCGGCGTGAAATCGGTGATGTTCGTGGCTGGAGATGACGCAGCGAATAGGTCGAGTGTTGTCGAACTGGTGGCTGCGCTGGGATTCGAGGTAGTGGACGCTGGGCCATTGCGAAATGTCCGGCTTCTCGAAGCTCATTGCATGCTGTGGATCGACTTGGCGTTTACCTGCGGTCTTGGCCGCGACTTTGCCTTTGCAGTCGTCAGACGGTGACCTGTTTCTCGTAATATCGGATTGGAGCGGTTTGCATGTGGATGTCCGCTAAGTGGAGCGGGCGTCAGATTCCGAAATCAAAAGTGCCCTGCCACGAGGCTTTTGATCAAAATCAATGTTCGGCATTTGTACGACACTTACGATTTAAGCGTCCGAGCCTGAGTAAGCTCCGGCCACGTAGAG
>Ga0306920_100004487_pt1 | contig 17886 bp, 18 predicted proteins | sample flu12Cox44000170_FD_204666 | JGI IMG/M metagenome (GOLD analysis project Ga0306920, IMG submission 204666) | Lab enrichment of tropical soil microbial communities from Luquillo Experimental Forest, Puerto Rico - flux4day.12C.oxic.44.000.170 (v2)... | ecosystem: Environmental > Terrestrial >... | reverse complement strand
TCGCAACGCTCACGCTGCTGACCAAGAATTCGTTCCTCGACGAAATCCGCAAGCAATACGTGCTCACCGCGCGTGCCAAGGGCTGCGCCGAACGCAAGGTGCTTTACGGACATGTGTTTCGTAATTCGATGCTGATTGTGATCGCCGGCTTCCCGGGCGCCTTCGTGCACGCCTTCTTCGCCGGCTCGCTGTTGATCGAGACGATATTCTCGCTCGACGGCCTCGGGCTGCTCAGCTTCGAGAGCATCATCAACCGCGACTATCCGGTGGTATTCGCGAATCTCTATATTTTCTCGCTCGTCGGGATGGTGCTGACCCTGGTCTCCGACCTCACCTACACCTGGATCGATCCGCGCATCGATTTCGCGACGCGGGAGGTGTGAGGTGGACGCGACCACGGCCCCGCCCGCTGCCGAAACCCAAGCCGTATCCCCGCTCGGATTGGCGGTCGCGCCGGAAGGCCACCCGATCGACCTCGCGCCGCTCGGCCGGCGGCGCTGGCGCAATTTCAAGGCCAACAAGCGGGGCTATTGGTCGTTCTTGATTTTCACTGTGCTGTTCGTAGTCTCGCTGTTTGCCAATTTCATCGCCAGCGACCAGCCGTTCCTGGTCCAATACGACGGCAGATTTTATTTCCCGGCGCTGTTCACCTACCCGGAGACGACCTTCGGCGGCGACTTCGAGACCGCCGCCGACTATCGCGACCCCTATTTGCAGAAGCAGATCGCCGACAAGGGCGGATTCATGCTGTGGCCGCCGATCCGCTATTCCTACGACACCTACAACCGCGATCTTCCGACTCCCGCGCCGTCGAAACCGACCTGGCTGCTCAGCGAAGACCAATGCCGGCCGGTGGCGGAGAAATACGGCGGCCATTCGTGCGCCGATCTCGAATGGAACTGGCTCGGCACCGACGACCAGGGGCGCGACGTGCTCGCGCGCCTGATCTACGGCTTCCGTATCTCGGTTCTGTTCGGGCTCACGCTCACCCTGATCTCGTCCATCATCGGCATCGCCGCCGGGGCGGTGCAGGGCTATTTTGGCGGTTGGGTCGATCTGCTGTTCCAGCGGTTCATCGAGGTCTGGGGCTCGCTGCCCGAGCTTTACCTCCTGCTGATCATTTCTTCGGTCCTGGTGCCGGGTTTCTTCGTGCTGCTCGGCATTCTGCTGTTGTTCTCCTGGCTCTCGCTCGTCGGCTTCGTGCGCGCCGAGTTCCTGCGCGGGCGCAACCTCGAATACATCCAGGCGGCGCGGGCGCTCGGCGTTTCCAATCGGGTGATCATGTTCCGCCATCTGCTGCCGAACGCGATGGTCGCGACCATCACGTTCCTGCCGTTCATTCTCTCCTCCTCGGTGACCACGCTCACCGCGCTCGACTTCCTCGGCCTCGGGCTGCCGCCCGGCTCGCCCTCGCTCGGTGAACTTTTATCTCAGGCGAAGGCCAACCTGCAGGCGCCGTGGCTCGGGTTCACCGGCTTCTTCACGGTCGGCATCATGCTCTCGCTGCTGATCTTCGTCGGCGAGGCGGTGCGCGACGCCTTCGATCCGCGCAAGATTTTCGGGTGACGGCGATGGATACGACCACGGCGCCGCTGCTCGACGTACGCGACCTCTCGGTCGCCTTCCGCCACGGCACGCGCGAGCTGCTCGCCGTCGACCGCGTCTCGTTCGACATCCGCCGCGGCGAGACCGTCGCGCTGGTCGGCGAATCGGGCTCGGGCAAATCGGTCACCGCGCTCTCGGTGATGAAACTTCTGCCCTATCCGGCCGCGCGCCATCCCTCCGGCGCGATCTTGTTCAAGGGCCGCGACCTGCTGCGGCTCGAGGAGAGCGAAATCCGCGAGGTGCGCGGGGCCAACATCACCATCATCTTCCAGGAGCCGATGACCTCGCTCAATCCGCTCCACACCATCGAGCGGCAGCTCACCGAGGCCCTGCTGCTGCACGGCCGGAGCAACGGCAACGGCGGCACGCGCGCGCGGGTGATCGAGCTGTTGACCCAGGTCGGCATTCCCGATCCCGCGACCCGGCTCGGAAGCTATCCCCACCAGCTCTCGGGCGGGCAGCGCCAGCGCGTGATGATCGCCATGGCGCTCGCCAACGAGCCCGATTTGCTGATCGCCGACGAGCCCACCACCGCCCTCGACGTCACCGTGCAGGCGCAGATCCTCCAGCTGCTCAAGGACCTGCAAGCGCGCCTACACATGGCGATGCTGTTCATCACCCACGATCTCGGCGTCGTGCATAAGATCGCCGACCGGGTGTGCGTGATGAAAGACGGGCAGATCGTCGAGCGCGGCGAGGTCGAGCGCGTGTTTACCGCGCCCGAGCATCCCTATACGCGCCAGCTACTCAATGCCGAGCCGAAGCGCGATCCGGCGCCGCCCAATCCCGCCGCGCCGGTCGTGCTGGCGACCGACGACTTGAAGGTCTGGTTTCCGATCCGGCGCGGCCTCCTGCGCCACACCGTCGGCCACATCAAGGCGGTCGACGGCATCAACATCGCAATCCGCAAGGGCGAGACGCTCGGGGTGGTCGGCGAGTCGGGGTCGGGCAAGACCACGCTCGGATTGGCCGTGCTGCGGCTCGTATCTTCGCAGGGCCCCATCGTCTTCATGGGCAATAAGCTGCAGGGACTCCGCTTCAAACAGATGCGGCCGTTCCGCCGCGACATGCAGATCGTGTTCCAGGACCCCTATGGCTCGCTCTCCCCGCGCATGTCGGTCTCCGACATCATCGAGGAGGGGCTGTGGGTGCACCACCCGAAAATGTCGCGGGAGGAGCGCAGCGAGCGGGTGATCCGCGCGCTCAACGATGTGGGCGTCGCCGCCGATTGCCGTTTCCGCTATCCGCACGAGTTCTCCGGCGGCCAGCGCCAGCGCATCGCGGTCGCGCGCGCGATCGTGCTCGAACCGACCTTCATGGTGCTCGACGAGCCGACCAGCGCCCTCGACATGCTGATCCAATCGCAGATCGTCGACCTGCTGCGCGCCCTGCAGAAGCGGCGCGATCTGACCTATCTTTTCATTTCCCACGATCTGCGGGTGGTGGCGGCGCTCGCGAGCCGCGTGGTCGTGATGCGCCACGGCAAAGTGGTGGAGGAGGGGCTCGCCGACGAGCTGTTTGCCCGCCCGCAGAGCGCCTACACCCGCGCGCTGTTCGCCGCCGCCTTCAACCTCGAGACCGCTGGCGAGGGCGTGGTGGCGCAGTAGCCGTCATTGCGAGCGCAGCGAAGCAATCCAGGGTAACGTGCACGCTCCTGGATGCTTCGTCGGCCTTCGGCCTCCTCGCTAGGACGGCTTCTCCCATGACCAAAGGCGCGCTTGCCCTTCTCATCACCGGCGGCACCGAGAACTGGTCGCCCCCGCGCTGGCGCGATCGGTTCAGGGCCGTCTGTCCCGATCGCACAGTCGCGCTGTTGCCGGCGGATCAAATCGATGCGGCGGCGGTGCGCTACGCCGCCGTGTGGAAGCCGCCCCCCGGCGGACTCAAGGCATTCCCGAATCTCGCGGTAGTCTTCAACCTCGGGGCCGGCGTCGATGCGATCATGGCGGACGCATCGCTGCCCGACGTGCCGATCGTCCGGGTTGCCGACGCCGATCTGACCGGCCGCATGACCGAATACGTGGTGATGCACGTGCTACTGCATCACCGCCATCAGCGATACATCGACGCCTGCCAGCGCGACCGGCGCTGGGACCCGCCGGCGCAGCGCGCCGCCGGCGCGGTACGCGTCGGCGTGATGGGGCTTGGCGTGCTCGGCTGTGACGCGGCGGAGGTGCTGCGGCGGCTCGGCTTCGACGTCGCGGGCTGGAGCCGGAGCCGCAAGGCGATCCCCGGCATCGCGACTTACGCCGGCGAGGCGGAGCTCGCCGCATTCCTCGCGCGCACCGACATCCTGGTGTGTTTGTTGCCACTTACGCCCGCGACCAGGGGGATTCTCAACCGGCGCACGTTTTCTTTGCTCGCGCGCGATGGCGCGTCGGGCGGCCCGGTCGTGATCAACGCCGGACGCGGCGGGCTGCAGGTGGCATCCGATCTGCTCGCGGCGCTCGATGACGGCACGCTCCTCGCCGCGACTCTCGACGTGTTCGAGCCCGAGCCGCTGCCGGCCGAGAGCCCGTTCTGGTCGCATCCCAAGGTGACGGTCTCGCCCCACAACGCTGCCGACACCGATCCCGACACGATTTCCATCTACGTCGCGGAGCAGATCGCGCGCCACGAACGCGGCGAACCGCTGCAGAACATGGTCGACCGCCGGCTAGGTTATTGAACCGGCGAGCCGCCGCACGCTCGTGACGTCGCCATCTTTCTGACGGATGCGGGCGATCGCGTCGTCGATCGGCTCGATTGCGACCGCCATGTGGAAGACGTTGGCGTGAATCATCGTTATTTCGTCGCGCGCGATGGCGACGTGCCCCTTCCAGAAGATGAGATCGCCGCGCCGGCGTATGCCATCGGCGACGGCCTCCCCGAGCGCCGTCACCTGCATGTATGTGTCGCGCGGGCAGGCAATCCCGCAGGCGGTCAGCGCGACCTGCACCAGCCCGGAGCAGTCGAGCCCCAGGCTGGTCTTGCCGCCCCACAGGTAAGGCGTTCCGAGGAAGCGCTCGGCGACCGCGACGAAATCAGGCTCCCGACTGTCGACCGGTGCGAGATGCTGCGCCGGCACGTAGCCGCCCGACGCAGTGACCGCAAACCGGCCTTCCATGCGCGCCACGGCGACGCGCGAGCCCAACGGCAGGGCCCCGCTCAGCGGCAACTTGAACGAGGGCGCGGGGAACACGAGCGTGCGCAGCGCGCTCACCCGATGGGTCGGCGCCGGGCCGGGCGCGGCAAGGCCGTTCGCGGGCATGAAGCCGACGTAACCGTCGGCTTCGAGCTGGACCCACGCCCAGCCTTCCTCGCTCGTTTCATAAACGGTGACGCGCTCGCCCATCAGCGCCTCGGTGTCGAGGAGCGCATCGGGGGAAGGAGACCGGCGCACGGCCACCTGCGGCTCGATCACCGCGCGCGTTTCGCCGTCGGCGAAACGGCCGGCTGCGACCTTGCCTTCGAGATGGCGCGCGGCGAGGTCCGGCCGGGCCGGCGTCAGACGTGGGTCGAAGCTCGTCATGCGTAGCGGGCCGACAGTAGCGCGTAGAGCGCGCGCGCGGCTTGGCATTCGCCGCCTTCCGGGCGCGAAGGTTTTGCCGCCGGCGTCCACGCATAGACGTCGATGTGCAGCCAGCTCTTCGCCGCTTCGACGAAACGCTTGAGAAACAGTGCGGCGGTGATCGAGCCGGCGAAGCCGCCGGTCGACACGTTGTTGAGGTCGGCGACCTTGGAATCAAGCATCGCCGCGTACGGCCGCCATAGCGGCAGCCGCCAGAGCGGATCGTTCTCGCCCGCGCCGCAGCGGGCGAGTTCCGCCGCCAACGCCTCGTCCTCTGTGTAAAACGGCGGCAACTCAGGCCCCAGCGCCACGCGCGCCGCGCCGGTGAGCGTCGCCATGTCGACGATCAGCTCCGGTTTCTCCTCGTCGGCGAGTGCGAGCGCGTCGGCGAGGATCAGCCGGCCCTCGGCGTCGGTGTTGCCGATTTCGACCGTGAGACCTTTGCGCGAGCGATAGATGTCGAGCGGACGGAACGCGCCGCCCGAGATCGCGTTTTCGACCGCCGGAATGAGCACCCGCAGCCGCAGTTTGAGGCCGCGGTCCATGATCATATGGGCGAGCGCCAGCACGCAGGCGGCGCCTCCCATGTCTTTTTTCATGATGCGCATGGCGCTCTCGGGCTTGATGTCGAGCCCCCCGGTGTCGAACGTCACGCCCTTGCCGACGAGCGTTACCCGCGGGTGCGAGGCGTCTCCCCAGGTAATGTCGATCAGACGAGGCGCGCGGTCGGCAGCGCGTCCGACGGCGTGGATCAACGGGAACTTTTGTTTGACGAGGTCGTCGCCGACGACCGCGCGAGCCGAGGCGCCGTGACGCGCGGCGAGGGCACGCGCCGCTTCTTCCAGCTCGGCCGGACCGAGATCGTTCGCCGGCGTGTTGATGAGGTCGCGCGCGAGGCTCACGCCTTCCGCGATGCGCGAAAGGTCGGCGCCGTCGACGCCGTCCGGGACTTCGAGCCGGGTCTCCTTGACCTCGGCAGCGCGGTAGCGCGCGAAGCGGTAAGAGCCGAGCGCGAACGCAAGCGCCGCAAGCCGCGCGTCATGGGGTGCGTTGGCGAAGCGATAGGTGCCGGCTGGCAGCAGGTCGGCGAGCCGGCCCGGCAGGAAAAGATCTCTCTCGCGCTCGTCGGCCGCGAGCCCGAAGAGCACGCCCGCGAGCTCCTCGGCCTTGCCGGGCAGCAGCAGGTGGCGGCCGGGCTTGGGCTCGAAGCCGGCCGCATCGGCGAAGGCGCGCGCGCCGGGCTCGAGCGCGAGGCGCAGCGCCGGCCAGGCCGCGCCGGTGACGAACCAGATCGGAATTGCCGAGGCGGCGCCGGGCGTGGCGAAAGCGGGGTGCAAAGTGAGACGTCTCATTGCGGAGTCACGTTTGCCGATTCCATAACCGATCCGCTCGTCGCACATCCAGCCCTAAGCGTTTTCAGTAAATTCCGATACGTTTACGCGCGAGGGCAACTGCGAGCACATTGGCCGCTGAAACGGACTGCCGAATGCATTGGGCCTGAGCAAAGACTGAATTCGTGGGTCCGTGCCCGTACGCGGCGGCGGAACACAAGCGGCTCGCGGGATTCCGGACCACCTTCGGCCTCAGCTGACATACTCCGCGTTGCGCGATACGTACGGCCGTGCCACGGTCGAACCCCGCCGGAGTTTTCCCCATGTTGCCCCGTCCTGACCTCGGCCCCCATCCGCGGCTCGGCTACACCGCGAGCCAAATCGATCGCGCGAGCGAAAAGCGCAACGATGAGGCGTTCCTGCACGCGTGCATGGAGGATGCTCGCGCCGGCTTCTACCCGGTCGCGGGCGAGATGGTGGTGCTCAAGGCGGGCGACGAAATCCACGATCCGATGTTTCGGCGCGACGAGGTTGCCGCGCTCGGCCGGCAAACCGAAACGGTGTTCCTCGGGCTCATCGACGGCGCCGGCCGGTTCGGCGTGGGTCTCGATCCGAGCGTCGTCGAACCGCTGAAGGCGAAAAACCAATTCGTCATCACCGATCTGCGCTCGATCGCGATGCAGGGCTTGGTTGCGCAGGACCATCTGCCGCCGCTCGCCGAAGCGAAGGCGATGCTGCACTGGCACGCGCGCCACCGGTTCTGCTCGAATTGCGGCGCGCCGAGCGCACTGGTCGAAGCCGGCTGGCGGCGCGACTGCCCGGTCTGCAAGGCGACGCATTTTCCGCGCACCGATCCGGTCGTGATCATGCTGGCGGTCGACGGCGATCGCTGCCTGCTCGGCCGTCAGACGCGCTTCGTCAAAGGTTTGTGGTCGTGCCTGGCCGGCTTCGTCGAACCTGGCGAGACCATCGAGGAGGCGGTGCGGCGCGAGACCCGCGAGGAGGCCGGGATCGCCTGCGGCCGGGTGCGCTATTTTGCGACCCAGCCTTGGCCATTCCCCATGTCGCTGATGATCGGGTGCCACGCCCAGGCGCTGACGACCGATATCACGGTGGACCGCAGCGAGCTCGAGGACGCGCGCTGGTTCGACCGCGAGGAGGCTGCGCTGATGCTGCTGCGCCGGCATCCGATAAAGCTTGGCACGCCGCCGGCGGTCGCGATCGCCTACCACATCATCCGCGCCTTCGTGGAGGAAGGCGATGCCGTGCTACGGTGATACTCTGGATTTAAGCTCTTGAAATAAAAAAAGTTTCTATCTATTAAGCCGGTGACCGTAGCGTGGGAAACACAATTCCTGCTCTCGCTACGTCAGCGCCCATTTTGTGCTGCCAAAAGGCCAGAAATCATGGACGCCATCGACCGCAAAATCCTCACCGTCCTGCAGGAGGACTGCTCGCTCTCGGTCGCGGAAATCGGTGCCCGGGTCGGGCTATCCTCGACACCATGCTGGAAACGCATCCAACGCCTGGAGGCGGACGGCGTCATCCTCAAGCGGGTCGCGCTGGTCGAACAGGACCGGCTCGGACTCGGCGTCACCGTCTTCGTCTCGATCGAGACCGGCGACCATTCGCATGCCTGGCTCACCCGCTTCGCCGAGGTGGTGCAGGCGATGCCGGAGGTGATGGAGTTCTACCGGATGGCGGGCGACATCGATTACATGCTGCGCGTCGTCGTCGCCGACATCGCGAGCTTCGATGCCTTCTACAAGCGACTGATCGCGACCATCTCGCTCAAGAACGTCACGTCGCGCTTCGCCATGGAAAAGATCAAGGCGACGACCGCACTGCCGATCGCCTAGAGCATGATCCCGGTCACTTAGTGCCGCCGGCCGCACTGCTCGCCGAGTTGCTGCGCGTCCCCGCCTGCGCGAGGGTCGCGTCGAAATAAGGCGGCGCATCGCCGAGCGTGATACGGCGCTGACACGTGGGCGTGCAGGAATAGGACTCGCGGTCGACGCCGCGGTAGACAACGACCGCGTCGGGCGTCCCGACCACCTGGACAGTCGTGGTCATCAGAGTGGCGCCGGCACGGTCGAGGGCGATGATGTTGGTCGCGCCATAACCCTTGCCGGTAATCACCATGGTGCCGCCAGCCTGCAACGACACGTCCGCGATCAGCGGATTGCCGATGATGATCGTGCCCACCTGATCTGGCAGTTTCCTGAGCTGAGCCTGGTCGAGAACGACCGTGACCGTCTCGGCGGCGCCACTGCGGGGCATCGTCACGGCCGACACGAGCACCAAGGCAACGAAAAAAGCGCATTGGCGGCAGCTCCCCCAGGCGCTTCGTTCCCGCTTAACCCGCATCGGATGCTCTCCTGCATTGGACATTCCTGCCGCAGGCGAACAAGCGCGCGTCCTGCAGCCGCTTGAGTTGACTGCAAAATGGTGAACGAAAGGCAAATGCAACGTTTTCGCATGCGCCCGACGGGAGCGAAGCGCCGACCAACCGGCTTGGCGCCACCCTGATCCTTGCTCTTGCTTGGAATATTTCGCTTAATACGAGCCGCTTACGGCCGCGGCTCAGGTTATTCTGCAATAATAAATCAGATTACATTGGAGTTATACTTGGAACGTCTAAGTTAAAGTCATTGTTAACCACGATTTCATCGACTCGATATATTTTCGAATGCATTGGTCGGATTAACTTTATTGCAAGGCGGCCCCGATAATGTGGGTCATGTTCGGATCCGACGGGTCATAACGCGGGCCGGACGGTGTATCAGACAGCCACGTGGACCTAAGGAGCCCAGCTATGAAGACCCTCGTTTCGCGTTTCGTGAAGGACGAGTCGGGCGCGACCGCCATCGAGTATGGCCTCATCGCCGCCGGCATCTCTGTTGCCATCATCGCCGTCGTCAATGGCATCGGCAACACCTTGAACGGCAAGTTCACCAACATCAACAGCCAACTGCGCTGAACGACCCCTTTTCGCGAACCAGTTACGCAAATGGCTCCGGCCTTCGGGCCGGAGCTATTTTTTTTAGCCGGGGCCGCGGCGCGCCTCGATGCGCGCAGCGGTCCAGACGCGGTCCAGACACAAGGGCAGCTGACGAGGAAACGTGCGCGCGGCAGCGGGCACATTAGGCCCGCCACCGCCCGCTCGGCAGAACTGCAGTGACTTGGGTTTAAGGTCGGGGGGGCGCCGTGCTCAGCGCAGCTGGCCGTTGACGCTGGAGAAGGTGTTATTGAGGGTCACGCCGAGTCCGTTGACCGCAACGATGATCGCAATCGAGATGCCGGCGGCGATCAGTCCGTACTCGATCGCGGTAGCGCCGGCCTGATCCTTGACGAAAGCAGCGATAATCCTGCGCATTTCCAAGCTCCCTCGGTTTCTGTCGATGTGCTTCGAGCGCCGTCGCCCGGCCCCGTTCACGTGAGCAACCCTAGTCGGAAATTTCTACTGAGACGTGAACCCATTGAGCGATTTTTTCGGCGGAATTCGTTAAAAATGCGATCGAACGGAGTTGTGGCCGACCGCGCTGACGCCGCTTAGACTTTATATCAAAGTCGGAAAAACCGGATTTTCTGCGCTATTTTGCGCGGACGCCCCGCCGCGTCGCGGCATGGACCGGCGTACCGTTTGTTAACGCTGCACTGATAATCAGCCGGCAGCGTATCTGCGTCCGCCGGGGCTTTACATGATTTGGGAATTCATCAGCTCGCTGCTCACGGGATTCGGCGAAACCATCCTGCATACGGCGCCCTATCTGGTCGCTATAGGACTGTTGTCGGCGGTCTTGTCGCGCCAGTATGCCTGCAACCGCGACGTGCCGTGGTGGCGAAGCCCCGATCTTGCGACCGACCTCGCCTATTGGTTCGTCGTCCCGGTGTTCACCCGCTTCCTGCGCATCGGCCTTTTGGTGGCGGGCGCGGTGGCGATTTTCGACGTGCACGGCGCGCAGGGCATCATCGATTTCTACGAGAACGGCCACGGCCCGTGGGCGGCGCTGCCGTTCTGGCTTCAGGTCGTGCTCTATCTCGTGATCTCGGATTTCCTGCTGTACTGGATCCACCGCCTGTTCCACGGGCAGCGCATGTGGCGGTACCACGCGGTGCATCATTCCTCGGAGCACGTCGACTGGGTGTCGGCGGCGCGTTTTCATCCGGTCAATCTGTTTCTCGGCACCATCCTCGTGGACGTCACTCTGCTGCTCGCCGGCATTCCCCCGGCCGTGCTCGGCATTCTCGTGCCGTTCGGCGTGTTCATGTCGGCGTTCGTGCACGCCAACCTCAACTGGACGCTCGGCCCCTTCAAATACGTACTGGCGAGCCCGGTGTTCCACCGCTGGCACCACACGGCGCTCGAACGCGGCGGCTCGAAGAATTTCGCCGGAACTTTTCCGATTTTCGACCTGATGTTCGGCACGTTCTACATGCCGCCGAACGTCATGCCGGACGGCTACGGCGTCGCGGATCCCGCGTTCCCCAAGGGCTTCGCCGCACAGCTCGCTTATCCGTTCAAACAATAGCCGACCGTCGTCGGTTCCCCGAAACGAATTGGTTACCCAAAACCCACCCGCCGGGTAGGCTCGTTTTCGTTCAAGCGGTTCTTAAGACGTGATCGCCATTGTGTCGGCCTCGCGCGGACGTCGGGGGGCCGTCGGACGCCGTATTCAGCAAGGCGCCGGCAACCATGAACAACGACGTCTTCGTGATCGGTGCCGGCCCCGCCGGGCTGACCGCCGCATACCTCCTGACCAAGGACGGAATCCCGACGACCGTCATCGAGATGGACGAGCACTATGTCGGGGGCATCAGCCGCACGGAAAATTACAAAGGCTACCTGTTCGACATCGGCGGCCATCGTTTTTTCTCGAAATCGAAGGCAGTGGTGGAGCTGTGGAACGAGATCCTCCCGGATGACTTCATTGAACGGCCGCGGCTCTCGCGCATCTACTACAACGGACGCTTCTTTTCCTACCCGCTCAAAGCGTTCGAGGCCCTGAACAACCTCGGTTACCTCGAGAGCGCGCTGTGCGTTCTCTCCTATCTGCACAAACAGGTGTTCCCGCACGACCATCCCGAGACTTTCCATCAATGGGTCTCCAATCAATTCGGCGAGCGCCTGTTCTCGATTTTCTTCAAGACCTACACCGAAAAGGTGTGGGGGATGTCATGCGACGAAATTTCCGCCGACTGGGCGGCGCAGCGCATCAAGGGGCTCGACCTGTGGAGCGCAATGGCAAACGCGCTGCGCCGGTCGATGCAGTCGCAGGGCGGCACGGATAAGCCCGACGGGGAAGTGATAAAGACGCTGATCGAGAGCTTCCGCTACCCGCGCAAGGGCCCGGGCATGATGTGGGAAACCGCGGCACGGCGCGTCAAAGAGCGCGGCGGCACGATCCACATGGGTCACGCGCTCGAACGCCTGCACTACGACCGCGCGTCCGGCCGGTGGGCGGCGACGGCGCGGCGCACCGACGGATCCCTCGCCGCGTTCACAGCGGCCCACGTCATTTCCTCGGCGCCGATCCGCGACTTGTGCCGCGCGCTCGATCCCCTGCCGCGCTGCGTCGAGGCAGCGGACGCGCTGCGCTATCGGGATTTCCTCACCGTCGCGCTGGTGGTGCGCAAGGCGGACCTATTCCCCGACAACTGGATCTACATTCACGAGCCGAGCGTCAAAGTCGGGCGCATCCAGAACTTCCGCTCGTGGTCGCCCGAGATGATGCCGCGTCCGGACGTCACCTGTCTCGGGCTCGAGTATTTCTGCTTCGAGGGCGACGGACTGTGGGGCGCGCCCGACGCGGAGCTGATCGCGATGGCAACGCGCGAGCTCGCCGCGGTCGGCCTGGCGCAGCCGCACGAGATCGAGGACGGCTGCGTGGTGCGCCAACGCAAGGCTTATCCGGTCTATGACGAGCACTATCGCGAGCGCGTCGAAGCGATCCGGCACGAATTGAGCGAATGCTATCCGAGCCTGCATCTCGTGGGCCGCAACGGCATGCACAGATACAACAACCAGGACCACGCGATGATGACGGCCATGCTGACCTGCCGCAACATTCTCGCCGGTCGCAACGTCTACGACGTGTGGGCGGTCAACGAGGATGCCGAGTATCACGAGGCGGGCGCTTCGGGCGAGGTCGCGGCGCTCGGCAGCTTGCGCCAGGTGCCGCGGCCGGTCGGGCGCGTCGCATGAGCGCCGCCAAAGTGGATTCGCTGCTCTCCGACCGATGGCGCCCCACCCTGCCGGCCGGTTTGCTCCGCCTCGGGGGCGAAAGCCTTCGCTATCTCGCTGTCAGCGCGATCGCGCTCGCCTGTGACGTTGCGGTCTATGCGACTCTCATCGGCAGCGGGATGCGGGCGACCGCAGCCGGTGCCGCCGGCTATACTTTCGGCATGCTGGTGCACTATGCCCTTTCGACCCGTTGGGTTTTTCCCGACCGCGGCGGGACGCGCCGCACCGCGCCGACTCTCGCCAAGTTTCTCGTCACCGGCTTCCTCGGCCTCGCCACCACGGCAGCGATCATCGAGGTGCTCACGCGCGAGCAGCTCGTCGGCGCTTTCGCGGCCAAGGCTACGGCGGTGGGCGCCGCCTATGTGATCGTATTTCTGCTGCGGCGAACGTACGTGTTTGCCACGCGGATGGCGTGATGAGTGGCGCAATGCCGCGCCGACCATCCGTTCTCACTAAGACTTGTGAAACCAAGACCATTTAGCGTTCACGGTATTCCACCATACCAAGCGCGAGGCCCGAAACGTGATAATGGAAACGATCCGGCTGCTGCTGTTTCCGGCCCTGATGGCTTTCGCGGCATCGAGCGACCTGTTCACCATGACCATCTCGAACAAGGTTTCGCTGGCGCTCGCCGCGGGCTTCCTCGTCATGGCGCTCGCCGTCGGCATGGGCCCGGCCGAGATCGGGATGCATTTCGCCGCCGCCGCAGCGGTACTTCTCGTCGCCTTCGCGTTCTTCACCCAAGGCTGGGTGGGCGGCGGGGACGCCAAGCTCGCCGCCGCCGTCAGCCTGTGGTTCGGATTCGATCATTTGCTGCAATATCTCGTGGACGCCGCCCTGCTGGGCGGGGTGCTCACCTTCGCGCTGATCAATTTCCGCCTGCTGCCGCTGCCGCCGACGATCGCTGGGTGGCCTTGGGTCGCACGGCTGCACGAGAAGAAGGGGGGCGTGCCCTATGGCATCGCGCTCGCCGCCGCCGCGCTCATCATTTATCCCGACACGATCTGGATGAAGCCGCTCGGCGGATGAGCCGTTTGGTTGCAATTTCCTTCCATTTTGCTTCGGAATTTTTAGTTAACTCAAATTAGATACACCTCATTAACCATGGATTGACGTTTCGCTGGTGAAATCCGGTCGTCGCGCCAATGCGGCCGAAGCGTTCGTAACCGTGGGAAACTGCAGCGTATGAAAGCCGCGCGTATGGTCGTTCTTGCCGTCGCCCTCGGCGCCGGCGGCATCGCCTCTGACTTCGCCGGCGGATCGAAGGGACCGCCGCTGCCCGCAGCGGCGCGCGTTATCCTGATCGAGACCACCGATAACGTTGCGGCTAAGGACGACATAGACATGGGCCTGGTGGTCTCGCGCAGCCCCATCGACGCCAAGTCCCCTACGCCCAGGCCCGACGACGGCAAGACGGCGAATCGCCGCCTCGCCATGGTGCGCTCCGGCGTCACCACGTCGGTCACACCCAAGTAGCCGCAGAGGAACCGATGACCAGGATGCTCCTTCCCCCTCGCTCACCGCGGCATTGGCGCCGGCGGTCGGCGCCCACCACCGCCCTGCGTGCCGCCGCGATCCTCGTCGCCGCCGCAATGGCCGGCTGCACGACTTATCAGACCGCGACAATCGACGATTACCCGGAAGACGTGCGCCAGCGCCATCCGATCTCGATCCGCGAGGGGTTCGGCAAGCTCGAGCTGTTCGTCGGCGTCAACCGCGGCGCGCTGACGCCGGCGCAGCAGGCGGACGTGCTTGCCTTCGCGCACACTTGGCGACGCGTGTCGACTGGCGGCGTTTTGATCGACATCCCATCGGGCACGCCCAACGCCCATGCGGCGCATGAGGCCGCGCACGAGGTGCGCGCCATCCTCACCGCCGCCGGCGTCGCGCCGTCGGTGATCGCCACACGCGGGTATCGGCCGGTGACGCCGATGAAGTTCGCGACCTTGCGCCTGTCCTACCCGAAGATGATCGCCGAGGCCGGCCCGTGCGGGATGTTCCCGAGGGATCTGGGAGCCAACCTCCAGGGCATCGACGCCTCCAACCATAGCTACTGGAACTTCGGCTGCAGCCAGCAGCACAACCTCGCCGCTCTGGTCGAGAATCCCGCCGACCTGGTGCAGCCGCGCGGCGAGAGCCCGGCCTCCGCCGCGCGCCGGTCGGTCATGCTCGAGAGATATCGCAAGGGTGAGCCGACCGCGACGCGCAATCCGGATGCCGAGAAGGCCAAGATCAGCGACATAGGCAAATGATGAAACAAGCCCTAAAAGCCGACGCGGCCGAGGCCGCTGCCCCCGCCGGAAGCGGCGAGCCGCACATCGCCCCGGTTCCGCGCGTGTCGATCCAGGCATTCTGCGAAAACGCGGATACTGCCGCGGCCATGCAGGCCGCAGGCGAGGATCGCCGCATGGCCAAGGCCCATCTGAAAATCCAGATGGGTGGCATCGCGGCCGCCGCCGAAGCCTACCGCAACGCGCCCACCCCCAACGTGGTCGTGATCGAATCGGAAAGCCGGCACGATGAACTGCTGACGGGCCTCGACGAACTCGCTCACGTGTGCGACTCCGGCACCCGCGTCATCGTGGTCGGCCGCACCAACGATATCATCCTCTACCGGGAGTTAGTGCGCCGCGGAGTGAGCGAGTATCTGATCGCGCCGATCGGGGTGCTCGACCTGGTACGGGCGGTGTCGTCGCTGTTCGGCGCGCCGGACGCCAAGCCGGTCGGACGCACAATCGCAGTCGTCGGCGCCAAAGGCGGTGTCGGTGCCTCGACCGTCGCTCATAACATTGCCTGGTCGATCGCTCGCGACATGCGGCTCCATTCCGTCGTTGCGGATCTCGATCTGCCCTTCGGCACCGCCGGCCTCGACTACAATCAGGATCCGCCGCAGGGCATCGCCGACGCGGTGCTCTCGCCCGAGCGCATCGACACCGCCTTCGTCGACCGGCTGCTGTCGAAGTGCACCGACAACTTGAGCCTGTTGGCGGCGCCGGCGACGCTCGAGCGCGTCTATGACTTCGGCACCGACGCGTTCGACGCGATTTTCGACGTGCTGCGCGGCTCGGTGCCCTTCATCGTGCTCGACGTTCCGCATATCTGGTCGGGCTGGACCAAACGCACGCTCATCGCCGCCGACAGCATCCTGATTGTTGCCGGCCCCGATCTCGCCAACCTGCGCAACGCCAAGAACATAGTCGATTTGCTGCGCGCCGGGCGGCCCAACGATCATCACCCGCACTACTGCCTCAACCAGGTGGGCGTGCCGAAACGGCCGGAGATCAAGGCGGAAGAGTTCGCCAAGGCGCTTGAGGTCGAGCCCGCCGCCGTCATCCCGTTCGAGCCGCAAATGTTCGGGACCGCCGCCAACAACGGCCAGATGATCGCCGAGATTTCCTCGGGTCATCGGGTCGCCCAAACATTCCGCGAGCTGGCGCAAGTCGTGACCGGCCGCGGCGAGGTGAAGCGCTCGCGCAGCAACCTGCTGGCGCCGATCCTCGACAAGCTCAAGCGCCGTCAGGCGTAAACCACGCGGAGGCTCTGGCGTGTTCGGCAAGCGCAGCAGCAACGGCCCGGAACAGCGCGGGCCGGCCGAGGCTTTGCCGCCGGCGCCGGCGCCGGCGGCCCTCGAGGCGCCCAGCAAGGGCATCGAGGTCGGCCGCGCGCCGCTGCCATCCGCCGGTCTCGGTGCGCCGATCATGGCGCCGCCGCTCGCGCCGGAGGGCCGCAGCAGCGCCCCCGTACCCGAGCCGATCGCGACCGAAGCGCGTCGCTCGGACAGCTATTACGAGGTCAAGGGCGCGATCTTCAGCGCGCTGATCGAAGCGATCGACTTGGCGCAGCTTGCCCGCCTCGACGCCGAATCGTCGCGCGAGGAAATCCGCGACATCGTTAACGAGATCATCGCGATCAAAAACATCGTGATGTCGATCGCCGAGCAGGAGGAGCTGCTCGAGGACATCTGCAACGACGTGCTCGGCTACGGCCCGCTCGAGCCGTTGTTGGCGCGCGACGACATCGCCGACATCATGGTCAACGGTTCGAGCACCGTGTACATCGAGGTCGCCGGCAAAATCCAGCGCACGGGCGTCCGCTTCCGCGACAATCAGCAGCTGCTCAACATCTGCCAGCGCATCGTGAGCCAGATCGGGCGCCGCGTCGACGAAGCCTCACCGATCTGCGACGCGCGCCTGCCGGACGGCTCCCGCGTCAACGTGATCGCGCCGCCGCTCGCGATCGACGGACCTACCCTCACAATCCGCAAATTCCGAAGGGACAAGCTCACCCTCGAGCAGCTGGTCAAGTTCGGCACCATTACCCCGGTGGGGGCCGAGCTGCTCAAGATCATCGGCCGCTGCCGCGTCAACACGTTGATCTCCGGTGGCACCGGTTCTGGCAAGACGACGCTGCTCAACACGCTGACCCGCTTCATCGACGACGACGAGCGTATCATCACCTGCGAGGACGCCGCCGAGCTGCAGTTGCAGCAGCCGCACGTGGTGCGCCTGGAGACACGTCCACCCAACCTCGAAGGCGAGGGGCAGGTCACGATGCGCGACCTAGTGCGCAACTGCCTGCGCATGCGGCCCGAGCGCATCATCGTCGGCGAGGTGCGCGGTCCCGAGGCGTTCGACCTGCTGCAGGCGATGAACACGGGCCATGACGGCTCGATGGGCACGCTGCACGCCAACAATCCGCGTGAGGCGCTTTCGCGGCTCGAATCGATGATTACCATGGGCGGCTTCTCGCTGCCGTCGCGCACAATCCGCGAAATGATCTGCGCCTCGATCGACCTAATCGTGCAGACAGCACGTTTGCGCGACGGCTCGCGGCGCATCACTCACCTGACCGAGGTGATCGGCATGGAAGGCGACGTCATCATCACGCAAGATCTGTTCATCTACGACGTCGTCGGCGAAGACGCCCACGGTAAGCTGATCGGCCGCCATCGTTCCACCGGAATTGGCCGACCCAAGTTCTGGGACCGCGCCCGCTATTACGGCGAGGAAAAGCGGCTCGCCGCAGCGCTCGACGCGGCCGAAGTGGCCGACGACCCGGTCAGGACTTGAGGGCGTCATGCCGCTGCAGACGCTCGCCCTGTTCTTCCTCGGCACGCTGGCGGCCGGGGGCGTCGCGTGGGTGTTCATCTATCCGCT
>Ga0306920_100004486_pt1 | contig 17888 bp, 10 predicted proteins | sample flu12Cox44000170_FD_204666 | JGI IMG/M metagenome (GOLD analysis project Ga0306920, IMG submission 204666) | Lab enrichment of tropical soil microbial communities from Luquillo Experimental Forest, Puerto Rico - flux4day.12C.oxic.44.000.170 (v2)... | ecosystem: Environmental > Terrestrial >... | reverse complement strand
ACCCGGGGAGGGCGCAGGGCCAGCGCGCGCGCACGTGGTTCACGCGACCATGGTAATGAATGGACACTGCATTGCAAGTAGGAAGGTTTTGCCAACCTGGCGAGAACGGCGGCGGCGGGTGCTTGATAGTAGGGAACCGACGTGGTTCGCTCGGGAATCAGGCGGCGCTACGCTCAAACCTCTTTGTTGTGCTGGGAATTGAGGCCCAGGCGCACCCCACTGTCGGGTAATCCGCCGTTGGCAATCGCCGGTACGACGCTTCCTGCTTCAGGGTGTACCGAGACGCAGACCAATGGCGGCCGATCCGCATCGTATTGAAGGCAAGGAATCCAATCTGTTAGGCTTTCGACTCTGGGACCAATGAGATCTGTGCGACGGGCTTCCGCGTTGGTTTTGCCCTTGGCTTTGGCCAGCGGAGTGGTTGCATTCCAAGGGGTACCGGGATGGTATCAACGATTTCAACAACAGGTACCCTCCGATCCTTCTTACCCCTCCTATTCCGATGATTACGGGCCCTCCCCGAACAATCAAAAAGCGGAGTTCTATTGGTCGAGATTGCGGTACACGTCCAGAACTGACCTGTACGGCGGTGGATACGGCTACGGATATGGCCAGTTCGGCTACAGCTGGGAGCGCGATTATCCCAAAGCGGACCGGCAATTTCTTATGGCGCTCAAACGGCTCACGCGGATCGAAGCCCGTTCGACCGAACAAGTCGTTGACCTCGATCACAACGATGATGTCATGGCCACTCGCTTTCCGGGGCAAAGCATCGACAACTATCCTTGGGTCTACGCCGTCCAAGTGGCCAATTGGACGTTCACCGACACACAGGCCAAACGGTTACGAGACTATCTTCTCAAGGGCGGTTTCTTAATGGTGGACGATTTCCATGGCGCTGCGGACTGGGAGCGTTTCATGGCTGGGATGCGGATGGTTTTTCCAGACCGGCCGATCGAAGATCTCAATGACCACGACGAGATTTTTCACGTGCTGTATGACATTGGTCAACGTTTTCAGATACCCGGTGAGCAGTACGTTGTGACAGGCAGAACCTATGAGAAGGATGGTTACGTGCCGAAGTGGCGGGCGATTCGCGACGACCAGGGACGCATCATGGTAGCTATTTGCCACAACATGCACCTGGGCGACGCGTGGGAATGGGCTGACATGCCTCAGTATCCAGAGCGGTTTGCTTCGATGGCTTTCCGCATAGGACTTGACTACATCATGTATGGCATGACGCACTAACGAGCGGGCTTGGGAACCGCGATGGGGGGTCCCACCCCAGTGCGCAAAATCGGCATGCTGGGAGACCCGGAAGGCTCGCGGTTTGTGCGAAAGATGTTTGAACTTCTCTTCAAATATCCGGTTGGGGTTTTCTCCAAGGGCAGATTCGTTCTGCTGGGGAGCTGGCCCAAGTGGGTGCTGTGCGTCTTGATTCTGGCGGCACTCGCGGGTCTGGGCTGGCGAATCTATTCGCGGCTAGAGCGCAGTTCTCATTCGCTCAAGAACTGGCAAGCCGGCGTCATCTGGGTCCTTGAATCGCTCCTCGTTGGTTTGCTTCTGCTGCTGCTTTGGCAACCCGCCATTGTAGTCGCCGAACTAAAGCCCCAGCAGAACATTGTGGCCATCCTCATCGATGAGTCGCGCAGTATGGGGATCCGCGATGGATCGAGTAGCCGCGAGGAACAAGCTGCGGCAGCGCTTCGAAATGGCCTGCTGGCCGAGGTGCAGGAAAAATTTCAGACGCGCCTGTACCGGCTTGGCACACGTCTGACACCGATCACGACGTTGCAAGAGCTTGGCGAGCCGACCGCGCCGGCCACTCACCTTGGGGATAGCCTGAAGCAGCTGGCGACGGACACAAGCGACTTGCCGATTGGGGCGGTTGTCCTGCTGAGCGACGGTTCAGACAATGCCGGCGGGATCGACCTGGACACGATTTCGGCTCTGCGCAACAGGCACCTTCCCGTACACACCGTCGGCTTCGGGGAGGAGACGATTTCACCGGACGTGGAAGTCAACGATGCCGTGCTTGCGCCGCGCGCCCTGGCCGATTCCCGTTTGTCCGCGACGGTGACCTTTCACCAGAACGGATACGCAGGACAGAAAGGCAAGTTAACCGTGCGGGAGGGCGACAAAATCCTGGCATCTCATGAGATCACATTCGCCAGCGGCGGCAAAACGCAAAGCGAAAATCTACTGTTCAATGCAGGCGCGGCGGGCGCAAAAGCGATTCAGTTCACGATCGAGCCGATGCCCGACGAAAAGAACAAGCTGAACAACAGCGTGACACGTCTCATCAATGCGGACGCGAACAAGCGACGCGTGCTGTACGTGGAGGGGGAACCTCGCTGGGAGTACAAGTTCATTCGGCGTGCGGAAGACGATGACAAGCTTGTTCAAATTGTCTCTATGCTGCGCACGACGGAGAACAAGATTTATCGTCAGGGCATCAGCGGGCCCGATGAACTGGCTGACGGCTTTCCAAATCGTGGGGAAGATCTTTTTGGATATGCAGCCATCCTGATTGGGTCTGTGGAGGCGGGGTATTTCACCCCGGCTCAGCAGGACTTAATTCGAGAGTTTGTCGATCGGCGGGGCGGCGGGCTCCTGTTTCTGGGCGGGCATTCTTCGCTGGCCGATGGGGTCTGGGGCGGATCGAGCGTGGCGGACTTGCTTCCGGTAGTCCTGCCAAACAAGAAGAATACGTTCCATCGCGCTCCGGCGACTGCCGAGCTGACTGCCATCGGCGCCGATAGCATTATCTGCCGTCTGGTGGATGACCGACAGGCCAACCTGGAGCGCTGGAAGAGGTTTCCCTACCTGATGGATTATCAGGAAGTGGGCACGCCAAAGCCGGGTGCGGCAGTGCTCGCAGAAATGAGCGCCGGCGGACATAAGCTGCCGATGCTGATCACGGAAAATTACGGGCGCGGACGGACGGCGATCTTGGCGACATCGGGCACCTGGCGATGGAAGATGAGCCAGCCGCTAGGAGATACGACGCACGACATGTTCTGGCAGCAAGTGCTTCGGTGGCTGGTTTCCGATACGCCCGGGCGCGTGGTTGCCTCGGCCACGAGCCAGTTGCTGCTCGACGATGGGCATATTCGGTTGCTTGCCGACGTGCGCGATGAGAGCTACAACCCCGCGGCCGGCGCGCAGGTCGAAGCTCACGTTATGGGCCCGGACGGCATCACAGCGATGGTTGACATGACGCCGGTGCCGGACAAGCCCGGCTCGTTTCAGGCGGATTGGACGGCAGAGAAGCCGGGATCCTACGTTGCACAGGTGACCGGAGCGCAGAATGGGAAGGAACTCGGTGAGGACGTCGTGAATTTTCAGCGCATGGATGGGGTGGCTGAGAATTTCCACGCGGAGCAGAATCGCGATTTGCTGGAACGCCTCTCGGCGCAAACAGGCGGGCGTTACTGGCGGCCACAGGAACTTTCGAAGTTGGCCGATCAGATTCCCTACTCCGAAGCGGGAATCACCATGAGCGAGACGAAGGAGTTGTGGAACCTGCCGATCGTGTTTTTGGCAATTGTGGGATTGCGCGCCGCGGAATGGCTGCTTCGCCGGCGATGGGGGATCGTGTGACAACGCCGCGAGGGCTGCTATCGGTCGGGGGCGGCGTGTGTCTTCTGTTTTGCTGCATGGGAGCGCGGGCGGCGACGTACTGCGTAACGATTGCGGGGCTGGGCGGAGAACCTGATTACGAGCAGCGCTTTACGGCGACGGCCAACGCTCTTGATCGAATCCTCAAGACTTCCGGCGGTGACATTCACGTTTTTACGCTGACGGGTGCTGAGGCCACGCGCGCCCACGTCGAGGAGACACTCGCCACCGTCGCTCGCCAGAGCAAGCCCGAGGATGACTTCGTGCTTGTTCTGATCGGGCATGGATCCTATGACGGATCAGAATACAAATTCAACCTGCCCGGCCCGGACATTTCCGCGAAAGAAATGGCCGACCTGTTGAATCGCATCCCGGCGAAACGCCAACTTATTGTGAATACGACGAGCGCGAGCGGCGGGTCGATTGGGGCACTCGATAAGCCGGGCCGTGCGGTGATCGCCGCGACAAAAACCGGCACGGAGAAGAATGCGACCGTTTTTGCACGCTACTGGGTCGAGGCGCTACGCGATCCCACGGCAGATACAAACAAAAATGACACGATCAGCGCGCTGGAGGCGTTCGAGTACGCCAGCAACAAGACCGCTGCCTTTTATGATTCGCAAAAACGGCTCGCCACCGAGCACGCCGTCTTCGAAGATACCGGCAAGAACGATGCGGTCCGCTCGCCATCTACGGATACGGGAGAAGGACTCTTCCTCTCGAATTTCTCGCTGGTCCGCTTCGGCGATGCGCAGAAGGCGTTCTCCGATCCCGCCAAGCGGGAGCTGTTGGCCAAAAAGGAGGAGCTCGAGCAAAAGATCGATTCCTTGAAATACCAAAAGGCGGCGATGGCCGAGGATGATTACAAGCAGCAGCTCACCTCTGCGCTCGTTGAGCTAGCGCACGTTCAACTGGAGCTCGACAAATGACGTGCGGAGGGCAGGCACGGGTCGTCTGCGCGATGATCGCTCTATCGGTGCCGCTCGGTCGCGCCAGCAGCACGCCCAGCGAATGCCAAATCCTGCGTACGCACGGACGCAATGCCGAGGCCCACAACTGCTATCAATCGCTCACGCGCGAGCGCGACCCTTATTGGCGCGCCGAGGGATTCTGGGGACTGAAGAGGTATGAGGAGGCGAACAATGAATTCCGCCTGGCGGTTGCGCAAAACGAGGGCAACGCCCTTTATCGCGTGCGCTGGGGACGGCTGCTGCATGAGCGGTTCAACAATGGCGACGCCGAAGGCCTCTTCAAGGAAGCCCTCTCGCACGATCCAAAAAACGCTCAGGCCTATCTGGGACTAGCGCTGGTTAGCGCCGATGGTTTTGACAGCAAAGCAATCCAATGGTGCGCCAGGGCGATTGAGCTCGATCCCAAGCTGGCCGAAGCGCACGAGCTGATGGCAAATCTCGCGCTGGAAGATTCGGTTAGGGACGAAGCACTGCGCCAGGCGGACGCAGCCATTCAGATCTCTCCGGAGGCCCTGAACGCCTACGCCATTCACGCGGCCATCGAGATTCTCGCAGACCGTTCGCCCGATGCCTGGTGGGCCAAAATTCGTGCGATCAATCCTTCCTATGGCCAGGGCTATGCGCTGGTGGCGCATCACCTGGTGCTCAATCGCCGCTACCAAGAAGCAGTCGCCTATTATCGTCAAGCGATTGAGCTCGATCCCGAGCTTTGGTCCGCCCGCTCGCAACTCGGCATCAATCTGATGCGTCTAGGACAGGAGGACGAGCCGCGACGGCAGTTGGAAATGTGTTACGAAAATGGCTACCGGGATGCGGCAACAGTCAACAGCCTTCGTCTGCTCGGTAGCTACAAGAATTTCGCCGTCATCAAGACAGACAAGATGGTTCTCAAGCTTCCCAAGAAGGAAGCGGACCTACTGGCGCCGTATTTCGAAGAGCAGATCAACCGCGCAGTTGCGACCTACGAAAAGAAATACCAAATGAGGCTACCCGGACCCGTGCAAGTCGAGGTCTATGAGAATCACGAGGATTTCGCGGTGCGAACCATGGGCATGCCGGGACTGGGCGCGCTCGGCGTGACGTTTGGGCAAGTTTTGGCGATGGACAGTCCGGCCGGACGAAAGCCAGGCGACTTCAATTGGGCCAGTACATTGTGGCACGAGATGAGCCACGTTTTCATCCTGACCGCGACGAACCATCGCGTGCCGCGCTGGTTCACAGAGGGTCTCGCCGTGCACGAGGAAACTCAAGCCTCACCGGAATGGGGCGACCGGACCACCCCAGAAATCCTGCTGGCAATTCGCGACAAGAAATTGCTTCCGGTGGGCGAACTCGATCGCGGGTTTGTGCGGCCCGAATACGAGTCGCAGGTGATCGTCTCGTATTATCAAGCGGGGAAAATCTGCGACTACATTCAGGAACGCTGGGGAGCAGACAAGCTGCTGGAGATCGTGCATTCGTTTGCAAGAATTCGGCCCACGGCTGAAGTGATTCAGGAGGCTCTGGGGGTGAGGGCCGAGGATTTCGACCGACAATTCCTTGACTGGCTGAATGAGGGTGCCGGGAAGGAAGCTGCCAGCTTCGAGCAGTGGCGCAATGGCCTGAAAGAGGTTGCGCAGCTCGCCAAGGAAAAGCAATACGACCAAGTCATTCAGAAGGGCGAGGAAGTGCGTCGGCTCTATCCGGACTACATATATGATGCGAACGTGTACGAATTTATGGCCGAGGCTTATCTTGCGAAGGGGGATACAGAGGCGGCCGCGTCGATACTCAGGGACTATGAAAAAATCGGAGGCCACAATCCGGCTACGCTCAAGCAGCTCGCATCCGTCGAGGAGCAAGCGGGACGGTTGAAGGACGCGGCCGCAACGCTCGAACGGCTCAACTATATTTATCCCGAAGATGAGCAGCTGCACCGCCACCTAGGGGACTTATGGTTTGCGCAAGGAAATAACGGCGCGGCCATACGCGAATATTCAGCGGTGGTTGCGATGCAACCCAGTGACAAGGCCTCAGCCAAATTTAATCTGGCCCGCGCCTACTTTGCCGCTGGGCAAAAAGACCAGGCGCAAGACAACGTGCTACAGGCACTCGAAGCAGCCCCTGATTACCGCCCGGCGCAGAAGCTGCTTCTCGAATTACAGGACACTGCGAAAGGAAATGATAAATAGACATGGCCACTCCGACCGAAGTCAAACTCGAGTCCGATGAACTGCAGAAGAGCATCTTGCGGTTCCAATCAGTTCGCGACGGCATTCTTTCGCAAGTTCGTCAGGTCATCGTCGGGCAGGACGAAGTTCTGGATCAGATTCTGATCGGTCTATTTGTAGGAGGCCACTGCCTGATCACCGGACTCCCTGGCACGGCGAAGACCTTGATGGTGCGCACGATTTCGCAGACACTGGGCCTGGAGTTTCGCCGAATCCAGTTCACCCCCGACCTGATGCCTTCCGACATCACCGGCACAGACATCATCGAGGAAGATCCCGAAACAGGACGACGTCTGTGGACGTTCGTGGCCGGTCCGATCTTCGGCAATGTTTTGCTCGCCGACGAAATCAATCGGACCCCGCCCAAGACCCAATCCGCGCTGCTCGAGGCCATGCAGGAACAATCGTGCACAGTGCGAGGCAACCATTACAAGCTGCCTCTGCCGTTCTTCGTTCTGGCCACGCAGAATCCGATCGAACTCGAAGGAACCTATCCTCTGCCGGAAGCACAGCTTGACCGCTTTCTGTTCAATGCCGTACTGGACTATTTGAGTGCGGAAGAGGAAGCGAAGGTAGTCGACCTCACTACAACGGTCCGTGTGGCCGACGTGCAAGCGGTCACGAATGCCGAGGAAATTCTCGGTTTTCAAAAACTGGTGCGATTGGTGCCGATCGCCGAAACGATCGCCAAATATACGGTGAGCTTGGTTCGGGCCACGCGCCCGAAAAACGCAGAGGCGCCGGATTTCGTCAAGAAATACGTGAACTACGGAGCGAGCGTGCGAGCGGCCCAATTCATCGTTCTGTCTGCCAAGGCTCGCGCGCTTTCACGGCACCGCTACCACGTGGCCTACGAAGACATCACTGCGATGGCAACTCCCGTTCTGCGCCACCGCATTCTGCTGAATTTCCACGCAGAATCCGACCGCATCGATTCGGATGAGATTCTGCGCCGACTGCTCGAGCATATGCCTCCTCCGAAAGGGGCCTGATGGTGCAGCGTTTTCTCGATCCAGTAGTTCTGGCTGAAATTGCGAGCCTCGATCTGATCGCCCGGACGGTTGTAGATGGCTTCGTCGCCGGACTGCACCGGTCCCCGGATTTTGGTTTCAGCCAGGAATTTGCCGAGTATCGCGCGTACTCACCCGGAGACGATCTGCGGCATGTCGATTGGAATGTTTTCGCGCGTACCGAGCGAGCCTATCTGAAAAGATATCGCGGCGAAACCAACAGTTTGCTTACCGTGCTTCTTGATGCCAGCAATTCGATGAACTATGCCTCGGGGAAAATCTCCAAAATGGACTACGCGCGTTTCGCTGCAGCCTCGCTCTTCTATCTGGCAATCCACAACCAACGCGACGCCGCAGGCCTGATCGTGTTTGATGACGAAGTCCGGAATTACATTCGGCCTTCCACCCGTCAGGGGCAAATCAACCGGCTTCTTCATGGATTGGAACTGGCCGAGCCTCGCGCCCGAACAGACTTTGCGAAACCCCTCGATCATTTCCAGCAATTCCTGCGCCGGCGGGGGCTGGTTTTAGTTATTTCGGACTTTTATGAAACGCCAGAAAAAATCATACGAACCATCGAACCGCTGAGATTTCACGGAAATGAAATTGTCCTGTTTCATGTTCTGGATCCCAAGGAAATTCGGCCTGAGCTTTCCGGGCCGGCCATCCTCTTTGACCTGGAGACCGATCGTCACCTCGAAGTGACTCCTGAATATACAAGCGACGAATACCCGCAAAAAATTCAGGCGCACATCACTTCGCTGCGCGACCGGGCGCGCGCCGCGCAGATGGATTACTGCCTGCTCATCACCGATCAGCCGCTCGATGCCGCTTTGCGCCAATATCTGACCATTCGACAAGGGAGAAACTGATGGGCTTTCTTTCTCCCTTCTTCCTGGTTGGCACGGCTGTCGTGGCCTTGCCTCTGTACCTTCATCTGTTGAGGCGGCACACGACGACACCGCATCCCTTCAGCTCTTTGATGTTTTTCGAGCAGCGAACACAAAGCTCGATTCGGCACCGCAGGCTTCGCTACCTGCTGCTGCTAGCCTTTCGACTTGCCGTGCTGGTTCTGTTGGCTCTGGCGTTCGCCAATCCGTACATCAAGCGCACCGTCGCGAGCGCCGCAGGCGACAAGCTCATGCTGCTGGTCGTCGACAATTCCTTCAGCATGCGCGCGGGTACGCGTTTGGCCGACGCGAAACGGGAAGCGATCTCGATCTTAGCCTCGCGGAATGGGTCAGATCGCGCGCAAGTCGCCTTGCTAGGCTCGCAACTGCACGTGATGACGCAACCGATCCGGGATCCGGCCGTCTTGCGCGCAGCTGTCGAAAGCATCGTGCCCGGCGATTCCCGCAATAACTTCGGCGAGCTGACCCGTGCGGCTCGTTCGATCCAGGAGAGCACGCACTCGCCGATCGAGCTGCATTTATTCAGCGACATGCAAAAGACCGATATGCCGGCGAGCTTTCAGGAAATGGCGCTCCCAGCCAATGTTTCGCTGGTCATTCATTCCCTCGCAAAGGATACCCAACCCAACTGGGCGGTCGAGAGCGTCCATGCCCCGAGCCGGGTCTGGGACCCGAAAAAGGCGCACGTGGAAGCGGTGGTTGCCGGCTATCACACACCGAGCGCGTCGAGAACAGCCGCATTGGTCGTGAACGGGAAAGTTATCGATAGCCGCAAAGTGGATGTTCCTGCAGGCGGGCGGGCGACGGTCGATTTTCAGAATCTCAATGTGCCGTATGGCTTGAGCCGCTGTGAAGTGAGGATCGATTCGGACGATTCCCTTCCGGCCGATGACTCCTACCTATTCGCGGTAGAGCGTTCCGATCCACAACCTGCCCTCTTTGTTCATGAATCGGCGGATGCACGGTCGCCGCTGTTTTTTGGGGGCGCGCTGGCCTCGGCGGAAGAGGCTTCCTTCGCGCTGGACAGCGTCGCCCTGGAACGGCTTTCCGGTGTCACGCTCTCGAAATACGCTTTCGTCGTGCTGTCCGACCTCGGTTCCCTGCCGCAGCAATTCGAAAACGACCTGGCGCGATATGTTCGGGGGGGTGGGAGCGTGTTGATTGCAGCGGGAACCTCGGCAGCGCATCGGGGGCGCATTCCCCTATGGGATGCCCCCATCATCGAAGCGCGCGATTACTCGCGGGACGGCGAGCGCTTCCTCAGCGTAGCGGAGAGTGACTCCTCTCATCCGTCCATGCAGGGCAGTCAGGGCTGGGCTGAGATCAGGTTCTATTATGCAGTCGCCGTGGACCCTTCTGGTGGGCGAGTCATCGCCCGGCTTAGCGACCAGACGCCCGTGCTTGTGGACAAGAAAATGGGCGAGGGGCATGTGTTGTTGTTCGCCTCTGGCTTGGACAATCTGACCAACGATTTCCCCGTCGAGCCCGTGTTTGTTCCATTCGTCAAGCAAGTCGCCCGATATCTTTCAGGAAGCGAGGAGCGAAACGGCTCGCGCCTGGTCGACTCGTTCTTGGAGCTGCGGACAGCCAAAGATCAGGCGGTCAGCGTCGAAATAATAGATCCAGCGGGACATCGGCCGCTTTCGCTCAAGGAGGCGGCCTCGGCCGAGTCCTATCAACTGACGAGCGCCGGTTTTTATACTGTTCGGCTGGCCAACGGCACGCAGGATCTGCTGGGCGTGAATGCCGATCGGAGGGAATCGAACCTGGAGCCGATGCCGAATGACGTTCTCGCGCTCTGGAGCGGACAAAACAGCGCTGATTTTAAGCGGCTGGCCGCTGCGAGAGCGGAAAATGAGCGCGAGAACCGAGAGAGCCTTTGGTGGTACGCTATTCTTTTGGTGCTGGCGGCGGCCGTCGGAGAATCGCTCTTGGCCAGCCGGTACCTGGTAACCCAGGCGGAGAAATCATGACCGCACGCGAGCAGCTGGATGCCTACATCGACGAGCTGAGGGGGCGCCTGCGGATGCGCGCGCTCCTGCTCGGCGCCGCGATCGTGGCGTCGTCCGCCCTGGTAACAACCCTGGTCCTAGTCCTGGTCACGAATGCCTTTGCGTTTTCGAGCAGCAGTCTGTGGGGGGCAAGGACCGTACTTTTGCTGATCCTCGCTTGCGGCGTGGCGCTGGGTTGCGTCGTTCCTTTGCTTCGGCTGAATCGACGCCGTGCCGCCTCGGAAACGGAAAGGGTCTTTCCGCAATTTCAGGAGCGCTTGATCACCTTAGCTGAACGAGATTCCGCGAAGAGTGAACCATTCGCCGAACTGCTGGCCGCCGATACACTGGCCATGACGCGCGAGGCCCAGCCGATCGTTGTCGTGCCGAAGAATAAGCTGCTTGTTTCTCTCGGTGTGGTGCTGGGGGCCCTGGGAGTATTGCTGTGGATGATCCTGGCCGGGCCGGGTTATCTGGGCTACGGCGCTGCGCTTTTGTGGACGGGCGATATCGGCGCGGCTCCGCTCTACGATATTCACGTCCTTCCCGGCGACGCCACTGTGCGCCGCAATGCGGACCAGCTCGTTACGGTTCAACCGCGCGGAATCCAGGTGAATGGCGCTCGTATCCACGCGCGTTATGCAAGCACCACCAAATGGGAACAGCTGGCGATGCAGTCGCAGCCAGGCGCCTCAGGCTTCCAGTTTCTCTTCGCAGGGATCCCCGAAGATGTCGAGTACTACGTCGAAGCGGGTCCCCTGCATTCCAGGCACTTCAAAATTCGAGTCACCGATGTGCCGACGATCAAGCAGATTCGCGTCACCTATCACTACCCGCCGTGGACCGGGATGCGCCCAGTTACCGAAGAGCGCGGCGGCGACCTGCGCGCGATTGAGGGCACCGAAGCGCAACTCGAAATCACCACGGATCGCCCGATGAATAACGGCGCTCTCGTCCTCGATGACAATCGCCAGATTTCGCTCGCTCGCGGCACGGGAAACACGTATGAAGCGGCGCTTAGGATCGATAAGGACGGCAGCTACCACCTCGCCACTCTAGATCGCGATCAGTCGATTCGTCTGTCAGAAGATTTCTTTATCGAGGCAAGCAAAGCGGATCCACCCGACCTGGTAATCTCCAAACCAGCTGGCGATTACCGGGCGAGCCCGATTGAGGAGGTAACGGTTTCGGTAAAGGCAGATGATCCGTTCGGGCTCAATGAGCTGGGCGTGCACTACTCGGTCAACGGCGCCCCCGAGCAAACGGTCAACCTTCTCAGGCAAAAAGGCGACAAAACCGCTGATGCGGCTACGGTACTTTCGCTTGAGAATTTCAAATTGGTTCCCGGCGATGTTGTGAGCGTGTACGCGACCGCCAAAGACGCTCACGCCGAATCTCGCACCGATATGTTTTTTATTCAGGCGGACCCCTTTGAACGCGAGTTCTCGCAGTCGCAGCAAATGGGAGGCGGGGGCGGTCGAGGCAATGCACCCGATGAGATTTCTCAGCGCCAGAAAGAAATTATCGGCGCGACCTGGAAACAGCTGGGCGACAAATCCAGCAGTGCCCAGCGCGCTGCGGAAAACGCGAAATTCCTTTCCGGTGTGCAATCGAAGCTGCGCGACCAAGCCATCTCACTGGCGGGCCGCCTGGAGAGCCGCGCTCTGGTCCAGCAGAACGATGAATTCACCGGCTTTCAGGCGGACATGAATACCGCCGCCAAGGCGATGGGCCCCGCCTCGCAGAAGTTGCAGCAACAAAAGTGGAAGGACGCATTGCCCGATGAGCAAAAAGCTCTCGAGTACTTGCTGCGGGCCGAAGCGACGTTCCGTCGAATCCAAGTAGCTTTCGGCAACGCGGGCGCAGCGAACGGCGGTGGCGCGGGTTCGGCAGGGCGAGATCTGGCCAGCCTTTTCGATCTCGAGCTGGACACGCAAAAAAATCAGTACGAGACGGCGCAGACCGCCGACTCCCAGGCTCAACGGGATCAGCAAATCGACGAAGCGCTGCGTAAGCTCGATGAACTGGCGCGACGTGAGGCCCAGCTAGCTTCACAAAACAATGCCCCCACGCCCGAACAGCGCTGGCAACAAGAAATGTTGCGCCGCGAAGCTGAGCAACTGCAGCGCCAGATCGAACGGCTGTCGCGAAATGGTCAGAACGGGTCTGCTCAGGGCCGCCCATCTTCTGGTCAACCATCGGGGTCGTCCTCGGGCCAGGGCGGGAGCGCTTCCGATCCGCGCATTCAGCAAGCTCTCAATCAACTTCGGCAGGCAAATGAGGACATGCAGCGGGCGGGCTCTCAGCAAAGCCGGGCCGATGCTCGTCGCGCTGCGGAGCGACTTCGCGAAGCCACCAATTTACTGGGCGGCGCTCAGCGTCAGCAGCAATCGGGCCGTGTCGACGCCCTCGCCGGTGAGGCCGATCGCCTGGCCAACGAGCAGCGTAAACAGAGTGAGCGCATGCATGCCCTGGCCAACGGCCAAATGGGTCAGAATGGCGAGAATTCCGCGGCCGGCGCTGCAAAGGATAGCCCCGAAAGGTTGGCGAATGACCGCCAGCAATTGGCAGACGATCTCTCGCGGCTAGAAAGACAGATGCGTGACTCCGTCCGCGACCTCTCTTCGAACGATCGGGCCACCGCCGGGAAGTTGCGTGACGCCCTGCGCGAACTGGATCAATCGGATATCGATACGCGTCTCGAGCGTAGCGCCGACTGGCTCCGCCGCGGCGTGAACCCAGATCGGAACGGCAGCGAATCGCAAATCACCTCTGCGTTACAAAGGCTGAACCAACAAGTCCGTGAGGCCGGGCAACAAGCCGCCGCGTCTGGCAAGAATGGCGACAATTCGGAAAGTGCACTCAATCAAGTCGAACACCTGCGCAATCGCCTGGAGGCACTGGATCGCACGTTCGGCGCCCGCGGCAATGCGAACCAACCAGGTCGAGCCGGGGCCAATGACAGCGGGGGGGAGGGCCGTTACGGCGACAATACCATCGCGCCAGCCGGGCCCGGCGGAACGGTCGGGCCGTTCGTCAATCGCGCTGGAGCCCCCTATGAGGGCCCCGTGTATGGAGGAATGAATACCGGCAACAACGACTATGGCCAGCGGTACTCCCCTCCTTCGCGCGATACGGCGCCCTCGCCGGTCCCGCCGGAGCAAGCCTATCGCGAAAGCGTTCAACAGCTCGAGCACTTGAGCCAAACGCTGAAAGATGACCCCGAATCTCTGCGCCAGGTGCAGGAACTGATCCGCGAGATGCAGCGCCTCGATCCGAGCCGCTTCCCCGGTAATCCCGAAATTGTCGAGCAGCTGCACAATCAGGTTCTGAGTCGGATCGACAAACTTGCACTTGAATTGCGGCGTGATCTGGACGCAAAGCAGTCCGGACAGGTTCGCAACAGCGAATCGCGGCCCGCGCCACCGGGATACGAGGACGCCGTCGCCGATTATTTCCGCCGTCTGAGCAAGAATCCCTAGTAGACAGATCCGCCCGCCTGGATATGCTCTTGGCCCTATGGCTTGTTTCTTCGCTCCGTGACGCGATCACGTCGCATTTCCTTCTGCTCTGGCTTCTTTCCCTAATCTGTATTGTGGTTACCGGATACTGGCTCGGCCGGAAAAGTCTCTTCGTTCTGCCGCGCTCATCGCAGCCCGTGCTCGGCTCAGAACGCGCACCCCTTGACGTTGGTGCTTTGGTCTTCTTTGGGCTCTTTCTCGTCTTTTACATCACGATGATCCTGTACAAGGAGGACTTTGCTTTTCTGGACAACGATCAGCTCACGGACTTTTCAGTTTCTGGGCGGGCGCTCCCTGCTCCGATCTGGCCCGCCGAGGGGCGCTTCTTCCCGCTGGCATTTCAAGAATTCAATGTGCTTCGATTCCTTACTCGCTCCCCTGCCGGCTATCAGCTCCTCGCGGCGGTTCAGCTATTGATCTGTCTGCTCGTGCTGTCCGCCGTTTTGCGGCAATTCCGTCTTCGTTATCGTCTCATGCTGCTATCGGCACTGATGCTGGCCCCCTCGTTTTCCATGTCCTTCACGGGTTTGGTTTACCCGGAACGCGACGTTCTGTTTTGGTTGGCCCTCCTGATGTTCTGTTTCGAGCAATACTCGAAAACGCGCGCGCCCGGCTACTTTGTTGCCTCCCTCGTTTGCGTGCATTTTGCCCTATACTATAAGGAGACCCTCGTCCTTTTCATTGTCGCCTCGGCAGCGTCTTGCTTGCTCGTAGGGTTTTACCGCAAGCCCTCCGCCCGTTCGTCGTGGCCAAAGTTTTGCTGGGAAAATGCCCTCTGCCTCAGTCTGCTGGCCGTATGCGCCGTTTACCTGGCCTTTTTTCTTGCCACTATGGCCCCCTGGAGCTCCGCTTACGTTGCCGAACACCAGCAACGAGTCAGGTCAGTTCTGCAAACCTATTTGGTTATCGATTGGTTGCCCTGGCTCTTACTCACTGTTTTTCTATTGCGGCTCCTGCGCCGCGCGCCTTACCAAAAAGGGCTTGACCCGCTTTGGGATTCACTCGCCGTTGGAGCGCTTGCCTACTTTTTTTCTATTCTGGCCTTAAGACTGATCAGTGGGTACTACCTGGCTCCCGTAGACCTGGTCGCATTGATCTACTTGGGACGGCTCGCGCTTAGCGCACTGCCCGCAGCACCCAAGCTTCGTATCGCTTTCCTGGTAACTGCGTTCGTTTGCCTAGTGGCTCACGATGGGGCCTATTCCTCGTTTCGCATCGTTGAACGCAAAAGCTTGATTCTTGCCAGCCGTCAGTTGGCCGATTTCCTGGGAAAGTATCTTCAGGGGGCGACTGGCCAAACGGTCAGGCTGTATTTTCCGTATGCGACAAGACATCAGCTTCTGACCCTGTCAGCCTATCTCAAATATCGAGGGCTCCCCGTGGCCCGAGTGAGTTCGGCAAACCCGAAGAAGGGTCCCGAACTGCTGGTCGAGAGCCCGGCCGAATTCACCTCCAACAGGTGCACCGAATATGGCGCTTACACCTGCCTCCACGCGGACAGGGCTAACCCCGGAGCGTTAGTGATAGTGATGCCGGACGATCACGTCACCATGAGCGATGTAGGGAATGTGGCGAGGAACGCAGTGCTCTTGTTTCGCCTGCGGCCGCCTAAATGCTGCGACAGCCGGACCTCTTGGCTAAGGTTGCTCTACGTCATTTCGCCGGAGTTCGCTGCCACGGGGCTGTCGGACCACTGGCCGGAACTCGACGTCTTCGAAATGAAACCGGGTGCCGTGCCGGGCCCTCTCACCGGAAGGTACAGAGGTCAGATTCGGCCGCCTCCGACATGGCCCACGCTTTGAGAAAGTAGCCGATATCCCCGCCTCCTGCTTGCGGGCTTTGATTGAACTGAAGCATCCATTTCCAGTTTGCGTTCACAAGCGCGGGAGTCGACACTTCGGGGGCCACATACCATGCGCTTGACCAGGAATAGGCTGCTGTGCTCGGTGCATCAGTCGGCGTGGATGCCAGAGATGGGTAGGCGCCGCGCAAAAGTCCCCCGGGTCGACTGGCAACGTCAGACGGATCAGAATAGAGATATTCTTCGAGCGTCTTACGGTTCTCTGTATAGGTCGCAGGGGAAATTCCCAGTCGACTAGCAAGTCCTAGCACGTTCGCCTCGTGCAGGAGATCCACAACTGTCGCCCCCTCTTCGACAGATGCAGGTGTCGTGGGATCAAAACTGTAGGCATCCCAAATGGTGCCCAAAGGGGCGTCGGCCCTGGTGGACCATGGAACCATGCACGGCCAGGATTTCAGCAAGAACCATCCGTCTGAAGTCGCTTGCCAGTGATGGCTGCTCTGATGAGCGACCAGGCCCCGGGCGATCGCGAGCTGAGCGGGGTCGTCAGTCAGCTCGTACAGAAACATTCGCATAGTGGCTTCTACGGCGATGTAGTCTGTCGCAGCATGCGTGCCCGCAACGGTGTTCGGCAGCCAGATCGGATTTTGAAGCCGAAGCGCTCCATCGCTGTCGGCCAAGAATTCATTCTGGTAACTCGCCGCAATCCTGACCACCTCGGATTTCCAGTTCTCGATGAGCTGGGGATCGGCCAGCCTCGGATTTCTCCTGGCGAGCAGGAGAAAGCGGGTAAAGGGCAGCAGAATTCCGCCTGTTTGCTCGTGCCATATTGTCGAAATGGGAGAGTCCACCACATAAGTGCCGGGAGCGGGCAGACCCGCGCCGGTCGGCTTGATCCTGCCGTACGACTGCCCCTCGATTAAGGGCCGAGAGGCGAGGGCCAACAGGTCTGAAACGCTTTGGACAGAATGAACCTCGAGGGTTTGAGTAGCACCCAACCAGGCCAGAATCACACCGCCCCCAGTTTGTGGTGTTACTTGGAAGTAGATCGGGCCGTTAGGGGCATTGGGCTCGAAATTTTGAACGTAGAGCGCGACTTGTCCCTCCGGCGTGGGAATGGGCACCGATTGGCTGAAGCTGCCGAGCTCAGTCGGCCAGCCGGTTACTGTGATCGTCGGCGAATCGACCGTGTTTCCCGGCGCAGTGGGGTCAGCAACGTCGGTGACCGTAATTGTCTCCACCTCGTGCATGACACTACTTCCCGTGTCCACGAAGGCCCTGATGTATTTCATGTTGCCGGTGGCTTCGTACGCGTCGAGAAGCGATTCCATGTAATAGCGGGTGCCCCAAACAATATCCCCGGCCAAGTTGTCGTCGGGATGGCTGGTTGCCGGGTCTAGGAACTGCCGCACGTAACGGTCATAGTGGGCCAGCCGACCCGGCACTATTCCCGAACAACTGACGTCGCCATTTATGCCCGTTCGGTTGGTTGCGCAGGATTCCAGCGACAGCAAAGAGATGCAAACGCAAAAAAGCCCTGTACTCCTTGGACAGAAGGTCCTCAATTCGAGCGCCTCCGGGATTCTCCGATGCTCTTAGGCGGTTAACCCGGATGGCCACAAAAGTTCCGTTTTCTGACGAGAGATTGCTCAAAATCGAACCTTTGCCAAATAGGGATGTACGCCTTAGGACTGGCTAGAGTGGCTAAGAGGCGGGAAGGCGAGGGGGGGCAGGAGGCTTGGCGGCAGTGGGCGGTCTCCGACCGAGGATCTGCAGCGTTCAGACCCTTGCTGCGGCAGATGCCAGTAGAGGTTCAAAGAAGGACAAATGCTGTTGATACCATTCGACG
>Ga0306920_100004484_pt1 | contig 17892 bp, 16 predicted proteins | sample flu12Cox44000170_FD_204666 | JGI IMG/M metagenome (GOLD analysis project Ga0306920, IMG submission 204666) | Lab enrichment of tropical soil microbial communities from Luquillo Experimental Forest, Puerto Rico - flux4day.12C.oxic.44.000.170 (v2)... | ecosystem: Environmental > Terrestrial >... | reverse complement strand
GGGCGACAAAGCGAATACGCTCATCCATAACCGAACACCTCTTCCACGGCATTACACCCTCCCCTAAAGGGGAAAAGTGTTACCTATGTGTCCGGTACAAACTGTCACCTATCTGTCAGGCCGCTCATTTCATGAGTTTGCGTCACCAAAATTGTCCGTTCCGAGGAAAGGAATACCTTCGGCTTAACCAAAAATCAGTACTTGACAATACCTACTAAATAGGTAGACTTAAGTTTTTAAATAGATAAAACAGACTACGATGCGAATTTCCCAAAGAGGTCTCTACGCCTTACGTGCCCTGACGGTGCTCGCGCAGCGTCCGTCCGATGTGGTGAAGATCAAGGACATCGCCGCCGAGGAGGATTTGCCAGAGAAATTTCTGGAGGCGATTCTTCTCGATCTGAAGCGAGCCCGAATCGTCAATAGCCTGCGCGGCGCCAATGGCGGGTATCAATTGAAGCGGTCACCAGGAAAGATTACTTTAGGAGAAGTGATCCGCAGGATTGATGGCCCGCTCGCACCGTTTGAAGACGCTGAATCCCTGCGCCATCGAGTGAAGACAGATCTGAAGCACCGTCCGCTGTTTCGCATTCTGCTTGATGTGCGCAACGCGACCGCCGCCATCCTCGACCATACCTCCGTTGCAGACCTCTGTTGTAGCAGCCCCAACTAGTCTTTCGCGCCGCAGTTACACACCAGATTTCCCCCGCAAACGGTGCTAGCAGCGCACCTGGCTGCCGCCAGCCGCTGGAAGGAGCACACATAAAAATCTCAGGAGAGCCAATGCTCATGCGCACAGAGTCCGGATCGAAAGGGATGGTCATTACTGTCCTGCTGGCCGCCTCCCTTACAGTCGTGCCTTCCTGGGCCGGTGCAGGAAAGGGGAATGCCGGAAATACGACAACGCTGGAGCCGAGTTTGCAACCTGCCAAGGGAGGCGTGCCAGCAGAGCCTACGCCGCCCATAGCAGCTGAGCTGGAGCAGCTTCGCGCAAGTGTGCAAGCTCAGGCGCAGCAGTTCGCTGAGCACAGCAGGGAACTGGAATCGGAGCGAGCAGCTCTCAATGACGAGCTTCAGCGGATCGTCGCACTCGAAGCGAAGCTGGGTATCACGCCGAAGGCTGCAGAGGAGATTCTGCCACCGGCCACGGCAAGTTCCGCGGCGCTTGTACTTCCTTCGCAACCCGTGGAAGAAAAACAGGTACAAACCCCTCAGGACTGGTCGAATCGCATCGCAAACCTGGAGGAATCGGTAAAGAAATTCGGGCCCTTCACGCTGAGCGGCGACCTTCGGTTGCGCGCCGAGCCATTTATTGGCGGACCGGCAGATCATTCCTTAGAGCGGACGCGCGAGCGCTACCGCCTGCGGTTCAATGTGGACGCGAAACTGAACCAAGACTTCAGCGGGGGTTTTACACTTGCTTCAGGCGACGTCAACGATCCCATTTCGACCAATCAGGACGCAACCGGCTTCTATACGCGCCAGCCATTTTTCATCGACAAGGCTTATGTCAGTTACAACCCACAAGGATTTAAACCCCTCATGCTGATCGGCGGAAAATTCGCCTATCCCTGGTACAACACCGAGCTCACCTGGGACAAGGACCTAAACCCGGAGGGTGTCGCCCAAACGCTTGCCTTCAACACAGACACACGTGTGCTGAAAAAGGTCGCCCTCGTTGGCTTCGAACTGCCATTCGCACAGGTGGCTCGTACTGAGGCGGCCAATAAAAGCATCGTTCAGAGCATCACTTACGGCGCGCAGCTGCAAACGCAGTGGCAACTGGCGTCAGGGCTGAGGTTCGGCGCCTACTCTGGCTTCTACAATTTCCATAACGCAGACCCACTGGCGCTCGCTCTGGCCAAGGCAAGCTCGAAAAATCCGCAGACGCCCCTGTCCGGGCTCCTGCCACTACAGGCCAGCAACGGGGTCCAGAACTCGGCGACTACGACAACCGCGGCGAACGTCGTCACCATCGCCGGAACGGCCTACCCAACAGGAGTCACCACAGTCACTAATTCGCAGTTTGGCTCAAAGTTCGCTTTGTTCGATTCGCTGGCGCGCTTCGACGTAACTACGCCTTCCGAAAAATGGCCAGTCGCGATTATCGGCGACTATGTTCAAAACCTGGAAGCCTGCTCGAACATCAACAACATCGCGCCGCCGCCCGCAAATACGGCCTCGATCCAGTACAACCAGACGACGAACTTCCCTTGCAATTCGCACCAACGCCGCGGCTATTGGGCCGAGGCGCAGGTAGGACGCGCGCAGAACAAGGGGGACTGGCAGTTCGATTACGCGCGCATTTTCATTGAGCGCGAGGCCGTGCTATCGAATTTCAACTACAGCGAAATAAGGCAGGGGAGCAACGTGACGGAGCACCGCGCCAGCATCTTGTACCAGCTCAACCGCAACGTGCAGCTCTCGTTTACTGATCTGATCGGCAGGCCCTTGAACTTTGGAGGCACGAAGCCGCCAGAGCCATGGCTCCAGCGCCTGCAGTTCGACGTGCTCTATTCGTTTTGATGGGGAAACGACGATGGAAACAGACAGGTCAGCGATTGGATACAAGAAGCTCAAATGGATGTCCACATTTCAGACGGTGCTCGCTGTGATGGTCGGCCTCGGTGTGCTTACAGGTCATGTCGCGCGCGGGCAAGGTAAAAGTAGTTGTTCCGTCTCAGAGCATTCTGGGCGAGCCTCCCGTCGCAGTGGTTGATCAGGTCGTGACCGAATGGGGACGCGCGCCCATGCCGAGGCGTACCTCCAGTATTTGTATTCGCCAGAGGGCCAGGAAATCGCCGCAAGGAATTTCTACCGACCTCGACTAGAGTCCGTCGCGAAGAAAGTACGCAGCGACTTTTGTAAAGGTGAAGCTGTTTACCCTGGTAGAAGTGACCAACGATTGGCAAAAGGCACAGGCCACTCACTTTGCCCATGGAGGAGTTTTCGACCAGATCTATCAGCCGAAGTAGCCGAGGGCGGAGGTTGGAGTCCGGACGTCAGAGGTCTGAGATAGGTAACGCATGGCGGTGAGACTCAAGCAAAGGAGCATCATACCGGGCTTTGGTCTAGCGCTCGGATTTACCCTGCTCTATTTGAGTTAGCCATTTTCGACGCGCGCCTTTACATCCGAGTACGCGGCATCGATGAGCCTGTGTAGCGCTGGGGAGTTTGTGGCCGTTCCCGGTCTCAGCTTTACATGTCGCATAAACTTGCCGGTTCCTTGCAACAAACGGGCCGGATCCGCTAGCGCTGCGCCGTGAAAGAACCCCACGTTTACGTGCGAGGTGAATACATTGACGTAGCCGAAGGGAGCATCTCCCAAGCATGCAACTGGACAGCCGTCATGCAAAAGCTCCCGGACTTCGTCCCCACACCTTCGCATCACCTCAAACCACTGACGGGCGATGGCTCCGAACTCACCTGCGTGCTCTTTCATCCAGGCATCGATGGCGGGATCCCTCTCGACAGCGCCGCTCAATCGCAGCAGTTCGGTTCTCATCGTCGCTCCACTTTCTGCTTTCGAGATCGGCCGCTTACGTAACACGCTTACCTTCCTCCAGAGTCGCCCCGGAGCAGCAGATATAACGCTTCCTTCGTCGGGCGGCGGCAAGCGTGGATGTACTCACGCGGAAAATCTGAAGCCTTCTGAGGTACTAGTCAAGGGAAGTGATATGGCCGAAGGTGCGGCTTCATTGTCCTTGATAATTTCCGCCGGTGACGTTATCCAACACTGTGTGATCGAAAGCTGCCGGCAGCCCGGCAAACCAGCCCACAGGAGCGAACCATGGCAACGACTCTTAGCCCTGATGAAATGAAGAGGTTTGTGAGGAGCCATTTCGAGGACTTCGTCAACAAGCGAAACGCGGCGGTCATCCACAAGAACATGACTGCCGACTTCTACGACCATGACGGACCAGGCGGTAAGCCGAGCGATGCGCAGGGCGATGAGCAAATGATGCTGGGCATGTATGAAGCCATGCCCGATTTGCATTTGACAATCGAAGAAATGATCGCCGAGGGCGATAAGGTGGTGTGCCGAAACATCTGGCGTTGGACTGACGGGTCAGGCAAAAAGATGCAGTTTCACGGGTTTGTCCTGTGGCGCTTCGAAGGAAGCAAAATTGCCGAGCGTTGGGCCGCTGTGACGCCACCTGCGGAAGGCACGTCTTGGACCGTTGGACAGACTCGCAGCTCTGCGGAGAAACCGGCTGCCGCGCACTAGCAGCGAGTTGGGGAATAGATTATGAGCGCGCCGAGGGCAGAGCTGATCGGCGCTTACCTAGACGCCCAGTTCCTTAGCGGGTTTCAGCATACCGGCCTATTTCCAGGCCGCTTCTCGGGCCTAGCCGCTTTCGTGGCCAGGATGCCGGCCGCGTTTGCAGCCCCCACGCGGAAAGAAGAACTGATGGGCGCCGGAACACAAAGTAAACCTCTGACGAGGAGAGCGGGACATCGGAACGCGATAGTCACGATCGTTCAGATGACATCCGGCCTAGACTCGAGCGGTTCTCTAACGACATCCCTGGAGTGGCAGAAGGCCATCTCGAGGAACGGAAGTCGCACGAAACTACTCTGCCAGATAATGCCTCGCGGTGAAATGCTTCGGGGTGTGGTTGCAATGCTCATGCGTACGCTCTGGGGATCGCCCCGAAGGGCCGCTACTGGCACGCGGCATGTCCGATCCGGAAAGGCACCGGCGGGCGCTCAAAGCTCTCTCCACTGTCGGCCTGAAGGGTTTCGAGAGCGCGTATCCGAAGGAGCTGTCCGGCGGCATGAAACAACGAGCCGGCTTTGCTCGCGCCCTGGCAGTCGAATCTGAGGTTCTTCAGGACCGGACCAAACCTCTAAAATAGCGCCGCTGTTTCGTGATGCAGCGGGTGGTTCCCGCGGTGTACACTCGGCTCCGGCATTTTGGCGCCGGTGCCCAGAACGCTATGGCCTCCATCGCGGAAGGCAAATCGCAGACATGGCATGTCAGCGACATCATCGACCAGCGGCCGATGGGGGCGTTCCAGATCTGGACAGTGATTTTAGGCGGACTGGTTCTGGTGCTTGATGGGTTCGACGCCCAAACCATCAACTTCTTGATTCCTTCCATTGCCGAGACGACGAGAATTCCAGAGCACGGCTTCGGTCCGATTCTCTCGGCCAGTTTGATCGGCCTGATGATCGCGGCGCTCACGACTGGTCCCATCGCCGACCGCTGGGGCCGTAAATGGCCCGTGATTTTATCCACACTGAGCTTTGCGCTGTTTTCTCTGCTCAGCGCTCGAGCGAATACGCGAAGCGAATTTCTGATCTTGCGGTTTCTGACCGGCCTCGGCCTCGGCGGCGCTATGCCTAATGTGGTGGCGCTGACATCGGAATACATCCCCAAGCGTCTGTTGGCCGTAGTTATTCCGATCTTATTCGTTGGCATGCCTCTCGGTGGAACGATCAGCGGATTTGCGGCACGGGCAATGCTCCCTGTGTGGGGTTGGCGTTCGGTGTTTCTCTTGGGCGGCCTCCTCCCACTCGTGATCTCTCTGATCTTGATGGTGGTGCTCCCGGAATCGATTCAATTCCTGGCCGCCCGCGGCAAAGACTCGCCGAAAGTCGTGAAGATACTGGCGCACGTCGCACCTGAGTTTGCCCAAGGGCATGCCAACATCGCCCTTGCGGCGCCCGGTGAAAAGCAGAGAGGTGTGCCCGTGAAACACCTCTTCACCGATGGGCGTACCGCCGGAACACTTTTTCTGTGGATTCCATATTTCATGAATCTGCTGCTCATCTATTTCCTCACTGGCTGGCTCCCGGCGCTGTTGCGCGATGCTGGAATGTCGGTGAGAGCGGGCGTCACGGCGACCGCATTCATGAATTTCGGTGGTGTTTTCGGATGTTTAATCGAGGGTGCACTGTTGCGCCGCTGGGGCGCGTCCGTAATTCTGACCTGCGAATACGTACTGGCGGGCGTGTTCATCGCATCGTTCGCGCTCCTGGCGCTGCCGTTTCCGGTCCTGCTGATGATGACATTCGGCAGTGGCCTGACGATCATCGGTGCGCAGGGTGGCTTGAACGCGCTCGCCGCGCGGTTTTACCCGATCTCTGTACGCTCGACCGGCGTTGGCTGGGCCCTCGGGATCGGGCGCATCGGCTCGATTGTTGGCCCGCTAATCGGCGGAATGTTCCTCATGATCGGCTGGAACACGCGTGACATGCTGCTCTTCGCCTCGGCAATTGCTCTCGTCGCTTTTATCTCAATCCTGTTGGGCGATCGCCTAAGTGGTAAGGTGACCGCTTTCGCTTCGGCCTCCGAACTTGGCGGCCACTAAATCGGTGCGGCTTACTCCTCGGCATACGTACATTTCTGAGCGGCAAGGAAGGATACGTTTCTGATTTGGTTTGACCATAAGCAGCCTGGGGTGGTTGCTTGACAACGTATACACCCGCCCGTAATGTAAGTCGGCCCTTGGGGGAGGGCTAATCCGCAGTGGCTGGTAGGCGATACCGCCTAAATCCAAAGAGGTTTTCCCATCCCAATGCACTTTCTTTATCAATTTTGTAGTTGGTTGCAGCATACCCCCGTGGGCACCGCCGTCGCCGAATCCGACTGGCTTTTTCCTGCCATCGAGACCGTGCACATTTGGGGCATCATCTTGCTGGTGGGTACAACGGGAGTCCTCGATCTGCGTCTTCTTGGATTTATTCTGCCGAATCAACGCGTTTCGGAGCTGCACCACCGGCTGATCCGCTGGACTTGGACCGGCTTTGCGGTGATGTTTGTCAGCGGCTCGTTCATGTTCGCTTCCGAGGCTTCCAAGATGTACAGCAACGGCGCATTCCGCTTCAAAATGCTGCTGATTTTGCTCGCTGGCTTGAACGCGTTGATCTTCGAAGTCACTGCATTTCGCAATGTCGCCCAGTGGGATAGCGGTCCTCGCACTCCGATCGGGGCGAGAGTTGCCGCCTGCGTCTCGCTCATCGCTTGGGTCGGAGTGATCGCCGCCGGCCGCTGGATCGCCTACTGGTAACATCAGGTGCGGTTTCTCGAGCGAGTCGCGCGTGGGTTTTGCCATCCTGCGGTGTTCACTGCCGCGCGACGGGGTCGGACGACCTCGCTTCGAAGGTCTCCGCAAGCGTCTCGCGGCTCATCATGCACGCTAGGTTTGCCGTCAGATTGGATTTGCTTTTTCTTCGCCTGGTGCTACAATCTGATCCTCGAAATGATCCGGTCGGTCCAATCACACTCTGCTAGAATCGGGCCGCCTTCGGCGTCGAGCGTAGCCGTAGCGACAGGTCTAACCCCCGTGCCGGAAGCTAAGCGAAGTCCTCTCCGAGGTGTGGGTTATGAATGATGAAAAAACCAGGAATCTCGACCTGGCCATTTCCCAAATCGAAAAGCAGTACGGCAAGGGCTCGATCATGCGTTTGGGGAATCGCGACGTTCTGGTCCCTGTCAGCGTGATTCCCACAGGATCGATCTCGATTGACGCAGCTCTGGGCGTCGGTGGGTTTCCGCGTGGTCGCGTAATCGAAGTCTACGGGCCGGAGTCGGGTGGCAAGACCACGCTCACCTTGCAAGTGATCGCCGAGGCCCAGCGGATGGGGGGCCAGGCTGCTTTCATCGATGCGGAACACGCGCTCGATCCGGTCTACGCTCGCAAGCTCGGCGTCGACGTTGATAATCTCCTCGTCTCGCAGCCCGACAACGGCGAGCAGGCCCTGGAAATAGCCGAAGCGCTGATCCGGACGAACGCGGTCGATATCGTCGTCGTTGACTCCGTGGCTGCCCTGGTCCCCAAGGCCGAACTCGAAGGCGAAATGGGCGAGCCCCAGATGGGCTTGCAGGCGCGCCTGATGTCGCAGGCGCTTCGCAAGCTGACCGCCATCGTGAATAAGTCAAAGACCTGCCTCATCTTCATCAATCAGATTCGTGAAAAAATCGGCGTGATGTTTGGCAATCCCGAGACCACCACCGGTGGCCGGGCGCTGAAATTCTACGCGTCGATTCGCATCGATATTCGCCGCGTCCAAGCAATTAAGGAAGGTGATCGCGTGGTCGGCTCCCGTACGCGTGCGAAAGTTGTTAAAAACAAAGTGGCTGCGCCTTTCCGCGAGGCTGAATTCGACATCATTTATGGCGAGGGCATTTCCAAGGAAGGCGATCTGCTCGATGTTGGCGTTACCAAAGGCATTCTCGAAAAATCAGGGACGTGGATTTCCTACAAGGGTGAGCGTCTTGGTCAGGGACGCGAGAATGTGCGCCTCTTCCTGCGGGAGCATGCGGACATTCGCGACAAGATTGAGCATGATCTGCGCAAGGCCCTGGGCTTTCTTACATCGTCCGCAGAGGAGACCAAGAAGGCGGCCAATGACGGCGATAAGCCAGCTGCGAAGGCTGCAGTCGCCGCGCAAGGCCGCAATAGTCGGTGAAAAGCGGGCAGGAGATAGGCCGCCCTGGGACGGCCTCGCCAACCGCTTTTTCCTGCCCTTCCCAGCTAGGAAGCCGAAGCAGTCACCTTGGGGTAGCCTGGGCTCGCGATCACTTCCTCCGCTTGCACGCGGTGCCGGTCGCAATGTGCCGCGATCAGTAACAGCCACTGATACAGGTCCAAATCTCCGAATTTCGGATGACTGAGAAAGTGATTCCGCAAGTCCGCTTGGGTGCTACTAGCAAAATCATGCGTTTGCCGGCGAGCCGTTTCGAATTGATCTAACAACTGATCGTCGGGCCATCGGCCGATAGGCTCCACAGGTGTCGGCGCTTGAAACCGGGTGATGCGGCCTCGGATGTCTTCAACGAGCGCACTATCCTGTCCTTCAAACGCGCTCCTCTTCGAAGTGGTGGGCCCTTCACTGAGAGACTTTTGAATCAGCCCGAGCACACGGCCCTCCACGAACGTCAAGTGTTCCAGATTCTCGGCAACCGTCCATCGTCCCGGCGCTGGACGATACTGGCGCTGCTCACTCGACAGTCCCTCGATCGTTCGCAACAACCGTTCCCGAGAGTCGGCCAGCTGCTTCAGGATTGTTTCGCGTTCGGCTATGGTCATCATTTCGCGCCCTCCCTTTTGGCGCCGTGTCCTATCATAGCGCCCGAGTCTCTCTGCTCCCAAGCTTCGGTCTGCAAACGAGGGAGCTGCACTCAGTACTGTTCGCCTAGGCCGCCTGTACGCCTGACCAGCTATTTCCAGCGTTTGCCGGATGGAAAACCGACGCGTGTTTTTGATTGCGAGGTGGCGCTTATTCCCCTACACTCAATGGCGGTTTCGCTCGCGGAGCAGTGTGCAGGGCCTTACGCATCGAACATGGAAAGCCGCCCGGTCCTCCAAGAAGCAGTCTCAGTTTTGTGCCTCGTTCTGATTGCTGGCCTCGGAGCTGCCTCTGGAGCGACGGCTCAACATAAGTACCACCCCCGTTCACATCGGCGCACGGTTGACAATTTTGATCCTGCCAAGTACGACGATGCTACCGATGATGATCCGATCGTTCGTCAGATTGCGCTGGACGCGCTCGGCCATGAACGAGGTTCCGTCGTCGCCGTAGACCCTTCGAACGGTCGCATTCTCGCCATCGTCAATCAGAGGATGGCTTTTTCCGATGGCTTCGAACCCTGCTCGACGATCAAGCCTTTCATCGCGATCGCGGGTCTGCAAGAGGGCGTGATCGCGCGCGACACGATGATTCGCGTCGGTCGCCGCCGCTATATGGATCTGACCGAAGCCATGGCGCACTCCAATAACAAATTCTTCGAAGAGGTCGGTACGCGGCTTGGCTTCGAGCGGGTGGTGAAATATGACCGCCTTTTCGGTTTGGGCGAACGCGTCGGCTTCAACCTTGTTGAGGAACAGCCGGGTTGGGTGCCGTCATCACCACCAGTTTTCGGTGGGGTGGCGCGCATGTCTAGCTTCGGTGAAGGGATTCGCGTAACGCCGTTCCAACTTGCATCTTTGGCAGCGATGCTAGCCAACGGCGGTACGCAGTACTATTTGCAATATCCGCGCACCGGGGCGGACCGTGAGAATTTTGTACCGCGGATTCGCCAGCAATTCGATATCGCGCCGATCTTGCCTGATCTGCGCGATGGGATGCTGGCCGCAGTCATGTACGGCACGGCGCGCCGCAGCTATGATCCCGATGGCGAACAGGATCTCGGCAAGACCGGCACGTGCAATGACGAATCGGTTGGTGGTCATCTCGGCTGGTTCGTTTCCTATGCTGATCAGGCGCACCCGAGGATTGTGATCGTCGTGCTGCTCCACGGAGGCAGCCGCATGATTAGCGGTCCTCACGCTTCCGAAATTGCGGGCCGTATTTACCGGGGGCTGTACGCGCACAACTTCTTCGCCCAGACCGATGCCGATACAAAGCGTCGCGCCGAATACGCATCTTCTTCCTCCACAGCGGGCAATTCGCAGTAGTCTGCTCGTGTCTAGAGCAAAGCCTCGCTTTGGTTCTTCTCCCCGGGCAAGCTAGATCGTCCCTTCTAGTTGTTGCGCTTGTGCCGGCTAAGCGAGGAACTCTGTTCTTCCACGGCAAGCGCGTTTCTAGCAGCATTTTCAAGCACTTGCGCGCAACGCCAACCGCGGTGTATACGTCACACCGGTACAAACATTTAAGCGTCAGCTTTCCGGGGGGATTTCGATGAGGGTTCGCCTAATTTTGATTTTGTTCGCCTTTTTGCTCGTGGGGCTTTCGCTTCTAGCCACCCGCGCAGTGGCGCAACAATCCTGTGAAAGCCTAACCTCGCTCCAGATCCCCAACGCGAAGATTGAATCTGCTACGGCCATCGACCCTCCTCCCGACCTGGTGATTCCGCTTCCCCCCGGCCCGCTTGGTCCGGCCACAAAGCTGAGCATCGCGCAGCCTTTTTGTCGGGTTATCGGATTCTCCGCTCCGACCAACGAATCGCACATCCGTTTTGAAGTCTGGCTCCCGACCACCGACCGCTGGAATGGGAAATTTGAAGCTGTTGGCAACGGCGGCTTTATCGGCCAAATCAGCTACACCGCCCTCGCGGCACAATTGAATCGGGGCTACGCAACTGCCAGCACGGACACGGGTCACGCCTCTGGCAACGACGAGAGCTGGGCGCTCAGCCACCCGGAGAAATTAATCGACTGGTCTTATCGCGCCGTCCACGAAATGACTGTGGACTCGAAGCTGATCGTCCGGGCCTTCTATGGCAAGCCGGCGAAGCTTTCTTATTGGAACGGCTGCTCGACTGGCGGGAAGCAAGGCCTCACCGAAGCGCAACGCTATCCGAACGACTTCGACGGCATTGTTGCGGGTGCGCCGGCCAACTACATCACCCACCTTCAGGCGGGAGGCGTGTACACGAGTTGGGTCAGGCTCAAAGATGGCGAGAACGGTGCCGCATTCATCCCGCCGTCCAAGTTTCCCGTGCTCCACAAAGCTGCGCTTCAGGCGTGCGACGCAAAAGACGGAGTGGTCGATTCAGTGATTGCCGATCCAACCCGCTGCCATTTCGATCCGAAAGTGATCGAGTGCCGCGGCGGGGATGGCCCGAATTGTCTCACCGCCGCTCAGGTTTACACCGCCGAGCTCATTTATGCCGGTGCGAAATACAGTGACGGCAAGCAAATTTTCCCCGGTTACGAGCCAGGAAGCGAGCTTTTGTGGGCGCCCGCAACTGCCGGTCCGGTTTCCAACACCATTGGCGTCGGATTCTTCCGGTTCATGGTCTTCGATAATCCGGATTGGGACTTCCGCACGTTCGACGTGGACCGCGACACGCGCATCGCCGATCAGAAGGTGGGCTCAACCGTGAATGCGGTCGACGCCAACCTGAAGGCGTTTGCGCAACACGGCGGGAAAATGATCATGTATCACGGCTGGGCTGACCAGGCCATTCAGCCGGAAAACAGCGTCAATTATTACCAGAGTGTGGTTAGGGCCATGGGTGGAGAAGAAGAAACGCAACAGTTCTTGCGCCTCTTCATGGTTCCGGGAATGGCGCATTGTCGCGGCGGAGATGGGCCAAACGACTTCGATGCGCTCACCGCGCTGGAGGAGTGGCGTGAGAACAACACGGCGCCCGACAAAATCATCGCTACGCACTCGACCAGCAGCGCCATCGACAATACGCGCCCTCTCTGTCCATATCCCCGAGCTGCAATGTACAAGGGCAAGGGTAACACTACGAACGCCGCCAACTTCGTTTGCGGCAACCCAGACTGGTAGGGAGCGGTCGCTCTCTTCTCGGCTATCCGCTAGGAGCGCAGCAGCCCAACTGTTTGGCTCGGGCGGAAAGGCCAGTCGACAGGCCGAATCGATCGCTAAGAACGTTGGATCGGTCGCTAGAAGGTCAACTCGAATGCAACGCGTCGCAAATTCGCCATCCGCAGCGTCCTTCAAGGTGACGGAAAGTAATCTCGCGCACCCATGCCGGTCATGGTCACCGACGTGGTCGTGTTCGCGACGATCGCGGTCCTGGGTTCGAGCGCTTCAGACCCGGCGATCTCTCGGGCTATTTAAAACGCGAAAACGTCCACGATCAAATTCGTTTTTTGGTTCAGCAGCACGACACGTCCGCTGACCAAGACGTTGGCGCAATCCGGCGGAGGGGGCGGCAGCTGTCGTTGCAATTCGACCGGCACCGGATATATGCGCTTTTGCAGACCCGGGGGAAGCGTCCCGTTACGGATCAACTGCTTTTCGAGTCCAGGAGGCAGGCGATCTTTCTTGGCCAGACCTGGAGGAAGATGGCTCTGGTTCTGGGCATACCAGCCGCGGATGGCCTCTTCGTTTCGCTGATAGCCGTAGGCGCGATCATCATTCTGCCCCTGCTTGTCGTGACCTTTGCCGTGTCCATGCCCTTGGCTATCGCCTTGGGCAAACAGGGGAACTCCTGACAGTAGAAGCGCACTGAATATCGCTGCTGAAATGAATGGACGTTTTTTCATCGACTGTTTCCTCGTTTGGCTCGGGCTACGCCGATACTAGCGGCGCCCTCGCGTCGGGACAATTCGACTGTGCCCTCTCGTGTCGCAAAGGTGACATGGCCATTGGTACAGTTGCACTCTGAGGAGCCCTCAGCCACCGGCCTCGCATCTAAGGGCTTTTCGGCGCGGCCGGCGACGAAAAAGGAAAGGAAAATCGTGATGCCAAATGACGAGAAGGACCAATCGGTGCTCAACCACATTAATCGCTTAGTTGAAGAAGAAGAGCGCTTATATCGCAGCTCGGGCTTAACGTCTGAGGATCAGGGGCGTCTCGCCAAACTGAAGGTGGAATTGGACCAGTGTTGGGACCTGCTTCGACAGCGGCGCGCCCTGCGCGAATTTGATCAAGATCCGGAAACGGCCAAGGTGCGCCCGCCGAAAGTGGTCGAGAATTATGAGCAGTGATGGTCGGCGGGTTCTGTCTCGTTCTAGGAAGTAAACCAGTGCAGGGCATGTGGTTGAGAGCACTTCGCCACAACCGTATCCAGGGTCAACGCGCACAGCTTTGAGCCGAGCCTCGACGAGCTTGGTCTTGGGCCAATAGGTCGGTCGCTGAAGGGTGAGCGCAGCGGTCCGCTCTTATTTGCTTTCCGACCCGCTCGAGTGGGATCCGGCATATCGCCGACCGTCACTTCCCGAGCGGGCCCTCGCTTCCGATACCAAGCCGTGCTCGCCCAGAAACCTCGCAGTGAAACATCCAGTTTCGAGGTCCTCCTGTTCCAGCTACGTTGAAGTTATTCGACGGCGATTTTGGAGCCGGGCCGGGCCTGGGAGGAGAGCTTGGCAATGCGATGGTCGATGGCGGCGCGAATCGCTTTCAGGAATTCAACGCGCGAATTCACGAAATGCTGGCGCACTTCCGCCGGGACATCGAGGCATTTCGCGATCTCATCAATGAACGCATGAAGTTCCCGCGGCGCACCGTGACCAGTTTCAGTGGCCCCGCCGGCTGCGTTCGAAGCGGTTTGTCCGTTGCTCATGGGGGTGTCTCCTTCATCTGGACTCTTAGAATTTGATTATCCAATTTTGCGCGCGAAGGAACCAGCGCCGCCATCGATCGCGGCAAGCCAATATGACGGCGCAGGGTGCCAATCTCTACTACCAGCTCGTCTCCCTTTTTGAAGAGTTCCACTTCGCCTTTCGCCGCGAATGGCAGGATCAGCCGAATTTCGTAAGCTCCGTCCGACTTACCAAAAGTGTATGGCTTCTCGGTACGAGTCACCGCTGCCGGGTCCTGGTCATGATACAGCACGCGCGCTAATTGCTGCAGCCGCTGCTTGCCTAGGACTTCGTGGGCGAACAGTGGCACTCGACAAACCGGCACGGGCGCGAAATATTCCTCGATCTCCTTCAGGACTTTGTCCTGAGACATGTGCCATTCGCTGAACCAGGCATCTTTCACTTCGGGGGGAAGCAAGCGATTGACGATCACTGAGTCGACGGTCAGACCGTGCAGCGAGAAATAGACGAATGCTCGCTGCGTCTCGCGCAGGACCATTTTCTCAGGATTGGTGACCAGGCGAACGCTCGTGGTGTAAGGATCCTCCATCAAGTCATCCACGCCTTCGAGTTTTTGGAAAAGGTCGCGAATGTTGGCGAAATAGCTGTCCGTTGGCAATTCAAAGGGCGCCACACGATTTGCGATCGGCCGCACCGCCTTCAGCAAGTTCCTCTGAAACGGGAAAATGTGCTTCATATACCAATCCAGAGTGGTCGGCATGCTGATGAAGCGCAGCGACTCTGCGGTGGGAGCCGCGTCGAGCACGACGACATCGTAGGCCTGTTCCCGGCGGTACTGGTTGATGTACATCATGGCGCTTAGTTCTTCCATGCCGGGAAGAATGGCCAGTTCTTCGGCTTCCACTCCGCTGATTCCCGTCGTGCGCAGAACGGACGTGACGTAGGACGCAATTTCCCGCCAGTGGCGCTTGATCTCCTTTTGGATGTTCAGCTCGAAAATCGAGAGGCGATCGCTGATGGGGAGAGGATCGGAGGTTTGCGTATGGAAGAGATCGCCGCCAAGATCGAAAGAATCGGCAAGGCTGTGCGCAGGATCGATGCTCATCACCAGCGTCCGCCGGCCGAGCTCCGCTAGACGGATGCCCGTTGCGGCAGCGAGGCTTGTCTTGCCCACGCCGCCTTTGCCGCTGAACAGCAAAATCCTCATAGCTCATTATAACAAGCGAAGTGTGGCGCGATAGTTCTGATCCGCGGCCCCGCCGGACTTCTGTGCTCCGCGCTTTGGCTTGGGCTGGGCTTGTCCTGAGAGCTCAGCAGAGAAGTGCATCATCAAGGCCTGTACCTCAAACGGAGCAGATTTCCGTAGGAGCCCATTAGGGCGATTGGCCTACTCGCCCGACGTACGTACAATGCTCTAGCAGGGCGGTGCGCGCGAGGGAAATCATGTTGCGGCTGGAGACAGAAACGGGCTGGTGGCTGGTGACCCATCCGGACCACGCGCGACTGGCGGGCGCGTTTGCCAAGCGCTGGGGAAATGACCGATTTTTGCCGCCAGAACCACGGGCCCGGGTGCTGGCTGGAATTGCGCGGCACGACGATGGCTGGGCCGCTCGCGACGCGGCACCGGTGATCACGCGGGAGGGAAAGCCCAGCGCGTTTTCCTTCGAGCTGGTAGGCAAGTACTCTGCTTTCGAGCAGATTGATCTCGCGGACTACCTCCTCGTGCGCGACCGCGCCGTCCGGCTGATCGCTGGAGAGGATCCGTACGCCGCGATTCTCATCTCTATGCACACGTCTAATTTGTTGAGCGAGCACGCGGACCGCTCGACGATCTCTCCCGCGGATCTTCCCCTGCTCGATCGTTTCCTCGAGCAACAGAAAGCGTTTCAAACCTCCCTGATGCAAACAATCTCCGCCGACCCGAGTGTGACTGCCGAGCAGAAAACCGAGGCCGCGATCCTCGACCATTTCCGATTGTTGCAAGCGACCGATTATCTTTCGCTGCTGACCTGCGTGGATTTCGCTCGAGATGCTGATCTACTGCATCCGCTGCCGGTGCGCGGGGGGAGGTACAACCGCATCGGCGTGCGATGGCTCAAGTCACGGCACTTCGCGCTCGATCCGTATCCGTTTGCGGAGCCTGAGCTGAGCTTTCATTTTCCGGCCCGGCACGTGTCCGGGAAGCGATTTTCGTCTTCACAGGAACTGCAGGGCAAGTTCGCCGCTGCGCCTGTCGAGATGCAATCGGTTACAGTGAGTCCGACCTAACATCGATTGGTGAATGGGCGAGAACGCAGAAACAGCCAGGTTCGCCCGCAGTTCAGGCAAACGTCGGGTGGTGCGTGTGCTTGTGAGCGGTTCGGTCGTCGACCTGCCGGCAAACGCGCCGAATTCGATACCTACCCTACCAGGCACCTAGCTTGACCCGGCGCCCTCGGTAAATTCGAGCTCTCTAGGGTCAGCTAGGGAAAAGCAAGGGCGGCAGGATAGAAAGATCCTGCCACCGCCCGCCCAACTACCCTGCGCGACATTTGGACCTAAAAGAGGAAGCCGAGCGACATCTGAATCTGCCGCTGGCTGCCGATGATCTTGTTCACGTTTCCCAAGCCTGCTGGGCAGTTGTAAAAGCCCGTGTTTGTGCTATCGCAGGCTGTGGGGCGGGGCGGAGTCCCGACCGCTGGAAAGCCGTTGAAGAACTCGTTCTGCGTGACGTCGTCGACCGGGATATCAAAGCTCGGGGTGTTCGTCACATTGAATACGTCAAATGAGTATTTTGCCGAGAGCCTCTCGGTGATTTTGGTGGTCTTCACGATCGAGATGTCGGCGCGTTTCTGCCACGACTGGCGGAAAATGTTGCGCTGACCACTGGGGATGAAATCCGTCTCGTAGAGATCTTCGGGGGGAATCGCACCATTCAGATCGCCTGGATTCAGAAGAGGGAGCGTGAAGCAGGAGGCCTTCAGCGCAGGCGTGCCGTACGCGCCGGCACTGCCCGTCAGAGCGTTCTTCGGCGTGCAGCCGGGCGCCAAAGGTACGATGGGATTGGTAATGCCGTCAGCAGTGCCATAAAAGATGCTGCCGACGGCGCCCGAGTAGTCCACCACGCTATAGGGCTGACCGCTCTGGAGGATCGCCGTGCCGGCGAGCGCCCAACCATCAATGAGCTTTCCCTGCCAGGAGGATTCTGGAGCGAAATTGTGGAGCTCGAACAGGTAGCTGAAGTTGAATACATGCGTCCGGTCATAGTCGGAATTGCCATATGCGGAACGCAGGTTCAGGGGATTGTTTCCGTTGTAGAAGAGGCCGAGGGCGCTCTGCTCATCGAGTGCATGCGAATAGGTGTATGAGAAACCGAACTGCACACCATGACTCATGCGTTTTTCCACATGCGCTTGCAGCGCATTATAGGCAGAGACCCCCGCTGCCGTGTAGGACAACGACTCTGACGAATAACCGATATACGGGACGCGGAGATCCACATTGCCGCCCTCATAGTTGGCTTGATAGGACTGTGCCGGCTGCCCGTTGACGGCCGGAAGAGTGCCGCCGACAACTGTGTAGCCGTATGTGAAAGACTGTGGCGCTAATGCCGTCGCGAGATTGGCGCATTTCGGTTGCACGCCCTTGACTACCCCGCCGCCGCAGAGAGGGTTGGAAGGCGATGCGACACCTGCCTGATTGAAGGGTATGGGAATGACTTCATGGCGCCCCAGGTTGCCCACGTAGCCCACATCGATCGCCAGATCTTTGCGCGGCTGCCATTGGATATCGAGCGTCTGGTTCATCGTGTAGGGTAGCTTATTGGCGCGATTGTAGACGGCGAAAGCGAAAAGCGACTGTGCGTCTTCGATGCCTTGGGCGATACAGGTTCCGGGGGAGCAGCCTTGTGCGTGCGGGAAGTATTGGACAAGTGTAGCGGGGTTGCCGGTAGGCGGCGGACCGAGGGTTCCGCCCCACGGATTTTCAAACGAGCCGCCGAACG
>Ga0306920_100004482_pt1 | contig 17893 bp, 16 predicted proteins | sample flu12Cox44000170_FD_204666 | JGI IMG/M metagenome (GOLD analysis project Ga0306920, IMG submission 204666) | Lab enrichment of tropical soil microbial communities from Luquillo Experimental Forest, Puerto Rico - flux4day.12C.oxic.44.000.170 (v2)... | ecosystem: Environmental > Terrestrial >... | reverse complement strand
GGCTTTTGCAACGCTCGCCGAGCGGCAGGTCGGCGGACTTGTGGTCGGCGCCGATTTTTTTCTGGTTAGCCGGCGCGACAGGATCGTGCAGCTCGCCGCCGAGCGCAAAGTGCCGGCGATCTATCCGTTGCGGGAATTTGCCGAGAGCGGCGGCCTCATGAGCTACGGCACCAGCCTCGGAGAGGGCTATCGGCTGATCGGACTTTATGCGGCGAGGATTCTCAAGGGCGAGAAGCCGGCCGATCTGCCGGTGCAGCAATCGACCAAAGTCGAGCTCATCATCAATCTCAAGACCGCCAGGACGCTCGGTCTCGCGTTGCCCATTACGCTTCTTGGCCGCGCCGACGAGGTCTTCGAGTAGCTCTTCCGCTGTGAGCAGGTGGCTGCAAATTCCGGCGTCTATATCATCGGGGTTACTGCGGCTTAATGCCGGCAAACCTGATCACCTTGGCCCACTTTTCGGTGTCTGTCGCGATGAGGTTTCTGAAATCAGCGGACGAGCCTGGCAACACGTCGGCGCCGAGATCGGCAAATCGCTTCTTGATCGTGGAATCGGCAAGACCGGCGTTGACTTCCCGATTGAGCATATCAACGATCGCCATCGGCGTATTTGTTGGCACGCCAAACCCGAGCCATGCGCTCGCCTCGTAGCCCGGCACGAAATCTCCCAGGACCGGAATTTCGGGCAAGGTTTCCGATCGTATCGCGGTGGTCACGGCCAGTGGACGCAGCGCGCCTGCTTTAATGTGCGGAAGGGACGACGGCGTAACATCGAACATGACGTGGACCTGGCCGGACACCAGATCCGTCACCGCAGGTGTAGAGCCGCGATACGGGACGTGGAGCATTTCGATGCCCGTCATGAACTTGAACAGCTCGCCGGCGATATGTTGTGCACTTCCGATGCTCGACGAAGCCATCGTGACCTTGCCAGGATTGGCCTTGGCAAAGGCAACGAATTCCGGAACGGATTTGGCCGGAAAAGAGGGATGGACCTCCATAATAAGAGGCACGACGAAGATGCCAGCGACCGGTGCGATATCGCGGATGAAATTGAAGCTGAGATTGTTGTAGAGCGTAGCGTTGACCGTGTTCGCTGACACGACGAGCAGGATGGTGTATCCGTCCGGGGGCGCACGCACGGCCACCTCAGTTCCGATATTGCCGCCCGCACCCGGCCGGTTCTCGACCACAAACTGCTGACCCAGACGGTCAGACAGCCATTGCCCCATCACGCGTGCCGCAATATCCGAGCCGCTACCCGGCGCCTGAGCCACAATGATACGCACAGGCCGTGCCGGATAGGTCTCCGTCCGCGCGATTTGCCCTAGGGCCGGAGCTGCGGCAGCGCCGCTAAGCGTGACTATGAATTCTCGCCGCCGGATGCGGATTGCCATACGACGCTCCGGGGGGTCATACGGATGCAGCGGCTGGGGACGTTATCACGCTTCGCTCGCGTGGTCTGCGGCTTCACGCTTGACTCGTGAACGTTGCCGTTTGCATTCTTTTACTTTGCAGTAATGGGAGGTCAGAATGCGTAAACAGACGACACGATCAACGCGGTCGACCGCAATGCCGCGTTTGACGTCATGGCTGCTGGGGATCGCAGCAAGTACGATGCTTTCAGTGCTGCCGGTCAATTTTAACCGTCAGTTCGACGGATTGAGCATCTCGCTTGCCCAGGCAGCCGTTCGGCAGTGCGCGACACAGCCTGTGATCAGTAGCGGCTGTGCACGAGCGAGCTGCGTGAGAGCTGGACCCTGCTACCTCGGCTTTTTTTACCAGCCACGGGCTTGCTTGAAGTGGCGCTGCCACCGGTAAACGCCGAAGCTAGAGCATGATCCCGAAAAGTGGGAACCGGTTTTCGGAAAAGGATCATGCTCAAACAAAAAGTTAGAGCGGGATGATGATTCGAAGAAAAATCATCCCGCTCTAAGCATACGGGTCTGCGATGCCGCTTATCCGCATGTCGTAGGGCGCAATCGCTTAATTGCGCCACTTGGCGCTACCACAAAAACGCTTTACAACGTTCGGCTTCCACCTCTGCTCTGGTTCTGCCGGCGTCGCGTAGATCACCGTCACTGAGCGCAGTCAGCTTGTTGTGAGTGCGGACGCGTTGCCGCCATTCCGCGATGAACTGAGGGGCAGCGATGAACATAGCCCGGATGCGCTTCCCTAGGGGTTGAAGCCTTCTTTCGGAAATGCCGGGTACGAGCTTCTCCTTTTGTTGATTTCTATGATGCAGAGGTTGCGAGATCATTGCGATCCTCCGGCCAAATCGTCGGCCCCGAATCGAGCGCGCACGATCGATGAAGCAAGGGTATGCAACTGTTACGACGAGATGTGTGAAGCAGTTCACACGTTCACAAAAGTTTCGTCGCTCAGCCTTATCCGACCTCGCCGCGGGTGTCTGGATATTGATATTATCTTGGCCAACGTAACGAGCCACTCGGACGGGGTCTGTGCAATGAAATTCGAAACCCGGCTGACGCCGCAGATGATCGAGCGCTACGTAAGCGGCGGCTGGTGGGGAACGCAAACCATCTATGGGCTTGTCAGCGCACGCGCTGCCGAAGAGCCCGATCGCGAAGCCATCGTCGACGCCAGGTGGCGGATCACGTATCGCGAGCTCAAGGACGGGATTGATCGCACCGCCGCCTTTCTCAAGGGGCGGGGGATGGCGCGCGGCGACGTGGTGACCATTCAGCTTCCGAACTGGATCGAGTTCGCGTTCGTGTTCCTTGCGCTCGAGTTGCTCGGTGCGGTCGCGAACAAGATCAGCCCCGATTTTCGCAGCCGGGAAGTGAACTACATCCTGCGATTCTCGAGAAGCCGCGGCTACGTGTGCCCGCAGAGCTTCAAGGGATTCGATTACCCCGACATGGTGCGCGCCCTCATGCCCGATCTGCCCGATCTGCGGTTGATTTGCGTGGTCGATGGCGCTGGTCATGGCGAGCCACACACGGTCTCGCTGGCGGCCGGCCTCGATCAGGCCGCACCGCTCCCGGCAAGCGAGCGCGTAGCGATGGACGCCAACGAAGTGTTTCGGATGGCGTTTACCTCAGGCACCACCGGCAACCCGAAATGCGTCCTGCACTCGTTCAACACGACGTTGCCCGCCTGCCGGGCGCTCACGCGCGATATGGAAGTAACCGCGCAGGACGTCTTTCTGATCTACCTGCCCCTTGGCCTCAACTGGGGCTATCTGCTTCTGATACAGGCGCTCATTCTCGGAGCGCGCGTCATCTTGCTCGACCGCTTCTCCGGGCGCGCCGCTCTGGAGCTGATCGAACGGGAGAAGGTCACCTTCGTCTGCAGCGCGCCAGCCTCGATCATCGCGATGCTCAACGAACCGGACCTGGAACGTTACGAGCTTTCGTCGCTGCGGGTCGTCATCACCGGCGGCGCATCCTGTCCGGTGGAAACGCTGCGCGACTTCCAGCGCCGAATGTCCGGCCACCTGATCGAGCTCTACGGAATGCTGGAAACGGGCTACCACACCTACACGCGCCTGACCGACGATCCGGAAAAGGTCAACGGCACGATCGGGCGCTGCGTCGATGGAATGGGCCTGCGGTTGCTCGATTCCGCAGGAAATGACATGCCCCGCGGCGAACAGGGGGAGATCGCCTGCGACGGACCAAGCGTCCACCTCGGCTACTACAACAATCCACAGGCCAATGCCGAGGCTTTCACCGCCGACGGCTGGTTCCGCACGGGCGATCTCGGCGTGTTTGCGGACGACGCCGGCAATGTGCGCATCGTCGGGCGCTCGAAAGAGATCATCAACCGCGGCGGGAAGAAGTTCTTCCCGCGCGAGGTTGAGGAGATCCTCTACACGCACCCGAAGGTGCTGCATGTCGCCATGGTCGGCGTGGCAGATGCCCGCCTTGGGGAGCGCAACTGCCTCTGCCTCGTACCCAAGAGTGGCGCGCAGGTGACGCTGGAGGAGCTCAACGAATTCCTGCGCGGCCAGCTCGCGACCTACAAGCTGCCTGAACGGCTCGAGATTTTCAGCGAGTTGCCGTTTACCCCGACCGGAAAGATCCAGCGCTTTCTCTTACAGAAGCAGATCGAAACGCGGGACCGGGCCGCTGCGCAGGCTGGGTCCTGATGCGTGGTTGCTCGCAAGCACCCTGACGACCGCGCTCGTCACACCGTGAGGTAACGTGCCTTGACCATGTCCCGCTCCGCCTGGAATGCGGGGAGCGACGCCTGGTAGACGGTTCGGCCCTTGACCAGCACACAGACATGGTCTGCAACAGCTTCGGCGAATTTCAAGTTCTGTTCGACGAGCAGGAGCGTGACCCCCTCATCGCGCAGTTGACGGATCACGCGGGCAAGCTCGCGCACAACCATCGGCGCAAGTCCCTGGCTTGGCTCGTCGAGCAGCATGACCTTCGGGTCGCTTGCCAGCGCGCGCGCAACCGCCAGCATCTGCTGCTCGCCGCCCGAGAGCTGCGAGCCGTTATGACGCGAACGAGCGGCGAGACTCGGGAATAGCTCAAACAGCCGCTGCAGCGTCCATTGCCGCGCGGGCACGCGTTCGGCCACGCGGATGTTCTCGATCACCGTCAAATCGGGAAAGATCAGACGGCCTTCCGGCACATAGGCGACGCCGGCGCGTGCAATCCTGTGCGGCGGCCAGGCGGCAATGTCCTGCGCGGCCAGCAGGATGCGTCCCGCGCGTGAACGCACAAGACCCATGATCGCCCGCACGGTCGTGGTTTTGCCCACTCCGTTGCGGCCAAGGAGTGCGCTGACCTTCGCTGGCGGAATATCGAGATCGACGCCGTGCAGGATGTGGCTGGCGCCGCAGAAGGCGTGCAGTCCCTCGATCCGCAGCATCACTGCAATCCCCCGAGGTAGGCCCTCTGCACTTCCTCGTTGGCTTTGACGTCCGCCGGCGGGCCATTGGCGATGACGCGGCCGCGGTGCAGCACGACGATCTTGTCGGCTAGGCCAAAGACCACCTCCATGTCGTGCTCGACCAGAATCACTGTCAGATTGCCTTTGGCCAGCATGTCACGCAGGATCCCGATCGCCTGCTCCGTCTCCTCGACGGAGAGACCCTGGGTGGGTTCGTCGAGCAGAAGCAGGCGAGGCTCTTGCGCGACCGCCATGGCAATTTCGAGCAGCCGCTGATTGCCGTGGGACAGCATCCCGGCCCTGGTGTCGGCGAAGGCAGACAGCCGCAGCTGTTCCAGCGCTTGATCGGCGATCCTGCGGGTCGCCGCAAAGACCCGGCCGCCTGCAATCGGACGCCAGCGGTCGCTTCGGCGGGCCTGTGCGGCGATGCGCACGTTCTCGCGCGCCGTCAATGCCGGGAAAAGATGCGTGAGCTGAAAGGTCCGCGCGACGCCTTGCTGGATGATGCGATGCACCGGGAGCCCGGTGATCCTCGCGCCATCGAAGAAGATCTGCCCATCGGTCGGGGGAAGGACGCCGGTGATGACGTTGAACAGGGTCGACTTGCCGGCACCGTTCGGCCCGATCAGCGCGCGCACCTCGCCCGGCTCGACCGCCAGGTCGACCGAGTCGATTGCGGTAAGGCCTCCGAAGCGGCGGGACACGCCGCGGCATTCAAGAAGCGGCATGGTTCCCAGATGTCGGATTTCGGATGTTCTTATCAAATGTCTGATCTCGGAAATCTGGTTTCCGATCTCTGGCATCTGACTTCTCAAGTCTGCTCAACAATCCCCAGATGCCCTCGGGCGCCAGCATCACGAAGGCAATGAAGATCGCGCCAAAGGCAAGCGGCCACAGCTCGGTTACCTCCGACAACTGGTGTTCCAGCACGACAAAGAACACGCCGCCGATGATCGGGCCGATCAGTGTTCCGGCGCCGCCCACCACCACCATGATCAGGACGCGACCGGAAACCAGCCAGAAGAATAGCTCCGGCGCGACGAACCCGGCGAAGGCGGTATAGAGCGCTCCGGCCAGCGATCCCAAGGCGTAGGCGACAACGACCACGGCGATCTTGTATGCGCGCGTGTTGTAACCCAGCGCGCGCGTTTTTGCCTCGTTTTCACGGATGCCCGCGAGCACGGCGCCGAACGGCGACGTGACGAGCACGCTGCACAGAGCAAATGAAGCAAGCAGGCAGAACATGACCACGTAGAAGTAGCCGAGCTTGCCCTGAAAAAAGTCGAGCCCGAACGGACCAGCCGGACGGGGAATGCCGCCAATTCCGTCGGAGCCGCCGGTGAATTCCTTGAACCGGTAGAGCATGGCGTAGCCAAGCTGCGCGAAGGCGAGGGTCAGCATGGCGAACGAGACCCCCGTCGACCGCGTGCACAGCCACGCGATCGGGATCGCAATCAGGGTCGAGATGGCAACTCCGGCGAGCATGCCGATCGGCAGCGGCCAGTCGAAATGGATGAGGATCAAGGCCGTGGAGTACGCGCCAAGACCGTAGGCCGCAGCGTGGCCGAAAGAGTAGAGGCGCGTGTAACCCACCATGAGGTCGAGGCTCATGGCAAAGAGTCCGAAGATGAGCCCTTCAGTAAGCAAAGTGAGCGTGAACGGTGGCAGCAACGGCGCGCTCGCGCATATCAGGGCGACGACAGCCGCGAGGACGATGCGGCCGCGCATCTCACTCTTGCCTGCCGAGCATGCCGCCGGGACGCACGATCAGCACGGCGAGCATGAGCAGGTACATCAGGGCCAGCGCCAGGTCCTCGAAATAGTAGGAGCCGAACACCTGGACAAAAGCGACGAGCACGCTGCCGATGACGGATCCGAGAAAGCTGCCCATCCCGCCGATGATGACAATGACGAACGCATCGATGATCACGTTGCTTCCCATGCCGAGGAACGCAGTCAGTAGCGGGGCGGAGAGGACACCGCCGAGCGCCGCCATGGCGCAGCCCAGCGCGAAGACGCCGGTGCGCACCGCATTCACGTCGGTGCCGAGCGCGTGCACCATCTCGGCGTTCTGCGACGTGGCGCGCACAATGAGGCCGGCGCGCGTTCGCTCAAGAAACTGCCAGGCGAGCAGCGCCGCGCCGCCTCCCATTGCAATCAGGAACAAGCGGTAGATTGGGAACGGCTGATTGCCGATGAGAACGATGCCGCGAAGCCGATCGGGGATGGAAATGCTGAGCGGCTGTGGGCCCCACGTCAGCCGGATGGCTTCGGCCAGGATGATGGCGAGCCCGAACGTCACCAGCAGATAGGCGCCGCCGCCGTCCTGGCGCGCGTAGAGCCGCGCCAGCAGAAGCTTTTCAAAGACGGCGCCGAGCGCGCCGACAACAAGCGGAGCAACGATCAACGAGGGCCAGAACGCGCCAGTCCATGCGACCGTGCTATAGCCCACGTAAGCTCCCAGCATGAACAGCCCACCATGCGCGAAGTTGATGATGCGCATGATGCCGAAGATGAGCGTGAGTCCGCAGGCGATGAAGAACAGAATCGCCGCCTGCGAGAGCGCGTTCAGGCTCTGTGCGGCCAGGAAGGCGGCAAGATTCATTCGCTACATGGCGAGCTTTGCCCCGCCTACGGAGCAGTTACGATGCTATCCCGTCGTCTTGTAGCTGGTCGACAGGCAGTCGGGAGTGATCGTTTCGCGCGGGTAGATTTTCACAATTTCCGGAATCGGTTCGGGATATTTGCTCGAGGCCGCCACCTTGACGACAAAGCCCTGGTTCTCGCCCTGATGATCGCACTGGCGCATGAGGACCGGGCCTTTCACGCTCCTGACCTCCAGGTTTTCCATCGCGCGCGCCACTTTATCTGCCTCGATCGAATCAGCCTTCTCGATCGCTGCGAACAGGATCTGCAGCGCCTGGTATATCTCGCCATCGGTCCAATCGGGGACTTCCTTGTATTCGGCGAGGAACGCTTCGGTGAACTTCTTGTTCTCCGGCACGTCGTAGGTGAAGGCGTAGCGCGAGGATCCAACCATGCCAATCGCATCCTTGCCGAACGTGCGGATATCCGCCTGAGCGACGATTTCCGTGAAGAGCTGAATGCGCTTGGTCAGCTCGTACTGGGTTGCCTGCACGAAGAAGGAGCGCGCCTCGTCACCCTGGAGCGCGAGATAACAGCCCTGGGCACCGGACTGGATGAGCTTGGTGATGTAGGTCGAATAGTCCTTGTTGCCGACGGGGGTGAAGATCTTGTCGACCAGCTTCTTGCCCACCGCCTTTATCTGTTCCTCGAATGCGCCCACGCTGGAACGACCCCACGCATAGTCGGAACCAAGCGCTATGAAATTCTGCTGCGGCGCATCCTTCAGGTAGAGGGCAAGCGTTCGCGCGCCCATGGGGGCCGACGTGTTGGCGCGAAAGAAATTCGGGACCAGGAACTCCTTCGTGGTCAACAGGCCGTCGCCGCAGCCGTGGGAGATGAAAAACGCCTTCCACTCGGCGAGCTTTGGCATGATGGCGCGCGCCTCGGACGAGACGACGACCCCAGTGATGAGGCGGCAGTCGTCGCGCTCCACCAGCTCCTGGCTCTTGCGCACGCAGTCGGCCGGGTTGCCCTGGGTATCGCGGTACAGGAACTCGATCGGGCGGCCGAGCACGCCCTTGCCTGCCACCATCTTGTCGACCAGCTTGCAAGTGCGCATGACGTGCGAGCCAAGGATGGCGTAGCCGCCGGTGATGACGGTGGGGATGCCGATCTTGATCGGTGTTGCTGCGGTGGCCACGCGCAGCAACGCAGGCGATGCAAGCATGGCAGCCGTGGCGCTTCCCGCGCGAAGAATGGTTCTGCGGCTTAATGTCGTGTGGGTCGATTGCTTCATGGCGTCCTCCTGATTGTTGTGTGCTAGGCGTGGGGTTACTCTTTGTTGAGTTCAGCCCGCGATCAACTGGCCCCCATCGAGCTGTATGACCTTGCCGGTGATGTAGGAACCGTCCGCGCTGGCGAGGTAGGCCGCCAGGCGCGCGACCTCCTGTGGCTTGGCGATCCTTCTCAGCGGAATGCCGTCCAACACCTTCTGGGTTGCTGCCTCGCCCCAGTTCTTGAAGGCTGTGCGCGCCTGATCGGTGTCGGTCAGACCGATGGAAATGACGTTGGCGCGGATGCCATAGCGGCCCTCTTCGCGTGCCACGACCCGGATCAGCGCCTCGAGGCCTGCCTTGGCGGCGGCACCCTGGGAATTGCGCGACTGGCACATCTGCGCAGCAATCGATGAGATCGCGACGATGACGCCGTACCCGCGATCATGCATGTGACGGACGGCCGCATGAACGCTGTTGAACGCGCCGATGAGGTCATTGCGCACGAACGCCGCCCAAGCGGGCGGATCCTGATCGCGGACGTTCTTCCATTCGACCGGCGCGCCCGCGGAATGAGCGAGAATATCGATGCTGCCAAACGTATCGAGGGCCTGGGCGAATGCCCTGCTTATGGCATCGCAATCGCCGACGTCAGCCTGCAGGGCAAGCGCGTTCCCCCCGTGCGAGGCGATTTCGGCCACGACCGCATCGGCGCTGTCGCGAGAGAACTTGTATGCGATGGCAACGTTGGCACCGCGCCCGGCGAATTCGAGCGCGATGGCGCGACCCACGCCTCGGCTTCCTCCCGTAACGAACGCGGTGCTACCCGAGAAATCGCCCATGCCTTGCCCAAAATTCGGGTTGGGCAAAAGGATACACTTGGCAGGGCTGGTCTCAATAGGGCGACTGCGGTTTGAAGCTCGGGCGGCGCTTCTCCCGCAGCGCCGTCACGCCCTCGCCGACATCGGGCCCGGTGAATCCCATGAATTCGAGCGCGAGCGAGGCATCGAAGGCCGGCCCCGCGGCTCGCAGCCAATTATTGAGCGCGTACTTGGTCCAGCGCACCGCCGTGGGTGAGAGCCGCACCAACCGCTCGCACACGCTGCGAGCCACCTCGATCACCTTGTCGTCGTCGACGCACAGGCTCGCAAGGCCAATGCGTTCAGCCTCCTCGCCGGTAACCGTCTCGCACAGGAGCAGATGGTATTTGGCCTTGGCCATCCCGCAGAGGAGGGGCCAAACGATGGCCGAGTGGTCGCCGGCCGCGATGCCGAGACGGGTATGGCCGTCGATGATGCGGGTAGTGCGGCCGACGACGATAACATCCGACACCATCGCCGCCGACAATCCCGCGCCGACCGCCGGCCCTTCGATTGCCGCGACGACCGGCTTCGAGCAATTGATCAGGTTGTAGACGATATCGCGCGCTTCTCGCCACGCGCGCGTGCGCACATCCCAATCGGAGGCCATCTCTTCCAGCAAGCTCAGATCGCCGCCCGCCGAGAAGTTGCCACCCTCGCCGCGCAACAGGACGCATGACACATCGGGGTCCGCGTCGACGTCGCGCCAGATTTCGGCGAGCTCGCCGTGCCCCCGGCGGTCGAGCGCGTTGAGCTTTCCCGGATTGCTCATGACTACCTCAAGGATACGCGGCGCCGGACGCATGATCTTGAGGGACTTGTAGCTCTCGTAGTCGACTTTCATTTTACAGACCCGCAGGTAGTGACGGATTTTTGCGTTATCACATGGAACGTCGGCGTGGACAATTCGCGGGAGGGTCTGCTGGCTCAATCTGGGCGCAACACGGGCTAATCGTCAGCGACCCCGATCAGGTCGATTTCAACCAGCGCGTCCTCGACCAGCAAACCGGTCGTTCCGATCGTCGTTCGCGGCGGCGGAACGCGGAAATATTCCTTCCACACCTCGTCAAAAGCATTGAAATTATTGAGATCGGTAAGGAACACCTGCGCCTTCACCGCGCGCTCGAGCGAACTGCCGGCCGCCGCAAAAGTCTTCTTCAGGTTCTCGAGGACAAAGCGGGTCTGCAACTTTATGTCCGAGCCGTAATAGGGAAAGCTGGAATGCCGGCGCGCGTGATCGGGCACGCCGGTCTTGAAATCGCTGGCCAACTGGCCCGCGGCGAAGACGTATCCGTTCACGACGAATGCCTCGGTGTAGTTCGCAAGCGGCTGCGGCGCATCCGACTTCACCGCGTTGCAGCGGGTCTTTCGGCCCGGGACGTAGCCGATCAGGTCGATCTCAACAAGCGTATCCCTGACCAGGAGGCCCGTCGTGCCAATCGTGGTGCGCGCCGGCGGCGTTTTGAAATACACCTTCCACACCTCGTCGAAAGCGTGGAAGTTGGCGAGGTCGGTAAGGAATACCTGCGCCTTGAAGACGTTCTCAAGCGAGCTGCCTGCCGCCGCGAAGGTCTGTTTGAGGTTTTCCAGAATGTAACGCGTCTGCAGTTTTATGTCGGAACCGTAGAACGGAAAATTCGCGGCCCGCATCGCATTCGTGGGAACCCCGGTCTTGTAGTCGCTGGCGATCTGCCCCGCGGCAAAGACGAAGTCACCGACCCGGAAGCCTTCGTTGTAATGCGCGAGCGGCCGCGGCGCGCTCGACCGGATCACCTCTTTCTTTATTCCCTTGCCCGGGAGGAGGCCGATGAGATCGATCTCGACCAGCGTGTCCTTGACCAGAAGCCCGGTGGTCCCGACCGTGGTGCGTGCCGGCGGCGTGTTGAAATACTCCTTCCACACCTCATCGAAAGCGTAGAAGTTGGCGAGATCGGCGAGAAACACCTGTGCCTTGAAGACATGGTCGAGCGAGCTTCCCGCCGCGGCAAACGTCTTCTTCAGGTTCTCCAGCACGTAGCGGGTCTGCAGTTTGATGTCCGAGCCATAGAACGGGAAGCTCGGGTGCCGGTGGGCCTGCGCCGGGACGCCGGTCTTGAAATCGCTGGCGAGTTGGCCCGCCGCAAAGATCAAGGGGCCGGCCACGATCGCCTCGGAGTAGTTCGCGAGCGGACGGGGTGCCGTTGATTTCACCACCTCTATTTTCATTCGGGCTTTTCCTATGGTGTGGCTTGCGAGCGCCCGTCCTCCTCGAGGTGCCCGCGCATTACGCGCTCCTGCGTATGCGCGGCTGCTATTTCATGCCATTAACGGCGACAATGTTGAATTTCGCGTATTTCTCGCCAATCTTGAGCGCGGCCTGAAATTCGGGAGAAGTGTGCCAGCTTTGTAGCGCCTCCATGCTTTCCCAACGAATGATGACAACCGGCCCGCTCGGCAGCCTTCCCGCAAGCCGCGTACCTGGTCCCGCCGCGACATACTCGCCACCGTGATCTTTGACCGATTTCTGAGCAGGCGGAACGTATTCTTTTGTGTAGCCGTCTTGGTCGCTGATCTCGTTGATAGCGATCATATAAACCGGCGGTTTGGTCTGAGCATGCAGAGCTTGGATAGCAGCGCCAACAAGTGCCCCCGCCAGCATTGATAGAGCTACGATAAATCGGTTTTTCATTGCGAGCCTCCAACATTAGTGGTGCGCCACTCTCAGTCGCTGATGATGCCAGCCGCCTTTATCGCTGCGGCCCATCGCTTTATCTCCGTCGGCAAAAATTTTTCCATGTATTCGGGAGTTCGCTCATCAATGGGGGCCGCATCGTAGCCGAGACCTTCGATTCGCTCGCGCACCGACGGCGTGTCGAGGGCTTCGCTCGCGGCTTTGCTCAGGCGATGCACAATCGTCGTGGGCGTCCCCAAGGGAAAAAAGAACGGGCCCCATCCCGAGATCATGAATCCGGAAAGACCGTTTTCGTCGGCGGTGGGAAGGTCGGGCAGCACCGGCGTGCGGCGCGGGCCCAGAAACGCAATCGGCTTGACGGTGCCGCCGCGAATCTGCGCCATGGCGGTGAGGATCGGCTCGCAGATGAAATCGATCCGCCCCGCAATCATGTCCTGCATCGCAACCGACGTGCTTCGATACGGCACGTGGGCGATGCTCGTGCCCATGGCGGCGTTGAGCATCACGCACACCATGTGCGTTGTTGAGCCCGCGCCTGCGGAGCCGAATTGCATTTTCGCCTGGTTGGCTTTGGCATAGGCGATGAACTGCGGCAGCGTGTTCGCGGGAAGATCGTTGCGCGTGATGAGCGTAAAGAATGTATGCGTAACCGTGCCGACCGGCGCAAAGTCGGTGGCGGCGTTATAGAGCGGATGCCTGTAGAGCGTCTGATTGATGGCGTGGGTGCCGGCATTGCCGTAGACGAACTGATAGCCGTCAGGCGCCGCCTTTGCGACCCGCGCGGAGCCGGTCATGCCGCCGGCGCCGCCGATGTTCTCGACCACGACCTGCTGTCCGAGAATTTGCGTAAGGCGCGGTGCGAGGATGCGCGCGGTTACGTCGACGCCTCCGCCTGCGCCGAACGGCACCACCATGGTCACCGGCCGGGTGGGCCAGTCCTGGGCGTCGGCAGCGCTTGCGCCCGCCAGGAGCATCGCAGCAGCTGCAATGCGCGCAATGGCAAGGAACGCCTTACAGCTCATACGGCCTCGGCGATCGAATTGTTGTGGTGGCTACTCCGCCTTGAGCCCGGCGAATTTGACGACCTTCCCCCATTTCTCGGTTTCATCGGCGACGAGCCTGGAAAAATCGGCGACCGAGCCGGGGAGCGGCTCGCTGCCGAGCTCCGCCAGGCGCGTCGCCACCGTGCCATCGCGCAGTACCGCGTTGACCTCGCGATTGAGCCGCTCGACGATGTCGGCCGCCGTGCCCTTGGGAACGCCGACACCGAGCCAGCCCGTCACGGTAAATCCCGGGACAATATCGGCGACGGGCGGAACGTCCGGGAGCACCCGCAGGCGGGCCGGCGCCGTCACGCCGAGTGCGCGCAGCGTGCCCGCCTGGACGAGCGGTACCGATGTTCCAACCGCATCGAAGAAAGCCTGCACCTCGCCCGCGGTCAGAGCCGCATGCGCGGCCGGCGTCCCGCGATAGGGCACGTGCACGAGCTCGATGCCCGTTGTCATCCGAAACAGCTCGCCGCAGAGGTGCGTCAGGTTTCCCGTCCCGGACGAAGCGAGGTTGATCTTGCCCGGGTTGGCTTTGCCGTAGGCGATGAATTCCGCCAGCGTCTTGGCGGGAAATGCCGGATTGACCAGGAGAATGAAAGAATCGGTGTTGATGCCGGCGACCGGCGCAATGTCGTGCGTCAGCGATACTGTGTTCTTTTCATAAAGCGTCACGTTGATGGCGTGCGGCGAGGCGACCATCAGCAGCGTGTATCCGTCCGCGGGCGCCCGCGCGACCGCCTGGAGCGCGATGTTGCCGCCTGCGCCCGGGCGGTTGTCGATCACGATCGGCTGGCCGAGCCGCTGGGAGAGTGCCTGACCGACGAGCCGCGCGATGATGTCGGGTGTTCCGCCGGGCGGAACGAAAACGATCAGGCTCAACGGCCGCGCCGGATAGGCCTCCCCGAATGCGCTTTGCGACAGAACCGGGAGCGCAGCGGTGCCCGCTGCGAGATGCAGGAATTTGCGCCGCGGGATGGTCATCCTTGTCGCTCCGAGGCTTGCTATTCAGCTGCAACCAGACGCCGCTCGGCGCTTTCCACGACCATGGGTGTTTCCCAATCCTGTCGCTGCGGGGGCGCCGCCCAGCGCTTCGTTACCATGGCGACCCACTCGGCGGTGTAAAACGCATTGGCGGCGGCCGCATTTTCCCAGAGATAAATGCCGACGATCGAGCTCGCATCGCCCGTGATCCCGTAATACTTGCGGATCAAGCCGGGGATTCCTTCGTAAGTGTGGGCCGTGGCGTTGATGGTGTCGACGAGCTGAGTTTTCGATGTTCCCGCCGGCACTTTGAACGTCCACATCACGGTGTGCATAGGAGGTCTCCCAAGCTTTAAAACGAGCAGGCCTTCAATCGAAGCGAACCATTCAATCACAACACGTGTCGGGACAACAGGCCTGACTTCGGTCGGGACCGCGTGGGAGGATCCCGCTTATTGGGTGCCGTTCGTCGTGGTGGGCGAGGGAGCGGGGAAATGATGCTTCAACGTTAACATTGCACCAACAATAAAATTCTCCGCCACGTTTTCACGCAGAAAGATCACTCACGATCAGACCATCGCGCAACCGCCGCAACGCCGTGTCGGCCCTTGTAGTAAGCGGATCAATGGCAAATAAGGGAACGAGCACGTTGGCATCGAGATAGACGCTCACCGCTCCCACTCTTCACGCATCTTGCGCACAAGCGCGGAGAGAGATTACAACCGAGCCGATGAAGCGACGCGCGAAGCTGCAGAGTAGGGCTGTGCGTCGCCCTCCAGTGTCAGTCGTCGACAGCCGGCACTCGGGGTGGGGAAGCTGATCCGGTCGACCGTGCGATTGAGCTCTCCGCCAATTCACTCGGCCAACGCTGTGTAACCGTCGTGAATCAATAGACCGGCCTGGAATGCATCGCACGGTTGATAGGTTCGCATGAGGAATTGACCGTTTTGGACACTTTGCTGGATTGACCTCATTCTTTCGATAGGAACTATCCATATTACTTCAGAGTGCGGCGGACCTTGGCTCAACCTTCTTGGTTCAGGTGCCCAGATTTGTAAAAGCTTCGAAGGAAGCGGTCGTCGCCCATGCGGGGTGATCAGAAAAAGAACGAACCCTCTGGGCTGAGCAATGAAGATTCTCTACGTCGAAGACAATGACGATAATGTTTACATGCTAAAGAACAGGCTCTCGCGGGCCGGTTTCACAGTCATTGTTGCGACCGATGGAGCTCAGGCCATAGCGATGGCGACATCGGAGCAACCTGACCTTATTCTCATGGACCTCACGTTGCCCGATATGGACGGCGAGGAGGCAACTCGGCGCATAAAGGGCGACGGAGCCACGAGGCGTATTCCGGTAATTGCCCTCACGGCGAATGCCATGGCCAGCGACAGGGAAAAGGCGATCGCTGCGGGCTGCGATGACTTTGATACCAAACCAGTGGACATGCCGCGCCTGCTTGGAAAAATTGCAGCGCTAAGGCCTCGTTAAATAATCCCCGTAGAGTTCGGCTATGGCAACTTCCGCTGACATGCTGGCGCGCTTGGTCTCCGACGGTTACTTCGGCCTATGACCCCATAGCTGCCAATCGGCAGCGAATTTTACTGTGGTGCGCGACCGACCGCGTGATGTGGTAGCGTATGGTCGTCGGCCCAGGAGACTCGGTGAGACGGCGTCGCACGATGAGCCGCAAATCAGCGAAACCGCAGCACGGCATAAGCCCAAGCGCAACAAGGGGCCAAAGGCTGCGCGCCCAGCCGGTTCAACCCTTGCCAATCTGCAACAGCAAGTCAGCGCTCTTACCAGTGAGCTGGCGGAGGCGCGAGAGCAGCAGACCGCGACATCCGAGGTATTGCGTGTCGTTTCAAGCTCCCCGGGCGACCTGGAACCAGTTTTCGAGGCCATGCTGAGAAATGCCACGCGGCTCTGCGAGGCCAAGTTCGGCGTTATGTTCTATTATCGTGAAGGTGCTTTTAGCCCGGCGGCACAACTCAACGTACCAAGGGCTTTCTCTGAATTCATCCAACAGCGCGGGTCATATCGGCCGGCCACTGGAAGCACATTCGGGCACCTCGTCCGCATGAAGCAGGTAATTCATCTTGCCGACGCCTCGCAAGAGCGACAGTTTTTTTCAAACAATGCGGTCAAGCTTGGTGGAGCCCGCACCTATTTGGCTGTCCCGATGCTCAAGGAGCACGAGCTGATCGGCGCGTTTGCCATCTATCGCCAGGAGGTTCGCCCATTCACTGACAGGCAAATCCAGCTGGTAACAAACTTCGCTGCCCAGGCCGTCATCGCCATCGAGACCACGCGGCTGCTCAACGAGCTGCGCGAATCACTACAGCAACAAACAGCGACCGCCGACGTACTCAAAGTCATCAGCCGCTCGGCCTTCGATCTTCAGACCGTGCTCGACACGCTGATCGAGTCGGCTGCACGACTATGTGAGGCCGATCTCGGATACATTGCTCGTCCGGAAGGGGACGGTTCTTTTCGGCACGCCGCTACTTATGGCGCTTCGCCTGCGCTCAAGGAATACATGAATCGCACGCCCATCAAAGTGGGACGCGAGAGTGCAGGCGGCCGCGCACTGCTTGAACGCGGTCCAATTCATATTTCCAATGCCCAAACTGATTCGGATTACCAGTTGGCTAGTCCCAATATCGGCGGATTTCACACCTTGGCTGCCGCGCCTCTCATGCGGCAAGGAACGCCGATCGGCGTGTGCGTACTGGCGCGGCGTCTGATGCGCCCATTCACTGACCGGCAGATCGAGCTGCTCACCACATTCGCCGACCAGGCAGTCATTGCCATCGAGAACGTTCGGTTATTCGACGATGTACAGGCGCGTACGCGCGAGCTTACCGAGTCGCTGGAGCAGCAGACGGCGACGTCCGAGGTGCTGCGCGTGATATCCGGTTCACCGGGCGAGCTTGCCCCGGTATTCGACGCCATCCTGGCGAATGCAACCCGCATCTGCGGTGCCGAGTTCGGCCTATTTTACCTCGACGATGGAGACCTCACGCGTATCGCCGCGGTCCTACAACGTGCCGGCAGCCCTCGCCGCGACCCAGAACGTGCCGCTCCGTGTTCATCCCAAAAGTGGCCACGCCGAGGTTCGTAGGACCAAGCAGATCGCGCATGTCGACGATATCCGAGTGATGCCGCCATATCTCGAAGGCGATCCAAGGCTAGTCGCTATGGCCGACCTCGGCGGCGCTCGCACAGTTCTGGGCGTGCCGCTGCTCAAGGGAGATGTGCTACTCGGCTCGATCGCAATTTACCGCAAGGAGGTACGGCCGTTCTCGGACAAGCAGATCGAGCTGGTCAGCAATTTCGCCAAGCAAGCTGTCATTGCCATCGAGAACACGCGGCTGCTTAACGACCTGCGCGAATCCTTGCAGCAGCAGACGGCTACCGCCGACGTGCTCAAGGTCAGGCGCTCGACGTTCGATCTGCAGCCGGTGCTCGATACTCTAGGTGTCCAGTCCCGGAGTGTGGGGGAATCAGGCATGCTGATTCTACATTCCGGGAGGCACTATGGGCCAAGTACTTCACGGCAGCGCCACGACCACGCACGCCATCCGAACTGCGATACAGCGA
>Ga0306920_100004481_pt1 | contig 17894 bp, 16 predicted proteins | sample flu12Cox44000170_FD_204666 | JGI IMG/M metagenome (GOLD analysis project Ga0306920, IMG submission 204666) | Lab enrichment of tropical soil microbial communities from Luquillo Experimental Forest, Puerto Rico - flux4day.12C.oxic.44.000.170 (v2)... | ecosystem: Environmental > Terrestrial >... | reverse complement strand
CTGGAACTACACGCTCAACATCACATCAGCCGATCCTCCAATCGTGTAGCTCACTCACAACGTGCGACCTCGTGTCGCACCGCCAAAGGTGCGCATCTCAGCGGCGTCGACCGTCCGGCCCGGTGATGGCTCACCCTCGACGGCCCTGCTTTCCCGCGAGTGGAGGAGCCGGTGCTTGCAGGATTCTCGCTAGCGCCGACGGGTCGCGTTGACGAAAGCGATGACCCGGGCGTCCGCACCAGCGTGATTGCAACGCCACGCAGGCAATCGCGGCTGGATCGCCCTGCGAACGACTCCCTTGGCGATACGGCTGTAGCCGCTCAAGGCGTGGCGAGGAGCGTCGTCGGGGCACGAGACTTCTGAGTTCTCGGAGGCGAGCAGGAGTCTTGCCACTCTCGCCGAGACGCTTGGTGCTCGTCCAGAACGCAAGAGATCTTCGAGCTGATCGGGCGCCTTCCCGCTCCCGCTTCGTAGCGGAGCATGAGTCGTCTCAGGGTTCTGGAATGCCAGTGATGCGGCTGTGCCCATCGTTCGAAGCGCGCGGGCGAGGACTACATCGTCTGCTTGGACCGCCTGGCCATGCCCTCAGGCCGAGCTGAATTCAGCATTTTGTAAGTGAGATTCGGCGGCCCGGCTCCTACGTTGTCGCCATATGCCGGACGTCGTTCTCCCCGTGCTCGACGAAGCCGAGGCGCTGCCGTGGGTGCTCGGGCGGATGCCCGGCGGCTTCAACCCGATCGTCGTCGACAACGGCTCCACCGACGGGTCGGGGGCGCTGGCCAACCGTCTCGGGGCGCAGGTCGTCCGCGAGCCACGCCGGGGTTTCGGCGCAGCCTGCTTTGCCGGCTTGACCGTGGCACGCGCGTCGGTGGTCTGCTTCATGGACGCCGACGGGTCGCTCGACCCGCGCGAGCTCACCCGGGTCGTGGTGCCTATCCTCGACGAGGAGGCGGACCTCGTGCTCGGATCCCGCTCGGCGGCGTCACGCGAGGCATGGCCGGTTCGTGCGCGGCTAGCCAACCGCGTGCTGGCGCTCGAGGTCCGGCGTCGCACCGGCGTCCGGCTCAAGGACATCGGGCCGATGCGCGCCGCGCGGCGACGGGAGCTGCTCGAGCTTGGCATTGTCGATCGTCGCTTCGGCTGGCCGCTCGAGATGGTGCTGCGGGCGGACCGGACTGGATGGCGGATCCACGAGGTTCCCGTCTCGTATGCCGTTCGCGCCGGCGGCCGATCGAAGGTCTCCGGGTCACTCCGCGGGACGCTGCGCGCCGTCCGCGACATGACCGACGTGCTCGCCCGGGCATGAGCGTCCTGGCCGTGATCGCCAAGGCGCCCATCGCGGGCCAGAGCAAGACGCGGCTGTCGCCGCCGCTCACCCTCGAGCAGGCTGCGGTGCTCGCTGAAGCGTCGCTCGTCGACACGCTCGAGGCCGTGCTCGCAACCCGCGCCGGGAGGCGCGTTCTCATCCTCGAGGGCTCACCCGGGCCGTGGCTCCCGCGCGGACTCGAGCTCGTATCGCAGCGCGGAATCGGCCTCGACGAGCGCTTGGCCTGCGCGTTCGTCGATCTCGGCGAGCCCGCGCTGATCGTGGGAATGGACACTCCGCAGGTCACTCCCGACCTGCTCGGCCGCGCGCTGAGTCTGCTCGAATCGACGCCGGCGGTCCTAGGGCCCGCGACCGATGGGGGCTACTGGGCCATCGGCCTGCAGACGCCGGAGCCGCGGGCCCTGTTGGGAGTCCCGATGAGCAGCCAGCATACGCTGGCGGCGCAGCGCCACCGGCTCGACGAGCTGGGGCTCCCGCGCCTCGACCTCCCGGAGCTGCGCGACGTCGACACTTACTACGACGCCCTCCACGTCGCGCGGCAGGCGCCCTCCTCCGGTTTCGCCGAGGCGCTCGAGTCCCTGATGAAGCGACGGGAGGCGGCATGAAGCCGTCCGTCTCGCCAGCCGAGGTGTTCGAGCGCGCGCTCGAACAGGGCCTGGTCTACGCCCGCAGCGAGAGCGGCGAGCGCGTTGCGCTTCCGATCCACCGCTGGCTCGGCCCACTCGGCCCGGTCGATGCGCGCGTCCTCGACCGAGCGGCCGGTCCGGTGCTCGACGTGGGCTGCGGCCCGGGCCGGCACGTGCTGGCGCTATCGCGGCGCGGCGTGCTCGCGGTCGGTGTCGACATCGCGCCGGCCGCGATCGGTCGCGCCCGGGACAGGGGCGCCGCGGTCATCCTCGGCTCGATCTTCGACCCGGTTCCAAGCCCGGAACGGTGGCGCACGGCGCTGCTCCTGGACGGCAACATCGGAATCGGCGGGAGGCCCGTGGCGTTGCTGCGCCGACTGGGCGAGCTGCTCAGTCCCCGGGGTGAGATCCTCTGCGAACTCGACCCGCCAGGCACGGCCTCGCGGTGTGAGCTCATCGCGCTGGAGGACCGGGAGGGCGCGCGCAGCCGCTGGTTTGCCTGGGCCCGGGTCAGCGTCGACGAGGTCGGCGTGATCTGCTCGCGCTCACGATTCACCGCCATCGAGACGTGGGGGGACGAGGGTCGCTGGTTCGCCCGTCTCGCGCTGGCTCCGGCGAGGACCGGCATGACGTTCGGCTGGCGAGGCGACGGAGCGCCGGCATGAAGGCCCCGTGGCCGGCCGATCCGCCCCGGGGCCCGTTCCGCCGCACCTTCTGGCGGAGCCCGCTGCGGGGTCCGTGGCTCACCTCGGTGCTCGGCCTGCTGCTCCTGTTGACGGTTCCGATCGTCGCGATCACCGGACTCTTGTCGAACGTCGCCTACGATCCTCGCCTGGGTGCCAACGCCGTAGGACGGCACCTCGGGCCGCTCGACTTCTACTTGTTCTCCTGGCCGACGAGTCCCTCGTGGCTGTATGCGCTCAACCAGGGCCTTCACGTCACGCTTGGACTGGCCACGATCCCAATCCTGCTGGCCAAGCTGTGGTCGGTCATTCCGCGGCTGTTCGAGTGGCCCCCGTTCCAAAGCCCGGCTCACGCGCTGGAGCGGCTCAGCCTGATCCTGCTGGTGGGGGGCGCCGGCTTCGAGTGGGTGACGGGCGTGCTCAACATCCAGGACGACTACGCGTTCGGCTTCTTCTTCACCGACGCTCACTACTACGGCGCGTGGGTGTTCATCGCCGCGCTGTCCTTCCACGTTTGCGTGAAGTTCCCAACCGTGTGGCGCAACCTCGCGACCCGTCGGGCGCTGCGCCCGCTCCTCGAGGGCGTCGACGCCACGGCCCCCGAGCCGCGCTCGCCGGTTGACTCCGACCTGATCCCGGTGACGCCGGCGGCGCCGACGATCTCCCGCCGGGCGCTGCTCGGCACTGTCATGGCGGGGTCGGGGTTGCTGCTCGTGCAGGGCGTGGGCCAGTCGGTCGGCGGCCCGCTGCGAGACCTCGCGTTCCTCGCGCCGCGCGGGCGGGCCCCGGGCCGGGGCCCCAACGGATTTCAGATCAATCAGACGTTCGCCAATACGGGGATCGATCCGTCGCAGGTCGGCCGCGGCTGGCGGCTTCATGTCCGCGGCCGCACGAGCCTCGCGCTTACCCGCGAGCGGCTCCTCTCCATGCCCCAGCATACGTATGACCTGCCGATCGCCTGCGTGGAGGGCTGGTCGACGACGCAGCGCTGGACGGGGGTTCGTCTGCGCGACCTCGCGCGTATGGTGGGCAGCGCGGACGCGTCCGAGCTGACTTCGAACTCGCTCGAGCAGGGGAGCAGCTACAGCCAGGCCACGTACTCCGAGGACCAGCTGAACGATGGTCGGGCGCTTCTGGCGCTGCGGGTCAACGGCGCCGAGCTCTCGCTCGACCACGGCTACCCGGCGCGCGTGATCATCCCTGCGGTTCCGGGTGTCCACAACACCAAGTGGGTCGACAGCCTCGTGTTCAGGACGTGAGCGCGATGGGGTCCCGCTTCAGACGCCTTTACGGCGCCGGACCGCTTCACCTCGTCGGTGTCCTGGCCTGCCTCGGGGTGGCTGCGCTTGCCATCCGGCGGTGGTTCGACGTCGGCGGGCATGACGCCCGGGTGATCCTGACCTGGTTCGTCGCGCTCGCCCTCGCCCACGACCTCATCTTCCTCCCGGCGTACTCGCTGTTCGATCGCCTCCTGTCCCGGCATCCCGCAATCCGGCGCTCGCCCGCTCGCTTCGCCCGTGCGCGGCTGCACATCCGTGTGCCCGCCCTGCTCTCGGCGCTGCTGCTGCTCGTGTTCGCCCCGCTGATCCTGAGCAAGAGCAGCGGGGAGTACGCGGGTCGCACCGGGCTCTCGTCCCACCCCTACCTTGGCCGGTGGCTGATCGCCACGGCGTGCCTGTTCGCGCTCTCCGGAGCCATCTGCCTGTTCCGGGCTCGCGCGCCGGCTCGCTCGTACCGCGCGAAAGCGGCCCGGAGAAAGCCCACGCGATGAGCGGAGGCGTAGGAGTCGTCGTGGCTGGACCCCGCGTCCCTGCTAACTGGCGCGGGGCGACGGCCGGCGTGCGCGTCCGGACGGCGGTCGCCTGGGGCGGGCTCGCCGTGGTGGGCCTGAGCGGCGCGTGGATGGCGTTCGCCGCGGCCAGCAACGACTGGATCGTCGACACCAGCGCCGCGCCCGAGCCGGGCTGGCTGCGCGGCCCGCTGGCGGGACTGCTGCCCTCGCTCACCGATCCGTCGTTCAGCGCGCTGCTCCTGACGATGCTGGCGGGCTACCTCGCGGTGGTGGCAGGCGCCGGCCTGCTGCCGGAGCGCGCCGCGCTGGGGGTGTCCTGCGGGCTCGTCGCGCTGTTCGGACTCGCGCCGGTCGTCCTCTCCTCCGACCTCTTCGGCTATCTCGCTTACGCCCGGCTCGAGGTGGTCCATCACCTGAGCCCCTACGCGCACGCCGCCGCCGCGGCGCCCCGGGACCCCGTGTATCCGTATGTCTACTGGATCCACGCGAGCTCCCCGTACGGCCCGCTTTACACTCTGCTCTCGTTGCCCGCCGCGGACGTTGCGGTGCCGGCCGGCGTGTGGTCCCTGAAGGCGCTCAGCACGCTTGGTTGCCTGGGGGCGCTCGCGCTGATCGCGCGCGCGGCGCCTCGGTACGGGCGCGCCGCGGGTGCGGCGGTGCTGCTCGTCGGCGCCAATCCGCTGCTCCTCGTCTACGGCGTCGGCGGCGGTCACAACGACCTGCTCGTGATGGTGGCCGCCGCGGGCGCCATCCTGGCGCTGGCCTCCGAGCGCTCGCGTGGGTCCGGTGGGGCGTTGCTCGCCGTGGCGACCGCGCTCAAGGTCACCGGCGGGCTGATCGCGCCGTTCGCGCTGGTTGCCCTACGCCCGCGCCGGAGCCTTCTCGCCGGCCTTGCGGCTGCTGGCGCGCTGCTCGCCGCGGTCACGATCGCGGTGTTCGGCCCCGATCTGCTCGCGCAGATCGGCCGTGTCGCCACCGGCGACAATTTCATCGTCGCCTACAGCGGCCCGGACGCGCTCGGCCGCGTGCTGGGAACGGGCGCGACGGCTGCGGTGCGACTCGGCTGCGCCGGCGCCGCGGGGCTGGTCGCGCTCGCGTGTCTGTGGCGGGCGGGGCGCGGCGCCGACTGGCTCGCCGCATCGGCGATCGCCGGCGTGGCCATCCTCTGCGCGATCCCGTCGCTCGTTCCCTGGTACGTGGCGTGGATACTGCCGGCCGGGGCGCTCGCGCACGGGGCGGCGGCACGATGGGCAGTGGCGGCGCTCACCACCGCGGTCGTTTTCACCCACATACCGATCCTGGGCTTCGCCCCGTACTGATGAGCGCGCTGACCGTCACGTCGGCACCACCGACGCCGCCGCCCGCCGGCGCGGCAGGCCCCGCCTGCGGTGGCCGGCCGACCGTGGTGGGAAAGTTCCTGTTCGTCGGGGAGCGCAAGCTGACGATCCGTGGCGTCACGTATGGACCGCTCCGCGGCCCCGACGACGGCGACGGCTGGGCGCAGAACACCGTCCGGGCGGACTTCGCCGCCATGCGGGCCGCCGGTATCAACGCCGTGCGGGTCTACACCGTCCCGCCACGCTGGCTGCTCGACGCCGCGCTCGAGCACGACCTGTGGGTGGTGCTTGGGATCCCGTGGGAGCAGCACGTCGCGTTTCTCGACGAGGGCCTGGCCGATGGGATCGCGCGCCGCGTCGGCGAGGGCGCGCGTGCCTGCGCCGGGCACCAAGCGATCCTGGCGATCGCCATCGGCAACGAGATTCCCGCTGAGGTCGTCCGTGAGCTCGGCCGCCGGCGGGTCGAGCGATTCCTGCGCCGGCTGTGCCTCGTGGTCCGCGACGAGGCGCCCGAGGCGCTCGTCACCTATGTCAACTACCCGGGGACCGAGTACCTGCGCGTTCCCGACGCCGACTTCCTCGCCTTCAACGTCTACCTGGAGCGGCGCGAGCGGCTCGCGGCCTACTTGGCCCGCCTCCAGAACCTGGCCGACGACCGCCCGCTGGTGCTCGCCGAGGTGGGGCTGGACAGCCGCCGCAACGGGGAGGAAGCACAGGCCGCCGGGCTGGCCTGGCAGCTCGAGTGCGGGCTGGCAGCAGGCTGCGCCGGGGTGTTCGTGTTCGCCTGGACAGACGAGTGGCACCGAGGCGGCAAGCCGATCCTGGAGTGGGACTTCGGGCTGACCCGCCGCGACCGGAGCCCGAAGCCGGCGCTCGATGCGGTGAGCCGCGTGTTCGCCGAGACCGGACAGAGGGGCGAGGAGTCCAGTCCCACCGCGTCGGTCGTGGTCTGCACGTTCAACGGGGCATCGACGCTGGCCGACGCGCTGGACGGCGCCACCTGCCTGGACTACCCCTCCTACGAGCTGATCGTGGTCGTCGACGGATCCTCCGACAGCTCCGCCGAGATCGCCGAGGCGTTCGGCGCGCGCGTGATCCGCACGCCGAACCGCGGGCTCTCGGCCGCCCGGAACCTCGGCGCCGAGGCGGCTTCCGGCGAGATCGTCGCCTACCTCGACGACGACGCCCGACCCGACCCCGACTGGCTCGCCCACCTGGCCAGCGCGTTCGCAGACCGCGGAGTCGGCGCCGTCGGGGGCCCGAACATCCTCCCCCCGTATTCCGGCGCCGTGGCCGCATGCGTCGCGAACGCGCCCGGCGGGCCGACTCACGTGCTCCTCTCCGACCGGGATGCCGAGCACCTGCCCGGCTGCAACCTCGCCGTCCGCCGGAGCGCGCTGCTCGAGGTCGGTGGTTTCGACGAGCGCTTTCGGGTCGCCGGTGACGATGTCGACCTCTGCTGGCGTCTCGCCGATCGGGGGTACCGGCTCGCGTTCAGCCCCGGTGCCGTCGTCCTGCATCGACGGCGGGGCTCGGTGCGTGCTTACCTGCGCCAGCAACGCGGTTACGGGCACGCCGAGGCGCTGCTGGAGCGCAAGTGGCCCGAGCGGCACAGCGCCGGGGGCCACGTCGACTGGCGCGGGCGGCTGTACGGCAACGGCTCCGCGCAGCACCGTGGCGGCTGGCGGTGGCGCGTGTACTACGGAGCCTGGGGCACCGCGTCTTTCCAATCGCTGTACGGCCCCCGCCGCGGCATCCTCGAGTCGCTACCGCTGCTGCCGGAGTGGTACCTGCTGCTGGCGCTCCTTGGCGGCGCCACGGTCGGCGCGTTGGCTTGGCAGCCGCTGCTGCTCGCGGCCCCCGCGCTCTTCGTCGCTCTGCTGGCACTGCTGGTCGACGCCGCGCTGGGTGCCGTCAGGGCACGTCTTCCGGGTCCCTACCCGTCCCGCCGGCGGTGGCGTTGGCGCGCGCTGACCGCGCTGCTGTACTTGCTCCAACCGCCTGCGCGGCTCATCGGGCGACTGTCCGGCGGCCTCGCCCCCTGGCGGCGCCGCGGACCGCGCGGACTCAGGGTGCCTCGCCCGACCACGGCCCTGCACTGGAGCGAGCAGTGGGCGGCGCCCGAGGAGCGTGTTAGGGAGCTGGCGGTCGGGCTCGCGCACCTGGGTGCGGTGGTCGGCTCGGGCGGCGACTGGGACCGCTGGGACCTCCAGGTTCGCGGCGGGTTGATCGGGCGCGCTCGCCTGAGGATGACCGTCGAGGAGCACGGCCAGGGCCGCCAGCTCGTTCGCGTCCGCATCTGGCCCTCCGTGGCCCCGCTCGGTGTGGTGCTGCTCACCCTGGCGACCGCCGCGATCCCCCTTGCCCTGCTTGCCGCCCCCGCGATCCTGGCGGCGCCGGCTGCGCTCGTCGCCCTGCGAGGTCTTTACGAGTGCGGCAACGCCTCCTACATCCTCGAGCTGGCGCTGCGCGACGCTCAGTCCGAAGCACATCGCCGGGTCGCCCTCGAGCTCGTCCCGGCCGAGGCGGCTCGGTGACCGCGGCAGCCCGCCCGCGGAACGGCAAGCTGGGCCGCCAGCTGCGGCTGCTGGGCTACGCCCGGCCTCACCGCCGCGCGATCGGACTGCTGGTGGCGACAATGGTCGCTGACATCGGGCTGGAGCTGCTCAAGCCCTGGCCGCTCAAGCTCCTCCTCGACAATGTGCTCGGCCATCACCCCGCGCCGGCCGTGCTCGTGGCGCTCGTGCCCGGCGCCGCCAATCCGCACGTCCTCGCGCTCGTCGCCGCGGGCGCGACCGTCGTCATCTTTCTGCTCGCCACGAGCAGCTCGGCTCTCTACAACTACTTCTCGCTGCGGATCGGGCAGCGGATGGTGTTCGAACTGGCAGCCGACGTATTCGAGCACCTCCAGCGACTCTCGCTGCGGTTCCACAGCCGCCGGGAGCTCGGCGACACGATCGAGCGTGTCACCGGGGATGCCTACTGCGTCTCCACGCTGGTCACCGACGCGCTGATCCCCGCGCTCCAGGCGGTGGTGATGCTGGTGGCGATGTTCGTGATCATGTGGGCGCTCGAGCCGACGCTGACGCTGATCGCGGTCGGGGTTCTGCCCTTCCTGGTTCTGGTCGTCCGCTTCCTGTCCGACCAGATCAGCGAGCGCGGACGAGAACATCGCGACCTCGAGGCCGGACTGCTGAGCGTGGTCGAGCAGACGCTCGGTGCGCTTCCGGCCGTGCAGGCGTTCGCGCGCGAGGAGCTGGAGGGCAGGCGCTTTCGCGAGCACGCCGCTCGCACGCTGCGCGCGTCGTTGCGCTCGACCCTCGCCGGCATCCGCTTCGAGGTGCTCGCCGGGCTCGTCACAGCTCTCGGCACGGCCGCGGTCATCTACGTCGGGGCCGATCTCGCCCTCCGTGGCCGCCTCACCGCGGGCACGATCATCGTCTTCCTCTCGTATCTGAGTTCGCTGTATGAGCCGCTCGAGTCGCTGACGCACACCGGCCGGACGGTCCAGGAGGGCGTGGCGGGAGCCGACCGCGTGCTCGAGATCCTCGATGAGCAGCCAGAGGTCGAGGACCTGCCCGGGGCGATCGATGCTCCGGTCGGCGGCCCGGTGCGCTACGAGCACGTGAGCTTCGGCTACGAGCCGGGGCGGCCCGTGCTCGATGACGTGTCGCTCGAGGTCGCGCCTGGCGAGACCGCGGCGATCGTCGGGCCGACCGGGGCGGGCAAGTCGACCCTGATCGGCCTTCTGGTTCGCTTCCACGACCCTTGGTCGGGCCGCCTGACGATCGGCGGCCGCGACATCCGCGAGTTCCGCCACCGCTCGCTGCGCCGTCAGGTGGCGCTCGTCCTCCAGGACCCGTTCATCCTCCCGATGACGGTCGCCGAGAACATCGCCTACGGGCGGCCGGGTGCTTCGGGCGCCGAGATCGAGGCGGCCGCGCGCGCCGCGCGGGCCCACGAGTTCATCGCCGAGCTGCCCGACGGGTACGACACCGCGCTCGGCGAGCGCGGTGTGACCCTGTCGGGCGGCGAGCGCCAGCGACTGTCGATCGCCAGGGCGTTCCTCAAGGATGCTCCGATCCTGATCCTCGACGAGCCCACCTCCGCGCTCGACGCTCGAACCGAGCTGGCACTGCTCGAGGCGCTCGAGCGGCTGATGACCGGGCGTGTCACGTTCCTGATCGCCCATCGCCTGTCGACGGTCCGGGTCGCCGACCACGTGATCGTGCTCGACCGAGGCCGGATCGTCGAGCACGGCACGCACGGCGAGCTCCTGACTCGATCCGGGCTGTACGCCGACCTGCATCGCCACGGCAGCGCCACCGCGCGGCACCTCAAAAGTGTCTGAACGTCCGCTTCGGATCGCCCAGATCGCTCCGGTCGGCTCTCCGGTGAGCCCGGACGTGGGCGAGTCGGTCGAGGCGCTCGTCTGGACGCTGTCAGAGGAACTCGTGGCCCGGGGTCACGAGGTAACCCTGTTTGCCACCGCCGACTCGCGCAGCTCGGCCCGCGTCCAGTCGATCTACCCGCGCGGCTACGAGCATGACGACTCGGTCTGGGACTGGTCGCTGGCCGAGGCGCTGCACGCAGCCCAGGCGTTCTTCCGCGCCGAAGAGTTCGACGTGCTCCACCTGCACTCAGACCGCGGGCTGGCCAGCGCCACGGTGGCCCGCGCCGCCGTCGTCCATACCGCGCATGTCGAGATGGGGGCAGAGCTCATCGGCGCGCTCCGCCGCCACCAGCGGATCCACGTGGTTGCGCCGTCCGAGCATCAGGCCGAGGCGCTGGCGGGCCGGACCAACGTGTCCGTGATCCCCCATGGCGTCGACGTCGACCGATTCCCTTTCCAGCCCGACGCTGGGGACCACCTGCTCTTCCTCGGGCGCATGATCCCCGACAAGGGGCCGGTTGAAGCCATCGAGGTGGCGCGGGCGACCGGCGTCCCGCTCGTACTCGCCGGTCCGCCCGACGACGACTTCGACGCGCGGATCGCGCCGCACCTCGACGCTCCCCGGATCGAGTACGTGGGCCGGGTCCTGCCGCGCGAGCGCGATCGGCTGCTCAGTGAGGCCGCGGCGCTGCTGTACCCCATCCAGTACCCGGAGCCGTTCGGACTCGTGGTGATCGAGGCGATCGCGTGCGGGACGCCCGTCCTCGCCACCGCCGTCGGGGCCGTGCCTGAGCTGATCGAGCCGGGCCTGACCGGGTATCTCGCACCCACTGCGGCCGAGCTCACCGGGCTGGTCGGAGCGGCACTCGGGCTCGATCGCGCGCGCGTGCGCGCACGCGCGCGCGAGCGCTTCGGCATGCCCGCGATGGTCGACGCGCACGAGGCGCTCTACGAGCGGGTGTCCGCAGCCCGGCGGAGCGTAACGTGAGCACCGGCGGGCTGGTCGTCGTCACCGCGCACCCGGACGACGAGGTGCTGATCGCCGGCGGTCTGTTGGCGGCCTGCGCCGCCGCCGGGACGCCGACGGCGGTCGTGTGCTTCACCCGGGGTGAGCTCGGCGAAGTGGCCGAGCCCTCGCTGCTCGCCGGGCGGACGTTGGCCGAGGTTCGACTGGCCGAGCTGCGCGAGGCCTGCCGCATGCTCGGCGTCCGACGGCTGCGGTGCTTCGCCCGCCGAGACGGGGAGCTTCCCTGGGCGCCGCGCGGTGAGCTCGTCGCGCAGCTCGCGCGCGCCCTCACCCGGCTGCGACCCGCGGCCGTGGTGAGCTTCGGCGAGGACGGGATCTACTTCCACCACGACCACGTCGCGATCGCCGGCATCACCCAGGGGGCGGTGAACGTGGTGCGCCGGGACGGGATCCGGCCGCGTCTCTACGGGGCGGTGTGGCCCGTCCGAACGTCGGTCGCGCTGATCGGCGAGATGCGTCGCCGCGGGCTTCCCACGGGGCTGTGGGGGTTGGAGGCGGGCGATTTCGGCATCGAGGAGCCCCGCGGCACGTTTGCCTTGGACGTGACCGACTTCGCCGTGCGCAAGGTCCGCGCGCTGCGCTGCCATCGAACCCAGCTGGCGCACGACCACGCGTTGCGCCACGTACCCGACGCGCTCGCCCGGCGCCACCTCGGGGTCGAGCGCTTCCGGACGATTGGCCGCGGGCCGGGCGGGGAGAAGACCCTGCGCCGGCTCGCGTCGGGGGCCCTGGATGCCTAGCCGGCTGCGGATCGTGCTCGCCGGAGGGCTCGGCGCGCTGCCGTTCGCCGGCGTGGGGTGGCAGGTGCTGCACCACCTCGAGGGGCTGCGCCGGCTGGGCCACCGCGTCCTGTACCTCGAGGACACCGGCCGCTGGCCATACGACCCCGACGCCGACTCGCTGTGCAGCGACGCTCGCCCGGCCGTCCGCTACCTGGGCGCGCTGATGCGCCGCGGAGGGTTCGAAGGCACCTGGGCCTACCGCGACGCCGCCGGCGGACGGCTCTACGGGATCGGCGAGCGAGCGCTGGCGCGCGAGCTCCGGGCGGCCGACGTGCTGATCAACCTCAGCGGCATCACGGTGCTCGGCGATGCGCTCCGGCGGATCCCGGCGCGGGTCTACCTCGAGACCGATCCGGTGCTGCCCCAGCTCGAGGTCGCGACCGGCCGGCGCTTCACGATCGAGTTGCTCGCATCCCACACTCACCACTTCACCTACGGTGCCAACTTCGGCGCGCCCGACTGCCGCGTGCCGATCCAGCGCTTCACCTACCGGCCCACGCTTCCGCCAGTGATCCTCGACTGGTGGCGGGCACCCGCGCGCCCGCGCGGACAGCGACCGTTCACCACGGTCGGAAACTGGCGACAGCGCGAGAAGGACTTCGTGTGGGAGGGCAGGCGACTGCGCTGGAGCAAGCACACCGAGTTCTTGCGGATCGTCGAGCTGCCTCGGTTGACGCGCGTACCGATCGAGCTGGCTCTCGCCCACGCGCCGTCTGACCCCGGCATCGCTCGACTTGCCGCTGCCGGCTGGCGGATCCGCAGCGCGCGGCCGCTGTCGAAGGATCCGGAGGCGTATCGGAGCTACATCCGCGCGTCGGCGGGGGAGCTGTCGGTCGCCAAGGAGCAGAACGTCGTGCTGCGCAGCGGATGGTTCAGCGACCGCACCGCCACCTACCTGGCCGCTGGGTGCCCGGCGGTCGTCCAGGACACCGCGTTCGACGCCGCGTTGCCCACCGGGAGGGGCCTCCTCGCCTTCCGCGGTCAGGCGCAGGCCGCGGCCGCGCTCGCGCAGCTCGTGGCCGACTATCGCGTCCACAGCGCCGCCGCAGCCGAGATCGCGCGCGAGTATCTGCGCGCGGAGACCGTGCTCGGCCGCATGATCGAGAGCCTCTAGGGATGGCGAGCGTATTGGTGGTGAACGCCGACGACTTCGGGCTCACCGACGGCGTGAACGCGGGGATCATCCGCGCCTGCCGCGAGGGAATCGTCACCAGCGCGAGCCTGATGGTCCAAGCGCCCCGAGCGGCGGCGGCCGCCGCGCTCGCGAAGGAGTGTCCCGACCTGTCGCTCGGGCTCCATTACGACGAGCCGGCACATACCCACATCGACGACCCCACGACGCTCACCACCGACCTCGAGCACCAGCTCGAGCAGTTCGCCGCGCTGGTCGGACGGCCCCCCACACACCTGGACAGTCACCACCATGTCCATCTCGAGGGCAGGCGCGCATCCGCGTTCGCCGAGCTTGGCCGGCGCCTTGGGGTTCCAGTCCGCGGCTGCTCGCCCATCCGCTACATCGGAGGCTTCTACGGACAGTGGGAGTGGGGGGTGACCGACCTGTCGCATCTGTCGGTCGACGACCTCCTCCACCTGCTGCGAGAAGAGGTCGTCGAGGGTTGCAGCGAGATCGCCTGTCACCCCGCTGCGTCGCTCGAGGGCCTCGAGTCGAGCTACCGCGACGAGCGGCCATTCGAGCTCCAGACGCTCACCCAACCCCGCGTTCGCACCGCCCTCGTCGAGCTCGGGATCGAGCTTCGAAGCTTCGACGGGATCCTAACCGCGTGATCTCCCAGCCGAGGGTCCCGATTACATGACGCGAAACAATGCGCGTGAGCTGCTCGCACAGCGTCACCTAACCCGTACCGTGCGAGCATGACGCGCGTGCTGATCACCGGCGGAGCGGGCTTCATCGGCTCGCACATCGTCGAGGCGGCGCGGCAAGCGGGACTCGAGCCGCTCGTGTTCGACCTAGGAGCCCCGCACCTCGACGTCGACCACGTCATCGGAGACCTCCGCGACGCTCAACTGGTCGAGAGCGCCGCACGTGATGTCGAGCTGGTGTGCCACCAGGCGGCGATGGTCGGCCTGGGCGTTGATCTGGACGACATGCCCAGTTATGTCGCCCACAACGACCTCGGCACGGCTGTGCTGCTGCGCGCGCTGGCGCGCACGCGGCCTCGCCGGGTGCTGCTCGCCTCGAGCATGGTCGTCTACGGCGAGGGACGCTACCGCTGCCCGGAGCACGGAACCGTCAGCGTCCCGCCACGAGCCAACTCGGATCTCCGGGCCGGTCGCTTCGAGCCGGCCTGCCCCACCTGCGGGCGAGCGCTCGTGCCCGAGCCGGTCCCAGAGGACACCCCGGTCGACCCCCGCAACGTTTACGCCGCCACGAAACTGCACCAGGAGCACCTCGCGAGTGCGTTCGCGCGCGAGACCGGCGTTCCGGTCACGGCGCTGCGCTACCACAACGTGTACGGGCCACGGATGCCGCGCGACACGCCGTATGCCGGCGTCGCCGCGCTGTTCGCCGATGCCCTGGCGCGCGGAAGGGCACCACGGGTGTTCGAGGACGGCGCGCAGATGCGCGACTTCGTACACGTCCGCGACGTGGCGCGCGCCAACGTGCTGGCGCTGACCGCGGTCACTCCCGTGAGCGGGCCGATCAACGTGAGCAGCGGGGCCCCGCGCACGGTCGGCGAGCTCGCGCGCGCTCTGCACATGGTGGCGTATCCGACGGCGCCTTCCCCGACCGTGACCGGCGAGTACCGGATGGGCGACGTCCGTCACGTCTTCGCCGACCCCACCCGAGCCGCGCGCAAGCTCGGCTTTCGCGCCCAGGAGGACTTCCTGCGCGGCGTAGCCGAGCTGGCCGACACGCTCCCAACGCCGGCATGACTCGCGTATCGCACAACGGCCCGGTTTCGCGCACTCGCGCCAGGGTGCTGGTCGTCGACGACGAGCCCGCGATCGGCGACATCGTCTCTCGCTACCTGAAGCGGGCCGGCTACGACACCGCGGTCGCGGCCAGCGGCAAGGATGCGCTCGGGCACGCCGAGCGCAGCAGCCCCGACGTGGTCGTCCTCGACCTGATGCTCCCCGACATCGACGGCCTCGAGGTGATGCGCCGACTACGCAAGGACAACCACAGACGAGCCGCGATCATCCTCCTCACCGCGCGCGCAGAGGAATCGGATCGAATCACCGGACTGCGACTTGGCGCCGACGACTACGTGGTCAAGCCATTCTCGCCCGGAGAGCTCGTGGCACGGGTCGACGCGCTGCTGCGGCGAATCGAGCCGGTCCCCGACCGCCAGCCGCCCCTGCAGGTCGACGGGCTGGAAATCGATCCGGCCGCGCGCCGAGTCAGCCTCGACGGCCGCGAGGTCGAGCTCACCCAGCTCGAGTTCGAGCTTCTGCTGTTCCTCGCCAGACATCCGGGGCAGGCGTTCACCCGCGATCAGCTGATGGAGTACGTGTGGCAGTACAGCTTCTACCTCGACACCTCGACCGTCACCGTCCACATCCGCCGGCTGCGAGCCAAGCTCGAGCCCGATCCGGCCCGTCCTCGGTTCATCCACACCATCTGGGGCGTCGGCTACCGCTTCGGGCCATGAGGCGAGCAGCCGCGCACGTCGCGCTCGCCGTGATCGGCGCCGCCTGCGTCTCGGCGATCGCCGGGGCCGTCTACGGGCGCGCCGCCGCGCGCGAGTGTGTCGAAATCCTCGCGCCGCTCGGCGCGGTGACAACTCTGCTGGCTGACATGGTCGCCAGCCACCGGGCGCGCCTGCGGGGACTCCGCCGTCAGCTCGGTGTCCTCGCCGTCCTCACCGGCGCCCTTCTGGGCGCCACGGTCGCGCTGTTCGCCTCGTTGATGTTCGTCTCCAACATGGACGCGTTTTTTATGGCCCTGGCCGCCGGCTACGCCGGACTGATCGGACTCACCGCCGCCCGCCTCGTGGCGCGGCGCGCGCTATCCGACCTCGACGCGGTCCGCGCGGCGCTCGTGGAGGTGGGAGAGGGCTCCCGTGAGGTCCGCATCCCAATCCGCGGCGAGGATGAGCTCGCGGCCTTGGCGGCGGACGTTGAGGCAATGGTCGCGAAGGTCGGAGCCGAAGAAAGGGCGCGGCGCGAGCTCGTCGCATCCGTGTCGCACGATCTGCGCACACCGGTCACCACGCTCCGACTGATCTCCGAGGGGCTCGAAGACGGCATCTTCGAACCGGACGGGATGCGCGAGCAGCTGCGGCTCATCTCCGCGCAGGTGCGCGCACTGGGCTCGCTGATCGATGATCTGTTCGAACTGTCGCGGCTGGACGCGGGCGAAGTGCAATGGTCCATGCAGCAGGTGCAGCTCGACCAACTCGTCATGCAAACAATCGAGGCGATGCGCCCGCACGCCGAGGCAAGCCACATCGCGATGCGCGCCGAGGTCGACGACCATCTCACTCCCGCCCGCGGCAACCCCGAACAGCTGCGGCGCGTGCTGTTCAACCTGATCCAGAACGCGATCCGCCACACGCCCGCCGACGGAAGCGTCGTCGTCCGCGCCCACTGCGCCCACGGACCGGCGGTCGAGGTCGAAGTCGCCGATAGCGGCGACGGCATCGACCCCGCAATCCGGCAACGCATCTTCGAGCCGTTCACCCAAGGACCATCGCGTGTCGCCGGCGAAACCGGCTCAGCCGGCTTGGGGCTCGCGATCGCCCGCGCGATCATCAACGCACACGGAGGCCGCATCTGGCTCGCCGATGCCGGCCCCGGCACAAAAATACGCTTCAGCGTCCCGGCCGCCTAAATGGCGACCCCATCGCCACGGCCGTGCGCAACACAACATCGGCCTCGATGACGTTGCCGCACGAACGCAGGAAAGACGACGTCGCAGGTCGCCGGACCTTCGCCGGGCGAACGCTCTCGCTCAGTTGGCAATCCGGCAGCGTCCAGCCAGGCCCGGAAAGTTCCCCTCGCGCACGGCAAACCACCAGTCTGGCTCAGCTGTGTCGCTCCGGACGAGAACCAGCGCTCTGACCGGACTGGTCCTTTCTCGCGAAGGAGAAGGCTCGGTACCGGAGGCAGCCTGGACCGCGCCTCTTCGGGGGCAGCGTAGTCGCCGGGCCCAACGCTGGCGCTGGCTGCCCCTAGCGAGCGTTTGTCGTTCGCGGCTGTCGCGAATGCGCGGGATAGGAGCATGGGTCGGTTATTGATCGTCGTCCAGAGGAGGACGTCATGGAACCCGTTCCGCTGTTGGACCGCACCGGCCGCCGCCGCTCACCGGCCACCCTGTCCAGCTTCCACGTCGGGCGTCCACCGCGTAACCGGGGCCGGCGCTACCCGCCTGACCCGCCGACCGTGGAGGAGATCATCGCGGTGATGCGCGCCGCCGGCGAGCAGCCTGAGGGAGTCAGGCTACGCGGCGTGATCGTGGTGCTGTGGCGCGCAGGGCTGAGGATCAGCGAAGCGCACGCCTTGGCCGAGACCGATCTTGACGCTGACCGCGGCGCCGTCATGGTCCGCGCCGGTAAGGGCGGGCGACGACGCGAGGTCGGGATGGACCGCTGGGCATTTGAACAGCTCAGGCCCTGGCTCGAACTGCGCACCAAGCTCCCAGTCGGCTGTGTACTGCACGGCCCGACACGCGGCGCCCCGTGCGCGCCCGCGCTGATTCGCGGGCAGCTGCGCCGCGCCGCCGCGGTGGCCGGTGTCCGGCGTCGTTTCGCGCCCCACCAGCTCCGGCACCGCCACGCCGTTGAGCTCTCGCGCGAAGGAATCCCACTGTTGGTCATCCAAAGACAGCTCGGGCATTCCGACCTGGCGATCACCACCACCTATCTCCGATGTCGCATTGTCACCCCGGAGACGCCTGCCAGCGGCTAAGCCGGTCGAGTACGCGTACGGGATCCCGATTCCCAGGCTTGTGGCGGAGGTGCGGC
>Ga0306920_100004480_pt1 | contig 17896 bp, 15 predicted proteins | sample flu12Cox44000170_FD_204666 | JGI IMG/M metagenome (GOLD analysis project Ga0306920, IMG submission 204666) | Lab enrichment of tropical soil microbial communities from Luquillo Experimental Forest, Puerto Rico - flux4day.12C.oxic.44.000.170 (v2)... | ecosystem: Environmental > Terrestrial >... | reverse complement strand
CACCACGACCGCGGCGGCCATCGAGATGAGCACCACGCCGATCCCGGCGTAGGCGAACGAGCGCAGGAAGTACATCGGGAAGATCAGCAGCACGGCGAGCGCGGCCACGACCGTCGTGCCGCTGAACACGATCGTGCGCCCGGCCGTCTGCACGCTGCGCACGACCGCCTGCGCCGGCTCCTGTCCGCGCCCGAGCTCCTCCCGGAAGCGGCTGACCATCAGTAGCGAATAGTCGATGGACAGCGCCAGGCCGAGCGCGGTGGTCAGGTTGATCGCGTAGACCGCCACGTTGGTCACCGAGCCGAGCACGAACAGCTCCGCGAACGTGCCGAGGATCGCGATCCCTCCGATCGCCAGCGGCAATAGCGCGGCCATGACACCGCCGAACGCGAACACCAGCAGCGCCAGGATGACCGGAACGGCGATCCCCTCGGCGGTGCGCAGGCTGTTGCCGACCTGTTTCAGGATGTCGTTGTCGGTCGCCGAGCTGCCGCCGACCGTGATGTCGACCTGCCCGCTGTGCGATTGCAGGCTCGCCAACTCCGGCGAGCTCAGATCGTGGTCGCTCCTGGTGCTGCCGAGGACGAGCGCGTACTTGCCGTCCTTCGACCTCAGGCCGGGATTGCCGGTCTGCCAGTAGGACGCCACGTTCGACACGCCCGGCACCGCCGCAAGACGGCTCGCTGCCTCGGCGCCCGCGGCTCGTGCGGGCGCGTCGTCAACCGTCCCGGCCCCGGCGTGGACAAGCAGGACGACACCACCAGAGCCACCGAAGCGCTGGTCGGTCAGCGTCTGCGCGGTGGTCGACTCGGCGCCCGGATCCTGGAAGCCGCCGGTCTTCAGCTTCCCGAACGCGCCGAACCCCAGCACGCCGAACCCGACCACGGCCAGCATCGCCGCGGCCAGCACCAGACGGGCGCGGCGGACCACGAAACGTCCTACCGGCCCGGTCATCCCGCGCCCCTGCCCGTTGCCTCGCCGGGTCCGGTCCCGGCTGCTTGCAGTGGTCATGTCAAACTCCCTCCAGTCCTGCTGCGATTGCCGCAGGTTTGCGCATCAGATTCAGTGAGGGCGGTCGTCGGATATCCATGACGCCCGCAGCTCGACCATCCGCCGGGTTGCGTAATTCATCTCCGCTACCGTCAGCCGCAGCCGGTACCACACGCCCCGGAGCCGTTCGCGCCTGGTCCAGGAGAGCGACTTCTCAAGTCGCCGCCTTGCCATGAGGTCAGCCCGTCCGGGAACGGGGCTCGCCGTCGTCTCCGCCCATGGTTCACGCCGCTGATCGGAGCCTTCGCGCGTCTTGCGAGCAGCGTCGTCGGCGTTCATCGAAAATCGGCCCTCTTCCTAGGTCTTTGGCTGCCGATCGCCGGTGGCTGGGGCCCCAGCTGGCCCTGTTGGCCCGGCTCTCCGAGGAACGGTACGAATTCCGGTCGCCGTGGCGCGTCACCCGAAGGTGCCTGCCCGGTGGAATATCGCGGCCCGGCGATTGGTCACTCGAAGGTGCTACCGGGCAGGCTGAGTTTCGGCCAGGGCCCGCCGGTTGAAGACGGCGGCGAGGGCAGCATCACCGCGCAGCCGGGCGAGCGAGGCGCGCAGGAACGTGATCCCTGCGGGGACATTGGCCAGCCCGCTCGCCGTCCGCCCGGCGGGGTCCTCATGCGGTTCGTCGCCGCTGAGCGTGAACGCGTGCTCGGCGTCATCGCGCAGGGCCTCGAGTGCTTCGGTCTGGCATCCCATGGCGGCGCCGTATGCCTGGGCCAGGCACAGCCGCGGACGGTCGCGTACCGACTCCGCCGGCAGCGCCGACAGCCAGCGGCGCAGGGTCACGGCCTCGCAGCGGCCGAGCAGCGTCTCGACGGGCCGCTCCACCAGCCGCGCCGCCCAGGCCACCTCCCCGGCCGCAGCGCATGCCCCACCGCGTCATCGGCCAGACCATGCTCCTCACACCAGGCCATATCCGCGTGACCGCAGGCACGCAGGAGCGCGGTCCGGTAGCCAGGGTCGACGCGGCGAGCCGCAGACCCAGGCCCGCCAGCGCAGCGGTGGCGCCGAACCTCTTGGTCAGGCCCTGGGACGGCTGATGGACCGCGCATCAGGAAGTGGTGAGCACCTCGATGGCTTCGTTGTCCCAGCGGCGAAGGGCGCGGCGCACGGACCGTGGATCGGAGTAGGCGAGTTGCCGGGCGAGCGCCGCGGTGCTGACCGTTCCGGACTGGCGGGCCTTTAGGGCCCGGCGCTGGCGGACGGCGTTCAGCTCGTCGCGCCAGGTGGTACCGTGCTCGGCGAGCTGGCGCTGCAAAGTCCGCGGGCTGACTGCCATCTGCTTGGCCATACTCTCCAGCGACGGGCTGCCCGCCTCGATCGACCGGGCCAGCAGCTGCTGGAAATGGCCGTGCCAGGTCACTAGAGGAGGCGCCGGCAGGCTAGCGGCATAACGATTCAGGATGCGGGCGAGGCTGGGATCCGCGCCGCGCATCGGCAGATCCAAGTCACGGGCACTGAAGGTCAACGTGGTGATCGGCGCACCGAAGTCAACGGTGCGGGTGCCCAGCCCCTCGGCCAGCCGTCGGTGCGACCGGGGCGCTGACTGAGCGAACGCAATGCGGACCGGGCGGACGGGCTGGCCCGTGGCCGCCCGTGCTCTGGCGTAGAGCGCCGCGACGCTGAACTGGAGGCACAAGTCTTCACCCCGCCCGCCCGGCTCGGCTTGGCGGTAGGAGTAGGTGGTCTCCCGGTCGGTCTCGGCCTCAACCTGCCGCTGAAGCCGGGTCGTTACTAGGTGCATGTACCGGCTGTCGGTCTCGAGACCTTCGCGGAGCGTGCCAGCAGTGGTGAAGAGGTAGTCGAACAGGTCCAGCTCACCGACCTGGTGGCGGTCCATGACGGTCATCGCGATGTCCGGATCCCCCAGCGCACGCTCAGCCAGCTCGAACAGGACCATGGCGTACCGCGAGGGGAGCATCCCCCGGTCGACGTTGAGCGCCCAGGCCGGCAGCCTGGCCTCGCGGGCCAGCTGCCGCGCGTCAGCGCCACCTGCCGCGGCCGCACCCAGCAGGTACCGCGGGAAGATCAGCGTGTCGTACGCGGGCGCCGGACTGAACGTGCCCACCACGACATCATCTCCCGTTGCACCGGCCGGTCACCATCCGGTACCCCCGACTTATCCGGGCGAACCTGCACGTACCAGCACCATACGCTCGGCTGCACGCAGCATTTGAGCGTCGATGGCTGTAGCCAGGCCGGAAGGCTCACCATTCCGGGTGAGGCAGCGTGACCCAGCGAACGGCCGTTGACGGCGAGGTACCTGGGCGCCAGCCGAGAAAGGCGCGATGACGCGTATGGCCCGGCTTGTGGCGTCTCCGGTCCTCCCGCGTGCCGACTGCGTCATTCATGCTGAGAGTCGAGAACCTGACGAGATTGCGACAGCCGATGCAACGACGCCTTGAAACACAGCGGTGCTCGGCCGACCGCATCGGCGTTGACGGAGGCGCCGATGACGGGCGCCAGCCGTCTGGCACTCAAGCCCGGCACCCTGCGGCGGCGCCGCGCCGACCACGGCACCACCTGGAACGGTTCCGGGCATGGACACCATTCGAGACATCCTGATCTCCGGCCCTAGCGTCGCCGGGCCCGCCCTGGCCGGTGGCTCAGCCGGTACGGCTTTCACCCGACGCTGGCGGAGAGGGCGCCACAGCTGCGTGACCGCGATTACGCGGTCGACTTCCGCGGCCCGCCCACCTGACCGTGCTGGCCGAGAGAGGCATCGTCCGGGCGGTCAAGGCCAGGCAGACCCGCCTGTCCCGCACCACCCATCGTCGACCCGCAGGGCCGGCCGGCAGCGCAGATGCCCGCCCACGTCTTCGCCGGCGACGTCGAGATCCTGCGCGGCGACCTGGCCGAGATCCTGCACGAGGCACACAAGACACTCAGGTAGATCACCAGGTGAGAACCATGCACGTACGCCCATATCTGCTGCAAGAGAGGCCGTGATGATTACACACATCAACGTTCCTGCACTTCGTGAGCAGGCCCGGGCAGTGCATCCGGCTGCGCCCGGCCGCGGGGCGTGGCACCTGGGAGCGCGGGTCCTGCGCCGACGGGCCTCTGTTGGCAAACCGCGAAGGGTGATGAGGGATGGCTGAGATGAACGCCTTGTATGGCAGCCTGCTCGCCGCCGACGAGGCTCGCGACGCCGCGGCCCTGGCTGCGCTGGCGTGGCAGATGTATGGCCAGCTGGCAACTACGGCCGCCGACCTGGGGGCGTTGCGGGCCCGGTTCCGGGTTTATGCGGCCTCACCGCACGTCGGCGGCAGGCGGCCGGCCTCACGCACTGCCCAGACCGGCACCTACGCGGCGGCTGCATAGCTGCCCAGCGCGGCCACGGGAGATGTCATTGAAGACGAGGAAGCTGACCGCGGGGGCATCGGTGTCGCCGGGCACCGTGGAACCACCAGCACAATGGGCCTGGCCGTCCCGGAACTATGCGAGCCAGGGCATCGCTGCCTCCGAGCGGCTGGGATCGGGCGTATCGCTGCCATCACCACCAGGCGAGCCCAACGAGGGTCACCGGTCCTGGCCGCGCCAGGACAACGGCTGCCTGCCGGCGGCGGGACTCGCAGCACTGCTGCCGGTCGTGAGCCTCGGTCCTGACCTGCCCTGCGCGGACGACCCGGAGCTGTTCTTCGCCGTGCCGCTGGATGACGTGGAGACGGCCAAGGCTCTCTGCCGGGAGTGCCCGGTAAGGGCCGCCTGCCTGGCCGGAGCACTGCAGCGGCGAGAGCCCTGGGGAGTCTGGGGCGGCGAGCTCTTCCTGCGCGGCGCAATCGTTCCGGGCAAGCGACCGCGGGGACGCCCAAGCAAGACGGACGTGGCTGCATAGCAGCCAGCAAGAGATGAGGGTAAGAGGCAATGACCAGCCAGCTGGTGCATCCCGCACAGGGACTGGCGAAGCAGCGCCAGCGTGATCTGATCGCGCGCGCCAGGCAGCAGCAACCGGAGGCGGGGGTGTGCAGTGTAGGACAGGCCGACCGCCGGGCGCGGCGCGAGACCGCCGCGAACACCGCCGCGCTGGCCCCGCCTCCTGCGCCCGGTGTAGTGACAGGCTGTGGGACCTGGCCGTTGAGGCTGAATGCGGCCCGCAGCCGCCGTTCGACGCCGACTGACCACACAACGCAAGCCATCAGGTCAAACGGGCAGCGGGCAAGATTTTCGCGGCCTCCGCTTCGCCCGCGACCGCCCCACAGGTACCGCCATTTCACGCCGCACAGGCTCAGCGCGCCCTTCTCAACCTCCGCTTTCCCTGCAGGCTCCCGTCGGCCAAATCAGCACAGGGACAGATCGGCGGCCGCCGGGCCGCATGGAGGCACCGGATGACAGACAGCGGCATGCTTTCGCGCGATAAGCCTGCCGGCCTGGGCGGTCGGTCACCGGGGGCTGACCCGCCTGTGGCGGCCCTGGCGGGGGGTGCCGTGTCCGGGCGGGATGTGCTGCTGGCGACCAAGCTGCATGTGCCCGGTCCGCCGCCGGGTTTTGTGCCGCGCCGGCGTCTGGTGCAGGCGCTGGGCGAGGGCCTGGCGCGGGGGCGGGTGCTGGTGTGCGCTCCGGCGGGATCCGGCAAGACGGCGCTGCTGGCCGACTGGGCCCGCGACGGTGGGCGGCCGGTGGCGTGGCTGGGCCTGGATGGCGGCGACAGTGACCCAGCCCGGTTCTGGCGCTATGCGGTGGCCGCGCTGGACCGGGCCCGGCCGGGACTGGCCGGGCGGATGGGCTCGCTGCTCGGCCCGCCGTCTCCGCGTTCGTTCGAGGGGCTGGTGACGGCCCTGATCAACGAGCTGGCCGCCGATCCTGGCCCGGATGAGGTGCTGCTGGTCCTGGACGACTACCACCTGGTCGAGTCCGGGCCAGTGCACGAGTCGATGGCGTTCTTGCTGGAGAACCTGCCGCCAGGGCTTGGGGTTGTGGTGTCCGGCCGGGCGGACCCGCCGCTGCCGCTGGCGCGGCTGCGGGCTCGCGGTCAGCTGGCCGAGCTACGCGCCGCCGACCTGCGCTTCACCGGCGAGGAGGCGGCGGCGCTGCTGGGTGAGGCGGCGGGGCCGGATCTGCCCGGCACGGCGGTGGAGGCGCTGACGGCGCGCACGGAGGGGTGGGCGGCGGGGCTGCGACTGGCCGGGCTGTCGCTGCGGGGACACGCGGACGCGGGCGGGTTCGTGGCGGCGTTCAGCGGCAGCCACCGCTTCGTGCTGGACTACCTGGCCGATGAGGTCCTTGACGGCCAGACCGAGCAGGTGCGCGCGTTCTTGCTGGAGACCTCGGTGCTGGAGCATTTGTCGGGACAGCTATGTGATGCGGTCACCGGCCGGGCCGGCAGCCAGGCAATGCTGGCCGACATCGAGCGGGCGGGCCTGTTCGTGGTGCCGCTGGATGAGGTGCGCGGCTGGTGGCGCTACCACCACTTGTTCGCCGACCTGCTGCGCGCCCGGCTGCAGGCCGAGCAGCCCAGCCGGGTGCCGGCGCTGCACCGGGCCGCGGCCGCCTGGTGTGAGGAGCATGACCTGGCCGATGACGCAGTGCGGCACGCGGTGGCGGCCGGGGACCCGGCGTGGGCGGCGCGGCTGGTGGAGCGGCATGTGGAGACGCTGCTCGGCCGCAGCGAGGGCGCGACGCTGCGCCGCTGGCTGTCGGCGCTGTCGGCCGGGTCGGTTCGCGACCGTCCCCGCCTGTGCCTGGCCCAAGCGTATGCCGCCGCCCAGGGCTTCCAGCTAGAAGCCCTCGAGGCCCTGCTCGATGACGCCGAGCGCGCCTTTGCGGTCAGCGGCGACGAACCGTATCACCACCCCACCGGACGGACGGCGAGCGTGCTGGCCAATGTCCCCGCGGCGATCGCGTACCTGCGCGCCTTGCTCGCGCGGCTGCGCGGTGATGCCGCCTTCGCGGCCGACTACCACTGTCAGGCCCTGGCCCAGCTGGGCGAGGACGAGTGGCTGATGCGCTCCTTCGTGCGCTGGAACCAGGCGGCGGCGGGCTGGCTGGGCGGCCGGCTCGGGCCGGCCGAGCGCGGCCTGACCAAGGTGCTCGCCGAGCTGCGGGCGGCCGGCGAGGCGGTCCGCCGCACAGGCGGCGAGCCCGCTGAGGTCTTCCGCGCTGTAGAGGGCGGTGCCGGTTTCTTCGCTGGCTTTCTCGCCATGCGCGTCTGCTACGACCTGGGCCAGGTGCAGCGCGCCCGGGGCAACCTGGATGCGGCACTGGCGACCTACCGGCAGGCGCTGGACACGGCGGGTGAGTGCAGCAGCGAGCCACCCCATCTGGGCATGGCGCACGTGGGCCTGGCCCAGGTCTTGTACGAGCGGAACGAGCTGGACACCGCCCTGGACCACGCCACCCGGGGGGTCACCCTGTGTCGGCAGCTTGCCTACACCCCGCCGCTGGCCACCGGCCTGGCTGTCGTGGCCCGGATCCGGCACGCGTACGGTGACGCGGCCGGGGCCCTGGAGGCGATGGACGAGGCCGGGCAGGCCGGGCTCAGCCCGCAGGTGACTGCCCTGCTCAACCCGGTGCCGTCGCAGCGGGCGCGGCTGCTGCTGGCCCAGGGCGACGTCCGTGCGGCCGCGCAGTGGACCACGGCTGCCGGCCTTTGCCCAGACGACGAGCCAGATTACCCCCGGGAGCCGGCCTATCTGGTGCTGGCCCGGGTGCTGCTCGCCCAGCACGACCCCGGCCCGGCGCTCGCCCTTCTGCAGCGGCTGCTCGACGCTGCGGCCGGCCAGGGCCGGACCGGCAGCCTCATCGAGATCCAGGCGCTGCGAGCGCTAGCGCAGGCCGCCTGCGGCGATCACGCCGGCGCCCGCGGCGCGCTGACCGAGGCGCTCACGCTCGCTCGCCGGCACGGCTACGTCCGTGTCCTGGCCGACGAGGGCGCGCCGATGCGCGTCCTGCTCGGCCAGCTGCCCGCTGCCCGGCCGGGCCAGCAGTACGCGGCGGGCCGCACCGGTCCTGGCTACCTGGCCGCGCTGGTGCGCGCCTGCGGCCCGGCCGACGCCACGCCTCGGAGGCGGGCCGCGGCCAGGACGTCGGGCCTGGCCGAGCCGCTGACCGACCGCGAGCTGGAGGTGCTGCGGCTGCTCGCCTCGGGCAGGTCAAACCAGCGCATCGCCCGAGACCTGGTGGTGGCGCTCGACACGGTCAAAAAGCACGTGACCCACGTCCTGGGCAAGCTCGGCGCCGCCAACCGCACCGAGGCCGCCGCGCGGGCCCGGCAGCTCGGCCTGATCCCTGACACTGCGCTGGAGCCGGCCCGGTAGCACCTTCGGGTGACGGCTTCGCCGCACCACGACATTCCAGCCGGCCGGCACCCCAACCTGCTCGCCAGCCATGAGGCTTCGGAGCGCTCCTGGGGAGGTGACGCCCTGGCCTAACGTCGCGCGCCGGGGTTAGCGGTCCTATGACCGGCGATGCTGCCGCCGGGGCCAACCCTCGTGTCGCAGGGTATGTGGGGCAAGAGGGCTGCTCGGCCAGCCCGGCCGGGATGGTCCCCGGATAGGCGCCCATCACCGCAAGATTCCACTCCCCTGCCACCTTCGGGTGACGCCCGACGCCTGCGTCCGCTCCTACCGTCCACAGGGAAAGGACACACAACCTGGAGCGATCCGGCGGGCAGGCCGCTGGTGAGCGCTCCGCTAGTCATCGACAGGAGAGGGCCGTGGTTAGTCACGTCATCGGAGTAGCCGAGGGAATTCGTCACCTCGCCAACGGGGTCGCGAACTTCTACCTGATTGAGGAGTGGGGCAAGCTGGTGCTGGTGGATGCGGGTGCGCCGAAAGACTGGGCGCTGTTCACCCAGGCAGCCCGGGGCCTGGGGAAGGCCACCGGTGATCTGGACGCGGTGCTGCTGACCCACGCGTACACCGACCACACCAGGTTCGCCGAGCGAGCCCGCGCCGCGACCGGGGCCCGGGTGTGGATCCACGAGCGCGACTTGCAGGCGGCCTGCACCAGGAAGATCAGGCCGCGGGACGGCAAGGCCGGCGCGTACCTGCTATGCGGCGCGTTCTTGCGGACGGTGCTCGTACTCGGTATGCGCGGCGCCGCCAAGGTCATCCCGATCCAGGAGGTCACGGGGTTCAGCGACGGCGAGGTGCTGGACGTGCCAGGCGCGCCGCGTGTGGTGCACGCACCGGGCCACGCCGGCGGCGGCGCCGCGATCCTGCCGGAGCACCGGGGCGTTCTGTTCACCGGCGACGTGCTGTGCACCCATATACGCGTACACCGGGCGGGTCGGGCCGCAGATCATGCCGTGCGGGCTGAACGCCGACACGCTGCAGCCGCTCGCCTCGATCGCCAACCTGGACGAGATCAAGGCCGACGTGCTGCTCCCCAGTCATGGCGAACCACGGGCCGAAGGCGTCAAGGAGGCGATCCGGCAAGCCCGGGCCGCCGGGCCCTCATGACGTGGGGCTACGTAGCCCTGGCCGGAGCTCGCGCACGGTCTTTGCCGCGGGCGCAATCCGCACTGCCGGGCAGGGCACGCTCGGCCGCACCGGCTGGGCGCTGGCTGGAGCTGGCGTGAGCGCCTCCGGCGGCCCTGCCCGGTATGAGATCCGCGTAGCGGGTGTCCTGGACGGCCGGTGGGCTGCCTGGTTCGACGGCCTGCAGATCAGGGGCCAGGGCGAGGAGACGGTGATCTGCGGCCTGCTCGCTGACCAGCCTGCGCTGCATGGGGTGCTGACCAAAGTCCGCGACCTCGGGCTCTGCCTGATCTCCGTGCGCCGGCTCGACACCGGCCAGGCCGGAAACGAAGCACGATGATTAGACTTAGCCTCCGCTGCGGCCGAGGCCCGGCAGCTCCGCGGTCGTGTAAGGACGACGACACCAGCCCGGCTGCCACGACACGCCGGCCGACCACATCTGGCACCCCGCGCCGAGCCGAGCGGCAGGCCCGCAGCGGCTCTTCCGCCATCGGCCACGACAACGTGCCCTGAGCCAGCACCCGCGGCCGGAACAGGATCATTTAGCAACTTTGGAGGAAGACATGACCGAGTTCCTGGGCGCCGACGGCGGCCAGATCGCCGACGAGGTGACCGGGCTGACGGCGGCCGCCGAGCAGGTGGTCGCCGCGCGGCCGGAACTGGTGTGGGACCTGGTCGCAGACATCACCCGGATCGGCGGGTGGAGCCCGGAATGCATTGGGGCGGCCTGGCTCGGGGAGCCTGGCAGGCCGCAGCCCGGCGCCAGGTTCACCGGGCACAACCGGCTCCCCAACGGGTTCGAGTATGAGGTGACCTGCCTGGTCACCGAGGCGGACCGGCCCCGCGCGTTCGCGTGGGTGGTCCTGGATGACAGCGGTGACCCCGCCCGCCCGTCCTCGTCGTGGCGGTACCGGATCGACCCGCTCCCCGGCGGCGGCAGCAGGGTCCGGCAGCGCTTCACTCACGGACCCGGCGCCAGCTACCTGCGGGCGGCCGCCGCGCAGGCGCCGGACCGGGCCGCTGAGATCATCGCCGCCAGGCGGGACGGGCTGCGGGCCAACATGAGCGCCACCCTGCGGGTGATGAAGGCCGCCGCGGAATCCTCCCACGCCACTGGCGTCGGCCCAGGGTAGCGTGCATCCGGGCCTGGCAGGCGGGGCCGCGGGGGCGACGGGCCACTCAAGGAAGCCGGAAGGCAGATGGATGAGAATGACAGTGCACTGCGCAACCTGACCTGCGGGCGCTTCGCCGTGCGGGACGAGCGCCTAAAGCAGCCGAGGTTACCGCCGTCGCCGGGCTCGACGAGGCTGAGGTCATGACCGGCTGGGGAGTGGCTCCATGCGGAGCACGCCGTCGTTCTCAGCCCAGTGACCACTGACAGCAGGATGGCGAACCGTTCTCCGGCGTCCCAACCGCCCACCGGGTCCAGGATGCCGGGCGGTGGTGGTACCGCAATTGCGCCGGGGACAGAGAGGGCATCCGGCATCTGCGCTGCCTTGCACGAGGATGCGCGGATCGAGACATAATGCCCGGGCAGCGGTGAGGCACCGCAGATCGCGATGCGGGATCAGCGCCCCGATGACGAAAGCCTGTTCTTCCATGTCTTGTCTCGGCGGCCCAACGGTGGGATGGAACGCTGGCTCGCCGGTCCCGAGCCAAGTGCGACGATCTGCGGAAAAGCTGAGCGAACTGGCGCGTGCCTGGTAGGACGATCGCCTCTCCCCCGACGGGCGGCCGCACCCCCGGCACGGCAACCAGGCAATCCTCGATCGGCTCGGACCACCGCAGGCTACTGGTGTATTCCTGACCCGAGCGCCTGCCGCGCCCGCCGATGTCGCCGCCACTCCAGATGCCTTGATGCCGGGACCCGGCATAGGCGGCGCGGCTGGTCGAGCGGCACATCGGGACGCTACCTCGCCGCAGCCAGGGCGGGCCTGCGGCCCCGCCGGGCCTGGCCGAGCCGCTGACCGGCTGCGAGCTGGAGGTGCTGCGGCTGCTCGCCGCGGGCGAGTTCGACAAGCGAATCGCCACGACCTGGTGGCGCTCGACACGGTCAAAGAGCATGTGACCCGCGTCCTGGGCAAGCTCAGCGCCGCCGACCGGACCGGGGCCGCCGCGCGGGCCCGGGCAGCTGGGCCTGGTCCCCTGACACTGCACCCCAGCCGGCCCGGTAGCACCTTCGGGTGAGGGATCGCGGCGCCGCGGCATTCCACCCGGCGGGCACTTTTGGGTGACGCCCACGCAGGCGGGAGTTCGTACCGTTCCCGGAAGAGCTGGGTTGCCCTTTTCTGATGGAGGTTGTCATGTACGACCCGCCTGCCTACGTGTGGGCGCTCACCATCGCCGGGCCCGCCGCGATCGCGGCCGCGACCTGCATCGCGCTGTACGGCGGCGCGGTGCGGGCAGGCCTGGGCCGGCGACGCGACTCGCCCGCCGCGCCGGGCCCGTTGCCCGCCGAAGCCCATCACCCTGCCAAGACCGCAGAGAGGACAAGTCATGCCGTTCATCGAAACCGCTGACCGCACCAGCCTGTTCGTCACCGACTGGGGCAGCGGCCCGCCGGTGGTATTTACCCATGCCTGGGGACTGAGGTCCGACCAGTGGGCCTACCAGGTCCCCGCGCTCGCTGGCGCCGGGCTGCGGTGCGTGCTGTACGACCGGCGCGGCCACGGCCGGTCCGACCGGCCCGCCACCGGGTACGACATCGACAGCCTGGCCGACGACCTGGCTGCCGTGATCGACCACTTCGACCTGCACGAGGCCACCCTCGTCGCCCACTCGCTGGGGTCCAAGGAAGCCATCCGCTACCTCACCCGCCACGGCGACGCACGCATCGCCCGGCTGGTGCTCATCGCACCGGTCACGCTGCTGCTGCGCCGGACCGTAGACAACCCCGACGGCCTGGACCCCGCGCTGATCGACGCCAATTACGCCGCGGTCGCGGCCAACGTCCCGAAGTGGTGCGCCGACTTCGAGGCAGCCGGGCCCTACTTCGGGACCAGCCCGGGAGCATCCCCGGGACTGGTCGACTGGACGATCAGGATGATCGTGGACACGCCCCTGCCCGTGCTGCTGGCAACGCTGAAGGTCAACGCCGATGTTGACATGCGGGCCGAGCTTTCGAAAATCCAGGTCCCGGCCCTGATCATGCACGGCGACCAGGACGCATCAGCGCCCATCGCACTCACCGGCCGCAAGACCGCCGAACTCATCGGCGGAGCCACCCTCACCGTGTACCCGGGCGCCGGCCATGGCCTGTACGCCAGCGACCACGACGCACTCAACGCCGACCTGGTCGCCTTCATCAACGGCCGCGCCCATGCCGTGCCGCCCCACAACACCGGGAGCCAGGGATGACCTAGCCGCTGCACGCCGCTGCCCCGTCGGCCCGACAGGAAACGGGGCACGTCATGAATTTACGACACAGAACGGGGGACCGCGATGAGCGTCCTCGAAATACGGCAGGTGTCCCGGACCTACGGCCAGGGCGCCGCACGCGCTCGTCGACATCAGCCTCTCGGTCGACGCCGGATCGATGGTGGCGGTGATGGGGCCGAGCGGATCTGGCAAGTCCACCCTGCTGACCATCGCGGGCAGCCTGGAGGACCCGACCAGCGGCGACGTGATCGTCTGCGGGCAGGACCTGGCCAGGCTGTCCCGCAATGGCAAGGCCCGGCTGCGGCGCCGGTCCATCGGCTTCGTGTTCCAGGACTTCAACCTGCTGCCCGGGCTGACCGCGGCCGAGAACGTCGCGCTGCCGCTCGAGCTGGACGGCGTGCCGGCCCGCCGGGCCCGCACGGCGGGCCTAGCCGCCTTGGAGTCCCTGGGCCTGGCCGGCCGGGCCTCGCACTTTCCGGACCAGCTGTCCGGCGGCCAGCGGCAGCGGGTGGCGATCGCCCGCGCCGTCGTCGGCGATCGCCAGCTGGTGCTGGCCGACGAGCCCTCCGGGGCGTTGGACAGCGCCAACGGCGAGACGGTCATGCGGCTCATCCACGCCGCGTGCCAGCGCGGCATGGCCGCGGTCGTGGTGACCCACGACGCGCAGCTGGCCTCGTGGGCGGACCGGGTGGTGTTCTTGCGGGACGGCCGGGTCACCGACCAGACCGCGACGCCGGCCGGACCCGAATCGCTGCTGGGCGAGGTCCGATGAGCGCGGCCACGCTGACCGAGCGGCCCGTCCGGGCCGGGACCGAGCACAGGGGCGTCCCGGCCCGGCGCGCCGTGATCCGCTGGTCGCTGCGGCTGTTCCGCCGCGAGTGGCGCCAGCAGCTGCTGGTGCTGGGCCTGCTCACTGTCGCGGTGGCCGCGACGATCTGGGGCGCGGGCGTGGCCACCAGCACGCCGCCGCCCGCCACCGCGACCTTCGGCACCGCCACCGTCTCGATCAGCCTGCCGGGCACCGGACCGCAGCTACCAGTAGAGATCGCCGCGATCCAGCGCCACTACGGCCCGATCGACGTGATCGAGAACCAGGCCCTGAACACGGGCTCGACGCAGTCGGTGGAGCTGCGCGCGCAGAACCCGGCCGGGCGCTTCGGCCGCCCGCTGCTCGCCCTGAACTCCGGTCACTATCCCAGCACGCCCGGCCAGGTGGCACTGACCAGCCAGGTCGCGTCGCTGTATGACCAGAAGACCGGCGGTACCTGGCACGCGGATGGCCGTGCCTGGCTGGTCACCGGCATCGTGGAGAACCCGGCCGACCTCAACGACGAGTTCGCGCTGGTCGCACCCGGGCAGGTCACCGTGCCGACCCAGGTGACCATCCTGCTCAACGCGCCGCCGGGGCCCGGCCAGGGCCAGGACCAGATTACGCAGGGCCCGCCGCCTCCCATCTTCGCAAACCTGCCCGCGGACGCGACCGTCTCGCTGGCCAGCCAGTCCGGCAACGCCGGCCTCAGCCCGGCCACGATCGTGCTCGTGGTAGCCGTGCTCGGGCTGGTGTTCATCGGGCTGGTGTCGGTGGCCGGGTTCACCGTGATGGCCCAGCGGCGGCTGCGCGCCCTGGGCATGCTCAGCGCGCTCGGCGCGACCGAGCGCAACGTCCGTCTGGTCATGACGGCCAACGGCGCCGCGGTCGGCCTCACCGCCACCGCGACCGGCGCAGTGCTCGGGTTCGGCGCCTGGTTCGGCTACGCCCCGTCGCTGGAGACCGACACCGCGCACCGCATCGACCCGCTGAACCTGCCCTGGTGGGCGATCGCGGCCGGCATGGCGCTGGCCGTGGTTACGTCCGTGCTGGCGGCCCGGCGGCCCGCCCGGACCATGGCCCGGGTCCCGGTGGTGGCGGCCCTGTCCGGGCGGCCAGCTGAGCCCAAGGGCGTGCACCGCTCCGCCGTGCCGGGCCTGGTCCTGGCGGCCGGTGGTGTGGCCTGCCTGTTCTTCTCCGGCGGCTGGGGCGCCAACAGCGGCCGCGGCGCGTTCCTGCTGCTGGGCGGGCTCATAGCCCTGATCGTCGGGATCTTCCTGCTCGCGCCGTTGTGCGTCGCGGTGCTGGCCGCCGCGGCCGGCCCCCGGGCGCCGGTCGCGGTGCGGATCGCGCTGCGTGACCTGGCCCGCTACCGGGCCCGGTCGGGGGCGGCGCTGGCCGCGGTCAGCTTCGCGGTGTTCCTGGCCGTGCTTATCGGCATCATCGCCAGCGTCAGGTTCTCCAACGTGCTGGACTACACCGGCCAGAACCTCACCGCCTCACAACTGATCATGTACACGCAGGGCCAAGGACCGAACGCCGGTCCCGGCGGCGGCCTGACCCCGGCGCAGACCGCGGCCCTGCAGTCCAAGGTCGGCGGCTTCGCTTCGTCGCTGCACGCGCAGTACATGCTGCCCCTCCATACGGTGAACGCCACCCTGCAGCAGGAGGGCCGACAGAACAATAACTTCTCCGGCACGCTGTACGTGGCCACCCCGGCGCTGCTGGCCGACTTCGGGATCAAACCCAGCCACGTCGACCCGGACGCCGACATCTTGTCCATGCGTCCTGGCCTCAGTAACGAGCCCCGGATGCAGCTCATCTACGGCCAAATGGGGCCGCCGGGCAACCCGAGCACCTTCGACAACCCGAAGATCCAGGAGCTGCCCACTCTGCCATCCGGCACCTCGGCGCCGAACACGGTCATCACCAGCCACGCGATCGGTCGGCTCAGGCTGCAGACCCCGCTCGACGGCTGGTTCATCCAGGCCCCCAAGCCGCTCACCTCCGCCCAGATCAGCACAGCCCGGCAGATCGCGGCCAACGCCGGGGTGAGCGTCGAGACCAAATCCGGTGAGCTCGGGCTCAATCAGATCAGCGACGGGGCCACCGTGCTCGGCCTGGTCATCGCGCTCGGCGTGCTGGTCATGTCGGTCGGCCTGGTCCGCAGCGAGACCGCCGGCGAGCTGCGCACGCTGTCCGCGGTGGGGGCCAGTAGCGGGATCCGCCGGACGATCACCGGCGCCACGGCCGGCACGATCGGCCTGCTCGGCGCGGTCCTGGGCGCAGCGGGCGCTACAGTCGCCGGTGTGGCCTGGGCTCGCAGCAGCCTCGGCACCACGTTCGGCGACTTCCCGGTGCTGGACCTGATCGCGATCCTGGCCGGCCTGCCGGCGGTCGCCGCGGTGGGCGGCTGGCTGCTGGCCGGCCGGCGGCCGCCGGCGATCGCCCGGCCGGCGCTCGACTGATCCAGGGGAGATCGGGCCGGGCCTGCGCCGGCAAACCGGGGTTGACAGGAAACTAGTCCAGGTGGGCGTTGCTGTGGCGCCGAGCCCGCCATCCCGCACCCGATGACGCACTCAACATCACCGCGCAGACAATGCAACTCGAGATCGACGCGCTCAAGGCACGACCTGGACAGAGTCGAAAGAGCGCAGCCGCATCATCCCGGCCCGCGCATCCCCGGCTGTCCGGAGAGTCCGAAATCTGGCGAACCCAGCACGCTCCGGCCATCGGCACGGCAACCCTCTGACCCGCAGGTAGTTCGACCTGAAAGGCGTTGACGTGACAGACATCCAGATCCAGAACCAGTACTCGACCGGCGCTTCCCGGCAAGCCATCGAGCAGGCGCTGGTCGCGGCCGGGAAAGACCTCGGCCACCTTCGGCCCGCGGACCTCGCCCTGCTCGAGGACTTCCACACCATGGGCCGCATCGCCACCGCCCAGCTGGCCGACCTGGCCGGGATCACCCCCGGCGACGAGGTCCTCGACGCCGGCAGCGGAATCGGCGGAACCGCCCGCTACGTCGCCGAACGCTGCCGCTGCCACGTGACCGCCGTGGACCTCACCGAGGAATACTGTGCGACCGCACGGTGGCTCAACCAGCTTGCCGGGCTTGACGACCGGATCTGCGTGCGCCAAGCAGACGTCACCGACCTGCCGTTCGAGGACGCGACCTTCACCGTGATGTTCAGCCAGCACGTGCAGATGAACGTGGCCGACAAGGCCCTGCTCTACGCGGAGGCACGCCGGGTCCTGGCCCACGGCGGCAGGCTGGCTATGTGGGACATCGTGGCCGGCGAGGACGGCGAACCCGACTTCCCGGTGCCCTGGGCCGACCGGCCCGAATACAGCCACCTGACCACATCTGACCGGTTGCGCGCAGCGATCGGAACCGCGGGTTTCGAGATCCAGCAGTGGCACGACCTCACCGGCCAAGCGGCCGCGATGATGCAGACGCTGCTCGCGCTGCCGCCCAGCCCGATCGGACTGCAGGTCTTCGTCCCCAACTTCGCGTCGAAAGCCAGAAACCTCACCGCCGCGCTAGCAGACGGCCGGCTGCGCGCCGTCCAGGGCGTCGCACGAGCGGCCTGAGACGCGCCACCTTCCGTCCGGGCCGGAGGCGAACCATGACATCGAAGATCGTCGTCGGAGGGCTCGGCGCCCTCACGGCGGGCGGCGCCACGGTGGTCGCACAGGCGAACTTCCCGGACGAGCCAGCGCCACGAGCGAGACACACCCAGTCCGCCAGCCGGTGACCGCTACTGACGATGAACGGCCCGTTCCCGATGCAAAGGTGAACCATGAAGATCGATGCCACCGCGGAAGACGTAAGCCCACTCACGCTGGCGGCGCGCGAGCCGAGTTCGACGCTGATATGACCAATCTGGACACCGTCGCCTTCGGCCTGCCGCCACGGCGCAGCTGGATGGCACTACAGCAGGCGCTGGCGCAATGGGGAGCTGCCTGCGCGTCTCTATTTTCGACACTGTCGACTGCTGCCAGCCCAACATCTCGGCCAGGCGGGCGCCGCTGAGGCCCGCCCCTACCCGGAGCGCCTTCAAGGCTTCAGCGAGCCGCCCGCGCCCACGCTGGTAAAGCGGGCGTCGTCATTCTGCGTCCGTCGGGCCCTGAAGGCGGACCCGCTGGCCAGTCACAAGGGCCGGGTAATGGAGCATCTCCGCAGCTCAGATTGGGTGGGGCGGGTGGGGCTCGAACCCACGACCGGCGGATTATGAGAAGCACG
>Ga0306920_100004479_pt1 | contig 17896 bp, 14 predicted proteins | sample flu12Cox44000170_FD_204666 | JGI IMG/M metagenome (GOLD analysis project Ga0306920, IMG submission 204666) | Lab enrichment of tropical soil microbial communities from Luquillo Experimental Forest, Puerto Rico - flux4day.12C.oxic.44.000.170 (v2)... | ecosystem: Environmental > Terrestrial >... | reverse complement strand
GTGGCGTTCATCAACGCAGTCACGCAGCGCGACGGTCTCAAGCGTCGCGACGTCAAGCGGCTGCTGAAGGAGGCACGGCCGCAGCCGAAGATCATCGACATGATGAACCGGCCGATCGAGAAGGTGTCGCCGTGGTGGGAGTACCGCGAGCACTTCGTCAATCCCGAGCGCGTCGGCGATGGTGCTCAGTTTTGGGCGGAGCATCGCGCAGCGCTCGAGCGCGTGGCGAGCGCCTATCAGGTGCCGCCCGAGTACCTGGTCGCCATTCTCGGCGTCGAGACCCGCTACGGCCGCGTCACCGGTCACTACCGGGTGCTCGATGCGCTCGCGACCCTGGCGTTCGACTATCCGCCGCGCCACAGCTACTTCGAGGGCGAGCTCGCGCAGTTCATGGTGCTCGCGAGGGAAAACCACCTCGATCCGCTCACCACCACCGGCTCCTACGCCGGCGCGATGGGCGCACCGCAGTTCATGCCTTCCGCTTACCGCCGCTACGCGGTTTCCGCCGGCAACGACCAGCGGCGCGATCTGTGGAGCGACTGGGACGACATTCTCGCGAGCGTCGCCAACTACCTGCGTGAGAATGGCTGGCGGCCCGGGGAGCCGGTGCTGGCGGAGACGCGCCTGGATCCGGCGGCGACCTTCCACGTCGAGCCGCATAACCTCGTGCCGAACGAGACGGTCGATACGCTCGGTGCGCACGGCGTGAAGGTCGAACTGGAGGTCCCGCCGGATACCCCGGCGTTGCTCATCCTCGCGGAGCAGCCCGATGGCCCAGCCTACCGCGTCGGCTTTCACAACTTCTACGTGCTCACGCGCTACAACACGAGCGCTCGCTACGCCATGGCGGTGCATGATCTCGCCCAGGCGATCGTCCAACAGGTCCGGGCAGCGGCGACCGCGGCCGCGGCCCCATGAGCAGCGCGCCGCTCCGCGCATGGGCGAAGCGGCGCACCGCCGCCGTGGCGCTGCTCGTGAGCGTGCTCAGCGCCTGCTCCATCACGCAGCATCGCCCGCCGCAACCCGCGCCTGCACCGCCGCCGGCCGCGACCCCTGCGCCGCCCCCGGCCATCGGTGGCATCCCGGACGCGGTGCCGCGCGTGGAGCCGCGCAGCGCCCACGGCAATCCGCCCTTCTACGATGTGCTCGGGCAGCGCTACTTCGTGCTCGCCAGCGCGGACGGCTACCTCGAGCGCGGCGTGGCCTCCTGGTACGGCCCGACGTTCCATGGCGGCAACACCTCCAGCGGCGAGCCCTACGACATGTACGGCATGAGCGCGGCCCACAAGACCCTGCCGCTGCCCTGCTACGCACGCGTCACGAACCTGCGCAACGGCCACAGCGTCGTGGTACGGATCAACGACCGCGGGCCCTTCGTCGCCAACCGCCTGATCGACCTCTCCTACACCGCCGCCGCGAAGCTCGACATGATTCGCGAGGGCACGACGCTGGTCGAGGTGCGCGCGCTCACTCCCACCGTGCCCGATGAGCTCACGCGCAGTGCCGCGCAGCCGCCCCCCACTCTGTATGTGCAGGCGGGCGCGTTTGCCGATCAGCAGAACGCCCAGCGGCTGCTCGCGCGGCTGCAGGCGGCCGGTCTCGAGCACGCCTTCATCGCACTGCCGGCGTCCAGTGGGTCGCACCTTTTCCGCGTGCGCTTAGGTCCGGTCGACAGCGTCGCGCAGTTCGATGAGTTCAGCGCGAAGCTCATGGCGCTCGGCATCACCGACGCGCGGCTCGCGGTCGAGTAAAGACCACGCCTGAAAATCACGCTCGACGCGCACGGCAAGAGTCACACCTCGCAACAAGATGCGTGATTTTTTGGGGACCCCGGTTAAAACCACCCCTAAAAATCACGCTCGACGCGCGCGCCAAGACGCCCACCTCGCAACAAGACGCGTGATTTTTTGGGGACCCCGGTTAAGATCGCTTTTTTGAGTCGACCTGAGGAAATTAATAGCCGTGACCCGCTTATCGACCACCGCATTCGCCCTGGGCCTCATCATCGCTTCGGCCGCGCACGCCAATGCGCCGGCATCTGCGCCGCCTCCTGCGCCGGCGTCCGCGCTGGCACCTGCGCCCGCCGCGGCGCTGCCCGCTGCCGCCAGCCACGCTGCCGCGCCGATCCCGGCGCCACCGGGCGTGACCGCACGCTCCTGGATCCTGATGGATCATTTCAGCGGCCGGGTGCTCGCGCAGGAGCGCCCCGACGAACGCTCGGAGCCGGCGAGCCTCACCAAGCTCATGACCGCCTACGTCGTGTTCGCCGCCCTCACGGAGGGACGGCTGAAGCTCACCGACATGGCGACCATCAGCGAGCACGCCTGGCGTGCCGAGGGCTCGCGCACCTTCGTGCAGGTCGGCACCCAGATCCCGGTGGATATCCTCCTCAAGGGCATGATCGTGCAGTCGGGGAACGACGCCACCATTGCGCTGGCGGAGCACGTCGGCGGCACGGAGGCGGGCTTCGCGCAGATGATGAACGAGTACGCGCGGCGGCTCGGTCTCAAATCGACGCACTACGTCAACAGCGACGGCCTGCCTGCGCCCGAGCACTACACCACCGCACGCGATGTGGCGACGCTCGCCAACGCGCTGATCCGCGACTTCCCGCAGTTCTACCCGCTATTCGGGCTGCAGGAGTTCAGGTGGAACAACATCAGGCAGGGCAACCGCAACGGCCTGCTCGGCAAGGACCCCTCGGTCGACGGCCTCAAGACCGGGCACACCGACAGCGCGGGCTACTGCCTCGCCACCTCCGCCATCCGCAACGGCATGCGCCTGGTGTCGGTGGTGATGGGCGCGCCGAGCACCAAGGCGCGCGAGGAGGCGAGCGCGGCGCTGCTCGCCTACGGCTACACCTTTTACGAGACCATCCGCTTGAAGAGCGCCAACGAGACGGTGTTGAAGCCGCACGTCTACAAGGCGGCGAGCGAGTTTGCCGCCATCGGGGTACGGCATGATGTGTATGCGACTGTCGCCCGCGGCCAGGCCGCGAGCCTTACGACCCGTGCGCAGCTCAGCCACGAGCCGCTGGTCGCGCCGCTCGCCGCGGGGCAGGACGTCGGCGAGCTCACCGTGGCGGATGCGAGCGGCGAGGTGATCGAGCGCGCTCCACTCGTAGCGCTCGGCGCTGTACCGCAGGGCGGGCTGTGGGCGCGTGCCTGGGACAGCGTGGCCCTGATGTTCCACTGAGGACAGTCGCATGGCCGAGCCGCTTCCGCTCTGTTATCTCAACGGCACCTACCTGCCGCTTGCCGAAGCACGCATCTCCCCGCTCGATCGCGGCTTTCTCTACGCCGACTCCGTTTACGAGGTCATGCCGGTGTACCGCGGGCGCCCGTTCCGCTTCGCCGCGCACACCGAGCGGCTCTCCCGCAGCCTCGCCGGCATCAGCATGGAGGATCCACACACCCGCGAGGAGTGGCGCGCCATACTCGGCACGCTCATCGAGCGCAACGGTGGCGGTGACCAGTATGTCTACTGGCAGGTGACGCGCGGCGCGCAGTTCGGCCGCACACACGCACCGCTGCCGGACATTCCACGCACCGTGTTCGCCTTCTGTGCCCCCTGGCCGGCGCCACCGCACGACCTGCAGGAAAAGGGCATACGCTGCGTCACCGCCACCGACACTCGCTGGGCGCGCTGTGACATCAAATCGACGGCACTCCTCGCCAACGTACTGTTGCGGCAACTGTCAGTGGACGCCGACGCGGCGGAAACCATCATGCTGCGTGACGGCGAGCTCACCGAGGCCTCGGCGTCCGCCGTGCACGTGGTGCTCGGCGGGGAAGTTCTGATGCCGCCGAATTCACGGCGCATCCTGCCCGGCACCACCCGTGGCGCAGTCGAGGAGATGGCCGCGCGCGTCGCCATCCCCTGCCGGGTGCAGCCGGTGAGCGAGGCACAGCTGCGCGCCGCCGACGAGGTGTGGGTCTCTGCGGCGACGCGCGAGGTGCAGCCGGTCACCGCGCTCGATGGCCATCCGATCGGCGGCGGCCGGCCCGGGCCGCTGTGGCGCCGCGTATACGAGGAGTTGCAGCGCTACAAGCAGGAGCTCGCGGGTGCACCCTGGTAAGGCCACCCCACGAAATCGCGCCTACCCCAACCGATGAGCTTGCACCACTTGCCAAGACGCGCGATTTCGCGGGGACCCCGGGGGGCACCTTTGTGAGCCCTGTCTAAACACTGGTGCCCGTAACCCGTTTGTAACCGGCGTGTGACCGGGGCGAAACTGACGCTCTCGCGCAGCCCCCGGTAGCATTGCCCGGATGTCCATCACCCTCGATCAGGTCACCAAGCACTACGCCGGCGTACCGGTCGTCAACGACGTCTCGCTCGACATCGCCGAGGGGGAGTTCTTCGTGCTGCTGGGTCCCAGCGGCAGCGGCAAGAGCACGCTGCTGCGGGCCATCGCGGGGCTTTCGGGCGTCGATCACGGGCGCATCTCGCTGCACGGGCGCGATGTCACGCACGTCGCCGCGCGCAAGCGCGGCGTCGGCCTGGTCTTCCAGAACTACGCGCTGTTTCGCCACATGACGGTGGCGGACAACATCGAATTCGCGCTGCGCGTGCGCCACATGCGTGGCCGCGCGCGGCGCAAGCGCCGCGCGGAGCTGCTGCGGCTCGTGGCACTCGAGGGCATGGATAACCGGCTGCCGGCGCAACTCTCCGGCGGTCAGCAGCAGCGCGTCGCAGTGGCGCGCGCACTCGCGCACAAGCCCGAGGTGCTGCTGCTCGACGAGCCCTTCGGTGCGCTCGATGCGAAGATCCGCGAGGAGCTCCGCCGCACGATCCGCGGGGTGCAGCGTGAGCTTCGGATCACGACCGTGCTCGTGACCCACGATCAGGAAGAAGCGTTCGCCATGGCCGATCGCATCGGCATCATGAACCAGGGGAGGCTCCTCGAAGTGGGCGTCCCGCACGAGCTCTATGCGCGGCCCGCGACGCGCTTCGTGGCGACATTCCTCGGGGCCGCCAACCTGTTCCTCGCGCACCGCACTCCCGATGGTATCCAGGTCGGGGGCAAGACCATGGGAATTTCCGAGCGCTCCCCGGGCTCGCCGGAGTACGAAGTGGTGGCCGTGGTGCGTCCCGAGGAGGTGGAGGTCGCGCCCGCGCGCGAAACGCTCGGCTCACGCTACCTCGGGCACGGCGTCGTCGATGAGGTGACTTTCACGGGGGCGCTCGAGCGGCTGCGCGTGCGCCTCGATGAAGCCGTACATGCGCCGCTGCTCGCCGCCGGCGATGGTGACGGCAGCACCGCGCTCCAGGTGACGCGCACGCGCCACGCGCACCGCGGCTTCGAGGTACAGCAGGGGCAGAGCGTTGCGGTGGGCTTGCGGCGCGTGCACATTCTGCCGACGCCGCTCTCGAGCTTCACCGCCTGCGCCACGAGTGCCGCGCTGGCGGATGCGCTCAGCCACCAGCCGCTGCTCGCGGAGCTCGTGGCGCGCATGAAGACCCGCGTGGCGCTGCGCATCGAGCCGGCGCTCGGACGTGCGGATGAGCCGGTCGACGGACAGGGAGAGTTCTTCGGCACCACCGTGATCGCGGCCGAGAGTGATAACACGCTGCGCGCCGAGTGGCTGCTGCGTCGCGGCGTGAAGGACCTGCTGGTGTTACCTTCGCACGCCGCCCCGCCACAGCGCGTGCTGATCCACTGGATGGCCGATGCGGCCCGCAGCGCAACGCTCGCCGTCTCGGCGAGCGTGCTGCGGCACGTGCCGGCCGAGGCCGTCTACGTCGGCATCTTCCCCGGCCGCGGCGACAGCGAGCGCCACTCGCACGGCATGCGCGAGCTCCTCGATGCACGCTCGGAGGCGCAGGCGGCGCACGGCCTCGAGATGCGTACCGAGCTGCACTTCGGCGATGTCGGCAAGGAGCTCACACGGCGTCTCGCCGAGGCGCCGGCGCAGATGTTGATCGTGGGCATCAGCGAGCTGCAGCACTTCGCGGAAGCGTTCCGCACTCTGCTCGATGGCGGGCGCTGGCCGGTGCTGATCGTGCAGCGCGGCGCCCTATGAGCTTCCGCAAGCCCAGCGTCCTGCCAGGCTTCGGGCTGACATTCGGCTTCACCACCTTCTTCCTCTCCGCCATCGTGCTGCTGCCGCTGGCTGCCCTGGTGCTGTCGGCCGGCTCGATGCACTGGAGCGATTTCGTGCGCGTGGTATCGAGCCCGCGCGCGCTCGGCTCCTATCGGCTCTCCTTCGGCGCCTCGCTCCTCGCCGCCACCATCAACCTGGTGTTCGGCTTCATCATCGCCTGGACGCTGGTGCGCTATGAGTTCCCCGGGCGCAAGATCATCGATGCGCTCATCGACATGCCGTTCGCGCTGCCGACCGCGGTGTCGGGCATCGCACTCACCACCGTGTTCGCACAGAACGGCTGGATCGGTCGCTATCTCGAGCCGCTCGGCGTCAAGGTGGCCTACACCTGGATCGGAGTCACTCTCGCCCTGACACTCATCAGCATGCCCTTCGCGGTGCGCGCGGTGCAGCCGGCGCTGCAGGAGGTGCAACGCGACCTCGAGGAGGCGGCCGAGACGCTCGGCGCGAAACGGCCGTACGTGCTCTGGCGCATCATCCTGCCGACCGTGCTGCCGGCGCTGCTCACCGGCTTCACGCTCGCCTTCGCACGCGCGGTGGGCGAGTACGGCTCGGTGATATTCATCGCCGGGAATCTGCCGATGAAGACCGAGATCACACCGCTCCTCATCGTGATCCACCTCGAGGAGTTCGACTACCAGGGCGCCGCTGCGCTCGGGGTGGTGATGCTCGGAATCTCCTTCGTGATCCTGTTCGCCATCAACCTGCTGCAAGCGTGGGGACGGCGGCGGCACGTGCGGGCGGCGCACTGATGGCCGGGGTGCTGCCGCACGGCGCGCTCGCCGACGACGCCGCCACCCGCCCCGGGCAGCACACCTGGATGCACGCCATCGTGCGCTGGCTGTGCATCACGATCTCGCTCACCTTCCTCGCCGCGGTGCTGCTCGCACCGCTCGCCACGGTGTTTGCCATGGCGCTCGGCCAGGGGCTTGCACCCTACCTGCGCAGCTTCGCCGATCCCGATACCCTCGCGGCGATCCGCCTCACCCTCGTTACGGCGTCGGTGGTGGTGCCGCTCAACACCGTGTTCGGGCTCGCGGCCGCCTGGGCGATCGCCAAGTTCGAGTTCCGCGGCAAGAGCATTCTCATCACCCTGATCGACCTGCCGCTGGCGATCTCGCCGGTGATCTCCGGCATGGTGTTCGTGCTGCTGTTCGGACTGCACGGCTGGTTCGGGGCATGGCTGCAGGAGCACGACATTTCCATCGTCTTCGCGCTGCCGGGCATCATTCTGGCGACCATGTTCGTCACCTTCCCGTACGTGGCGCGCGAGCTCATACCGCTCATGCAGCAGCTCGGCAACGACGAGGAGGAAGCGGCCATCACCCTCGGCGCCGGCGGCTGGATGACCTTCTTCCGCGTGACGCTGCCGAAGGTGCGCTGGGGGCTGGTGTATGGCATGGTGTTGTGCAACGCGCGCGCCATGGGCGAATTCGGCGCGGTGTCGGTGGTCTCCGGACACATTCGCGGCCTCACCAACACCATGCCACTGCACATCGAGATCCTCTACAACGAATACAACTTCATCGGTGCCTTCGCCGTCGCCTCACTCCTCACCCTGCTCGCCGTGCTGACACTCGTGGTCAAGACGCTGGTCGAGCGCACCGGCTACCGCCGGCGCTGAGGCCATGCTGGCGCGGCTGCGGCAGCTGTTGGAATCGCTCTGGCCCGACCCGGCCCGGACCAGCCTCACCTGGTGGCTGGCCGCCATTCATCTCACGCTGGTGCTGCTGGTGGCCGGCGGCATCACCTGGTCCGCCAGCCGCATGCTGCGCGAGCTCGCCGACGCCCAGGGCAAGGCGCGCGTGCAGCTCGCCGCCACCAGCGCACGCGAGGAGCTGCGGCGCATGGGCGAGGACGCGCACGCCGGGGCGCAGGCACTCGCCGAGCGGCCGACGCTGCAGCGGCTGCTGGCGGAGGGCAGGAGCGAGGCGCTGGCACCACTGCTGCGCCGTGCCTGCGAGGCCGCGAGCGTTGACGCCTGCGCCGTGCTCTCCGGCAAGACGGTCGTGGCGCTCTCGGGCCCGGCACTCGACTGGCAGGAGGTGGTGACGGCCGCCAGCGAGCAGGGTGGGACCTTCATGGCGCTGCCCTCGACCGAGCGCGTGCCGCTGCTCGGCGCGCACGCCGCGCTCGGCGATCAGGGACTCACGCTGTACGTGGTACGGCGGCTCGATCAGGCGCTGGCGCGGCAGCTGAGCACGCGGGTCGGCGCAGAGGTGCGCCTGATCGATTACCGTTCCTATCTCAACGCCCCGGTAGGCCCGTTCACGCCGCTGTACGCCGCCGCGCTCGCCGACGGTCACTCGGCCGCGCAACGCGTCGAATCGCAGGACAGCTATGCAGCCGCCGTGCCGGTGTTCGCCGCGAGCGGCGAGGCGATCGCGCTCATCGAGGCGCGGCTGCCGACCAGTGCGGTCGACACGCCCGCGCGTCACTTCCTGCACCGGCTGCTCGCGGCCGCGCTGTTCCTCGCCGTGCTCGCGGTGCTCGCCTCGGTGGTGCTGGGCGGCCTGGTGGCGGGCCCGGTGCGCGCGCTGACTGCCGCCGCGACCCGGCTCGGCAGCGGCGACTTTTCCGCCTCCATACCGGTGGGCGGTGCCGCCGAAGTCGGTGCGCTGGCGCGCACCATGGAGGACATGCGCCGCAACCTGATCGAGCTGACGAGCACCCTGCGGCGGCGCGAGGCCGAGGCGCGCGCGGTGCTCGGCGGCATCGTCGAGGGCGTGTATGCGGTCGACAAGAACCGCATCATCCGCTACCTCAACCCCCAGGCCGAGCGGCTCCTCGGCGTGATGCCGGAGGAGGCCGTCGGACGCTTCTGCGGCGATGTGCTGAAGCCGCGTCCCGAGAATGGCCGGCGCCCGTGCGAGCACCGCTGCCCGATCGTGGAGGCGCGCGGCGCCGGCACCTCCAAGGCGGTCGAGCAGCTCGCCGCCCGGCCGGGCGATGCGCGCACCACCGTGATCACGAGCAGCCAGCCCGCCGATGGCCTGCAGGTGCAGGTGATCCGCGACGAGACCGAGCTGGAAGCGGTGCGCCGCGCCCGTGACTCGGTGCTCGCCAACATCTCGCACGAGTTCCGCACGCCGCTCGCCGCGCAGCTCGCCTCGATCGAGCTGTTGCTCGGCGGGCTCGAGCAGCTGCCGCGCGAGCAGCTGCGGGAGCTCATCACCTCGCTCGAGCGCAGCACGCTGCGTCTTACACAGCTCATCGACAACCTGCTCGAGAGCGTGCGCATCGAGTCCGGGCAGCTCGCCATCCGCCAGCAGAGCGTCGCGCTCGCCGAGGTGGTCGATGACGCCCGCGCACTGGTGGGATCGCTGCTCGCGCAGCGGCGGCAGACGCTCGCCGTCAGCCTGCCGGAGGAGCTGCCCGCGGTGAGCGGCGACAAGACGCGCCTGACACAGGTGTTCGTCAATCTGCTCGCCAATGCCAACAAGTTCGCGCCCGAAGACAGCGTGGTGCGCATCGGTGCCGACGCCGACGCCGGCGAAGTGCGCGCCTGGGTGGAGGACGAGGGCGCGGGTCCGGCGGCGCTCGATGATGCGCAGCTGTTCGCGCGCTTCCGCCGCGGCGGCAGCGAGCCCGAGCCGGCCGGGCTCGGACTCGGCCTGTGGCTGGTCAAGTCGATCATCGACCGGCACGGCGGTCGCGTCGCCTTCGAGCGCACCGCCGACGGGCGCACCCGCTTCAGCCTCACGCTGCCCGCCGAGGAGGCCGCATGAAGGTGCTGGTCGCGGACGACGATGCCGAGCTGCGTGAGCTCATCGCCTTCACGCTCTCGCAGGCGGGCTATCTGGTGATCAAGGCGGGCGATGGCTCGGCGGCCGTACGGCTGTTCGCCGCGGAAGCCCCGGACCTCGTCGTGCTCGATATCAACATGCCGGCGCTTTCCGGCTTCCAGGTCTGCGAGGCGATCCGAGCGCGCTCGCGCGTCCCGGTCATGATGTTGACCGTGCGCGGCGAGGAGGAGGACCTGGTGCGTGCGCTCGGGCTCGGCGCCGATGACTATCTCACCAAGCCCTTCAGCCCGCGCACGCTGCTCGCGCGCATCCGCGCACTGCTGCGCCGCGCCGGCATGGAGAGCACCGCCCCGGTGGCGGCCGGCCGCATCAGCCTGGATCTCGCCGAGCACACGGTGCGCATCGGCGACGCCGCGGCGGTGCGCCTCACCAAGCTCGAGCTGCGGCTGCTGCAGATGCTGCTCGCGAATGCCGGTCACACCGTGAGCTCCGAGCGGCTGCTGGTGCAGGTGTGGGGTCACCGCAGCGGCGGCGACCGTCAGCTGCTGAAGCAGCTGGTGCACCGCCTGCGGCAGAAGATCGAAGCCGATCCGGCGGCGCCGGCGCTGCTGCGGACCGCCGCGGCCGGCTACAAGCTCGTGGTCGACTGATCCGCCCCCCGGGGTCCCCGCGAAATCGCGTGTCTTGGCGAGCGGTGCAAGCTCATCGGTTGCGGTAAGCGCGATTTCGTGGGGTGGGGTCGGGGTCCCCGCGAAATCGCGTGTCTTGGCGAGCGGTGCAAGCTCATCGGTTGCGGTAAGCGCGATTTCGTGGGGTGGGGTCGGTTTACCGAGCGGAGATCTGGTCGAACACCCCGCCGTCGCTGAAGTGCGTGCGCTGCACGTTCGGCCAGCCGCCGAAATCGGCGATCGTGACCAGCTTCAGCTGCGGGAAACGCTCCGCATAGCGCGCCGCAACCTCGGGGTCGCGGGGACGGTAATAATGCCGCGCGATGATCTCCTGCCCGTCCTTGCTGTAGAGGTAGCCGAGATAGGCGCGCGCCACCTCGCGCGTACCATGGCGCAGCGCGACGCTGTCGACCACGGCGACCGGGGGCTCGGCGAGCACGCTCACCGTCGGCACGACGATCTCGAGCTTGTCGGCTCCGACCTCACGCACCGCGAGCAGCGCCTCGTTCTCCCAGGTGAGCAGCACGTCGCCGAGACCGTTGTGCACGAACGTGGTCGTTGCGCCGCGGGCGCCGGCATCGAGCACCGGCACGTTCGCGTACAGCTGGCGCAGGAACTCGCGCGCACGCTCGTCGTTGCCGCCCGGCTGCGCGCGCGCCCACGCCCAGGCGGCCAGGTAATTCCAGCGGGCGCCGCCCGAGGTCTTAGGGTTGGGGGTGATCACCGCCACCCCGCGCCGCACCAGATCGCCCCAGTCGTGGATGCCTTTTGGGTTGCCCGTGCGCACCACTAAGACGATGGTCGAGGTGTAGGGCGAGCTGTTATCGGGTAGCAGGCTCTGCCAGTTGACCGGCAGGAGCCTGCCGGTGGCGGCGATCGCGTCGATGTCGGCCGCGAGCGCCAGTGTCACGACGTCCGCCGCGTTGCCTTCGATGACCGAGCGGGCCTGGGTCGCCGAACCACCGTGCGACATCTCGACACGCACCTGCTGTCCGGTCTTCGCCTGCCAGGCGCGGCCGAAGGCCGCGTTGATTTCCGCGTACAACTCGCGCGTCGGGTCGTAGGAGACGTTGCGCAACGTGATGCGCTTGGCGTCCGTGCCGCTTGCGCCCGGGCCGCCGCAGGAGAGCAGCGTCGCCAGCGCCAGCAGCCCCAGCGCGAGGCCGAGCGTGCGAGCCGACAGTGCCGATTTGGCCGATCGCATGCGCAAATGCTAGCTGCGCCGCGGTTACAACGCGGTTATAGGGGCAGACCCAGAGCGCGCCGCAGGTGCGGCTCGAGCTCCAACGCAACCTGGCTGACGCTCTCCGGACCACCGAGCTCGGCGAGCTGCGTCATCTGAAGTCCCGTATAGCCGCAGGGGTTGATGCGGCCGAAGGGTGTCAGATCGAGCGCCACATTCAGCGCGAGGCCGTGATAGCTGCCGCCGCGGCGCACGCGTACGCCCACACTTGCGAGCTTGCGGCCGGCGACGTACACCCCGGGCGCCTCGCGGCGTGACTGCGCGCCGATGCCGTACTGTGCCGCGAGCTCGATCACCGCGCGCTCGAGCGCGCTCACGAACGCGCGGATCCCGAGCGCAGCGCGCCGCAGGTCCACCAGCGGATAGACCACCAGCTGACCCGGCCCGTGGTAGGTCACCTGCCCACCGCGATCGACCTGCACCACCGGTATGTCGCCGGGGTCGAGCAGGTGTGCGCGGCTCGCATTGACGCCGAGGGTGAACACCGGCGGATGCTCGAGGAACCAGATCTCATCCGGTGTGTCGGCGGTGCGCTCGCCGGTAAAGCGCTGCATGGCGCGCCAGGTGGGCTCGTATTCGGCCAGCCCGAGGTGACGCACGCGCGGTGCCGGTAAGGATTGCGGCACGGCCTCAGCGGTGGTCGCGGTGCTCGCCGTCATCGCCGTCGCCGCCGGCGTGCTCATCGGGCGAGCCGCGAGTTATCCAGCCCGGCGTTGTTGCGGTTGAGCGCCTGCTCCGCCCGGTAACTCGAGCGCACCAGCGGCCCCGACACGCACTCGAGGAAACCGAGCGCGAGCGCCTGGCCGCGGTAGCGGTCGAACTCCGCGGGCGTCACGAAACGCTCCACCGGCAGATGGTTGACGGTCGGCCGCAGGTACTGTCCGAGTGTGACCAGGTCGACCCCGGCAGCGCGCAGATCGAGGAGCGTCGCCTCGATCTCCGCCTCGCTCTCACCCAATCCGAGCATGAGGCTGCTCTTGGTGAGCACCGCCGGCCGGTGGCGCTTGGCGTGCGCGAGTACCGCGAGTGTCTGCTCGTAGCCGGCGCGCGGATCACGCACCGGGTGGGTCAGGCGGCGCACGGTCTCGATATTCTGCGCAAACACCTCGATGCCGGAATCGACCACCGTCGCGACATCGCTGAGCACGCCACGGAAGTCGGGCGTCAGTGCCTCGACCGCGGTGTCGGGGTTGCGACGCTTGATGGCCCGTACGCAGGCGGCGTAGTGCGCGGCGCCGCCATCGGGCAGATCGTCGCGATCCACGGAGGTGAGCACCACGTAGCGGAGGTGCAGCAGCTCGACGGTGCGCGCCGCGTTCTCGGGCTCCCCCGCATCGAGCCAGCCGCGCGGGTTACCGGTGTCGACGGAACAGAAACGGCAGGCGCGCGTGCACACCGCGCCCATCAGCATGAGGGTGGCGGTGCCCGCGTTCCAACACTCGCCGATGTTGGGACAGTGGGCCTCCTCGCACACCGTGGCGAGCCGATGCTCGCGCACGAGCGCACGCACGTGGTGGAAGCCCGGCCCGCTCGGCGCCCGTGCCCGCAGCCAGGAGGGCAGGCGCTGAGCGCGGCGGGGCGGACCCTGCGAGCTCAGGCCACGGGGGCCCTTGATGCCGTCGCGGACGGCTGTAAACCCTTGAGGGGTAAGATATTTTTCCCCGCTGCGAACCGGGGCCGCCTCGGCAACGACCGGGATGTCCTTGAGGGTCGACATGCGCTCATTTTAACGCACTGAGCCGCGCCGAGAGGCTCGCCAGGCGCTCCGCGGTGCCCACATCGCACCATTGCCCGCGATGCACTGCGCCGCGCACCTTGCCGGCGGCGATCGCGCGATTCAAGAGCGGCAGCAGCGGGAAGCGGCCCGCGGTGCAGCCGGCAAAGAACTCACTGCCGTACACCCCGACGCCGCTGTAGGTGAAACGCTCGCTCTCACGCATGACGACGCGCTCGCCTTCGAGGCCGAAATCGCCCCTTGGATGATGCGCGGGGTTGGGGATGAGCACGAGGTGAGCGTGCGCCTCGGGCGCCAGCGTGAGGCGGCCGAAGTCGATGTCGGTCCAGATGTCGGCGTTCACGACCAGGAAGGGCCCCGGACCGAGCTGCGGCAGCGCGCGGAAAATTCCTCCACCGGTCTCGAGCGGCACCGGCCCCTCATCGCTCCAGCTGATGCTCACCCCGAAATCGCGCCCATCGCCGAGGGCCGCCCGCAGCTTGCCGGCGAGCCAGGAGAGATTGATGACCACCTCGCGAATGCCGGCGCGGGCGAGCGCCTGCAGATGCCACTCGATCAGCGCACGCCCGCCCACCTGCACGAGCGGCTTCGGCAGGGTATCGGTGAGCGGGCGCATGCGCTCGCCGCGCCCGGCTGCGAGCAGCATCGCCTTCACCGGTGCTTCCTTGCGGGCTGATGAGCCTGCGTGGCGATGCGGGCATTGGCGTGCGGCAGCTGCGCAGTGACGCGCTCATCGAGGAAGCGCGCGAGTGCGTCGAGCTCCGCGTAGCGGCCGCACGCCTCGCGCACGTAATCCAGGGTGCGCGGCAGATCCGGCAGATAGCCGGACTTGCCGTCGCGGTACCACAGGCGGCAGAAGATGCCGAGCACCTTGATGTGCCGCTGCACGCCGATCAGATCGAACCAGCGCAGGAACTCGGCCTCGCTTTCCCCCGCGGCGCCACCGGCCGCCAGCAAGCGCGCGCGAAATGCGCGCACCCACGCCTCCACCCGCGCCCGCGGCCAGGCGATGTAGCAATCCTTCAGCAGCGACACCAGGTCGTAGCCGACCGGGCCGCAGAGTGCGTCCTGGAAGTCGATGATGCCGGGATTGCGCTCATTCACCACCATCAGATTGCGGGCGTGATAGTCGCGGTGCACGAACACCCGCGGCTGCGCCAGGGCCTCGGCAATCAGGAACTCGAACGCGCCGTTCAGCAGCTCGCTCTCGCCCGCGGAGAGGCCGAGTGACAGGTGCCGCCCGAGGAACCACTCGGGCATGAGCGCCATCTCGCGCGCGAGCTCGCTGCGCCCGTAGGGCGCGAGCTGCGCGCAGGCGGCCGCACCGCGCAGTTGGATGTTACCAAGCGCCTCGAGCGCGGCGGCGTACAGCCGCTCGCTGTCGCCCCCGCCCTGCAGACTCTGCAGATACGGCGTCGTCCCCAGATCCTCCAGTAGCAGCAGTCCCCGCGCGACGTCCGCCTCGTGCACGTGCGGCACGTGGGCGCCGAGCTCCTCGAGCAGTCGCGACACCTTCAGGTACGGCCGCACGTCCTCCTTTTCCGGCGGCGCATCCATGACGATGAAGCTCGCGCCAGCGCTGAACACGCGGAAGTAACGGCGGAAACTCGCATCGCTCGAGGCAACCTCGAGGCGCGCCGCGTGCAGGCGCAGCTCGCGCGACAGCCAATCTCGCAGCAGCGCCAGTCGCGCGTCGGTCTCAAGCATGTGAGAGTTATGAGTTTTTCGGCCTGCGTGACTGCGGCGCACCATTATAATGCCGCCCTTCATGCTGCGTTCGAGGCCATTCTGGATCGTTATCGCGTCGTGCGGCAGCATCATGCCCGTGGCGCGGGCCGAAGAACCGCCCTGTCCGTCACAGAATGTGCAACCGTCCACCCCGGCCGCAGCGGGCGTGGCTGCCGGTGGAGCCAACGCACCAGCCGCGGCCACCGCTGCGCCGTCCGGTACGACAGCGCCGGCAGCCGCGGCAGCTGCCGCAACCGCTTCACCGGGCGCGGCACCCACCGCCTCCGGCGTCGGCCCGATCAACATCACCAGCGATGAGGCGCTGCTCGGTGTCGATGGCAACGCCACCCTCAAGGGCAACGTCGAAGCGACCCAGGGCGAGCGGCGCATCCGCGCCAACCAGGTCGAGTACGACTCCAGGACCGGCGCAATGCGCAGCGAGGGACACATCGACTACGAGGATCCGGTCGTGCACGTCACCGGCGCTGCCGGCAGCTATTCGACCACGGCCGGTGCGGAGTTCCGCGACGCGCAGTTCAATCTGCGGCAGCGTGCCGCGCGCGGCACGGCGCAGGATCTCGCGCTCACGCCCGCAGGAGAGATCAACCTCAAAGGTGTGACCTTCACCACCTGCCCGCTGCGCGATGAGAGCTGGCACATCAAGGCCAGCAGTATCGTGCTCGACACCAACGACAAGATCGGCACCGGCCACGACGCGCGCGTCGATTTCATGGGAGTGCCGCTCATGTACCTGCCGTGGCTCAGCTTCCCGCTCTCGAGCGAGCGCAAGAGCGGCTTCCTGTTCCCGGGCATCGGCACTACTTCGATCAACGGGCTGCAGCTGTCGGTCCCGTACTACTGGAACATCGCGCCGAACGCCGACTTCACCTTCCAGCCGATCCTCTACAGCAAGGCCGGCATCGACCTCGGCGGGGACTTCCGCCAGATGACCGAGAACCAGCGCGGCGAGCTCGACTGGAACTACCTGCCCTACGACAAGGAATACGGCGCGAGCCGCAGCCGCGTGCAGCTCACGGAGCTCGCCGACCTCCCCTACGACTGGCGGCTGAACATCAGCGCCGCGAACGTGAGCGACCGGGAGTACTTCCAGGATTTCTCCAACGGTCCGGAAGGCGCCAGCACCGCCTTCCTCGAGCGGCGCGCCACCTTCGCGTACCGCAGCGAGCACTGGAGCATCGATGCGGAGGCGCAGGAATATCAGACCATCGACTACACCCTCGCCGAGCCCGACCACCCGTACGCGCGCGTGCCGCACCTGGCGGCCGACGCCGACTATGCGCTCGGCCCGGATGGACTGCTGCGCTACGGCTTCTACTCCGAGGTGGTCAACTTCAAACACGCCGAAGCGCCCGAAGCCGTCACCACCGGCTGGCGTGGCGATTTGATGCCGCTCGCTTCGCTCGATCTGACCGGTCCCGGCTATTTCCTGCGTCCTGCCTTCGCCTGGCGCCTCACGCAATACGAGCTCGACACGCTCGGGCCCGGGCAGACCAAGCGCTCGCCTTCGCGCACGCTGCCGATCACCAGCGTCGATGGCGGGCTGCTGTTCGAGCGCGCCGCGGGCTCGCGCAACCAGCGCCGCCTGACACTCGAGCCGCGCATCATGTACCTGGACGTGCCCTACCGCGCACAGGATCAGCTGCCGGTGTTCGATACCGCCGTACCCGATCTCATCAACCCCGTGCAGCTGTTCCGCACCAACCGCTACGTGGGCGCCGACCGGGTGAGCGATGCCAACCAGCTGAGCGCCGGGCTCACCAGCCGTCTGCTGGATGCGCAGAACGGCCGGCAGTTCATCACCGGCACGATCGGCCAGATCTACTACTTCGAGCCCCCGCGCGTAACGCTCCCCGCAGAGACCCCCACCACCTACGGACGCTCGAACTTCGTAGCGCAGCTGTCACTCACGGCCTTCGAGGATTGGAGCGCGGATGCCGGCGTGCAGTGGGATCCGCAGAACCAGCGCAGCGAGCGCAGCATGGTGCACATCCAGTACAAGCCCGCTCCCAATGCGCTCATCAACCTCGCCTACCGCTACGAGCGCTTCACCACCACCACGGAGCTGATCCCCGCGACCGGCAACGGCGGCGAGGTGCTGGTCCCGACCCCCGTGCAGCAGGGGTACGACCAGATCGAGTTCTCCACGGCGTTCCCCATCAAGCGCAGCTGGGAGGTGTTCGCCAAGGAGGTCTACTCGCTGCGCGACCCCCAGCAGCCGCATGGGCAGGAAATTGAGAGTTTCGTCGGCTTTGAGTACCGTGCCTGCTGCTGGCGGGTGCGGCTGGGGGCGCGCCGCTACGTGAACAGCCACGATCCCAATGCGAGCCCGACCACCGGGGTGTGGCTGCAACTGGAACTCGCCGGCCTCGCCGGTGTCGGATCGGCGTCGGATTCCTTCCTGACCGAGGAGATCCGCGGCTACACACCGACCACGGCACCGGTTGTCAAGGCCCAGGGGCCGCTGAAGAGCATCTGGTGAGGGAAAACGAAAGATCATGCGACACGTTGCAATCTCCCCGGTCCGGCTGTGGACGATGCTGGCGCTCGCCGCCCTGGCGGTGCAGGGCCGTGCCTGGGCCCAGACCCGCGAGCTCGCCACGCAGGGGGAGCTGCTCGACCGCGTAGTGGCGATCGTCAACGACGGGGTG
>Ga0306920_100004478_pt1 | contig 17899 bp, 11 predicted proteins | sample flu12Cox44000170_FD_204666 | JGI IMG/M metagenome (GOLD analysis project Ga0306920, IMG submission 204666) | Lab enrichment of tropical soil microbial communities from Luquillo Experimental Forest, Puerto Rico - flux4day.12C.oxic.44.000.170 (v2)... | ecosystem: Environmental > Terrestrial >... | reverse complement strand
GGGACTTTGAGGATCGTGGGGACGTGGTCCTCGTCGTAGATGCGGTTGAATTCGGCCTCGAGATGCTGCGGGATATCCATCTGGACGACATAGACATAAGACACGGCGCGCTTCCCTCTGCTGTGATTTTTGCTGCGGCTGAGAAATTAAGCGATAGCGGCGCGATTGCGCCAGGCTTCGCCGCAGGCGAGAGGAGACTCAGATTTCGATCTGACCGCCGAGCTCGACCACTCTGTTCGGGGGGATGCGGAAGAATTCGGTGGCGTCGAGCGTGTTGTTCGACATCAGGATGAAGAGGGCGTCGCGCCACCGCCAAAGCCGGCGCGCATGCGTACGCAGCCGCAGTTTCTCACGCCCGATAATGAGCGAGGTCTCCATGAGGTTAAAGCGCAGCCCACCGACCCGGCATTGCGCGAGGGCGCGCAGGACGTTCGGCTCGTCCGTGAAGCCGTAGCGGAGGCGGATCGTATAAAAGCCCTTGCCGAGCTCGGCGATCTCTAGACGTTGTTCGTCGGGAATGTGGGGAACGTCTTCGGTCTCGACCTGCATCATCACTACCCGCTCATGCAGCACCTTGTAGTGCTTCAGTGCGTGCAGCAATGCGACCGGGACATGCCCCAAATCGCGCGTCATGAAAATGGCCGTGCCCGGGATACGGGCCGGCTTCCCGGCGGTGAGGCCCTCGACAAACTGGCCAAGCGGCAGCGCGTCGCGGGCGCGCAGCTCGGCAAGCAACCGACGCCCACGCCACCAGCTTGCCATCATCGTGAACACGACGACGGCGACGACGACCGGAAACCAGCCCCCCTCGGCGATTTTCAACAGATTGGCGCTTAAAAAAGTGAGGTCGATGATGCCGAAGGCGGCAAAGACCGGGACGGCGACGCCGAGACTCCACCCTCGGCTGCGCATGTAAAGAAAGGCGAGGCCCGTCGTGATCGCCATCATGCCGCTGACGGCGATGCCGTAGGCAGCGCCGAGATTGTCGGATGATCGGAACCCTACCACCAGGACAACGACGACGACGAGCAGCGCGCTGTTGATGCGCGGTACATAAACTTGCCCGATCTCCCTTTCGGAGGTGTGGCGTATCTCCAGGCGAGGCAAATAGCCGAGCTGTACAGCCTGGCGGGTTATCGAGAAGGCGCCCGAGATCACTGCCTGCGAGGCGATGATCGACGCAATCGTTGCCAAACCCACCAGCGGATAGAGGCCCCATTCAGGCGCCAGGTGATAAAACGGGTGTTCGAGGGCATCGGGATCGCCGAGCAACACAGCGCCCTGCCCGAAATAATTGAGCAGAAGCGCCGGAAAGACTAGCCAGACCCAGGCCGTCCGCAACGCGTTCCGGCCAAAATGGCCCATATCCGCGTACAGCGTCTCGGCACCGGTAACGGCGAGAAAAACCGCTCCAAGCATCGAGAAACCGCGCCAGGGCGCGTCGAACAGCAGCGCGAAACCGTGGAGCGGATTGAGCGCCCAAAGAATGCGCGGGTGCTGTACGATCCCCCACACCCCGAGCGCCGCGAGCACGCCGAACCAAACCAGCATCACCGGCCCGAAGAGGCCCCCGACCGCCGCCGTTCCGCGGCGCTGCATCAAGAACAGGCCGGTCAGCAGAACGACGGAGATCGGAACGACATAAGGGTCGAAAAGCGGGGTCGCCACTTTCAGGCCTTCGACCGCGCTCAGTACCGAGATGGCGGGAGTAATTACACCATCGCCATAGAATAGCGCGGCGCCGACCAGACCGGCCGCCATGATCCACAAAAACCGCCTACGGTCCCGGCGGGTCCGCCGCAGAACCAAAGCAGTCAGCGCCAACAACCCGCCCTCGCCGCGGTTGTCCGCCCGCATGATGACGACAACGTATTTGACCATGACGATAAGCAGCAGGGCCCACACGATCAGCGAGAGCGTCCCGAGGATCGCGTGCTCGCTCAGGTCGGCAAAATCGATCAGCGACTGGCGGACGGCGTAAAGCGGGGACGTGCCAATATCGCCGAATACGACGCCGAGCGCGGCGACGGTCAGGTTGGAGCCTGCGCTCAGTTGAAATCCGCTCCGTCGTGCGGGCGTTTCTAGCTGCAAAGGAGTTTCTAGCTGCAAAGGATGAGTCCGGTCCGCCGGTACAGCGCGCATACTCCGCGCCGCCACCCCACTTTGGCCATATAGAGATCCGATGTGGATCGGCGCCGTTCGATACCAACAATCGATAAAGATTTTGGTTCGCCGCGTAAAGAATGTTAGGGGCGGCGCGGCGTCGCTATCACATCCTCAGGCGCGCTGCTCGGGGGGAAGCTGTAGGCGGTAGCCGACGCCGAGCTCGGTCAGAAGGTGGGTCGGGCGGGTCGGGTCAGGTTCGAGCTTTTGCCGCAATCCCCGGATGAAGACCCGCAGATACTGAACCTCTTCCGCCTGAGCTGGGCCCCACACCTCGCGCAGCAGGTGGCGGTGGGTCAGCACCTTGCCGGCGTGCATGACGAGATGGCGTAACAGGTCGAATTCCTTGGGAGAGAGCTTCACCTCGTTGCCTTCGCGGGTGACATGGCGACGCACCAAGTCGACGGTAAGATCGCCCGACACAAAGACCGGCAGCTCGCCTTGTGCCTGGAAGGCGTGGCGTAGCGCCGCCCGCAAGCGCGCCATCAGCTCGGCCATGCCGAAGGGCTTGCTGACATAATCATCGGCGCCTAGATCGAGGGCTTCAACCATTGAGCGCTCGTCGTGCCGGGCCGACAGCACGACGATGGGCACGGTGGAGGTTTTACGGATCTCGGCAATCAGCTCGAGCCCGCTCCTGTCCGGCAGCCCGAGATCGAGGATCACCAGATCCGGTTTTTCTGCCGCCAGAAGCCGCATCGCATTCGCCGCGTCCTCGGCTTCGACGACGTGATAATCGGAAGCCGCAAGGCTGGTGCGCAGAAAACGCCGGATCGGCGGCTCGTCGTCGACAACGAGGACCGTGTTGCCTTTAGCCATGGGCCATGGCCGCCTGGCGAGCCGCATCGATCTCGGGCACAACGGGCATGCGGATCGTCAGCACCGCGCCCGACCGGTCGCGACGGTTGCGGGCAACAATCCATCCGCCGAGCGCCTCGACAAAGCCACGGCAAATCGCAAGACCGAGACCGGTCCCGGCGCGGCGCCGATCCTGCGCCTGGACCCGGTAGAACTTGTCGAAGATGCGCTCGAAATCGGCGGGCGGTATCCCTGGCCCCTCATCGACAATCTCGATCTCGACGAGCTCCCCGTCGCGCTTGGCGCGGACATCGATGCGGCTGCCAGCCGGCGAATATTTCGCTGCGTTGTCGAGCAAATTGAACAACACCTGCTCGAACAGCACCGCGTCCAGCCGCAACATCGGCAACCCCGCCTCGATATCGACCTCGACTCTGTGCCCAGCAACGACGTTCCCGGCCCGCTGCAACGCCGCGCCGACGATTTCGGCGACATCGATCAATTCAACCTTCAATTCGATTGCACCCGATTCGAGCCGTGTCATGTCGAGGAGATTGGCGACGAACCGGTTCAACCGCTCGGCCTCTTCCTGCAGGGTGGCGAGCAACTCTTCGCGCTCGGTCGTGCCGTATTTCTCGGGAAAGCTGCGCAAGCTCGACACGGTGCCGAGGATCGAAGCGAGCGGCGTCCGCAGATCGTGGGAGATCGAAGTCAGCAACGCCGCTCGCAGCCGCTCAGTCTCGGCCAACACTCGCGCCTGGTCGAGCCCCTTGGCGAGCGAAATGCGCTCTATCGCGACCGCTGCCTGGTCGCACAGTGCGTCGAGCAGCCGCCGCTCGTCGGGCGTCAGCAGCGGACCGGGGGTGTCGCGGTCTATGCCGATCACGCCGACGGGGCCGCTACCGGTGCGCAAAGGCAAGAAGAGACGCTTGCCGCCCGGTAATGTGTCGGCGCCGCGGCCGGCCGCACGGTTGTGCTCCCACGTCCAACGCGCTGCCGCCATATCGGCAGCCTCGAGATGGTCCTCTGGCGGATAACCGGACGCGACGTCGAGTCCCTCGCCCTCCTGCGCGGGCAGCAAGAGCACGGTACGGACATTCAGCATCGAAGAGATCTGAAAGGCCGTAGCCCAAAGTAAATCGTCTATCGCGCCAATGCCGGCGACTTTGCGGCTGAAGGCATAGAGCTCGGCGGTGGTCTTCGCTCTTGACCGCGCCGTCATAATCTGGCTTCGCGCCCGCGCCGTTATGTTACTGACAATAACCGCCACAATCAGGAAAAAAAATAAGGCCAGCACATTCTCCGGGTCCGCGATCGTAAAAGTATAGAGGGGCGGGAGGAAAAAGAAATTGTAAGCAAGCATGCTCAAAACGGCCACAAACATTGATGGCCACAACCCCCATCCAATGGCGGCGGCGAGCACTGCTGTTAGAAATACGAGTGAGATACTTTGAACAGCGATGAACTGCTTGATTAGCAGGCCGATCCCGAGGGCAACGGCGACCGTTCCGGCGCCGCCGAAATAGGCATCTATCCGGAGGGGCTCAACCGTCGGGCGGGTCTGGACCGATTTGGGTGGGAGCGTTTCGCTTTCATCCGCCGAGATGACGTGAACGCTGATTTGGGCGGTTTTTCGCACGAGATCGTGCACAACCGAGCCATGCACCATCTCGAACCATCGGGGACGGTCGGACTTGCCGATGACGATCTGCGTGATGTTGTTCGCCGCCGAATACGCCACGACTTCTTCTGCTATATTGCGGCCCGGGATCGTGATCGTCGAAGCGCCGAGGCGTTCGGCGAGCCTTAAAAAATCCGCGATACGATCGCGCTCGGCGTCGGTAAGACGCTGTGTCCGCGGCGTCTCGACATATATGGCGGTCCACGGCGCGCGTAGATGGTCCGCCACGCGCCGCGCGTAGCGGATCAGCCCAGCGGTACTCGGAGCTTCGCTGACACAAACCAGAACGCGCTCGCCGGCCGGCCACGGACCGGAAATCGCGTGCTCGCGCATATGCAAGAGCAGTTGCTCGTCGACTCGCTGTGCAGTGCGGCGCAGCGCCAGCTCGCGCAGCGCGGTCAGGTTCCCGGTCGAGAAGTAGTGGCGTATCGCGCGCTCGGCCTGCTGGGGTACATAGACCTTTCCCTCGCGCAGGCGCTTGATTAGGTCTTCAGGGGTGAGGTCGACGACCTCGATGTCGTCCGCCTGGTCGAGGATGCTGTCGGGCACGGTCTCGCGCACGCGGATCCGGGTAATCCGCGCGATGATGTCGTTGAGGCTCTCGACGTGCTGGATGTTGAGAGTCGTGAACACGTCGATGCCTGCGGCGATCAGCTCTTCGACATCGAGATAGCGCTTCGGATGTCGGCTGCCCGGCGCGTTGGTGTGAGCGAGCTCGTCGACGAGAACGAGCTGCGGCCGCCGCTTGAGGATCGCGTCGAGATCCATCTCCGCCAGGAGATGACCTTTGTACTCGACCTGCTGCCGCGGGATGACTTCGAGACCTTCGAGCAGCGCCTCGGTCTCGCGCCGGCCATGTGCCTCGACGACGCCGACGACCACATCTGCCCCGTCGCGCCGCCTCGCCTGGGCCGAGAGCAGCATCTCGTAGGTCTTGCCCACCCCCGGCGCCGCGCCGAGAAAGATCTTCAGCCGCCCGCGACCTTCTTGTTTCGCTGCGGCGAGCAATGCCTCGGGTGACGGTCTTCCCTCGCGCTCCGCCATTCCGTCACCCTAGCCCAACCGGTCATTCTAGCGAAGCTGATCGAGCGCAAGGTTTAGTTTGAGGACATTGACCCGTTTCTCTCCAAGAATTCCGATGAGCCGCCCTTGGGTCATATCGTCGACGAGGGCGCGCACCTTCTCCTGGGGCAGATGGCGCGCCGCGGCAATGCGCGGAACCTGGAATTCGGCAGCGGCGGGAGTGATGTCGGGGTCGAGCCCGCTTGCCGAGGTAGTCACCAGATCGACCGGGATCGGCGCCGTCGGGTTTTCGGCCTTGAGCTTTTCGGCATCGTCTTTGACGCGGTCGATCAGCGGCTGGCTGGTCGGCCCCAGATTCGATCCGCCGGAATTCGCCGCGTTGTAAGGCGCCGGCACCGTCTTTGTTGAGTCGTTCGGGTCGGTGTCGGTCGTCGCCGAGGGGCGGCCGTGGAAATACTTGTCCTCGGTGAAATTCTGGCCGATCAGGCTGGAGCCGATCACCGTGCCGTCATCCCGTTTGAGGAGGCTGCCATTGGCCTGATCCGGGAAGATTAGCTGCGCAATGCCGGTCATACCGAGCGGATAGATGAGGCCGGTGATCATCGTCATTACGACGATCATCACGATGGCAGGACGGATTTGTCGCAACATGAGAGGCAGTCCTTACGCAAGGCCCATGGTGGTGATTGCGAGATCGATCAGCTTGATGCCGATGAATGGCACGATACCGTAGATCAGCAGGTTCCGGCGCAGAATGCTGGCGGCGCCGGCAGGACGGTAGGCGACGCCGCGCAGGCTCAACGGGATCAGCGCGATGATGATCAGCGCATTGAAGATGATCGCCGAGAGGATCGCGCTCTCCGGCGTCTGCAGGTGCATGACGTTGAGGACGCCGAGCTCGGGATAGAACGCGACAAACATCGCCGGGATGATCGCGAAATATTTCGCGACGTCGTTGGCGATCGAAAAGGTGGTCAGCGCGCCGCGAGTCATCAAAAGCTGTTTGCCAATCGCGACGATCTCGATCAGCTTGGTCGGGTCACTGTCGAGATCGACCATATTGCCGGCCTCGCGCGCGGCCATCGTGCCCGTGTTCATCGCGACGCCGACATCCGCTTGCGCCAGCGCCGGCGCGTCGTTGGTGCCGTCGCCGCACATCGCGACGAGCTTCCCTTTCGACTGCTCCTCACGGATCAGCTCGAGCTTGTTCTCAGGGGTTGCCTGCGCGAGGAAGTCGTCAACCCCGGACTCCGCGGCGATCGCCGCCGCAGTCAGCGGATTGTCGCCGGTAATCATGACGGTGCGAATACCCATCTGCCGCAATTCGGCGAAGCGGTCGCGGATGCCGCCCTTGACGATGTCCTTGAGATGGATGATGCCCAACAGCCGGTCGTCCTTGGCGACGGCGAGAGGCGTGCCACCCTCCCTGGCGATCCGCTCGGCAATGGTCGTTGCTTGCCGGACTGCATCCGAGACCGGCGCCGCCCGCACGGCCGCCTGCGCGCCTCCGGCGGCGCTACGCCACAACGGTCCGGTGCTGCCGCCCTCGGCAAATGCAATAATCGCGTCGACTGCACCTTTGCGTATCGACACCCCTTCGTAATCGACCCCGCTCATCCGGGTCTGCGCCGAAAACGGGACGAATTTCGCGTTGAGCGGCGCCATGTCGCGCCCGCGCAGCCCGTATTTCTCCTTAGCGAGGACAACGATCGAGCGCCCCTCGGGTGTTTCGTCGGAGAGTGAAGCAAGCTGCGCCGCATCGGCGAGTTCCGCCTCTTCGATCCCGGGGAGCGGAATGAATTCGGTCGCCTGGCGGTTGCCGAGCGTGATCGTGCCGGTCTTGTCGAGCAGCAGGGTATCCACATCACCAGCCGCCTCGACCGCGCGGCCGGACATCGCGAGGACATTGAAGCGTACGAGACGGTCCATGCCGGCGATGCCGATTGCCGACAACAGCGCGCCGATCGTGGTCGGGATCAATGTGACAAACAGCGCGATGAGAACGACGACCGATACCGCGCCCTCGGCATAGGAGGCAAAGCTCGGGATCGTGACCGTGGCAAAGACAAAGATCAGTGTCATGCCGGCCAGCAGGATATTGAGCGCGATCTCGTTCGGGGTCTTCTGCCGCACAGCCCCTTCGACGAGCGCGATCATGCGATCGAGAAATGTCGAGCCTTGCGCGGCGGTGATCCGAACGCGGAGCCAATCCGATGTTACGCGGGTTCCTCCGGTGACCGCCGAGCGGTCGCCACCGCTCTCGCGAATGACCGGCGCCGATTCACCTGTGATCGCCGACTCGTCCACCGAGGCGACACCCTCGATGACCTCGCCGTCGCTCGGGATCAGGTCGCCCGCCTCGACGAGCACGAGATCGCTCGGCTTTAGCGCGGTTGCGTCGACCAGCTCGAAATTGCGTGAATTCGCTGCTTGCAGGCGCTTGGCCCTGGTTTCGGTTCGCGTGCGGCGGAGCGCGTCGGCCTGCGCCTTGCCGCGGCCCTCCGCGACGGCTTCGGCGAAATTCGCGAACAGCACGGTGAACCAGAGCCAGAGTGTGATCTGTCCCGAGAACAGTGCGTTGTTGCCCACTACCGTGCCGCCGCCGACAATCAGATCGCGCGCGAAGAAAATCGTCGTCAGCACCGAGACGATCTCGACGCAGAACATGACCGGGTTCTTGACGAGGGTGCGGGGATTGAGCTTGCGGAACGAGGCCCAGATCGCCGGCACGATCAATGACCGGTCGAAGATCGACAGCGGCCGGAGCTGGCGCTTGTAAAGCCCGGTCTCCGGCGAGCCGATCATAATGGGGGAGATATCGGTCATAGTAAATTTCCCTCGGGAATTCTATTGCTCACGGCCCCGAGAAGAGCTTGCCCTGGTTCATAGCGACCTGCTCGACGGCGGGTCCGAGCGATATCGCCGGGAAGTAGGTGAGCCCGCCGATGATCAGCACGACGCCGACGAGCAGGCCGACAAAGAGCGGCCGATTGGTCGGGAATGTGCCGGCCGATGGCGCGAGGAGCTTCTTCTGGGCCAAGGACCCCGCCACCGCCAATAAGGGGATGACAAAGATAAACCGGCCCATCAGCATCGCGCCGCCTAAGGTCGTGTTGTAGAACAGCGTGTTTGCCGAGAGTCCGGCAAACGCGCTGCCGTTGTTGCCGGTAGTGGAGGAGTAGCCGTAGAGGATTTCAGAAAACCCGTGCGGCCCGGTATTGGCAATACCGGCGAGCCCAGCGGGCAAGACGGTGGCGAGCGCAGTCCAACCAAGGATCGACAGCGGCAGGCTCAACAGCGCTAGGATGGTCATCTTGACCTCCTTCGACTCAAGCTTCTTGCCGAGGTATTCCGGGGTGCGTCCGACCATCAGTCCGGCGACGAACATTGCGACGATTGCGAAGGCGAGCATGCCGTAGAGACCCGAACCGACGCCGCCGAAGATGACTTCGCCGAGCTGGATGTTAACGAGCGGCACCATGCCGCCGACCGGCAGGAAACTGTCGTGCATGGAATTGACGCAACCGCACGAGGTATCCGTCGTGACGGTAGCATACAAGGCCGAGAGTGCCGGACCGAACCGCACCTCCTTGCCCTCCATGTTCCCGCCCGCCTGAACGGAACTCGGCGCGCTATCCACGTTGTAGGCGGCCATGGCGGGATTGCCATGCGATTCGGACCAGTAGGCAGTGGTGACCCCGACGAGGAAAAGGATCGCCATTGCTGAAAAAATTGCCCAGCCCTGGCGCTCGTCGTGCACCATGCGACCCAATACGTTGGTAAGGGCCGCGCCGATTGCGAATATCGAGAGCAATTGGACGAGGTTGGTGAGCGCGTTCGGGTTCTCGTAAGGATGCGCCGAGTTGGCGTTGAGGAACCCGCCGCCATTTGTGCCGAGGATCTTGATCGCTTCCTGCGAGGCAACCGGTCCCTGCGCGATCGTCTGCTTGGCGCCTTCCAATGTCGTCGCATCGACATAAGCGCCGATATTCTGTGGCATCCCTTGCCAGACATAGAACAGCGCGATGACGACCGATAACGGCAGCAGCACATAAAGGGTAGTCCGGGTCAGATCGACCCAGAAATTGCCGATCGCTTTCGCCTCGCGGCGGGCAAAGCCACGAATCAGCGCCAGTGCCAGCGCGATGCCGGTGGCCGCCGAGACGAAATTGTGCACCGTCAACCCGGCCATCTGCACGAGGTAACCCATCGTGGTTTCCGGCACGTAGGACTGCCAGTTCGTGTTGGTGACGAAGCTGACGGAGGTATTGAAGGCGAGGCTTTGCTCGACCCCGGTCTGGCCTTGCGGGTTGAACGGCAGGTACCACTGCAACCGCTGCAGCGCGTATAACGTCACAAAGCCGGCGACGCTGAAGAACAGCATCGCGACCGCATAGGTCAGCCAGTGCTGCTCCTCCTTCTCGTCGACGCCGCAGCACCAATAGACGGCGCACTCCACAGGCCGAAGCACCGGGCTGAGGAACGTCCGCTCACCATTGAAGACGCGCGTCATATAGCCGCCGAACGGCCGCGTGATGAGGATCACGATCGCACTGAACAGCGCGATCTGGACCCATCCGTCGATCGTCATCGAAAGCTCCTAGAACCGCTCGGGGTTGATCAGCGCGTAGACGAGATAGACCATGATGACGGTGGTCACGATGGAGCCGAGCACGTAGTCAAGCAGCATGGCTGTCTCACATTCTTTCGCAGGCGAGCACATAAAGGATCGAGGCGACGAAGAAGGCGCCGCCGATCGCGATCATCGCAAGGTCGAGCATGAAATGAGCCCTCTATGGGTACCCTCAGAACCGTAGGAAAACGCGCGCGGTTGCATCTGTGATCCAAACAATCGGCACCGGATTGGTGAAACTAGAGTGTGTACACACGCGTTACCTCCGGCTCGGCTTGCGCCCGCTGTCCGGGCTCCGAGTCGTTTGCGCTGTTGGAGGTGTACCTGTCGAGATTAGGATTCGAGACGTATCCCACTGTGGGGTCATAAAGACCACATAAAGTCGCCCTCAAGGACAATGATTTATTAGCACCCTCGTGTGACTACTACACCAGCGACACAGACCGGAGATCCTCGACCTGACTCAATGCCCACGTATCGGGCTGTTATCAATCACGCGGCTTCGGTTTTTCCGTAGGTTGGACGGCGGTACCGCACGCCCCGGCGGAACCCTGGCGCTGATCTCTCTCTAGATCCGCTAACCGGTCGAGTGTTGAGTGAGCCCTCAGCAGGAAGGACTCGAACGCAGGTGTTGTCGCCCCCCACTTCAAACAGCGCAAAACGGAGTGCGTCCTTCTGGGTACGGAATATGCCGCCGATTAGCCCTTCCTTTTCCATTGCCACCCAATACCCCCGCTCGCTTTGAGCGATCTCGAAATGGTATCGTGTCCGTACTGGCTGCGGCGCGAAACTAGACATAACTCTTTGCCAACGCTGTTGTCCCGATGCTTTTTCCAAGCGCTCGATAGATTCATGCGGCGCCGTTAGGTATCGAGAGGCATTTGAACGCTTCCGCATTAATTCTGCATATGAGCAGCTGAGTACCAGCCTTCGGCCCGACGCGATTGTATTATGCCTTTTTTATGAAATCGCCGTCCTCCCGCTATAGAATGTCTATGCAGCATATGCGCATAAACGCCGCAGGCTCCAATGGCTTGTTTATGTCACGGCGACTATGGGCGCGGATCCGGCATTTGATGCGCGGCGAACCAGTTTCGTGGTGCGGCCAAGCCTACGCCTGGGCGGAGCAGGATGTCGTCAGCGGGTGCTCGATCGGCTAGAAAACCAGCAAATCCGGGTGAGACTCTCGGTTTCGGTGTCCCGGTGGAACAGCCGACGATAGGATACGCTTCAGGATCAGGAGATACGAACCGCTCGGCTTTGTGAATTAGCAGCTTCCCACGCGCATGCTCGACGTTGCCTTTGTGCTGATCGTCATTACCGCTCTGCTGGTCGTGGTCGGTCTATGCCAGCCACTTGCTGCCTATTTGAAATTGCCGCCGCCCGTCCTGCTTGGCGTCGTTGGACTGTCTTTGGGGGGATTTCCCGCTCTTGTGGCGCATCTGGGCTGGTCCCGCGAGACAGACGCATTCGCTGAGGTCTTCGTCAACCTTCCGGTAAGCTCCGGCACCTTTATTTACGTCTTTTTGCCTTTGCTCGTGTTCGAGGCCGGTATCGCCACCGACGTCAGGCGAATGGTGCAGGATGCAGCGCCAATTCTGCTGCTGGCGATCGTTGCGACGTTGATTTCCACCGCGGTGATCGGTCTAGCGCTTTGGCCGTTCGCTCGAGTTTCGTTAGTAGTCTGTCTGCTCCTGGGCGCTGTGGTGTCGACCACCGACCCCGCCGCGGTGATTGCCATCTTCCGAGACATCGGCGCGCCGGCCCGCCTGACCCGCCTCGTCGAAGGCGAAGCTCTTCTCAACGATGCCGCCGCGATCGCGCTGTTCGCCGTCTTGCTCGGCATGATCGGAACCGCGCGCGCGCTGGATGTCGGCTCGGGGCTGGAGGAATTCTTTATCTCTTTTATCGGCGGCGGTCTCTTGGGAGCTGTGGCCGGCCGGGCACAGCTCGCGATCATCCCATGGGTTCGAGACGATCGGCTCGCGGAGGCTACTCTGACCCTGGCTCTCGCGTACGGCGTCTTCGTCACCGCCGAGCGCCTCTTCCACGTATCGGGCGTGGTTGCCGTGTTGGCGTCCGCTCTGACCGTCAGCGTCCTCGGCCGTTCTCGCATCGCGCCCGACAACTGGTCTTTCGTGACCAACCTCTGGGATCAGATCGCGTTTTGGGCGCGCTCCTTGATCTTTATCCTGGCATCGATCCTCGTTCCGAGGCTGCTCGGCAAATTCGATGCGCATGATCTGCTGCTGCTCGCAATCCTGATAGGGGCGGCATTTGCGGCTCGTGCGCTCGTGCTGTTCGTGCTGATGCCGCTGCTGGAGCTGGTCAAACTGACCGAGCCGATCAGCTCCGCCTATAAGTACGCGATCATCTGGGGCGGGTTGCGCGGGGCATTGACTCTAGTGCTGGCGCTCGGCGTCACCGAAAACGCCGCTCTCGGCGTGCAAGCGCAGCGCTTTGTCGCGGTGCTCGCAACCGGCTTCGTGCTTTTTACGCTGTTCGTCAACGGCACGACGTTGCGAGCGGTAATCGCGATGCTCGGGCTCCATCGACTATCGCCGCGCAACCAGGTTCTCCGCGACCGGGTTCTGGCGGTCGCCTATGCCGAAGTTGCCGAGTCGGTCCGCCGGATGGCGCAATATCACAATTTCGCCCAAGGTGCGGTGGAGCGCGCGATTGAACCGTACCAGACTTGGATTGCGGCGGCCGATGCTCGAGACGAAGCCGAGCGGCTTTCGGAACGGGAGCGGTTGGCCATCGCCCTCGTTGCGCTCGGTGACCAGGAGCGCGTGCTCGTCCTTGAAGCCCGCACTGACCAGGTCGCGTCGCAGGCGACGGTTCAGGTGTTGCTGCGAAATGCGGACGCCCTGGTCGAAGGTGCCCGCGCCGAAGGCCGCCTCGGCTATCGGAGAGCGGCGACAGTCGCGCTGTCGTTTCCCTTGTCCTTTCGCATCGCCTATTTCCTTTACCGGCATTTCGCAATCCAGCGGGTTCTTGCCGACCGCCTGGCCGACCGTGTCGAACTGCTCCTCGTGACGCGGCTGCTGGTCGACAGGCTCGTCAGCTTCAACAATGAGCGGTTGGGCACGTTCTTCGACGAACGTTTGACCGAGATCACCGGAGAAATCATCAAGCAACGTCGGGAAAAAGTCGGCGACGCTCTGGACGCGCTTCGCCGGCAATACCCCGACTATGTGGCGGCACTGGAAATCAGGTTTCTGCGCCAATCGGCGCTGCGGCAAGAGAAAGGCCGATACCAGGCGTTGTTCGAAGACGGGTTGATCCCGCAGGAACTGTATGAGGACCTGCAGCGGAGTTTGTTGGGCAACCGCGGCGAGCCGAGGCCGCGATTTGAAATCGGTTTGGATACGCATCGCTTGATCCGGAGGCTGAACATCTTCTCCGGCCTCGACGAGCGGCAGCTCGAGCGTGTGGCTCGGCTGCTGCGGCCACGCTTCACGGTGCCGAACGAGCGCATTATCGGCCAGGGAGAACGGGGGGACGCCGTCTTTTTTATTGCGTCCGGCGCGATCGAGGTGAGATTGCCAGCACGCCGCGTGCAGCTCGGCACCGGCGAGTTCTTCGGCGAAATGGCGATGCTGTCGGGGAGGCCACGGCAGGCGGATGTGGTGTCGCTGACCTACTGCCGGCTGCTGTTATTGCGGAAAGCCGATTTTGAGCGCTTCCTCGCGACAAATCCGGACGTCAAGGCCGAGATCAGCCGCATCGTCGAGACGCGCCTTTCGCTAAACCAGGAAGATGCGGAGCGAACTGCCGAATCTGTGTCAGACTAGCTTGAGGCTAACGACATTCGAGGCTTCCCGCTCTCTTACACGAGGGTGACCGGGTTCAGAGGTCAAATGCTGTAGTCCGCTGAGCCAGGTTATCAGCCGGGTCCATGGTGATGTTTCCCTCACAACACGTCGTTTATCGGCCGGAGGATTTTGCCCGATGCCGGGAGAAACGAGCGCCTTTGGCCATCCGCTCTCCTGATGTGCAACGATATACATTCCGTCTATGTATAGCTCTATAGTGGCTGGAGCCGCATTGCAGGCCTTGCGCGCATAATCGATGCTCGCCGACAGGCTGGGCAGACCGGACACCTGCTCTGGAGACGTCCCATGTACGCTCCAGGTGCCCTCGAAATCGCGGCAGATCTTAATTCTCGAACTCATGTGTCGACCTTGCTTCAGAGCATGACGCCGTGAATGAGGACCAGAGCAAACCGAAGGGTCAGAATGCCCACCGCGATGCCAGCCAGAAGGAAAAAGGTTCCCACTGTCTCAAGCACAGTGCGACGCCATGTGTTCTGACGACGCGCGGTGGTCGCCTTCCCGACCAATCCCGAAGCCTGCAGGTAACCTGCCGGTCGGCTTGGTGCCAAATTCATGAACGCCATTGCTGTTGTCGCCTCCTCACCCGATTTCGGGTGGAGCTATAGGGGGCTATTATCTGATAAGTTTTCGAGTGGAAACCGCTGTTACCATCGTGAAGAACCCATAAAGCTTTGGATGCGCCTGGGATCGGGGGCGCCCGCATTGGCGGCCGACCCCCACCCCGCTTATCCAACTCGGACCAGAGCACAGAGGCGGCAGCGAGCCGCAGTGTGACAACGCAGCGGGAATTCGGATGCCCCGAGGCTCCCCGGCTCGACGATGGCATCGGCGATCGGCATCTTGCGGTAGTTCGGGATCTGTTGGGCGCGCCGCTGACGGTTGTCGTAGCCGATGTCGAGACCCGACAGATCGACCATCACCTTGTCGACCTGCTCGGGCAAAGCGCCTTCCTCGACCATGATGTTCATCTCGGTGCCGAACGGCGTCCGGCTGCGGTTGGCTGCAAATCCATCGCCATTGCTAACGATGTGTGATCCACTTCACAGTTGATTTACCGAAACGGACCTAGACAAATTGACGTTAACCGCACCCCGGGGAGGCATAGATGGACGATCCCTTCACGCCGGAAGACATCGAGAAGCTGTCGGCGGCCATCGACGCGGAGTTACGGGAATTGGGCGCTCCCGGTACCGCTCTCAGCAGGGGGCGCACCGTTAAAGAAGCGCTCGGAGAAAAACAACGGCGCGCGATCGAAAAGGCTACCGGGCAAGAGGCGACGAGCTTTCTCGCGCGCTTCAAAGATGCTGCCCGAAAAGATCTTTGCGAAAAGGGTGGCATCCTTCACACCCAATGGACCAAATGGAAGGATCTTGCGAACAAAGACATAGTTAAAACCTTTGGCGGTATTCTGGTTGGGATGGGCCTCGCGGGAAGCGCATTGCAAATCGCTGTCGTCGCAATCGCCGTATATGTCCTTTACCTCGGCGTCGAAGCATTTTGCCGGGAGGGTTGACAATGGCGTGCGAACTGGGCTTGCGATTTGACGATCCCGGGCATGTTGTCGTCACGTTAAACGAGGCGGGCCGTCTACAGCCCGCTAAGGCGCAAGAGTTCGTCGCGCCGCTTGATGCCGAAGGGCAGCGGGATCTGCAATGGTACTTCGAGGTCTACCCCGTTCAATACACAACCGAAATTGACGACGATCGCGCTCGCCGGATCGCGGAGCGAATTCCTGGGTGGGGATCTGCACTATTCGAGGCGGTCTTTGCCAATCGCGAAACCGGGCGTCTATTCGATCGTTTTCAGGACGCCTCGGAAGAGGGAAAGCTCCTTACCGTCAGCAGCGATCATCCGGCGGTGCTCGCTCAGCCTTGGGAATTGTTGCGCGACCCGAAAGGGACCTTCCTCTTTCTGGACGAACCGCAAATTTCGATAAGGCGGCAGCTCGCCGGTGCCGGCGGCGGTCGGTCGCCGTTTAGCGTGGTTCCGAAGGACAGATTGCACCTCCTGTTTGTTGTCAGCCGGCCGAAAGATGCTGGCTTCATCGATCCCCGTGCCGATCCGCAGGCGGTCATGGACGCGATCGATGCAGAAGCGCCGGGAAGGGTCACCTGGGAATTCCTAAGGCCGGCCACCGTCGACGCACTGATCAGGCGCCTCGATGACAAACGACTACCTGCGGCGGATATCCTCCACTTCGACGGGCACGGAGCGTACGACTGGGATGGAAGGCTAGCAGAGCGGGCGAAACAGGACGCCGCGGCGGCAGGCGGGAGCCACGATCTGAAGGATGACGTTACCGCGCTGGTCCAACAGGGATATCTTTTGTTTGAAAATCCGGACGGCACGAAAGCGCCGATTGCCGCCGGCATGCTGGCGGACCTGTTGCACCGCAAGAAGGTGGGGCTGACCGTCCTGTCAGCATGCCAGTCGGCAACGGTCGGGGGCGAAGACCCGATGGGGAGTGTCGCGGCTCGCCTCACCCATGCTGGCTTGCCGTCGGTGCTGGCGATGACGCATTCGGTGCTCGTCAACACAACTCGTGCGCTATTCGGCCATTTCTACCGAGAGCTGGCGCGCGGCGAGACGATCGGAAGCGCTCTCGACAATTCTCGCGCTCAGCTCTACGCCCAGCCAGAGCGAGGGGTCCGCCAGCACGCCGAGGGCCAAATTGGCCTTAACCTGCAAGACGGGTTCTTGCCGGCCCTCTATCAGCCTGGTATGGACACCGGGCTGCTCACCGAAACCCCTGCCGACCCAGCTTCCGAAGCCGCGCCGAACGATCTTCCCGGACCGCAGGAATCGGGCTTTTACGGTCGGCGGCGTGAACTTTGGTACATCGAGCGGTGGTTTGTCGGCGGCACACGACGGGTGGTCGTGAACGGTTTTGGTGGTGAGGGGAAGACATACCTTGCGCAGGAGGTCGGGCGTTGGCTCCAGCGCACCGGCATATTCAAGCGAGTCTGTTTTGTCGGTTACGCCGGCTTCCAGGGCACTGATCCAGTTGGGTTTGCGGCCAGCTCGTTGGGAAGCACGCTCGGAGAGAGCCTGATCGACGCCAAGGCTGCGGCCGCGACGCTGAGGAAAACCCCGACCCTCCTAATTCTCGACAATCTCGAAGCGCTCGGAGAAGAACCGCTCAAGGAGTTGCTCGATGCCGCGGTCGGGTGGTCCGAGGCGGGGACGAGCCGGGTGCTGATTACCACTCGCGCCGATGACCTTCGCCATCCGAGCTTCCCGGCTCGAGAAAGCAACCTCTGCCGATACCTATTGCTGGGAGGCTTAGGGGAGGAGGACGCGCTCGATTGGTTCCAGGCACTCATGCGCCTGCCGCCCGAGCCGCAGGTCCCACCCCCGCAGCGAGATCCGTTGCGAGGCCTTTTCGCCAAAGTCGGCTTCCACCCGTTGTCGGTCAGGATGCTCGCCCGCGAGCTGAAAACGCGGCGCATTGCTGAATTGGGCGAGCGGCTCCAGGCTTTGCTTAAGCAGACGGGCAATCCGCTGCTCGCGTCATTGAACCTGTCACTGGAGCGCCTCGATCCGCAAAGCGCATCTTATTTGCCGCGTCTTGGGGTTTTTCAAGGCGGCGCATTCGAGGATGATCTAGTCGCTATATGCGAATTGGAGGAGGCGCAATGGCAGCCGCTGCGGCAAGGGCTGGAGCAGATTGGTCTGATCCAGATGGAGAGTTTGCCAGGGGTTACGGTACCGTTTCTCCGCTTTCATCCAACACTCGCTCCGGCGCTGTGGGCAAAGGTGCCG
>Ga0306920_100004476_pt1 | contig 17906 bp, 18 predicted proteins | sample flu12Cox44000170_FD_204666 | JGI IMG/M metagenome (GOLD analysis project Ga0306920, IMG submission 204666) | Lab enrichment of tropical soil microbial communities from Luquillo Experimental Forest, Puerto Rico - flux4day.12C.oxic.44.000.170 (v2)... | ecosystem: Environmental > Terrestrial >... | reverse complement strand
CAGCGTGAATTGGGACTCGTCGCCGAGCAGCCAGCGCTCGCCGCCGCGCGCGTGCTCGAGCGCGAGCGCCACGGCCTCGGCAACGTCGTCGCGGTGCACCATCACCCAGTGCTGCTGTCCGGTTCCCACGTAGGTGACGGTGCGCCGGTCGCGCGCCTCGGCGAACATCCCGCCGAGGATCCCGCGCGATTCGCCGTAGACGATGCCGGGACGCAGGATCACCGCCGCGACGTCGTGCTCGGCGAGATCCACCGCGAGGTCCTCGTGCGCGCAGCGCCACCGTACCAGCTCGAGCGGGGCGAGCGGCGTGCTCTCGTCGATCACGCGCCCCTGCGTGTCGCCGTGCACCCACACGCCGCTGGTGTAGATCAGGCGCCGCACCCGCCCGTCCTGCGCGGCGGTGCGGAACGCGTCGAGCGCCTGCTGATCGCGCGCGGCGGGCGCGTCCTCGTCGATCGCGGCGTGCACGACGGCATCGCAGTTCTTGAGCGTGCCGATGAACGAATCCGCCGCTTCCAGCTCGCCGAACACCGGACGCACGCCCGCGTTCGCGAGCGCCGCGCCGCGCTCGGCGTTGCGCGTGAGGCCGTAGACGTCGTGCCCCGCTCTCGCGAGGCGCGCGGCGTACGCGCTGCCCAGATAACCACTCGCTCCGGTCACGAAAACCCTGAGGCTCATGCGTGTCACTCCCAATGGACCGAGGGGTTCATTGTCCGCGATACGTGCAACGCGCGGTGCAGGTCTCGTGGACCGTCACCTCGCAGAGTTCCGGGATGCGCGGCGCGAGCCGCGCCCACAACCAGCCGCACAGCACTTCCGAGGTCGGATTCTCGAGCCCCGGCACGTCGTTCAGCGTGCGATGATCGAGCTCGGACTCGAGCAACGGCTCGACCAGCGCGGAAATGTCGGCGAAATCCATCAGCCAGCCGGACGCGGGATTCACCTCGCCCGCCACGCGCACCTCGACGCGGAACGAGTGCCCGTGCATGCGCGCGCACTTGTGATCCGCCGGCACGTTCGGCAGCCGGTGCGCGGCTTCGAACGCGTACTCACGCGCCAGCTCGACGCGCATGCGTCAGAAATCCTCCCGGCTCGCGACCGCAATCGGGTCCGTGATCCCCGCGGCCTCGAACCCGCGCCGGCGCAGCCGACACGAATCGCACGTCCCGCACGCGCGACCGTCGGGGCCAGGATCGTAGCACGAGTGGGTGAGCGAGAAGTCCACGCCGAGCGCTGCTCCGAGATGGATGATACCCGCCTTGTCCAGGCGCATGAGCGGCGTGTGCACCCGGAATTCCGCGCCCTGGGTTCCGGCGCGCGTGGCGAGCCGGGCGAGCGACTCGAACGCGCGCACGAACTCCGGACGGCAGTCCGGATAGCCCGAATAGTCCACGGCGTTCATTCCGGCGACGAGGTCCGAGGCGCCGAGCGTCTCCGCGAGGCCGAGCGCGAGCGCGAGGAACACGGTGTTGCGCGCCGGCACGTAGGTCACCGGGATCCCGGAGGCGATCGCCGCGTGGCTCCGGCCGTGCGGGACCTCGAGCGCCGCGGTGAGCGCCGAGCCGCCGATCACCCGCAGGTCCACAGCGATCTCGCGGTGCTCCGCCGCGCCGAGCGCGCGCGCGACGCGGCGCGCGGCCTCGAGCTCGACCGCGTGCCGCTGCCCGTAGCGGATCGAGAGCGCGACGCACGTGAACCCCTTCTCGCGCGCCCACGCCAGGCAGGTCGCGGAGTCGAGCCCGCCCGAGAGCAGCACCACCGCGGTGCCGGTGCCGCGCACGTCGGACAGCGGGTCTTGGGCTTCGCTCGTGAAGCGGCTCATCGGATCACACGCCCCGGCGCGCGCCCCACATCCAGATGTGGAGCCGCGGGCTCAGCCGGAAGCCGTGCCGCGTGCAGGCCGTCGCGAGCCACGCCGCGCGCTCGCGCAGCGCGGCGTCGGTCAGCCCCTCGGGCATCAGCATCACGCGCGCCGCCGGGAGGCGGTGCAGCCCGATCAAGCGCAGCGCGTCCGCGAGATCGGCCTCGTCCGCGACCACGATCTTGAACGTGGCGCGCGGCTCGTCCCGCCAGGCCGCGATGTGCGCCCAGGTTTCCGCGGAGCGCGGCGTCGCGGAGGGCAGCTTCGGCGAGACGTTGTAGAAGAGGCGGGGATGGGAGAGCGGCGGCGGGAGAATGGCGCTCGTCTCGACCTCGACGCGCGGCCACAGCGCGAGCGCCTGATCGAGCAGCTCCGCGAGGCCGGGATGCTCGCACGGCTCGCCGCCGGTCACGACGAGGAGCGCAGACTCTCCGAGCGCCCGCGCCTCGCGCCACAGCGCATCGTCGGCGACCTCGCGGCCGCCGCTCGAGTCCCAGCTGTACTTCGTGTCGCACCAGTGGCAGCCGACGTCGCAGCCCTGCAGCCGCACGAAATGCGCCGGAGTGCCGGCCGACGGGCCCTCGCCCTGGATGGAGAGGAAGATCTCGCTGATGCGGAGCGCGCGGCGCGGCCCGTTCGCGCGCGACTCGGAGGCGCTCAGGGGTTCTTGAACTCCCCGGGCTTGAACTGGGTCACGGTCTCGACGTTGCGCGTATAGATCACGAGCTTGTCCTGGCGATGGGCGGTCGGGAACCACAGCCCGCTGTGCTGCTCCCAGCCCTCCCAGGTGTAGGTCGCGGGCGGTGGCTGGTCGCCCTGCAGCACCATGTCCCAGCGCTCGACGCGGTGATTCGCGCGGTTCACGTACACCCAGTAATGATCGCCCGGCGTCTCGCCCACATGGTTGAACGACAGCGTGAGCCGGTCGTACGTCGCGCCCGCGAACGTGGTGTCGCCGTCGTACCCGAGATGCACGCCCGGATCGCGCAGCTTGTACGGCATCAGCATCCAGTACGTGTCGTTGATCCACAGCGATTTCGCGCGCTTCATGAGCTTCGCGAGCGAGTCGCCTTGGATCGCCTGCGCATTCATCCACGCCCGGCCGGGCGCCTTGCCTTCGAGCTGCTCGATGAACGTGAACTTTTGCCCGGAGCGGTTCACGCCGTCCACGCGATGCCAGCCGTTCCACTTGTCCCAGGAGTGCCGGCGCGAAGCGCGCATCGTGTCGTTCACCGTCACCTCGAACGACCAGCGGATCCCGCGCAGCTTGTCCCAGCGGTCGCGGCCGCCGAGCGCGGTCATCACCTGGTCGGCGATCTTCGTCGCGCGCGGATCCGACGCGGGCGTTTCGGCGCGCGCCGCGGCGGCCGGCGCGAGCGCGGCGCCGAGGCACGCGACGAGCGCGAGGCGCGCGATCGGCCGGGGCGCGGCGCGCATCAGTGGGCGCGCTTTCGCGTGAGGTCGAACTGCTTTCCGCAGTTGAAGCACTTCCAGTGGTACGTGGGTTCGCCCACCGGCCAGGTCACCCAGTCGTTGCGCCCGCAGCCCGGGCACGAGATCGCGACGCGCTCGGTCGGGGGGGCGGCTTTCACGGGTTCGTTCATCGTCGGAGCACACCGGGGTTCGGGTCGCGAGGCGGGACGCGGACGCGATCATAGCCGCGGCGCCCGGCAAACGAAAGGCCGCCGGTCACGCGCCCGGCGCGATCAGTCGCGCGAGCTGCGCGGTGAACGCGGAGCGCGGCAGGACGCGGTCCGCGCCGGCGTCGAGCGCCCGGCGCCTGAGCTCGGTCTCGACGTGCGAGTAGAACGCGACGATCGGAATCCGGGCGGTGCGCGCGTCGGCCTTGAGCGCACGCACCGCGGCGAGCGGATCGCCCGGCGCGTGGAGATCGAGGATCACGAACCGCGGCGGCGCGGCGGCGGCGCGCGCGGGCAGCTCCGCGGGCGCGCAGGTCTCGATCGCGGCCGCGAGGCGGTCCGAGACCGCGCGGATACGGGCGAGGAAGAACAGATCCGGCACCGCGACCAGCACGCGGCGCGGCGAATCGGATTCGGAGCCCACGCGCGCTCAGCGGGCGGCGCCGATGGCCGCGGCGAGCAGCGGGAGGCTCACGTCGTAGCGGTAGCTCACGTTCATGTGCCCGTCGTCGAATTCCTCGTGACGGTGCGGGATCCCGAGCGACTCGAGCTTGCGATGCAGCAGCCGTGCGCCGAGGTGGAGATTCCATTCGTCGCGCACGCCGCAGTCGAAGTAGAGCAGCTTCAGCGATCGCAGCGCGTCCGCGTGGCGCTCGACGAGCCGCAGCGGATCGAGCTCGAGCCAGCGCCGCCACACGTCCTCCCGGAACGCGCCGCTCGCGAGATCGCACGGCAGATCGATGCCGAGCGGTCCGGCCTCCGGATTCGGCGAATACGCCGCCGCCATGGCGAGAATGTTCAACGCGACGAAATCGTCCTTGCTCTTCTGCGTCTTGCCGCGGAAGCGCTCGAACCACGCGGCGAGACCGCCCGCCTCCTGGACGAGCGTGCAGAACCGCGGCACGTCGCCGCGATAGCAGTAGTCGAACTCCAGATCGCCGCTGTGACTCGCGGCCGCGCCGAACACGTCCGGGTGGCGCATCGCGAGCATCAGCGTTCCGTAGCCACCCGAGGACTTCCCGGTGATGCCGCGATGCTCGCGATCCGGAATCGTGCGGAAGCGCCGGTCCACGTGCGGCACGAGCTCCTGGACGATGTGATCCTCGTAGCGTCCGGTCGCGCTCGAGTTCAGGTACTGCGATCCGCCGAAGCGCGTGAAGCAGTCCGGCAGAACGAGGATCACCTCCCCGCATGCCAAGCCCGCCCCGCGCCCCGCGATCAGCATGTCCATGCGCTCGTCGAGCCCGGGCGCCCACGGGCCGTCGTTCAGCAGCGCGCGCCCGCGCCCGGTGAAACCGGCGAGCACGAACACGACCGGAAACGCGCGCTCCGGATGTTCGTCGTAGGCCGGCGGAAGATAGACGGGCACGCGGCGCACATGCGGATCGCCGCTCGCGTTTCCGCGCAGGACGTCGCTCTCGAACTCCTCGGTGATCACGCGTCCCCGTCTCATCGCACTCCTCCCCCGCCCGCTCAAGGTCCTCCGACGACCGTCGCGGCTGCCGCCGCGCCTCCCCCGCGCAGCTGCCGATCGAGCGCGATCAGCCCGGGATCGAAACGCCATCCCGGATCGCGCGCCTCGATCGCCTCGAGATGGCGGAGCGCGGGCCCTTCGAGCCGGGCGCGCGCGAGCCCCGCGGCGAGCAGGCGGCGCGTGCGCAGGTCTTCGGGATTGAGCCACACCGCGACCGAGAGTTCCATCATGCCGTACTTCGGCTGCGACGGCAGCAGCAGCTCGCCGAGCACCGCGTGCGGGACGGGCCGCCCGATCCCGGAGCGGATCGCGGCCGCGAGGTGGCGGCGCGCGCCGACCGTGTCGCCGAACGTGAGCGCGTGATTCGCCGAGACGATCTCGGTCTCCGACTTCAGCGTGTCGTCCAGCGCCCCGAAGTCGAGCCAGGCACGCTCGGCGAGATCGCGCCGCCCGTTCCACATCTCCGCCCAGCCGAGCCAGTACGTGAGATCCGCGCGATCGCCGGCGCCGCCGAATCCGCGGCGGAACGCCCAGGCCGCGGCGGCGGGCCGGTCGAGCAGCAGGAGGTCGCAGCCGATCTGGAAGCTCGGATCGGCCACGTGCGGATAGAGCACGCGCAGTGCGCGCCCATCCCAGTAGAAGAAGCGGCACGGACGATCGGCCGCAGTGGACTCGGAGTACTGCGAGTAGAACCAGGATTCGAGGCTGGGATCGCGATAGAGCTCGCGGACCAGCGCGCCGCTGCCCATCTGGAAGCCCGCCCACGGAGGCAGCGTCGCGAAGAAGAAACGCGCGCCGTGCGGCGGCGCGGGCTCGAGCGTGCGCAACTGACGCGACAGCGTGTCAGTGAGCGCGGCGGCGCGCTCGAAATAGTACGACGTGAGGTGCGACGTCCAGCTCCACGGATCGGGCGTGGTCGCGAACGAGCGCACACCCGTGCCGCCGGCGTGCCACCACAACAGGCCGGCCGTGACCGCGGTCGCGCCCCAGCGCCGGAGCGACCAGAACGCGAGCCCGAACAGGAGCGCCCCGCCGACCGCGCACAGCATGTAGTAGTAGGAGCTCCACGTCGCGGCCACGGGTCCGGTCACGAACCCGGCCGCGACGAGCCAGAGCGCGGCGTAGAGGGCGATGCGCCGGCGCGTCGCCGGCGCGGCATCGGCGCCGGGCGTGACCGGCAATGCGAGCCAGGCGAGCGCGAAGAGGATGAGCGCGCCGGGATCGGGGCCGCGCGCGGTGAGCGCCGCCGCCATGCCCGCGGGATGATCGAGCCCGAGCAGCGCCTGGACCTCGTGCACGTAGGCGGCGACGAACGACGCGGGGCCGAAGTGCAGCCAGCGCGCGCCGCTTCCGCCGAGGCTCACACGCAGCGCGAGCACCGCCCACGCGAGCGTGAGCGCGGCGAACGGCGCGACGCGCATCGCGGTCTCGCGCACCGGGCGGCGCTCGATCAGCACGTCCCAGCCCGCGAGCAGAGCGGGCAGCGCGAGCGCCGATTCCTTGCTCGCGAGCGCGGCGATCGCGACCGCGAACGCGAGCGCACGGCGCGAGCGCCGGTAGAGCGCGAGCGCGCCGAGCGATCCCACGAGCGCGAGCAGATCCTGGCTGCACGAAATCCACAGCCATCCGACGCGCTGGAGCGGCACCAGCGCGAACGCGAGCACCGCCGTGCACGCCGCGACCGGGGGCAGCAGCGCGACCATGAGATCCGCGGCGAGCGCGAGAGCGCCGAGGAACAGCGCGAAGTTCACGGCATGGAAGACGCGCGGCGATCCGTTCGAGATCCGGGTGAGCGCCGCAAAATAGACCTGGCGCGAGAGCGGCCGCGCGTAGTTGCCGAGCGCATCGCCATGGACGAGCGAGCCGGCGAGCGGCCGCGTGCGGGCCTGCTCGAGGAAGAGGTAGTCGTCGTTCAGGAACCCGGTCGCGAGCGGGCCCGCGGCGAGCACGCCGAGCCCGAGCGCGAGGCCGAGCGCGGCGAGGAGGTTCCGAAACGTCCGGGCGGGTCTCACGGCGCGGCAATCTAGCAGCGCGCCCGGGCCGGGTCACGGGCCGGCCCGCGGCCGGACGGGACACCCGCAGGCTCTCAGCTTCGCGCCCCCTCCGGCCGATAACCCCAGGAACGAGAGGGACCTCCATGCCTGAGAAACCGCCTGTTACGAACCCCGAGGGAAGCGTCCGACCGGCCGCCGCGCGCCGCCCCGCCTGGCACGCGCTGAGCCGGCGTGGCTGGTCGCTGTGGGCCGTCACGTTCATGGTCGTGCTGTCGCTCGCCACCACGGTCCCGGTCCTGTACTGGATCGTGATGAAGAGCTTTCAGAACGCGGAGTCGGTGCTCGAGCAGGCCTACATCGCGATCGTGGGCCTCGCGGGCCTCGTGCTGCTCTTCTGCCTGTACATGGTGCTGAAGCAGCTCGAGCTCGAGCAGGCGCGCGCCGCGCTCGCGAGCGAGGAGCGTGAGAAGGAGGACATCCGGACCCGGCTCTCCGAGCTGACCGAGCTGTTCCGCGTCTCCACGGCGCTCAATCTCCGGCTCAACCTCGACGTGATCCTCGAAATCATCGTGCGGCGCGTGGTGTGCACACTGCGCGCGCAGCAGTCCTCGATCATGATCTACAACCCGGAAACCGGAATGATCGAGACCCGGGCCTCGTACGGGCTCGAATCGGAGTACGCGCGACACGCGCGCAAGCGGCTCGGCGAGGGCATCGCGGGCTGGGTGGCGGAACGCCAGGAAGCCGTGCTGCTGAACGCGCAGAACGCGCCGGACACCTTCGTGCGGCATTACAAGGCGAACCGCAACATCACCTCGGCGCTCTCCCTGCCGCTGCGCGTCGGCGACCGCTGCGTCGGCGTGCTGAACGTGAACCGCATCAACCATCCGGAAACTTTCCGCGAGCACCATCGCGAAATCCTGCGCATGTTCGCCGAGCACGTGGGTGCGGTGATCGACCGCGCCGAGCAGATGGACCGGCTCACCGAGCGCAATCGCGAGCTGGAGAGCGACGTCGTGATGCTGAGCGAAAGCGGCCGGTTGAAGGACGTGTTCCTGTCCACCGCGAGCCACGAGCTCAAGACTCCGCTCACCGCGGTGATCGCGTACGCGGAGCTGCTCGGCGACCACGAGCGGCGCCTCGACGACCGCCAACGCTCGGAGTTCGTGGCCCGGCTGCGCGGCGAGGCGCAGCGCCTGCTCGGGCTCATCGAGGAGATCCTCGACCTGTCGCGCATCGAGGCCGGCCGGCTCCCGCTCAAGCGCGCCGAGATCGACCTGCGCGCCCTCGCGCACGACGCGGTGGAGACGTCGCGCGCGCTGGCGGGCAAGTTCGGCATCCGGCTGCTCGAGGACCACGAGGAATCCGTGCCGCGCCTGTGGGTGGACGAGGTGAAGCTGCGCCAGGCGGTCGTGAACCTGATCGTGAACGCGATCAAGTTCAGCCCCGCGAACGGCGAAGTGCGCATCCGTGTGATGAACGACGCCGGCTCGGTGAGGATCGAAGTCACCGATCGCGGCCCCGGCATCGCGCCCGAGGACACCGTGCATCTGTTCCAGCTGTTCGGCCAGGGGCTCCGCGAGCGCGCCGAGAACCGCGGCGGGCTCGGAATCGGGCTCCACCTCGTGAAGCGCCTGACCGAGCTGCATGGCGGACACGTGGGCGTGAACAGCACGGTCGGCGAGGGCAGCACGTTCTGGATGCGGCTCCCGATCACCGCCGCGGCCGGCGCCGAGGAATCCCCGGGCACGGTCCCGGCCGACGCCGACGGCTCCGAGAAGCCCGAAGGCGAGGAGCGCGCCGCCGCCTGATCCGGCGCGCGCCCGCGCCGGCGTGTGACATACTGCGGCCCGCGGGCTCCGCGCGCCCTGCCGCGCCGCCCGCGCGACCCGACTGCCGGCCCCGAGAGATCCGGAATTGCGCGTCACACCCCCCGCGAGCCCGAACGTAATCCATCCGGAGAGAACCGCCCGGTCCGGACGCGGCGGCGCACCGCTCCCGGCCGGGACCCTGGAACGCGTGCGCACGCGCGACCCCGCGGCGCTCGCCGAGTTCTTCGATCGCTACATCGGCATGGTCTTCGGGCTCGCGGTCCGCCTGACCGGCGATCGCACCCAGGCCGAGGACGTCGCGCAGGAGGTGTTTCTCAAGGTGCATCGCGCCGCGCATCAGCTCGATCCCTCGCGCGATCCCGCGGCGTGGCTCGCCGCGATCACCGCGAACGCCTGCCGCGACCTGTGGCGCTCGGGCGCCTGGCGCATGGCCGCGCGCAGCCGTTCGGTCGAGGAGGATCCCGACGCGTTCGGCGCGCTGTCCACCGGCATCAACGACCCGGAACGCGATGCGCTCGCGGCCGAGCGCGAGCGTCTCGTTCAGGACGCGCTCGATCGCCTGCCCGAAGTGCTGCGCGTGCCGGTCGTGCTGCACGATTATCAGGGACTCAACCACCAGGAGATCGCCGATGCGCTCGGCATCCAGCACGCGGCGGCGCGCAAGCGTTATTCGCGCGCGCTCGAGGCGCTCGCCGGCCTCTTGCAGGAGACGCTCGGCTAGGCCGGGCGGACCGCCATGGAACTCGAACGCGAATCGCTGACCCCGGACGAGAGCCGCGCACGCGACGCCGTGCGTGCGCTGCCGCAGGCGGCCGCGGACCCCGCGTTCCGCGCGCGGCTGGGGCAGCAGTTCGTCAGCGGCGCGTTCGAGCCCGCGCCGGCGCGTGCACGCCGCCTGCCCTGGCACCGCCGCCCGATGACGCACTGGACGCTCGCGGCCGCCGCCGCGGTCGCGATGGTCGCCGGCTTCCTCGTCCTGAACCAGGGGCCGGCCTGGCACGCGCTCTCCGCGCACGGAACCGGCATCGCGGTCGTGGACGGGCGCCGGGTGCCGCTCGGCGCGGGCGCGAACCTCGATCAGATCTTCCGTCCCGGAACGCGCGTGCTGCTGCCGGACGGCGCGGACGTGACGCTGCGCGCCGGGGATCAGATGCTGATGCAGATCCTCCCAGGCAGCGACATCACGGTGCCGTCCGTGCCGGGACGCTGGATCGGCCGGAGCGGCATCGGCGAGGTGCGCGCGGGCGAGCTGCGCATCACGACCGGCGCGGCGTTCCACGGCGGCTGGCTCGCGCTCGCGACGCCGGATGCGCGCGTGCAGGTCACCGGCACCACGCTCGCCGTGATCAGCGAGCCGACCGGAACCTGCGTGTGCGTGCTGGAGGGCGTCGCGCGGGTCGGTCCGGACGCGCGCTCGATGGAGCCGGTGACGCCGGGCACGCGCGGCTATGTGTACGCGGACGGCCGCCCCATGCTGCATGCGGCGATGCGCCCCGAGGAGACGCCCGCGCTCGGCGCGCTGCGCGAGGCCGGACGCTCGATGCTCGGCCGGGCCGGGCGCTGAGGGCAACCCGGGGCGCGCGGATGGCGTAGCATCCGCCGCAGCGACCACCCCGGCGCCGCTTCCGGCCCGAAGGAGCGTCCCGATTGTCTGAATCCATGAACGCCGGCGCTCCCGTGCTCGCGGTGCGCGGCGCGCACAAGACGTTCGGCAAGCTGAAGGCGCTGGAAGACGCGACGCTCGAGCTGTTCGAGGGCGAGCGGCTTGCGCTGCTCGGGCCGAACGGGGCGGGCAAGACGACGCTGCTGCGCTCGGTCACCGGGCGCGTGCGGCTCGATCGCGGCGCGATCGAGCTGTTCGGGCACGAGGAGCCGCCCGAGGCGCGCCGCCGCGCGATCGGCGTCGTGCCGCAGGAGATCGCGATCTATCCGCTGCTCACCGCGCGCGAGAATCTCGAGGCATTCGCGCGCCTCCACGGCGTCTCCGCGGGCGACCTCGCCGGGCGCGTGGAGTGGGCGCTGCGCTGGACCGGGCTCGCCGATCGCGCGAAGTCGCTGGTGCGCGACTTCTCGGGCGGGATGAAGCGCCGTCTCAACATCGCGTGCGGCATGCTGCACCGGCCGCGCATCGTGCTGCTCGATGAGCCCACGGTCGGCGTGGACCCGCAGAGCCGCGAGCGGATCTACGAGATGCTCGAGGAGTTCCGCGCCGGCGGCGCGACGCTGCTCCTCACCACACACCATCTCGAGGAGGCGGAGGGGCGCTGCGATCGCATCGCGATCCTCGATCACGGTCGCCTGATCGCCTCCGGCACACTGCTCGAGCTGATCGAGCAGACCGTCGGCGCGGCGCGCGACGTCGTGCTCACGCTCGAGCGGCCCGCCGCAGGCGGGCTCGACGGATTCCAGGTGTCCGCGGACGGCCGGAAGCTCACGTCGCGGGTGCGCGACGTCGGCGCCGAGCTCCCCGCGCTGATCGCGCGCGCGCAGGACGCGGCGTGTGCGATCGAGGACGTGGAGGTGCGCCGCCACGGCCTGCACGAGGTGTTCCTCCATCTCACCGGGCGGGAGCTGCGCGAGTGATCGGGACGCTGCTGCGCATCAGCCGCACGAACCTGCGCCGCGACCGGGTCGCGCAGATGATGGTGTTCGTGCTGCCGATCGCGTTCTTCTCGGTCTTCGCGATGGTGTTCGGCCGTCCGGACAGCGGAACCGGGAGGATGCCGCACATTTCCGTCGCGATCGTGGACCAGGAGCATTCCGCGGAGAGCCGCGATCTGATCGCCGAGCTCAAGCGCGACAGCAACCTGACGGTTCAGGATTCGATCGCGATCGAACCCGGCGCTTCCAGCCCCGGTGACGGCGGCGCAGCGCCGCGCCGCGCGCTGACCCGTGAGGACGCAGTCGCGATGGTTCACGACGGGAGGGTTCCGGCCGCGATCGTGCTGCCGAGCGGCTGGAAGCCGGGGATCGGCATGGCCGGCGCGCAGCGCGGAGCCCGCGCCGAGGTGCTGGCGGATCCCTCGGACCCGATCGCGAGCGGCGCCGTCGCCGGGGTGCTCCAGGAGGCCGCCGCCCGCCCGCTGATGCGGGCGCTGGCGCGCGCGCACGGCGCGGACTCGACCGACGAACAGCTCGGCCTTCCGGCCCCGACCGTGATCCACGACGTCGCCGGTCCGCGCCATCGCGACGACCGTCCGCACAGCATCGCATACCTGGCGGCCGGGTTCGGCGTCATGTTCCTGCTGTTCTCGTGCTCGGGCGGCGGCGGTGTGCTGCTCGACGAACAGGACACAGGAACGCTCGAGCGCGTGCTGAACACGAACGTCGGCATGACGCAGCTGCTGGCCGGAAAATGGATCCACCTCACGCTGCTCGGCTGCCTTCAGATCACGGTGATGTTCACGTGGGGCGCTCTGGCATTCGGGCTCGACCTGCTTCATCACCTGCCCGGGTTCGCGATCATGACACTGTTCTCCGCCGCGGCCGCGGCCGGCTTCGGGCTCGTGCTCGCCACGCTGTGCCGCACGCGCCAGCAGCTGATGGGCATCGCGAATCTCCTGATCCTCCCCATGTCGGCCCTGGGCGGGAGCATGTTCCCGCGCACGCTCATGCCTCCTGTGGTGCAGAAGATCGGACTGCTCACGTTCAATGCCTGGGCGGTGGACGGATACACGAAGGTCTTCTGGCGCGAGAGCCCGCTCACGAGCCTGATTCCCCAGCTCGCGGTGCTGGCCGCGCTCACGATCGTCTTTCTCACGATCGCGCGGCTGCTCGCGCGCCGCTGGGAGGCGATCTGACGGGCGCCGCATCGCGGCGCGGGCGCCTGCGAAGCTCCGCGCCTTGACGGCCTCGGGGCCCTCCCGTAAGCTGCCCCGTCCTTTCCAGTCCGGCATCATCTCCTCCAACGAGGCTGTCCCCACATGAAGCGCACGTTCCAGCCCCGCAATCGTCATCGCAAGAAGACCCATGGATTCCGCCAGCGCATGAAGACGAAGGGCGGCCGCAAGGTGCTGGCCGCCCGGCGCTCGCAGGGCCGCAAGCGCCTCACGGTTTCCTCGGCCTAGCGGCCGGCCCCTTGCAGCCGTTCCTCATGGTCCAAGCGCCTGCGGGCGTGCGCCGGCCGTCCGCCCGGATCCCGCAGCCGGCCGCGGAGCGCACCATGACCTCCGGTACCGAACGTCTCGGCCGCGACCGCCGACTGCGGTCCGCGCGCGAGTTCGAGCAGCTCAAGTCCGAGGGCACCGCGCTGCGCGGGCGCCATTGCGTGCTGCTCGTGCTCGCGCGCCCGGGCGAGCCCACGCGCGTCGGGTTCGTCGCGAGCCGGCGCGGCGTCGGCGGGGCGGTGCAGCGCAATCGCGCGCGGCGCCGTCTGCGCGAGATCGTGCGGCGGCGCTTCCCGCGGCTCGCGCCCACCGGTTACTGGCTCGGGCTGATCGCGAACCGCGGTGCGCTCGCGGCGCCGCATCAGGACCTCGCGAGCGACGTCGAGCGCCTGCTCGCCGCGTGCGGCGCACTCTCGCCGATCGGCGAGCGCGGTCTTTCCGGATGATGCGCACGCTCGTCCTCCTCCTCCTGCGCGCGTATCAGCGTCTGGCGCCGCCCGCGGTGCGGGGTGCGTGCCGCCACGTGCCGACCTGCTCGGAGTACGCGCGCGAAGCGGTCGACCGCCACGGCGCGCTCCACGGGCTCGCTCTCGCCGCGCGCCGCGTGCTGCGCTGCCATCCGCTCGGCTCGCACGGCTACGATCCGGTGCCCTGACGATGGATCGGAAGACACTCATCGCGGTCGCGCTCTGCATCGCGCTCCTCATCCTCTATCAGCCGCTGTTGCGCTGGCTCGGGCTCGGCGCGTATCTCCCGCACCCGACGCCGCGCACGGCCGTCACCGACACCACTCGCGCGCTCAACGGCCGCGATTCGGCGCAACGCGCGGGCGCGCCGCTCGCCGGCGGCTCGTCCGCCCAGCCGGCGCCGGGCGCTCCCGCGGGATCCGGATCGCAGCTCGCGAACGCGCCGTTCCAGGGGCACGGCACGGCGCTCGAGCGCACGATCGATCTCGAGACGCCGCTCTATCGCGCGCATTTCTCGGATCGCGGCGCGCGGCTGCTCTCGGTCGAGCTCAAGCACTACGCCTCGGCGATGGGCGCGACCGCGCTCTCGCGCCGGCACGCGCATCTCCAGGGACGCGGCGAGCTCGATCCCGGCGACCGCGTCGTGCTCTCCGCCGAGCCGCTGTTCCAGCTCGATCTCGGCTCGGGCGCCGCACTCCATCCGCTCGGCGACGTCGCCTACGCGGTCGCGGAGAGCGCGGACGCGGCGGGCGCGCTGCGCGCGCTCACGTTCTCCGCGCGCGACAGCTCGGGGCTCGAGGTGCGTCAGGTCTGGCGCGTGCGACCCCAGGACTACGCGCTCGATCTCAGCCTCGAGATCCGCAACGTGCCGCCCGCGCTCAGGCTCGAAGACTACTCGCTGACGCTCAGATCGTGGCCGCTCGTCACCGAGCGCAATCTCCAGTCCGACGAGCGCTCGCTGCGCGCGAGCAGCATGCTCGGCGACGACGTCCACAAGGATCACGCGCCGGGCCTGATGAAGGCGCCGAAAACCTACGACGGCAATGTCGCGTGGGCGGCGGTGCAGAACCGCTACTTCCTGGGCGCTGTCGCGGTCGCGGACGGCGCGGCGCGCGGCGTGTCCGAGCACGCGGAGTCGATGCCGCTCACGCCCGAGCAGATGAAGGTGCGCGGCGGTGGGCCCGACCATCAGGACGTCGTCGTGAACTCGGTGCGCATGGCACTGCCGGGCAGCGAACGGCCGGTGCACCACTTCGTGCTCTACTTCGGCCCGGTCGAATTCCTGCGCCTCGCCGCGCTCAAGGTACGCCTCGAGCGCGCGGTCGAGCTGGGCTGGACGTGGATCCTGCCGTTCAGCCAGGCGCTGCTCCAGCTGCTCAAGTGGCTGCACGGGCTGGTGCCGAATTACGGCGTTTCGATCATCCTGCTCGCGACCCTGGTGCGCGTGGTGCTCCACCCGCTCAACATGGCGAGCATGAAGAGTCAGCGCGCGCTCACGAAGCTGCAGCCCGAGATCGAGCGCATCCGCGCGAAGTACAAGAACGACCCGAACGCGATGAACACCGCGATCATGGCGCTGTACAAGGAGAACAAGGTCAATCCCGCGGGCGGCTGCCTGCCGATGCTGCTGCAGATGCCGCTGTTCTTCGCGCTCTACAGCGTGCTGTTCAACGCGATCGAGCTGCGCCAGGCGCCGTTCTTCGGCTGGATCGACGACCTCTCGGCGCCCGATCTGATCTACAGCGTGTTTGGATTCCCGATCCGGATGCTGCCGCTGCTCATGACCGCCTCGGGCTTCCTGACCCAGGCGCTGACGCCGACCGATCCGAGCCAGCGACCGACGATGTACCTGATGAACGTGTTCATGCTCGTGTTCTTCTACAATCTTCCGTCCGGCCTCGTGCTGTATTGGACGGTGATGAATCTGCTGACCGCCGCGCAGCAGTGGCTGATCCTTCGTCAGGATCGCCCGCAGCCCGCCGAGGACGTCATCTCGGTCGAGAGTCCGGCCGCGGCGCGCCGGAAACGCACGACGTAGCACCGGGCTATCCCGGGCCGTGGCCAGGAGGGCCGCGGCGGAGTAAGCTAGGGAATTCAAGAGCGTGGCCCGTGTCTGCGCCCGGGCCTCGATCCCGTCGCCTGCGGGCGGCGGGTGAACGAGGCCGGCGCCGCGCGCCGCGTACGTTCTGGTTCGCGATCCCGCATCCCCGGCTCACGCACGCACGCCACGCCGGCAGGACGCGGCACCTGATGAGGCAACCATGCCACCCGCAACACTCTTCACTGGAAAGACTCTGGAGGATGCCGTCAAGAAGGGCCTCGAGGCGCTGGGCCTCGCTCGCGCCGAGGCGATGATCACCGTGATCGAGGAAGGCTCGGGAGGATTCCTGGGGCTCGGCGCGCGTCCGTACCGCGTGCGCATCATGCCGCGCCCGGGCGGCGCGATCCGCGAGCCCGAGGAACGCGAGAGCCGCGAGCGTTCGGCGCGCGGTGGGCGCGGCGGACGCGAGGCGCGCACGACACGCGGCGGCGAGCGCGGCGAGCGTGGTGCTGCGGCGGGCGCGGGTCGAAGCGAGCGGCGCGCGCGCCCGGGCGATCGGCCGGCGGAGGCGCGCGCGGCGCGCAGTGGCGAAGGCGAGCGACGCGGCCGGAACGGGCGCGATGCCGGCCGCGGGCACGGCGCGGGCCGGGGCGAAGGGCGTCGCGAAGGCCGCGGAGAATCGCGTCGCGAGGTGCGCGCGGAGGAGCCGCGCGAAATCCGCGGCGAGGAGCAGCGGGAGGAGCGCGTCGAAGAGATCCGTGCCCCGCGCGACGGCGAGCGCCGCGAGATGCGGAGCGGCGAGCGTCCGGAGGCAGCCGCGGCGGAGGGCGACACGCGTCCGGGATTCGAGCCCGGCAATGGCGAGGACGGCCGCCGCCGTCGTCGTCGCGGCCGCCGCGGCGGACGCGGCCGGCGCGGAGCGGGACGCGAGCGCGTCGAATCGATGCCGGCGGGCGGCGAGGCCGAAGCCCCGATGAGCGAGGCGGGGATTGCGCCGGGAACCGCGCTGCCCGAAGTCGGGAATTCCCTCGCAGTTCACGAACTGAGTGAATCCGGCACGGCGGAGACGCCGCGCGATCTCGGCGACGAGCCGGAACATCGCGAGCCCGCGATGGCCGGCGCGATGAGCGAGCCGTCCGGACACGACGGGCCGCGCGGGCCGCGCCGCGAGCGCGGCGGCGAGCCAAGGCACGGCGCGGGCCCGGCGCTTTCGAATGATGCGCTCGCGACCGAGGGACAGCGCTGGACCGAGGATCTGCTGCGCGCGATGGGATTCGATGCCAAGGTGCGTGCGACCGCGGAAGGCGACCGCGTGGACGTCGTGGCGGAGGTCGGCTCGAACGACGAGCTGCTCACCGGGCCCAAGGGCGAAGTGCGCCAGGCGCTTCAACATCTGCTGAATCGCATGGTGAACCGCGGCGAGGGCTCGCGCTATCACCTGCAGCTCGAGATCAACGATTTCTGGCGGCGCCGCGAGCAGGAGCTGGAGGAGCTCGCGCGCCGGCTCGCCGACGAGGCGGTCACGTCGCAGCGCGAGACCGTGACGGAATACTTGAACGCGCAGGAGCGCCGCATCATCCACGTCACGCTGCGCGAGGACACGCGCGTGAAGACGTATGCGCTCGGCGACGGGATGATCAAACGCCTGGCCGTGGCCCCGGTGGATTTTCCGGAGGGCGCGAGAGGCGAGTAGCCCGGAGGACCGCGAGCGGCGCCGGGCGGCACTTTCATCGGCGCCGCTTCTGTTTGGATTGCGCGGCGGGCCGCCGACGGGGAGCCACGCGGGAGGAAGGAAGAAGCGATGCACGCCCTCGACGAAACCATCGCCGCGATCGCGACCGCTCCCGGCGCCGCCGGGCTCGCGGTCGTGCGCGTGAGCGGCACGGCGGCGCTCGCGGTCTCCGGCGCCGTTTTCCGCGGCGCGACGCCGCTCGCCGCGGCGGACGGGCACACGCTCCATCATGGATGGGCGGTGTGGCCGGAGCGCGAGCACGAGCGCATCGACGAAGTGGTCGCCGCGGTGTTTCGCGCGCCGCGCTCCTACACGCGCGAGGACGTGGTGGAGTTCTCGTGTCACGGCGGCGCGCACATCGCGCGCTGCCTGCTCGAGGCGCTGATCACCGCGGGCGCGCGCCTCGCGCGGCCCGGCGAGTTCACGCTGCGCGCGTTCCTCTCCGGCCGGCTGGATCTCGCGCAGGCCGAGGCGGTCGCGGATCTGATCCACGCCGAGACCGCGGCCGCGCGCGAGCTCGCGCTCGGACAGCTCGCGGGCGCGCTCTCGCGGCGCCTCGGCGAGATCGAGGAGTCCGTGGTCTCGCTCGCGGCCGAGGTCGAAGCGCGCGTCGACTTCGCCGAGGACGTCGGCGGCGTCGAGGTTCCGCCTTCGGTCGTCGCGGGGATCGAGTCCGCCGACGCCGCGCTCGCCGCGTTGCTCGAGCGCTCCGATTACGCGCGCGCCGTGCGCGAGGGCGTGCGCGTTCCGCTGATCGGC
>Ga0306920_100004475_pt1 | contig 17907 bp, 17 predicted proteins | sample flu12Cox44000170_FD_204666 | JGI IMG/M metagenome (GOLD analysis project Ga0306920, IMG submission 204666) | Lab enrichment of tropical soil microbial communities from Luquillo Experimental Forest, Puerto Rico - flux4day.12C.oxic.44.000.170 (v2)... | ecosystem: Environmental > Terrestrial >... | reverse complement strand
CCGAACCGTGACCGCGACACATCCCGCACGGGACGCCGCGAGCGGGTACTCTCCGACGATCATGGCCAAGACGAAGACGTTCCGCGACGCAGCGTGCGTGGTGCTCGTGCGCGGGCACGGGCAGGCGCTCGAGGTGTTCTGGGTGCGCCGCGGCGATGCGGTGCCGTACCAGCCCGGCTTCATGGCGTTCCCGGGCGGCAAGGTGGACGCGGCCGACGCGGAGTTCCCCGTGCGCGGTGTGGCCGACGACTTCGAGCGCGCCGCGCGCGTGTGCGCCGTGCGCGAGGCGCTGGAGGAGACCGGCGTGCTCGTGGGCGTGGAGGGCGCCGTGGACCCGGCCTCGCTCGCCTCCGCGCGCGACGCGCTCCTCGGAGGCCGCGCGACGCTGGCCGACGTCGCGCGCCAGCACGGCTGGGCGCTCCGCCCCGACGCGCTCACGTTCGCGGGCCGCTGGCAGACACCGGTGTTCGCGTCGACTCGGTTCGACACGCTGTTCTTTCTGAGCCGCCTGCCCTCCGGGCAGGCTCCCTCCGTCATCCCCGGCGAGCTGGCGGGAGGGGAGTGGGTGAAGCCGCTCGAGGCGCTGGATCGCTTCCGCCATGGCGAGCTGACGTTCGCGGCGCCGATCCTGTGGACGCTGATCGCGCTCGCGGAGGGCGAGGAGGGCCTGGCCGGCCGCATCGCGCAGGGTCCGGAGCGCGCGGCGACGCCGGTGCGGCGCGTGGAGCTCCAGTGGGGCGTCGTGCTGCACGCCATGCCCACGAACCCGCTGCCGCCGGAGCGCTACACGAACGCGTATCTCGTCGGCGAGACCGAGATGGCACTCGTGGATCCTGGGAGCGGCGAGCCCGAGCACCTGCGCGATCTGTTCGCGCTCACCGACCACCTCGCGAGCGAAAGCCGGCGCGTGACCATGGTCGTGGTCACGCACCACCACGCCGACCACACCGGCGGCGTCGCCGCCTGTCGAGAGCGGTACGGTGCCCGCGTCGTGGGGCATCGCCTGCTGTCCGAGCACATGAAGACAGACGTCGTGGTGAAGGACGGCGACGTGCTGCCGCTCGCGCCCGGCCTGAACGACTGGACACTGCGCGTGCTGGAGACGCCGGGCCACACGCGCGACTCCATATCGCTCTGGCAGCCGAAGCGCCGCCTCCTCTTCTGCGGCGACCTGTTGCCCGGGGGCGGCGGGACCGTGGTCATCGACCCGCCCGACGGCGACATGCGCGCGTACCTTGCGTCACTCGAGCGCTGCGCGGCGCTCGAGCCGGTGACGCTGTTCCCGGCGCACGGCTCGCCCACGGGCGCGGCGGTGCGCCGCATCCGCGCACTGATCGCGCACCGGCTCGAGCGTGAATCCAAGGTGCTCGCCGCGCTCGACGTGGGCCCGCGCTCGCTCGAGGACCTGGTGCCGCGCGTCTACGACGACACGCCGCGCGAGCTGTGGGGCTGGGCCGAGCGCTCGCTGCTCGCGCACCTGGAGAAGCTCGAGCGCGAGGGCCGCGCCGAGCGAGCGGGCCAGGGCTGGCGCGCGCAGGCGCGCTGAGCAACGCGATGCCGTTCGTGATGGCCGTGCTGTCGTCGATGCTCTACGGCGTTGCCGACTTCCTGGGCGGCATGGGCTCGCGGCGCGCGCCCGCGGTCACGGTGACGGCGTGGTTCCAGGTCACGGGCCTCGCGTTCCTCGTCGCCTACGCCTGCTTCGCCCCGGGCGTGACGCGCGCGAGCGACCTCGCCTGGGCCTCGGCCGCCGGCGTCTCGGGCGGCGCGGGCGTGCTGCTGCTCTACCGCGCGCTCGCGGGCGGCACGGTGAGCACGGCGGCGCCGCTCATCTCCATGATCGCGCTCGCCGTGCCCGTGATCGTCGGGATCGCGCTCGGCGAGCGGCCCGGCATGCTGCCGCTCGCCGGCATCGGGCTGGGCGTGGTTGCGGTGGCGCTGATCAGCGCGCACGGCGCGCCGCACGATCCGCAGGCGGCGGGCGCGGCGCCCGCGCGCGCGCCGTCGTTGCTGCCGGCGGTGGCGAGCGGCGTGCTGATCGGCCTCTTCCTCGTCTGCCTGGGCCGTGTCGCGCGCGGCGCCAGCGGCTGGCCGCTGGTCGCGGGCCGTGGAAGCGCCGCGGTGCTCCTGTTCGGGATGCTGTTCGCGAGCCGGGCGCCTCTCCGGTTGGCGCCCGCCGCGCGGGCGCCCATGCTCGGCGCCGCGAGCACCGACGTGAGCGCCAACGTGCTCTACCTGGTCGCCGTGCAGCGCGCGCCGCTGAGCCTCGTCGCCACGCTCGTCTCGCTCGCGCCGGCCACGACCGTGCTCCTCGCCCAGCTCGTGCTGCGCGAGCGACTGGCGCCGGCGCAGAAGGTCGGCGTGGTCGTGGCGCTGGCCGCGGTGGTATTGCTGGCGCAGAGTTGAGCGTTGGAGGGGCGCACGTGCCGCGCACGCGCGCCATCGAGGCAGGCGAACGCGGTTCGCGCGTGCGCCGCGGAGTGGACCGGTGGAGGCGCACATGCAAGCCCTGATCTGGCTCGCGGTCGGCACGCTTTCGGGATGGGCGGCCGGCAAGCTCATGAAGGGCCGCGACTACGGCGTATCGGGCAATCTCATCCTCGGGATGCTCGGAAGCCTCGTCGGCGGTTGGGTGTTCGACGCGCTCGGCTTCTCGGGCCCGCGCGACCTGTGGAAGCAGGCGCTGGTGTCGCTGCTCGGCGCCATGCTCACGCTCGGGATCGCGCGCCGGTTGCGGCCGGTGGCGCGCGGGACGCGCCGCGTGTTCGGCGAGAGCGGCGCGATCGCCGATCTCGAGACTGCGATCCGGAAGCTCGGCAACCTCGAGCGCGGCGCGCTCGACCGGCTGCTCAAGCGCGGCGAGCACCGCGACCCGAACAAGGCATACGAGGAAGGCATGACGTTCGGCGAGCGCGTTGCCGACCAGGTGGCGCAGTTCGGCGGCAGCTGGACGTTCATCGGCCTGTTCCTGCTGATGATGGTGCTGTGGATGATCGTGAATGGCCAGCTTCGGAAGCCATTCGACCCCTATCCGTTCATCCTCCTGAACTTGGTCCTGTCCTGCCTCGCCGCGCTGCAGGCGCCCGTCATCATGATGAGCCAGAACCGGCAGGCGTCGAAGGACCGGCTGATGGCCACGAACGACTACGAGGTGAACCTGCGCTCGGAGCTCGGGATCCAGAGCCTGCACACGCGCTTCGACGACCTGCGCGAGCGCGACTGGGCCGATCTGGTGAAGATGCAGCAGCGGCAGATCGAGCTGCTCGAGAGCATCGTCCGCGACCTGACGGGCAAGGGCGGCGGAACGCGGTGAGTCCGCGCGAGCGGCGCGCGGACCGCGGGCGGACCGCGAGCGCGAGGCCGTCACCCGCGGCGGTCGCGGCGCCGGGGATCGCGCCGCAGGTCTGGCGCGACCCGTGGGCGCTCGCCACCGTGCTCGCGACGCTGCCGCTGCTCGCGCGCTGCGCCGGCGCGCCGCTCGGCGAAGCGGTGGCCGAGGACTTCGACTTCCTGCGCCGCTCGCTGTTCTTGGGTGTCGGCTCGCTGCTGGACGGTGGTGGCTCCACCGCGTTCTGGCGCCCGCTCGCGCACCAGCTCTACTACGCGGGGCTCGGGCCGCTCATCGTTGCTCACCCGCGCGCGGTCGCGGCACTCCACTTGCTGCTGCTCGCCGCGGGGTCGCTGCTCGTCTTCCGCGCGCTGCGCCCGCACCTGGGCGGCCCTGCCGCGTGCGTCGCGGCCACGTTCCCGATGCTCTCCGAGTCCACGCGCACGCTCGTGAGCTGGCCGAGCCAGTTCGTGGACGTGGGCCTCTACTTCTTCAGCGCCGTCGCGCTGCACGCGACGGCGCGGAGACGCCTGCCTGCGGCGCTCGCGGCGACGCTGCTGGCGCTCTTATGCAAGGAGCTGGCGGTCGTCACCGCGCTCCTGCTCGCCTGCTTTCCCGACGGCCGCGACGCCGCGACGCGCCGGCGCTGGGCGATCGCGCTCGGCGCGCTGGTCGTGGTCTGGGCGGGCGCCTACCTCGCCGTGCGGAGCGCCGCCGGGCTGCACTTACCCCATGGGATCGAGCAGAACACCAAGCTCGCGGCTACATCGTGGCTCATGAGAATGTCCTGGGCGATCGGCGGCTCGGTGCGCGCGCTCGCGAGCCTGCCGCTCGCGAGCGCACCGGAGGACCCGCTCGCGATCGCGCTCGCGGCCGGGCTCCTGATCGCGCTCGGCCTGCGGTGCGCCGCGAGCTCCGTGCGCGCACGGCTTCGCGCGCGCGGGGCATGGATCGCCTGGGGTGGCGCGTGGTTCGCCGCGGGCGCGCTGGCGCTCACGCCGATCTTCCCGCTCTGGCAGCCGAACCGCGCCCAGTTCGCGAGCACCGGCGCCGGCGTCGCGGCGGCGGCGGCGCTGGAGGCCGCCCACCCGGGGCTCGCGGCCGCGCTTGTCGTCGGTCGCGGCGCGCTGCTGTTCCTGGCGCCCGGCGCCGCGACCACGATCTCCGAGGACGCGCCCGATCTCGGCGCGTTCATGGATTTCGCGCGGCTCACGCGCCTCCAGCGCTTCATGGCGCTCACGCGCACCGCGCTTCACCAGCGCTACCCGGAGGCGCCGCCGCGCGCGCACGTCGTGGAGATGAACCTGCCGCGCGGGCTCATCTATGCGTTCGGCGGCGACCGCGCCGTGCAGGTGTGGTACCGCGACACCACGCTCAGCATGGTGAACTACGCGCGGTTGAACCACGACTCGACGCTGTCGATGGTGGCGGGCGTGCAGTTCCAGCCCAACGTGGCGCCGCAGATCGTGCTGCTCTCGCCCGACGCCATGCGTGCGCAGGACCGAGCCTTCCGCCAGATCTCCGCCGGCCACTGGGCGGCGGGCTTTGCGCCGCTCGCGCTCGCCGACTCGCTCACGCCCGACCCGGGCTACGTGGTCTTCCACGGCGACAACGCCGGTTATCGCGCGTTCGCCCTGCTCCAGCTCAACCGCTACCCCGAGGCGGAAGCCGAGGCGCGCCGCTCGCTGGCGCTGAATCCGACCGGGCGGAACGGCCTGCTCGTGCTCGGATCGCTGCTCGGGATGCGCGGGCAATTCGACGAGGCGCTGGAGAAGGTCGACCACCTGCTCCGGCTCGAGCCCGGCGAGGCCTCCGCCCAGCGCCTGCGCGCGGCGATCCTGGCGAAACGCGACGCCGAGCGGCGCCCGTGAATCACGCCCGCTGCATCGCCTCCACCAGCAGCTGGTGGAAGCGGTGCACGCCGGTCTCGCGCGCCGGCGAGTAGCGCCCGCGCTCGTACGCGCGTGCGCGCGTGCCGCGCTGCACGCTCTCCACGATCACCTCGTCCTCGCGCTCCACGCGGTCCAGCCCCGCGCCCGCGCCGCGGTGGAGCTTCGAGCCGTCCCACACGAACGACAGGAACGACACCTTCGTGCGGTCGACGTCGAGCGGGTGGACGACGTTCAGCGAGATGCCCCAGGGGTAGAGGTTGAGCATGGTGTTGGGGTAGAGCCACCAGTAGTAGGCGCCCACGTGGGTGCCGGCGTCGGGATGCCCGGCGGGGAGCGCGAACGCCTCCACGCCCGTCTGCGTCACGCCCAGCTGCAGCGTGCTCCAGCGGAACACCTCGCTCGTGTACGCGCCGTAGTCGATCGCCTGCGCCAGCCCGGCGTGCACGTACGGGATGTGGAAGCCTTCGAGGTAGTTGTCGCAGTAGAGCGCCCAGTTGGCCTGCACCAGGTATTCGCGCGAGCGCGTCGGGTCGTGGACGGCGCGGTCGAACGGCAGGAACGCGCAGCGCCGGCGCACGTCGCTGACCAGGTCCTCGAACGGGCAGGAGGGCGCGAGCGAGGCGAACAGCAGCTTTCCGAGCTGTCCGAAAGGGAAGGGCTTCAGGTCGTCGGCCGCGCTCGGGAAGCCCGACACGCCTTCGAACTCGGGCATGGAGAGGAACCTGCCGTCGAGCGCGAAGCGCCGGCCGTGGTAGCGACAGCGCAGGAACTGCTCCACGCCCGCCTGCTCGCACACGATCGTGCCGCGGTGCGTGCACACATTCGAGTAACAGTGCAGGCGGTCGTCGCGATCGCGCGCGAGCAGCAGCGGCTCGTCGAGCGCGCCTTCGAGCAGCGACACGGGTTGCACGGCGCCGGGCACCTTGACGTGGTCGGCATCGGCGGCCCACTGCCAGCTCCTCGCGAACACGCGCTCGCGCTGGAGCGCGTGGATGGCCGCGTCGGAATAGATCCAGGCCGGCAGCGTGTGCGCGCGGCGGATGTCGGGGTCGATCGCGACCGCGGAAACTCGGTCGCCATGGTCGCCACGCTCCCCGCGCTCCCCGCGTCCCATGTCGCCGACTCTGCCACAACGCCGACGGTTTCCGCACGCGCGCGCGCGGTGCTAAGTTCCGTGGAGGTCATGCGCCTCATCACGGCTGGCAAGCGACGGGGGATGCCACGACCGCGGGCCTGGCGGCCGCGTCGAACCGGAGGGACCTGATGGCGGTGGACGCACGGAGAACGCGCAGCGTGGAGGTGGCATCCGCCCCCGGCGGCGCGGCATCGGCGGCGAAGCGCGGGCTGGGCGCTCCCCCCGGTCGTGATCGCGGGCGCGGCCTCGGCGAGCGCTTCGGCGCCACGGAGCGCACCGACGCCTGGTGGCTCCAGCCGCTGGTGCAGGGTCTCGCGTTGCTCGTGCTCGGCGCGTACGCCACCTGGGCGGCGTTCCAGGGCAAGCACTACGAGTTCGGCAACTACCTGTCGCCGTTCTACTCGCCGCTCCTGAAGCCCAAGTGGTGGCCGCTCTCGCCGGCGCTGCTCGTGCTCGGCGCGCCGCTCGGCTTCCGCGGCACCTGCTACTACTACCGGAAGGCCTACTACCGCGCGTTCTTCGCGGACCCGATGGCGTGCGCGGTCGGTGAGCCGCGGGGCAGCGGCTATACGGGCGAGGCGAGCTTCCCGTTCGTCCTCCAGAACATCCACCGCTACCTCATCTATCTCGCCATCCCGATCCTCTTCTTCCTCTGGGCGGACATCGTCCGCGGCTTCATCTTCGACGGACACTTCGGCATCGGCCTGGGCTCGCTCATGCTCCTCGCGAGCAACTCGTTGCTCACGTTCTACACGTTCTCGTGCCACTCGATCCGGCACCTGGTGGGCGGCCGCGTGGACTGCTTCTCGTGTGTGGCGGCCGGCGGCCCGCGCCACAAGGTGTGGCAGACGCAGAGCTGGCTGAACGGGCACCACATGGCGTGGGCATGGTGGAGCCTCGTCTTCGTCTGCGCCGCGGACGCCTACGTCCGCGCGTGCTCCATGGGCCTGATCCACGACGCGAGGCTCCTGTGAGCGAGCGCTACGAGACGCACGAGCACGACGTCATCGTCATCGGCGCGGGCGGCGCGGGACTGCGCGCGGCCATCGAGGCCTCGGCGGCCGGTGTCTCGGTGGGGCTGGTCTGCAAGTCGCTGCTCGGCAAGGCGCACACGGTGATGGCCGAGGGCGGCGTCGCCGCCGCCATGGGCCACATGGACCCGCAGGACGGCTGGCAGACGCATTTCATGGACACGATGAAGGGCGGCTCGTTCCTGAACCACTGGCGCATGGCCCAGCTCCACGCGCAGGAGTCGCCCGACCGCGTGCGCGAGCTCGAGCAGTGGGGCGCGCTCTTCGACCGCACGCCCGACGGCCGCATCCTCCAGCGCGCGTTCGGCGGCCACACGTGGAAGCGGCTCGCGCACGTCGGCGACCGCACCGGCCTGGAGATGATCCGCACGCTGCAGGACAAGGGCGTGCACTCCGGGCTCGACGTCTACATGGAGTGCACGGTCACGCGGCTCCTCAAGGACGGCGACCGCATCGCGGGCGCGCTCGCCTACTGGCGCGAGTCCGGCCGCTTCGTGGTGTTCCGCGCCAAGGCGGTGGTCATCGCCACCGGCGGCATCGGCAAGAGCTACCGCGTCACCAGCAACTCGTGGGAGTACACGGGCGACGGCCAGGCGCTCGCCTACGACGCGGGCGCGGAGCTGATCGACATGGAGTTCGTGCAGTTCCACCCCACAGGCATGGTGTGGCCGCCGGGGGTGATGGGGCTGCTCGTCACCGAGGGCGTGCGCGGCGAGGGCGGGATCCTGCGGAACAGCAAGGGCGAGCGCTTCATGTGGAAGTACCTGCCCGACGCCCGCCGCCACGAGTACGCGGAGAACGACGCCGAGGCGCGCCAGTGGGTGGAGGACACCGTCGCGGGCCGGCAGGGCAAGTCACGCCGGCCGCCGGAGCTCTCGACGCGCGACAACGTCGCGCGCGCGATCTACACCGAGGTGAAGGAGGGCCGCGGCTCGCCGCACGGCGGCGCGTTCCTCGACATCAGCTACCTGCCCGCCGACCGCGTGATCCGCAAGCTCCCGTCCATGTACCACCAGTTCCTGGAGCTGGCCGACGTGGACATCACGAAGACACCGATGGAGGTGGGCCCGACCACGCACTACGTGATGGGCGGCCTGCGCGTGGACCCCGACACCGCGGCGGCCACCGTACCCGGCCTCTTCGCCGCGGGCGAGGCGGCCGCCGGCTTGCACGGCGCGAACCGGCTCGGCGGCAACTCGCTCTCCGACCTGCTCGTGTTCGGCCGGCGCGCGGGCGCCGGCGCGGCGGCGTACGCGAAGGCGCTTGGCAGCCCGCCGCGCGTGAACGACGCCGAGATCGAGGCCGAGTCGCGCGCGCTGCTCCAGCCGTTCGAGCGCAGCGCCGGCGAGAGCCCGTACGAGCTGCATCGCGCGCTCCAGGACGTGATGGACCAGCTGGTCGGCATCTTCCGCGTGCAGGGCGACCTCGAGGCCGCGATCGGGCACCTGCACGAGCTCAAGCTGCGCGCGGACAGCGTGCGCGTGGAGGGCACGCGGATGTTCAATCCCGGCTGGCACCTGGCGCGCGACCTCCAGAACATGCTCGTCGTTTCCGAGGCGATCGCGCGCTCGGCGCTGCTGCGGAAGGAGAGCCGCGGCGCGCATTCGCGCCTCGACTTCACCGGCCAGGACGCGGCGCTGGCGCAGGTCAACCACTGCGTGACGCGCGGCCCGTCGGGCATGCAGGTCCGGGCCACGCCGCTGCCGCAGATGCCGTCGGACTTGAAGGCCCTGTTCGACCCGAAGCCGGCCGTGAAACAGGAGGTGGCGCGATGAGCGGCGTGAACGGAAGCGCGCGCGAGGCCGTGGTCCGCGTGTTCCGCGGCGACGCGAGCGGCGGCCAGGAGGTCGAATACCGCGTCCCCGTCGAGCCCGGCATGGTCGTGCTGGATGCCATCCACTGGATCCAGGCGCACCGCGCGCCGGATCTCGCGGTGCGGTGGAACTGCAAGGCCGCGAAGTGCGGCTCGTGCAGCGCCGAGGTGAACGGCAGGCCATCGCTCATGTGCAAGACGCGCATGGACCACTTCGCCGAGGGCGAGCCGGTGAGCGTGCGGCCGATGAAGACGTTCCCGCTGATCCGTGACCTGGTCACCGACGTGTCGTGGAACTTCGAGGTGAACAAGCGTATCGCGCCGTTCAAGCCGCGCCCGGGCGCGGAGTGGAAGTGGCAGCAGTCCGACGTCGACCGCGTGCAGGAGTTCCGGAAGTGCATCGAGTGCTTCCTGTGCCAGGATGTGTGCCACGTGCTGCGCGCGCACGAGCTCAAGCACAGGTTCGCGGGGCCGCGGTTCTTCGTGCGCATCGCCGCGCTGGAGATGCACCCGATCGACGGGGAGGACCGGACGAAGTTCCTCAAGGAGACGGCTGGACTCGGCCTGTGCAACATCACCAAGTGCTGTACCGAGGTCTGTCCCGAAGGCATCCACATCACGGACAACGCCATCATCCCCTTGAAGGAGCGGGTCGTGGACCGGCACTACGACTTCTTGAGGCTGCTGTGGAACAAGCTGCGGGGGAAACCGAGCGACGCGATCTGATCCCTCGCGGGTGTCGGCCAGCCCCGGCGGGGAGCGCGAGAGGAGGGGCCATGTCCCAGCCCACTGCATGCATCCGCTGTAAAGGCAATGACCTGGCCGACGCGACGTTCGCGGGCACCGTGGCCGTGCGTCTGGTCGTGGATGACATGCACTCGAGCCCGGTCGGCGCGCGCGTGTGCCTGGCATGCGGCGCCGTTCTCCTGACCGCGTCGGACCCCGGTGCGCTGCGCGTGAAGCATCCGCCGGAGCGCCACGTGCAGGAGTCCGACTTCTAGCTCCGGTCCGATGGCTGGGCATACTCGATGCTGGGCGTGACCACACAGAAATCGGACGTTGACTCGCATCGCGTGCAAGCCTAGCGTGCACCTCCGGCACTGAGATCCGGTCGCAGCCATGGAGGCTAACGTGACCGTCCAGCACGACAACCGCAACCGCGCAGACAAGCCCCGTGGCGAAGCATTCGCCGCGGGTTTTTTCATGTGAACACGACGGAACGGCGTTGGCTGCTCGAGCAGATGCAGCAGCGGCGGCCGGCGTCGTCGAGGGCCGCGGGTGAGCCCGCGGCGAGCGAGGAGGCCTCGAGCGTGATCGAGAGGCCAACGAAGTCCGCGGTCGAGCCCATCGCGGCCAGCGTCACGAGCACGGCGCCATCGGACGCAGAGCCGGCGACCGTCTCCGCACCCACACCCATCTTCACTCCGGGCGCGCGCCGCGCCGCGCCCGTCGTGGCAATCGGGAAATATCGCGCGGTGTTCGCCTGCTGCATGCAGGCAGGGGATGCCCCGACGCAGAAGTCGCCGTCCTGATAAAGGTCGGGGTCCAAACACGAGGATGTTCGGTCAGGGCACGGGCAGGCACGCCCCGAGGCACTCGCGACCAGGGCCGGTCGTCCCCAGGGAGGGAGGTGACTCAAGAATGGCGCGCTTCCGCATTCACGACCTGAACGCGATCGAGCGTACGCCCACCTCGCCGGCGTCGTTGAGGAACAAGCTCAGCGACATGATCCTGAGCTCGGTCAACGCCCGAGCAAAGGTGGAGGTGATCAACCCGGAGACCGGGGAGTACCGCATCGTTCTTCAGGGCACACTCGACAAGGAGGAGACCAAGTTCGACGAGGGCTAGGCCTTCTCGCACTCTGGGAGGTGATGTCATGCCCAGAATGGACCCCAATGCCCTGAGCGCGATCGAGCGCACGCCGGCATCCCCCTCGGCTCTGTCCACGGGCCTGTGGGACGTGCTGAGTCACTCGATCTCGACCCGGGCAAAGGTGGAGGGATTCAACGCCGAAACCGGTGAATACCGGGTCGTCCTCCAGGGAACGCTGGACCTGGACGAGACGAGCAAGCAGCCCTAAGAGCCAGTGAAGCCCACGGCGGGAGGGGCTCGGGGCTCCCTTCCGCCGCTTGTATCGCGACCCGATCCCATTCGTAGCCCCTACACGGCCGCGAGCGGTGGAGCGCGAAGTGATCCACATCCGATCCATGGCCTTCGGCACGTTCGCCGAGATCGAGCCCCTGAACCCCGCGTTCCACACGCACCAGCAGAAGATGCGCGTGACCGTGGACACCGAGCGCGTGCCGCGGCTCACCGAGACCGCGGTCCTGAGCGAGCTGGTGGGCGCGTTCCCGGGACTTGCACGCCACCAGTGCCGCGCGGGCGCGGCCGACGGCGGCGTGGCGGCCGGCGGCACGCGGATCCTGCTCATCCCGAACGACTCGAGCGCCAACCAGGCGCACGTCTTCGAGCACGTCACGCTGGAGCTGCTCGGCGCCATCGACCAGGCCGCGAGCAAGCTCTCGGGCGTGACCTGCGCCTACACCGACCCGCCCGAGCGGAACGACGTGTTCGTGGAGTGCCGCGAGCCCGACGACGCGGCGCTCGCCGCGTGGATCGCCGCCGAGGTGATGAACGGCGTGCTCGCCGGCGAACCCGCCAGGCCGCTCTATCCCGATGTTCTCCACTGTGCGCGACTCATGCACGATGAGCCTTCGCGCGCGTGGACGCCGCGGCGGCTGGCTGCGCGTCTCACGATCCCCGTGAAGCGCGCCGCTGCGGCGCTGTCCGTGCTGAGCCAGGCGAAGCTCATCCAGGCCGAGGAGTTCGCTATGAACTTCAGCGGCGAGCCGCACTACCGCTGCATCGCGGCCGGAGCGCGGCGCAAGGTGAAGGCCGCGAAGGAGGGCGCCGCCCCCGGCGGGCGCTCAGCGCGTCCGGGCGAGCCAGTCCAGGAGTAGCGACAGGCCCGCCGCCACCCCGAGCACGCGGTGCACGCTCCAGCGGAAGCGCATCAGCAGGAGCGCGCTCACGAGCGAGAGCGCGAGCATGCGGGGCGCGACGCTGGCGAGCTCCGGCACGAGGAGGTGCGCGGGGCCCAAGCGAAACGTGTGGGTGCGCGCGAACAGCACGTGCGTCGCGAACCAGAGCGCGAGGCTCAGGATGACGCCGAGCACGGCGGAGGTGATCGCGGCGAGCGCCCCCTGCAGCCGCGGCAGGCTGCGGATGCGCACCAGGTGCGGCGCGCCGGCGAAGATCCAGAGGAAGCACGGCGCGAACGTGGCGTGCAACGCGACCAACGCTCCGGCGACACCCCAAGCGAGCGAGCTGTGCGGCTGTGAGGAATACGCCGCCACGAAGCCCACGAACTCGGTGACGAGGATGAGCGGCCCCGGCGTCGTCTCGGCGAGCCCCAGGCCGTCCAGCATCTGCCCCGCGGTGAGCCAGTGGTGGCGCGTGACCACGTCCTGGCTCATGTAGCCGAGCACGGCGTACGCGCCGCCGAACGTGACCACCGCGAGCTTCGAGAAGAACACGCCCAGCTGGGACAGGATGTGGCCGGGGCCGAGCACGGCCGCGACCGCGGCGAGCGGCAGCAGCCAGATCGCGAGCCAGGTGACGATCGTGCGCAGCGTGCCGAGCCCCGAGGCGTTCGCACGCGCCGGGGCGGCCTCCGCCCCTGGCTGCACGGTCCAGCTCCATCCCAGCAGGCCGGCCACGAGCACGACGAGCGGGTAGGGGACCGAGAACAGGCCGAGCGAGAGCAGCGAGCCCGCGGCCACCGCGACCTGACGTCGCTCGGTGAGCGCCCGGCGGCCGATCCGGAGCATCGCCTCGATCACCAGCACGAGCACCGTGGCCTTGATGCCCGCGAACGCCGCCACGATCAGCGGCACGTGGCCGAACGTTGCATAGATCGCAGCGAGCGTTCCCACGACGATCGCGCCCGGGATCACGAACCAGAGTCCCGCCAGTAGGCCGCCCGCGACGCGGTGCAGCTTCCAGCCCGCGTACGTCGCGAGCTGCATCGCCTCGGGCCCCGGCAGCAGCATGCAGAAGCCGAGCGCATCCAGGAACTCGCGCTCGCCGAGCCAGCCCTGCTCGACCACGAGCACGCGGTGCATGAGCGCGATCTGCGCCGTGGGCCCGCCGAAGGAGCGCAAGCCGACGCTCGCCCAGACGCGGTTTGCCTGGGCGAGCGTGACGTTAGAACCCGCGACCGCTCCTTCGGGGACGGTCGCGGGAGTGCCTGCTTCGGGGGCGGGTGCTTCGGGCTTCACGCGCGAGACGGCTCGGGCGCCTTTGCCGGCTTCGCCTTCGTCGCCGGCCAGTTGTGCGTTTCTTCCATGGCGTCACGGGCCCAGCGGTAGAGCGCGTCGTAGAGCTCCATCGCGTGCGCGAGCTGCTCCAGGTCGTCCTTGTACATGCGCGAGTAGCCGAACGACGCCGCGAGCAACCCGGCCGCTTCCGGCGCCAGGTCCTGCCGCGCCGTGTCAGCGCCGCGGACGATCAGCGCCAGCTTGTCGAGCGGCGGGCACGACAAGCCCAGCTCCGTGACGAACGTGTCGAACGAGCAACGGTCGCCGCGGTGCGTCCAGAACACGCCCTCGACGTCGTACGGCGCCGCCTTGAAACGTTCGGCGATGCCCGCGACCTCGATGGGATTGACGAACAGCAGCACCGCGTTCGCGTCGACGAAGCGGCGGATCAGCCACGGGCAGGCGATGCGATCCACCTTGGGCCGCGCACGCGTGACCCACACCGTGCGCTGCCGCGCGTCACGCTGCGGGAGCTTGCGCGAATCCACGAGCAGTGCGCCCGCGCCGACCCACGCGTCGTGTCCGCCTTCCAACGACTCGGCTTCGACGCCCTGGTTCCGGAGCCACGCCGCGGCGCCCTGGCTCAGCTTGCCGCCGTGCTGGCAGCTCACGACAACTTTCTTTCCCGCGTAATCATGCGCCCACGCGTCGACCTGCGTTGCGTCACGCCGCTGCGCGCAGGGGATGAAGCGCGGGTCCGCGTCGAAATGCTCCTGGCTGCGGACGTCGAGGATCACGGGGGCCTCGGGCGTGCCCACGAGGCGGGAGAGCTGCTGGACGGAGATCTCGGTCGGAGACGGCATACGTCCTCCTGAAGGGTGAAAGGTCAGAGGACGCGAAGTTTCAGCTGTCGCCTCACGAGGTACTCGCGTGGAACCCCTTGGGCCGGAGTATGCGAACGGCGGGGCTCGGGGTCAACGGGATTCCGTCCGCCGCCGTTCGATGGCAAGGCCGCGCCAGGAAGTCTCCGCGCGTAGAACCAGCTCGCCACCGCCCCATCACGGCGCCGATGGGTTTCGGTCGTCTGGGTCGTCATTCGAGCGGAGCGGCCAGATCGAGTCGCGGTGGCGCCGTGACCCGAAGCGTGTACGCCCTGGCCCATATCGCGATCAGCAGCAGAATCGTGAACACGAACAGCGGAACATTCGGCATGCGACTCAGCACCGCCTCGTCCGGACGGAGTGGGTTGTACCACGCCTGGACGGCCCCCCCGGCGGAGAGCTCGCGTACGAGCTCCTCCGCCGGCAGGTCCGTGAAGCTGAGATCGGTCCGCTGGTACTTCCTGCCCATGTAGGGAACGCCGGTGACGACGTACCGGTAGAAGACCTCCGGCACGAGAGCCGTCATCGACCCGTGATTGCCCCGGAGGCGAACGTGCGCGAGATCTGTGCCCACCACGACGGCCCGCACGGGGCGAAACGTCAATGACGGCTCCACTTCGTGCCAGAGGAAGAAGAGCCCCGGGATCGTGACCACGGCAAGCACGATCAGGGTCGCCGGGTCGCGCGTCGCTCGGCGCCCTGGGACCTGCGTGACCGGCTCGGCGGGAGCCGGCGTGGGGCTGATCGCATCGAGATTCATGCGCCGGTTATCGACACGCGGACGTATCCACTCCATGGCCACTCGCGCGCTTCGGCAGTTCTGCGTAGCCTGCGCGGATGCCCCCACGGCACGTCCTCGTCATCGGCGCCGGCGCCGCCGGGCTCACGGCCGCCATCCGCGCAGGCGAGGGCGGCGCGCGGGTCACGTGCTTGAACGCGCATCCGCGCGTGGGGCTCAAGATCCTCATGAGCGGCGGCACGCGCTGCAACGTCACGCATCGCGAGGTGACCGAACGCGATTTCCGCGGAGGTTCGCCGAACGTGGTGCGACGCGTGCTGCGTGCGTTCACGTCGGAGCAGACGGTCGACTGGTTCCGGAACCAGTTGGGCGTGCTGCTCAAGCTCGAGGAGACGGGGAAGTACTTCCCGGAGAGCGACGACGCGCAGACCGTGCTCGACGCTCTGCTGGCTGACGCGCAGCGCGCGGGCGTGACGCTCAGGAGCGGAGCGCGCGTCGTGCGCCTGGAGCGCTCGAGCGCCTCGTGGCGCGCGGGCATACAGGCCGTGCGGGGGAGCGTGGAGTTCGGCGAAGGTGTCGCGCGAGCCGGGGAGACGACTTGGCCGCTGCCCACCGCCGATCCCTCCGAGTGGCTCGAGGCCGACGCCGTCGTGCTCGCGACCGGCGGGCTGTCGTTCCCGCGCACGGGCAGCGATGGCACGGGCTACGCGCTGGCACTGTCGCTCGGCCACACGCTCGTCCCGCCCGTACCCGCGCTGACGCCGCTCGTGGCGGTGGATCCCGTCTGTCGCACGTGCCAGGGGATGACGATCGATGCCGAGCTGGCGCTGTGGGTGGACGGGCGGGTGGCGAGCCGCGTGCCCGGCTCGCTGCTGTTCGCACATTTCGGCCTGACCGGTCCCGCCGCGCTCGACCTGTCGCGCGAGTGGCATCGCGCGGAGGGCCACGCCCGGCGCGTGACGCTGTCGTTCGCGCCGGGCCGTTCGTACCAACAGCTCGAAGCCGAGTGGGTCACGTATGCCGCCGCGCACGCGCGGCGCGGCGCACGCGCGTGGCTCGGCGAGCGACTGCCCGAGCGGCTCGCCGAGATGCTCACCGCCGAGAGCGGCGTGGGCGGCGCGGCGATGTCGCAGGTGCCGCGCGAGCGCCGCGCGCCGCTCCTGCACGGGCTCGTCGAGCGCGACGTCGGCGTCACCGGCACGCTCGGCTACGAGAAGGCGGAAGTGACCGCGGGTGGCGTGCCGCTGTCGGAGGTCGATCCGTCCACGCTCGAGTCGCGCGTGGCGCCCGGGCTCTACTTGTGCGGCGAGATCCTGGACGTGGAGGGAAGGCTCGGCGGGTTCAACTTTCAGTTCTCATGGTCGAGTGGGACGGTGGCGGGGCGAGCCGCTGCGAGCAGGTCCATCCCCTGAATCCTCCGTGGACCACACACTGAGGGTGCGTGAGACAAGATCGCAGAATGACCGGCCAGCGAGGAGAGCCATCGAAATGTCCACGACCGGAAGGCTCATCACCGAGACGTTCGACTACGATGGTGGCCGGGAGGTAACCGCGTACGTTCCACCGGAGCCGCCACAGGCGGTCGTGTTCGCCGGTGATGGCCAGTTGATCTCGCAGTGGGGCGCTAGCCTCGAGGCTGCCGACGTGCCGGTCACGATGATCGTCGGTGCACATGGCGTGACCGGTGAGGCGCTGCGGCTGCGCGAGTACTCGCCGGACTTTGATCCGGAGCGGTTCGCCGCACACGAGAGGTTCTTCGTCGAGGACATACGAAGGTGGGTGCGGACGCGTTTCGGACTCGCGGCGCTCGCCAGCCGTACGGCGGTGTTCGGTGTTTCGGCGAGCGGAGAACTCGCGCTCGCCATCGGGCTCCGGCATCCCGATGTCTACGGTGCGATCCTCTGCGCCTCGCCGGGCGGCGGCTACCGACCGCCCGATGTGATGCCAAACCCGATTCCGCGCACGTACCTGGTCGCCGGCACGCAGGAGCCGTTCTTTCTCCAGAACGCCGCTCGGTGGGGGCGCGCACTGCGCGACGCAGGTGCGGACGTCGTGATGCACGAGCGGCCGGGGTCGCACGGCGATGCCTTCTGGCAAGAGGAGCTTCCTCTGATGGTCGCGTGGGCGTTCAGACGGTGACAGGAGATCGGGCGAGCGCGTTTCGTGAGCGTTCATGAATGAGCCGGCGGCTGTCGGGCGATCCTCCGCCCAAGAATGGTCTGAGGCTCTCTCGCGGGTCGTTGGGTCAGTCCTGCACAGGCTGCGACCGACGGAACAGCACAGCGAGCAGCATGGCTACGACCAGGAATTCCGGGACAGCCACGGTTGCTCAGCGAGTGGGGGTCTGTGACTTACGGTCAGGCCTGATCGTCTCGCCCCAAGGGTTGGTGGCCACAATGCTTCCTTCCGATACGCGCCGCGCCTGGAATTCGCTCGATCGCAACCACTCGTTGACGGGCGGACCGCCGACACGACAGGCCGCCTGCGAGCCTGAAGCCGCAGGGGATCGGTGATGGGCGATCGACTGAGGCCCTGCGGGGTGTCGCGATGCGCAGAGAGCTGCGGGAACTGTGTCAGAACTGTACGAGAACCATTGACAAGCTCTGGCCATCATCGGTCGTGATCGGTCACGGGCCGTTCGGCCATGTTCGCCGACCGCAACGCATAGTGCCCGAAGTGGTACGCGCCCGCCATCGAGTTTGCCTGGCGAACGGGCTGGCGAATCGGTGAAGTGAAAGCTCAACCTGGGCTCAGGTTGACTTCCGTGCCGGAACAGTCCGGCTCGAGCCCGGCACCACGAAGAATCGACAGGGCTGTTTCCTTTTCCGG
>Ga0306920_100004474_pt1 | contig 17909 bp, 22 predicted proteins | sample flu12Cox44000170_FD_204666 | JGI IMG/M metagenome (GOLD analysis project Ga0306920, IMG submission 204666) | Lab enrichment of tropical soil microbial communities from Luquillo Experimental Forest, Puerto Rico - flux4day.12C.oxic.44.000.170 (v2)... | ecosystem: Environmental > Terrestrial >... | reverse complement strand
GTGGTGTCGCCGAATCCACTGGTGCGCTCATCGTTCTTGGCTACGGGTATATGTACGCCATGACCGCTTGGGTCGATCGCGGCGTCGAAAACGCCACGAGCGGGAGGCTTGGCGTCGTCACCGATCAAGTCATCGCCTCCGTCGCACTCTCAGTTTGACTGACTCACCCGCTGACCTGGCTACTAAGCTATTTCCTCACGAGGGGGTTGTGCGGCTTGGCGCGGCCTTTTCAGAAAGCATACTTGGCACGCTTCCGCTTTTTCTTCAGGACAAGATCTTCATCAACCCGTTTCGCCCGTCCGCTCACAATCGGGCCGCCACGGACGGCCTCAGCAATAACATGAATTCTATGAGCACTACGATTCGGGAGCGCATCCTGACCGCGCGCCTCTCGCAACGTCAGGGCGAACTCTCTTTTCGAAAATCAGGCACAGGGAACTCCTGGAGGTTTCCGCTTCCCGCAGCAAAGGCGACTGAAACCCGCCCCGAGTCGTCCGCTATGGGGAAAACTACTATCGTCTGGAGTCATCTACGGTCGGCTCTGGCCCGCGCCCTTTCCGCTACACACTCCGCCGCCTATCTGCCGGCGTACCCAGGCGATCGGTGCTCTTCTATTCGCCGGCCGACGCCGTTATCCGCGTCAATTTTCCAATTACATCTCGAGAGGTTTCAGTTCCGGTTGGACGCTGCGGAAGGCGCGGTAACCGAGCCAGATGATGGAGGCAAGCATGCCGACCCAGCCAAGACCGCGGACAAACTGCCCAATCTTGAGGTCGTACTCCAGGATGCCCCACTGGCCGAACAGAATCGTCCAGTCCCCAATGTCGGAATTGACGAGCGGTAGAGCGTTCGCGCGCGCGTCTTCCATGTACGTGCCGATGTAGAGGAAATTCTCGAAGAACCAGAACACGGAAAAGGCATAGCCATAGGTTTGGCGCTGAAAATAAAAATAGACGGCGCACGCGACCGGAACAATGAGTTCCAGCAAAGTGCCGCCGAGAAGCATAAGCGTGTTGCCAAACCAACTGAAGAGCGGATGCCCCGCTTCATGAATCATGAGATTGGCGAAATCGAGAAAGAGAAACCCTGACGTGTCGCGGAAGGCATACAGCAAAAAAATAGCATAGAGCAAAAGGCAGGTGATGCCTCCGACGCGCGAAACGGGCCTCCAGTCGTCCAGTTCCTCGAAATGCCAATCCATGAGGTTAGCGTAGCAGGGCTCTCCCCCGTTCCCGACGGTTTCGGCGCTACTGTTTCTCGGGCGAAACGCGTTCGGGTACGTCGCAGGTGGAGTGCAGGCCCGGCGATCGTACGAGGGTGTCTTCGACAGCGCCGCCGGTAATGAGCCGTGCGCCCCGGCTGAAAGTCAGATACAAGAATCCCCATTGGACAAAGACAAGGACGCGGCTCTGAAACTGGACGATATACAGCAAGTGGATGAACAGCCACACGAACCACGCAAGAAAGCCCGAAATGTGCAGTCCAAAAATATTGGCCACGGCGGCCGCGCGGCCAATCACCGCCATGTCACCCTTGTGGAGATAGTGGAACGGAGAAATCTTCGTGCGCCCTTCCAGCCGCGCTTTAATGGTCTTGCCAGCGAAACGTCCTCCCTGGATGGCCACCTGCGCAACGCCGGGCAATGGCCTTCCCTGCTCATCCACGGAAAGAGCCAGATCTCCGACAACAAAAATCTCTGGATGGCCGAGAATGGTGAGGTCCGGCTGGACCTTTATCTTGCCGGCGCGATCCGTTTCCGCATTGGTGCGCGAAGCGACCTTTCTGCCGAACTCGGTCGTCGTCACGCCACCCGCCCAAAGGATAGTACGCGTCTGGAGATATTGTTCCGCTCCGTCATGCTTGTAACTCAACCCTTGGTCATCAACGCACATGACCATTGCCCCTTTTTTCACCACGACACCCAGGCGTGCCACCAAATCCTCAGCCTTCGCCGAAAGATCCTCGGGGTAGCTATTCAGAACACGAGGACTGCCTTCGAGCAGAATAATGCGGGCCTCCTCAGGCCGAATACGACGGAAATCGTTGCGCAGCGTTTCGCGGGCGATCTCAGCGAGAGCGCCGGCAAGTTCAAGGCCTGTGGCGCCCGCACCGACGATGGCAAAGGTCAGCCAGGAGCGAACTTCGTTTTCTTCGGTACAGCGTTCGGCGCGCTCAAATGCATAGAGCAGCTTGTGACGGATGGCAGTGGCTTCTTCCACGGTTTTCAGACTGGGGGCGTTGGCGCGCCAATCGTCTCTGCCGTAGTAGGATGTCTGCGAGCCGGTGGCGACAATGAGTGAATCGTACGGGAAGGTAGCACCATCACGTAGAATGACTTTCTTGGCTTGGGGATCCAGATCTGCGGCTTCGCCCAGCAGGACTTCCGTGTTTTTCTGTTTGCTGAGGACAGCGCGCAAAGGCGAGGCAATTTCGCCGGGGGAGAGGGATCCGGTCGCCACCTGATAAAGCAGTGGTTGGAATAAATGAAAATTGCGCTTGTCGATGAGTGTGACTTGGGCGTCCGCGCGCTTCAGCGCCTGCGCGGCAACCAGGCCGCCGAAGCCGCCGCCCAGGATGACGACTTGGTGCTTTGTGGTCATGAAGCTTTTTTGTCCCCCCACGGAACTTCAAAAACTCCCTCGAAATCTACCGTTTGCATTTCCCCAAAAAAACACATCGGCCGCTCGGGCGGCCCGGGACTTGGCACTTATACTCCTCTTAGGCTTACGCTGCCATAATTAGATGATTTCCATGGTGCTTAGTCACACGTCGCCGTACGAGCAATTCGAGCGCAACGCGCTCCGGTTGCTTTGTTCCGTCCTGATTCAACCCGTGACGCGCGTGGAACTGGCCGCGCTACTGGACGGCGAACTCTTTCTCGAACCGCTAAACCGTGTGATTTTTGAAGAGATCGCAGCGCTGGGCGATGTGCCTTCAGCGAAGTTGCGGGAATTGTTGCCTTCCCGCGTGACGAATCGCGGGTTTCCGGATTTTGAGCTTAAAGAGTTTCTTGCCCCGGACCTCGCTACCGAGAGTGAAATTGAGGGCCTGTTTGAAAGTGTTCTCCGGATGATCGAACTGCGCCACCGCGAAACAGAACAAGGGATGGAGAACTGAAGGTGGCCTGGGGCGCTCAACAGGTGTCGTGCCTCCTGGAAGCTTTGTGTTTTTGTGGGTATGTTGCGCTGTATATCTGGCGCTTGCAGACGGCAGTTCCCGCTTCGTCGTTAGTATTCCTGGTTTGGCTGGTAGCGAGTTCCCTGCTGCGGCGCGACACGCCTAAGACCCTGGGATGGCGCACGGACAATTTGTGGCCAGCAGCGCTGCGGGCTTTGTGGTTTTTTATACCGGCGAGCGTCTTAATCTGCGGCGTGGGACTTTTTCTCGGCATGCTGCAGCGAGTGCCGATGCACTTGGCCGAGCCGAAGAAATTCTTCAGCTATGCGGGATTCTGCCTGTTGCAGCAGGTGGGCCTGAATTCCTTTGTGATGAACCGGTTGCTGGGTGCACTGGAAAAACCTCTCCCCTCAGCACTCCTGGCCGGGGCTTTGTTTGGGGCGTTGCATTGGCCGAATCCCGTGCTGGTGCCTCTGACGTTCGTTGGTGGAGCCGCCATGGCTTGGCTGTTTGCGCGCGAGCGAAATATCCTGCCGCTCGCTCTGGGACAGGCAGTCCTGGGTACGTTCGTATGGTGGGCCTTCCCGTTGGCCTGGCACCACTCCATGAGGGTCGGCCCAGGATTCAGGTCCTTTCATTTCTGACCGGGGTCCGTCGGAGACGAACTTTTACTCCAGCGGAAAGCAGACTGCCGCACTAGGAGCGCAATGCTCCCGCGGATTCCGTTCTGTCATGACGCCATACCCCAGGAATCGGCGTATGGCACCTCGGGCACTTCCCGGCTCTTAGCGTGTTGTCCAGGACGCTGTGCCAGGAGCGGCGGATCAGCACAACCTGGCAAGATGGGCAATTCGTGTTGGCCGCGTCGGAGTAAATGTTGCCCTCGTAAACGTAGTGCAGTCCAACTTCCGAAGCGATCTTCCTCGCGCGGTGCAGTGTGGCGGGCGGAGTGGGCGGCTTGTCCTGCAGCTTGAAGTCTGGGTGGAAAGCCGTGAAGTGCAACGGGACGTCCGGCCCCAAATATTCCAGGATCCATTCCGCGAGCTTGCGGGTCTCCGCAGGATCATCGTTGAGCGTGGGAATCATCAGATTGGTGATCTCAAACCACACGCGCGTCTCGTTCTTGAGCCAGACCAACGTTTCGAGTACAGGCTGGAGATGCGTCAGGGTAATTTTCCCGTAGAAGTTCTCCGTGAAAGCCTTCAGGTCAACGTTCGCGGCGTCTATGTGGTCATAGATGTCGTGGAACGCTTCACGCGTGACATAGCCGTTCGTGACCATAACGGTTTTCAGGCCGTAAGGCTTGGCGGCCTTACAGATGTCGATAACGTATTCCCCCCAAATCGTCGGCTCGTTGTAGGTGAAGGCGACAGAATCGCAACCGTGCTGGAGCGCCAACAGCGGCACGTCTTCAGGCGCAACGTGCCGGGAATGCACCTGATCGTGGTGAGATTTCGAGATGTCCCAGTTCTGGCAGAAAAAGCATCCCATGTTGCACCCAGCCGTGCCCATGCTGAACACGCGAGTACCCGGGAGAAAATGGTTGAGCGGCTTCTTCTCGATGGGATCCACTTGCAAAGCGGCGGGCGCGCCGTAGCCAAGACTATAAAGCTTTCCATCCTGATTCACGCGAATGAAGCAGAAACCCGATTGACCGGGACCAATGTGGCAGTGGCGGGGACACAAAAAACAGTGAAGGCGACCGTCGGGTTCGCGATTCCACCAGAGCGCTTCGTGGAGCGTTTCCGTCTTCTGGAGGATCTTAAGGTCAGTCATGATCCTCAACTCCTCACGCTAGTATACGCTCGTGAGAGATTTAGGGTCTCAGGCAATTAGTTGTCAGTCTTAGGGTTCAGGCAAGAGCCGGCTGAATTAAGCGCGCCGATGCATTACCCGCCGCCGCTTGGCGGCCCAGTCGGCAAAGCGATCCAAGTGATTGCGATATTTCCAACTCAACTGGAAGAATTTCTTGGCGTCGAGATTTGCGCCTTCCTTGCCGAGGAACGTCTCAAAGCGCCAACGCAGGTAGGGGCTCTTCCAGGGACGGAGGCGATAGCCACGAGCAGCGATCCAGTAGGAATTAAGCGTCTTCCACATCGTCTTAAGACCACCACGCAGCCTAAGGCTGCACGCAAAGTTTAGCCTCCGAGTGGCGCAGAGAGATGCTCGTGAACGAGCAGCCAGTTCTTTCCGCGTTTCTCCCAGATGCCTGTATAACGAATCTCCGCCTCGATCGTCTTGCCGTCTTTCGCCTTGTCCGACAGGTGCATAGAAACCGTTGTCCATGCAATATTGCCGTGCCGCGTCACTTTCAAGTCCTTCTCCGCTGTCAGGGAAACGGCCGCTGCGTTATCCAGAAATTCCTTTTTCACGCCGATCTCATAATTCTTCCAGCCGGTATACGAAAACGGCGCTACGTCATAAAAAATCAGGCTGTCGTCCTTGACGTAAAACTTCGCGGCGTTGGCCGTATTCCCCGAACTCCACGCCGCGCAATAGGCCTCGATCAATTTTCGGAAAGTGGCATCGTCCGTGGCCTTCTGCTGCGCGCGCGCCCCGGCAAAGGTAAGCAGGCCACCAAAGAAGGCAAACAGCACATAAATAATCCAATGATGGCGCGATCCAGTAGCACGAGGCCTCTGCTCGATTTGCACGGGCATCAATAAGTCTCCTGAAGTGATCTGTCGGCTCTTGAAAAGTCGCCCAGTAGTGGTTTGAATGTCCCTAAGTAAGCCAGATTCCCCACTACATTGCAAGGCCAAGCTATCCCCACACGCCCACCGGCAAGGTTGCGGCGTTCACCGATTCCGGGCGGGCGTTGGCCGATTCGGACGTGCCAGGGCCTGAGGGGCCCTCTATTCTCGCTTTGGGCAGTCAAGAAAGGCGCCCGGAGGCGAACATGGCCAGAGCAAAGAACAGTCTAAAGAAGGAAAACAAGCCAATTGGAACCATTGTGATAGTCGCAGCTGCTGGCGCATTTCTTGTAGCATTGGGAACGGTCCTCCAGTATGTTCATGCGGGCGTCGGCCAACAGGTTGCGGAAGTGGCCGAATGGGTCCCGGAACTCGCCATGATCACCGTGAAAGTGGCTAGCCATGCCTTGCTGTGCTCGGCAACGATGGATTCCCTTCTCCACTGGGCTGCGATCTCGGCCTTGTGCACCGCGGTAATGGCGTCATTTGTGGTTTTGGGGGTCGCCCGGAAGCGCCGGGCAACGCTCTAGGGAACACGGTAGCGAGCTGCCCTGTTTACGAGGATTCGATTGGGAGAGCAAAAGTGAGTCTCGAGCAACAAATCAGGGACGACATCGACCGGGATATCCAGAACCGCACCGCAAACAGGTCGCGCCGGGGCCGTAACCGTGGTGGCTTTATCCCGGGTCTCATCCTGATTTTAGTAGGGTCGGTGTTCCTCCTCGACCATCTGGGATACATCAATGCCGAACAGTTCTGGAGGTTCTGGCCGCTGTTGGTTGTCATCGTGGGCCTCGCAAAACTGTTTTCTCCCGAAAGCCGCGTTGGCGGCGTAATCCTGATTCTAATTGGTGGGTATCTACAGCTTTACAAGCTGGGCTATACCCGGCTATCCATTGGAGATATTTGGCCGATCATCTTGATCGGTGTGGGCGTCAGTTTGATCTTTAGCCGGACCCAGCTATACAAGTGGACGCCCTTCAAACCGACCGCGATCACCGGCGGCAGCGAGACGCTGAATGAGTTCGCCCTCTTCGGGGGAGTGGAGCGCCGCATCACCGTGAACAACTTCCGTGGCGGCAGCATCAGCGCCATCTTCGGCGGCGTGGAAGTGGACTTCCGTTCGGCGGACATCGAAGGCGAAGAAGCGATCGTCCAAGTGGAAGCCATGTTTGGCGGGATTGAAGTGACCGTGCCCGATCGCTGGATCGTCATTTTCCAAGGCCAGAGCATTTTCGGCGGCTACACCGACGAGACGCGGCCGCCCATCCCCGATGTCACGGGCACACTCACGCGGAAAAAACTGATTCTGCAGGGCAGGGCGGTTTTTGGCGGAATCGTGGTTAAGAATTAACTCCCCATGAACAAAATAAAGATGGACATGCGGCACCACGTGATGTTTTGGCTCGGCTGGATTTTCTTCACGCTGGTGCTAGCGCCCATCCTGAATTCCTCCGGTGGACTGTCCTGGAGAAATGCGTTCTTGCTGGGCGCTCTGCTATCCGGCAGCGCGCAAGTCAGCGCATGGTCGGCGGCCTTTTCTTGCCGGACCGCCCCACTGGGCAGGACACCCATATGGCGGTTGGTGCTCACGCACACCACGGCCGCCATCGTCATGACCTTTTTCTGGGTGAAGGTCGGAAACATCATTGCCCATGAATTTGCCGCAATGCCCGGCTGGAGTGGTGTTTACGAGCAGTATCAACAGAAAACGGCGCTGCTCTATGCCGCTGGCGATCTTTATTATCTGTTGAGCGTGGCCTTCAATTATGCGCTGATTGAGCTGAAGAACTCACGCGTCGCCCAGGAACGTGCGCTGGAATCCAGCGTCCGCGCCCGGGAAGCCGAGCTCAGCGCGCTGAAGGCGCAGATCAACCCTCATTTCCTCTATAACAGTCTGAATTCTATCAGCGCGCTAACAAGTATCGATCCGGCGCGCGCAAGAGAGATGTGCGTCCTGCTGGCCGATTTTCTTAGGATGACGCTGGGAATGGGCGATAAGGCCGTCATTCCCTTGCGCGAAGAGCTGGCGCTTCTTGAAAAATACTGGGCCATCGAAAAAGTCCGCTTTGGCGATCGCTTGCGCGTGGAAGCAGACATTCAAGAGGAAGCGCGGGATTGCTTGCTGCCTCCCCTGTTGCTGCAGCCCTTGGTCGAAAACGCCGTCGTGCATGGCATTGCGCAAATGCCCGAAGGCGGAACAGTCCGCTTGCATGCGGCTCGCGACCAGGGACGCCTGGCGCTGCTCGTCGAAAACAGTTGGGATCCGGAAGCGGGTTCGGCGCGCAGAAATGGCGTGGGCCTGAAGAATGTTCAGCGCCGGTTGGAGGCGCGCTATGGAAAAGAGGCGCATATCGAGGCGCTACCCGACGAGGACATTTTCCGGGTGAATCTGTACTTCCCTGCCGAAACGGAGGCGAGCCAGTGAGCCGGGCCACGAAAAAATGGAAAGCGTTGATCGTGGACGACGAGGAGCTCGCGCGAAAACTGTTGCGCGAAATGCTTGCGAGTCACCCCGAAATCGAGATCGCTGCGGAGTGCGCGAACGGGATGGAAGCGGTGAAGGCCGCCGCAGAACTCAAACCGGATTTGCTGTTCCTGGACGTACAAATGCCCAAGCTCACCGGCTTTGACGTTCTCGAGTTGATTGACCCCGCGGACGTCTCGGTCGTGTTTGTCACGGCTTACGACCAATACGCGATGAAAGCGTTCGACGTGCACGCCGTGGATTACTTGCTAAAGCCGTTCAGCCGTGAACGATTTGAGGCCGCGCTCGAGCGTGCGAAAAGCCGCAAGAGTGACGCCGGACTGGATGCAGTCTCGCTCGCGGCAGCGGCGCGCCCAGCCGGAAAGTACTTGGAGCGCATTGTGGTGAAGGATGGAACCAAGGTGGCGTTGATTCCAGTGAAAAAACTGGATTACGCCGAAGCGATGGATGATTACGTATCCCTCGCGAGCGAAGGCAAGAAGCTTTTGAAGCAGCAGACGATTTCGAGCCTGGAAGCCGCGCTGGACTCCAGTCTCTTTGTTCGGATTCACCGCTCCTATTTGGTGAACTTTGAACGCGTGGCACGTATCGAGCCTTATGGGAAAGATAGCCGCATGGCCATTCTTTCGAATGGAGCGAAGCTGCCCGTGAGCCGCGCAGGTTATGACCGATTGAAGAAGTTGATGGGAGAGCCAGACTAAGCGGCGAGCCGGCGAACCCAGATGCGGGAAGTAGCTGGTTTGCCGAGATGCATGGTGCGGCTGGCGGCGCGTACCGTCATGGTTTCGTCGTATTCGCGATGAAGGATTTCCAGCTTCGCCGCCGGGCGCAAGTGCAACCCTTCCAAGAATTCCAGAAAACCTTCATCTTTTTCGTACACGCAGAGAATTTCGGCGCTTTCGCCGGATTGCAATTCGGAGAGAAGCACGGCTCCCTGTTTGCGCAGTTGGGCCACGCCGCCTCGCACGGGCACCCCATGCGGGCAACTCTTCCGGCTGGCGAAGCGCTTCAAAAGCAGGGCTTCGACTTCCGGCGAGATGGCATGTTCCATGCGCTCGGCTTCCGCATGTGCTTTGGCCCAGGAGAGACCGATGACTTCCGTGAGCAGCATTTCCGCGAGTTGATGACGGAGCATGAGATGCTGCGCGACCTTGCGCCCCTTGGCGGTCAGTAGAATGCTGCCGCCGCGCTCGACTTTGACATGGCTATCGCGCGTCATGCGCTTGAGCGCCGCGGTCACCGCCGGGGGCGTGACACCGAGTTCCTCAGCTAGACGCGCGCTGATGGGCACCTGGTCTTCTTCAAGCATCTCCCAGATAGCCTTCAGGTAATCTTCCTGCGATACGCTAGTTCTGTCTCGCCGCAAAGAGGTTCCGCCTTATCGCTTTGTTTTTATCCCTCGTTCTTCACGCAAGCGATCTGCGAGCTGCCCAATCCGCTGCTCGAGCTCTTCTAGAATTCTCTGATAAACAGTGGAGTCCGCGCCATAAGGATCTGCAACGCTCCAGTCCTCGACCTTGGCCGGATCGTCGAAGGCGTCTGTACGCGGCTCGCCGCTGAGATTGATGACCAGGTCAACATTCTCCAACGCCCCCGAGCGGATAGGTTTAGAAGCGAGGCCCGCGGCCGAATAACCGTTGCGAACAAGCGCTCGCTCGGTCATCTCAGGTACATAGCCAAGTGGGAAAAGGCCGGCGCTGGACGGCTCCAGGACGTCGGAACAACTGTGGCGGGCGATGGCTTCTGCCATGGGACTGCGGCAAGCATTGCCAAGACAAACGAAGAGCACACGGACTTTCTTATTCTTATCCATTAATTTCGAAAATAGCCTGAATTGCGAAGGGATGCAAACTAACGAACGTTTACCGTTTTCTCAGCGGCAGCCGCAGCCACCTTGAGAAAGTAGTCGTGGACAATGGGATCATCCGTGAGTTCAGGGTGAAAAGTGGCGGCGAGAATATTACCTTTTTGTACCAGCGTGGGCGCGCCATTGTGCTTTGCGAGGACGGTGATATCCGGCGCTATCGATTCGATAATTGGCCCTCGGATGAAGACCATTTCCAGAGGATCGTTTTTTAAAGTACACGGCCCAAAGAAAACGTCGCTGGCAAGCTGGCGGCCATAGCCGTTGCGCAGAATAGTCATGTCCAAAAGCCCGAGCGAAGCTTGCGGCGGGTTCTTGACTTGCCTCGCGAGCAGGATGGCCCCGGCACAGGTTCCGAGGATGGCGCCACCTTCATCGGAAAACTTTCGCACGGCGTTGAACAGACCTTCCTCCCGGAGGAATTGGAGTTGCGTGGTGCTTTCTCCGCCCGGGAGAACGATGCCGTCACAGCCGTCGAGGTCAGCAACCGTGCGCACCTCGACGGTTTCCGCGCCGAGGCGTTGCAGGGCAGCGGCGTGGGCTTCGAAGTCGCCTTGGACGGCGAGAATCCCAATTTTCAGCGTTTGCGGTTCCATCCCCTTCCACCTTGTCCAATCGGGTGCGGAAATGCCGCATCCGCAGCAGTGTTCACGAGCTGAATACTTTCTAGCATTGCTCACCAGCCGCGCGTGGAGAGCATGTCCTTTTCTTCGAGTTGCCGTACATCAATACCAGGCATCGCTTCTCCCAGTTCCTCATGCGCTTCGAGAACCGCTTTCGGATCCTCGAAGTGTGTGGTGGCTTTCACGATGGCCTTGGCACGCGCCTCCGGATCGCTGCTCTTGAAAATGCCGGAACCAACAAAGACCGCCTCCGCGCCGAGTTTGCGCACCAGCGCCGCATCCGCCGGGGTCGCAATGCCACCCGCCGAAAAATTCGGGACGGCAAGCTTTCCGGTCTTGGCGATCTGGCGAATGAGGTCCAGCGGCGCGCCGAGTTCCTTCGCTTCACGCATCAGCTCGTCGTCTCGCATCGTCGTGAGGCGCTTCATCTGACTGACGATCGTGCGCATGTGGCGCACCGCTTCCACCACGTTCCCCGAGCCGGCTTCACCCTTGGTGCGGATCAGCGCCGCGCCTTCCGCGATGCGCCGTGTGGCTTCGCCCAGGTTGCGCGCTCCGCAAACGAAAGGCACACGGTAATTATGCTTCCAAATATGATTCTCCTCGTCGGCGGGCGTCAGCACTTCGCTCTCGTCAATGAAATCCACCTCCAGCGCCTGGAGTACTTCCGCCTCCGCGAAATGACCGATACGCACCTTGGCCATCACCGGTATGGTGACCGTCTTCATGATCTCGCGAATCACCTTGATCGAGGCCATCCGCGCGACGCCGCCTTCCTTGCGGATGTCCGAAGGCACGCGCTCCAGCGCCATCACAGCGCATGCGCCCGCTTTCTCGGCAATGCGCGCCTGATCAGCATTCGTCACATCCATGATGACGCCGCCCTTCAGCATCTCCGCGAGGCCCACCTTCACTCGCCATTCATTGGAGCCTTTGGCTCCGTTGCCGCTGCCATTCACTTTCTTTGCATCCATGACTTCTTCTCCTCTCGATTCCGCTTAATTCAGGAAACTTGTTTTTCCGCAATCACCTTCTGAAAGTGCGTCTCATCCACGACTACGAACCGGCCTTTGCCGCGAGCAAGCAAATTGCCCTGAAGGTCGCGAATCTCCGCAACACGAAACCGGTTTCTTCCCTTCTCTTCTTCCTGCCAGCCTTCCGTCAGAACTTCCTGATCCACGGGCACGGGCCTACGGTATTCGATGGACATTTCCGCGGTAACGGCGCGCTCGCCGTCCACCTTGGAAAGTTTTCCCATAGCTTCGTCCAGCACAACGGCAATAATCCCTCCATGCGCGAATCCACCTCCGCCCGCGTAATTGCGCCCGAGCACGAATCGGCCGCGGGCGCGGCGCTCATCGAGGTCAAGCTCAAACGGCAGCTTCATACCAGCTTCGTTCGCCGCCCCGCAACCAAAGCAACGGTTTGTGCCCTGGGGATCGAGTTTGAGCGTTTTCCCCATTCTTACACCAAAGCCACGTGAGTGCGCTCGGCTCGGCGTGTCCCGCGTTGGCGTTTCCGCATCTCGATGCGCAAAAGTTCGGCAATAATTGCAACGCCTCGCGCGATCTGTTTTTCGTTGAGGCTCGCAAAGCCAAGCCGCAAGCTATTCGGAAGTGGAGACTGCACATAGAAATACCGGCCCGGAGCAAACAGGACACCGCGTTCCTTCGCGAGAATCATCAGCTCGCTGGCGTCAAAGCCCGGCGGCAATTCGAGCCACAAGCACATGCCGCCTTCGGGCCGCGTCCAGCGTGTCCCTTCAGGCATTTGCCGGCGAAGCGCTTCATCGAGTGCGAGCAAACGGTCGGCGTAGACTTTCCGCATGCGCGCGAGGTGCTTCTGGAAAAGCCCGCGCTTCAGAAACTCCGCAAGCGTAGCTTGCGCAAGTTGATCGGTATGCAAGTCGGTCATCTGCTTGACGAGCCGCAGGCGCTCGATGGCAGCCGGCGGCGCGACGATCCATCCGACCCGCAAACCAGGGAAGGCCACCTTCGCGAAGCTGTCAATATGAATCACCAGATTCGAGCGATCGAGCTGCTTCAGCGATGGAACCCGTTCGTCCCGCGCGTTCAAACGCGAATAAATGTGATCTTCTACGATGGGGACCTGATAGCGCCCGGCGAGTTCAAGGACGCGGCGGCGTGAATCGAGCGGCATGGACGTGCCGGTAGGATTCTGAAAATCGGGCGTAAGGACCAGCAGCTTGACGCGGTTCGCGGCGAGCGTCGCTTCCAGCGCTTCGAGATCCATGCTGAGCGCCAGGCCCGGCTCCGGATGCGTGCGCACTGGCACACCGAGGCACCGCGCGCGTACGCCCTGAAAAACCGCAGAGCTGCCAGGGTACGTAGGATTTTCAAGGACCACCGTGTCGCCCGAACGCACAAACGCCTTGGCGATGAGGTCGAGAGCCTGCTGGCAGCCGTCGGTGACGAGCAGCGTCTCGTCTTTCGCAGGAATGCCGTCGCGGCGCAGCAGTTCGAGAAGTTCTTCCTTCAGCGGGGCAAAGCCGTCGGAAGCTCCGAGATTCAAGATTTCCTGCCCTTCCCGGCGCAGCACGGCCTGCACGCAAACCTGCAGTTCTTCCACGGGAAAAAACTCCGGCGCGGGCCGAGCCATAACGAAAGAAAGGGCGGTTTCCGGGGCAGCGGCGGTAAGCCGCGTCAGAATCTCCTCGCTTCGTTCATCCGCAAAAAGCAGTTCCCAGCGGAGGCCGTTTCCGTTGCCGAGAATCGCGGGGGGCGGTGGCGTGATCTTCAGGCCATTGCCATTGGCTCGAATGAAGGTGCCACGCCCCACGTGCCCCTGAATAAGCCCCTCGGATTCGAGTTCCGCGTACGCATTGGCGACTGTGGTGCGATGCACGCCGAGCATATGCGCAAGTTCGCGGCTGGCCGGGATGCGATCGCCCGGGCGCAAGTCGCCCGCATGAACGAGGGAGCGGAGTTGATCACGGAGTTGGATGTACAGCGGGATGTGGCTCTCGGGCTGAAGGTGTAATGGCAGCATTGTCTCTCACCCTAGGCTCATTTTAGCAGACATTGGCCTAATGGAAGAGCCAATTTGTCTCCAGGCAGCCGCGTTCGAAAGACCAACGAAAACGGTCATTCAGTTTGTAAGGACGCTTACGGTTGGGTGTCATCCTGGAGGCCCGGCGAATTTTGCCGGGCCGAAGGACCTCAACTTTGAGATCTTTATACGCTGTCTGATCCTGAGTTCCTTCGCGCCCGGGACGACTGACACGCCCGTCACAAAAGATAGAAGCTGGCTCAATTGGTTGGGTGGTAGCCCATCCGGCCGTTCTTTTCCCCTGGAGCAAGATCGCGGATACAAAGCTTCGTCAGGTCCGACGGGTCACACTGGTAGATCTGCTTCATCGGCAGATCCGCCCGCTCGACATCGTACTCGCCCGATTCCATAGCTTCGCTTTCGCCGGGATCGGAAACGACTACGGGGCTGTCTTCGCGCGCACGAATGCGAAACTGTTTCGTGGACGCTTCGTAGTTGGAATAAGCGAAGCAGTGTCCGATGCAAGACCGGTCTACGGAATGATAGATAAATGGTGTTCGCCAATCGGCCGGGGGATAAACGGACTTGAGCAAACGCGTGCCAAAGGGCAGTTGTCGCGTGAGCGCTTCGGCGTTCCGTTCCAGCCGATCCACAAAACCCGTGTCCTGATATACGAACGCAAAAAACACAAGGGCGCACCCGGCCGACGCCGCCGGATGCCACTTCTGCGGCCGCAACGAGCCAAGGAGACAAAGAGCCAGGGTCGCCGTGATCAGACTGAGACGCGAGACCAGCAGACCAATCCAGCCGCTGTCCGGCGACATTTGCAGATTCTCCGGAAGCAACGCGGTCGCGCAAAGAGACACTCCATAAAGTTCAAATAGGAGCCGGCGCTCGCCCCACCAGCTTTTGGCCCGCTCCTTTCGAAAATCCAGCCCGGCCATCAAGAGGCCCAAGGCGAAAGCCGCAGCCGCGATGTACCAGAAGCGCGACCCGAAAACGGCGAACTGGTCCGCCCCATTGAAAACATAAAAAGGAAGATCCGGCCAATCAATGTCTTCGCCGGCACGAAGCGCGACCGCCCAACGAGCAAGTAACACGCAAGCGACTGCCAGTGGTGGCAACGCGATACGCCATTTCACAAAGCGCTGCCAAAGCAACAGGTAGGCAGCCGAACCTAAAAACCATAGCGCACCAAGCGGATGCGCCAGAAAAATCAGCGGCGCGAAAAGAAACCCGGCCACTTGCTGTTCCCTTCTGCCCCGCCAGATCAGTGCCAAGCCAATACAGGCGAGACCCACCGACAGGTAGTAATTCAGAAAACCCATGTGGAAGGTGTAGCCGTAAGCGAGCATCGCCATAAAAGGAGTCAGGAACCAAGGGGGCCGTGAGGTCGCAGCTGCGACGAGTGCAAAGACCCCCCAAAAGAAAATCAGGACGCAGAACGAAACACTGATTCTTTCCGCGGCTGCAAGCCCCACAGCCTTCGCGAGGTAAAGCACCAGTTCGTCAAAGAGAACATTTTGCGATTGCCACACCACGTACACGCCTGGAGCTCTTCCCTGTTCCAGCAGCTGCGCGAGCCATACATTGTAGGTGTGACTGCCTAGGTCCCCGGCCTGAATGTGGTCATGCCAAAAGCAAGGAATAAGGAGAAGAAATGAGACGAGCACAATGAGGAGAATTTTTCGGGGCGGCGGAAGCGTCATTTCACCGGGGACAGTATAGCGCGGTTGTCGAGTGGACGAATAACCAGCGAAACGCCAGCAACGTTTTACCGCAAGGCCAAATGGGGAAGCACCCGCTTACCGCGAAGGCTGATTGTCGCCGAGCCTCTTGAGCCGGTCGCGCAGCTTGCGTTGCAGGGGAGACGGCGTATTAGGATTGAAGGCCACGAGATACCAGAGCGGCTGCGTCTTGTCCTTGCTGAGGTACGTAAGAGTTGCCGCGTCGGCGTTAGGGTGACGCGCCACATTTTCGCGAATCGCGCCATAGGGATGGTGAGCCAGCTTATTAAGCGTCTTGGAATTCGCACGAGGATGCTCGCTGATCAGTCGTAGCAGATAAAAATCCTCTTCCGGAGCCTGCTTGACAAGCTTTTCCAACATTTCCGGCTTCGCCTCGGCGCTCAGTACGAGGCCAATCTTTTCATCCCATGCGGTATTGATGTGGTTCAGCTCGCGGGTGCGTTCGTGAATCAGTTCCTCAAGAGCGCGGCGCTCCTGCTGCATGCGGGCAATGGGGAGTTGTGTGCCTTCGAGGGAATCGAGCACGCGCAGGAGATGCTGGCGTTCACCAAAGACGATCTGCGAAGTGCGCCCGATCCGCCCATTTTCTTTTTCTTTGTGTTGTACAAGATCCGAACGTCGCATGGTTCGATGCTCCCAATTGCTCTCTGGCCTCTCACCAAAAGGAACGTACTCGCATACAGACTGCTCTGAATGGTCCATAATCTGGTGCTGCGCTATCTGGGCGGCTCATTGGATTATGTTCTGGCGGTGGAGTAGGGTAAAGAATCGCGCGGCGGGTTTGTGCCCGATGTGCTACGTCCGGCTCTTACACGCTTTCGAGCTGCTTTCAGGGGGATCGGCAATGTCGGCATTTGAAGAATACCAGGAAGAGATTGAGCACTCAGAGCAGCGCTTTGGGCGCGACCGCGGGAGGCTCGCGGTATCTCTGGACCGCATCACCAATGCGCTGGTGCTGATCGGGCAGCACGGCGTCTATTGCACAAGCCAAAGAAACCCGACGGTCCCCGCGATGGACTTGCGCATCATCACGCAGGAATTGGCCAACGCCAAAGAGCTGATCCAGTCCGTGATGGAAGAACTCCGGCAGGCGCGGCAAACGTCACCGTGAAGCCGCCCCACCTTTCTCAAGTAACCAGGAAAGGGTTACTCGCGCGCTCCTGACCAATGGTAGTCGTGGGGCCGTGACCCGGGTGAACGAGAGTTTCATCCGGCAATGCGAGCAGCTTCTGCGTCAGCGATTCCATGATTTGCTCAAGCGAACCACCCCACAGGTCTGTGCGGCCGATGCTGCCGGCAAAGAGCGTGTCCCCGGCAAAGAGTTGCGGCTGCGCGAGCTTGATTTCGCCGCCGTCTTTCGGCAGATAGAGGCAGACGCTTCCAGGCGTGTGCCCGGGCGTGTGGATCACGCTCGCGTGGAAACTGCCCCACTGCAGCGCGTCGCCCTCCTTAAGCAGATGGTCGACTTCCGTAAGTTCTGGAGGAGCCATCCCAATAAACGCGGCTTGCATTTCCATGGCGTTGTAAAGCGGCAGGTCGTCGTTGTGCATCATCACCGGAGCACCGGTGTATTGGTGAAGCTTCGCAAGGCCGCTTACATGATCAATGTGGGCGTGCGTGCTGACGATGGCCTTGACCTTGAGTTTGTAACGGCCAAGCAGGCTGAGGATGCGCTCGACTTCATCCCCGGGGTCCACAACGATGGCTTCCCGCGTCTTGGCATCGCCGATGATCTGGCAATTGCACTGCAACGGCCCGACCGGGAGCTTGATGTAGATCATTTCCGAATTGGCGGCATCCGGGACTTGCAGCGTCTGGCTCATCGCGAGAAGTATATCATCTCAATTTTCGTTTCGGGATGAGGAGCATGCTGTAGGGACAGGTTTGCTAGACTGGTAGAGAAGGAGAAACGTACTTGGAAGAGCTGGGCCTGGTCCTGCCGACTCCGCTGGCGGAAGCACGTCGCACCGAAGGTGCTTCGCTTGGTACCTGGTTTGGCTGCGCGCTGCCCGACCATTTCGGAGATTGGGGCGCGGAATACGGATTTCTTCGCGAAAGCGTGGCGCTGCTCGACAAGAACTACCGCGCGTATCTGGATTTTACCGGCCGGGACCGGGTGCGCTATTTAAACGCGATCTTGACGAACAACATCAAGGGACTCGGTGAAAATCAGGGTATCGTGTCGTTATTCCTGAACCCGCAAGGGCGTATCCAGGCGGAAATCGAAACGTATGCGTTCGGTGAGAAACTGTTCTGCGTGTCGTTTGCGATGATCCGGAACCGGCTCGTCGAAGGGTTGGAAAAATACATCATCATGGATGATGTGACGTTGACGGACCGCACCGAGGAGTTCGGCACGCTGGCCCT
>Ga0306920_100004473_pt1 | contig 17909 bp, 17 predicted proteins | sample flu12Cox44000170_FD_204666 | JGI IMG/M metagenome (GOLD analysis project Ga0306920, IMG submission 204666) | Lab enrichment of tropical soil microbial communities from Luquillo Experimental Forest, Puerto Rico - flux4day.12C.oxic.44.000.170 (v2)... | ecosystem: Environmental > Terrestrial >... | reverse complement strand
ACAGCCATCCAGGCGAGTCAACCAGCGGTAGTCAGGCAGATTCAGCAGTTGCAGCGGCTCGAAACGGTCCGCTACACCATGGACAAGATTATCTCCGGCGAGCGCGACAGCGCGTATCTTCCCAAATTCCTTGTGAGTGACCGGCTGCTCCTGCTGGTGCACGGCGAGGTGATCGGCGGAATGGATTTTAGCAAGTTGCAACCGGGCGATGTTTCCGTGCGGGGCAGCACCGTTACGGTTCATCTACCGAGCCCGGAAATTCTTGTGACGCGGGTGGACAACGCAAGAACAAGGGTGTACTCGCGCGATACCGGCCTGTTTTCTTCGCCTGATGCCAACCTTGAGAGCGAAGTGCGCGCAGAGGCCGAGCGCCAGTTGCAACAGGCGGCCCAGCAAGACGGCATTTTGAAGACTGCCGAAGAGAATGCACGCAGCGCCTTAGCCACCATCCTCAAAGGATTGGGATTCGAGCGGGTGGAATTCTCCTGACGGCGGGTGGACTTCACGGAACGAGCCTGCCGTCGCTATCGCGGATTTCAATTTTGCCGAGGTTCAGTTTTTTCAGATCCGGCTCGATTCTCGCCCTGTCGCCGACGGCCAACACAATCATCTTGTCCGGCTGAATATACTGCTGAGCAGCGGCGCGAGCTTGCGGCGCCGTAACCGCGTTGATCTTGCCCGGCAAGAGGGAGAAATAGTCGAGCGCAAAATCGTAGATGTAGACCTGAGCAATCGTCCCCGCGGCCTCCTCGCCACTTTCGAAGCGCCCGGGCATCGACTGCGCGATCGAATCCTTGGCAAGCGTAAGCTCGGCGGGGGTCAATTGCGTGTCCCGCATACGGTTCAGCTCTTTGAAGATTTCCGCTGCCGCGGGAGTTGTCGCGTCGGTCCGTACCTCGGAATACACGATGAATGGCCCAGGGCCAACGTGGTAGTTGAAGAACGATTCCGCGCCATACGTATAGCCGTGCTGTTCCCGCAGGTTCATGTTAATGCGGCTGGAAAAGAGCCCGCCGAGAACGGAGTTCATCACTTCGATCTGCGGATATTCCGGCGTCGAGCGACTTGGACCCAGCGAACAAAAAAGCAGGGCGGATTGCTGGGCGTTCGGACGATCCACGAGAATCAACCTGGCATCGGATGGGGCGGGCGCGGCGAGGTGAGCTAGAGAATCGGCTCCGCGCTTCCAGCCTCCGAACTGCTTTTCAACGAGTGGTTTCAGATCCGCGAGCTTTATGTTGCCCGCGATGACCAGCGCGGCTTGGTTCGGAGAGTAATTCTCCTGCCAGAAGTTCACCAGTTGGTCGCGGGTCATGCCCTTGATCGACTCGGCCGTCCCTATGTCGGGATAGCCGTAAGAGTTCTTGGGACCATAGAGCGCCGAGGTGTAAACACGCGAGGCCACCGCAAACGGCTGGCTCTTCTCTTGAACCAGGGCGCCAAGCCGCTCCGAACGCACGCGGTCGACTTCCTGCTGCGGGAATTTGGGGTGGAGAGCCAAGTCCGCAAGCAGATCGAGCGCATCCGGGAAACTGCGCGTCAGCGACTGAAAAGATACGCTCGATGCGTCCGTGGAAGCCCGACTGCCGAGCGAAATCCCCAGATCAGCCGCGCGATCCGCGATCTGAAGAGCCGAACGGGTGTCTGTTCCCTGCTGCAGCATGCGGGCAGTAAAACTCGCGAGGCCCGGATGGTCGACGGGATTGGCGCCGCTTCCGGCACGGAGAACCAGGCTCGCGGCCACGAGTGGCAGGCCGGGTCGCTCGCTGTAAAGCACGGTGAGGCCATTGGCCAGCTTGAATTGCTCCGGAATGGGCAGATGCAAGGGAGGCTCGGGTCCGGGAGCAGGCGGATCTTTGCGCCAGGCCGCATCGGCATTCACGGGCTCTCCGCCTGGCTTTGTTGTGCCTTTTTCTTCGGCCTTGGGAGTGGGAACTTCAGGACCGAGATCGGGTTTGCCCGGAACGGCGTAGACCACTACGCGATGCTCCGGGTTGAGTTGCGCCTGCGCAAAATTGTGCACGGAATCTACGGTGGCGTTCTCGTACCGGGCAATGTCTTGTGCTAGAAAATCAGGGTTGCCCAGGTAATGGTTGTACTCGTTCAGGAGATTGGCGACGCCATTTGTGTATTCCAGGCCCGCGATGGCGCGGGTCTCTATGTCATTGCGCGCGCGCTGCAATTCTTCAGGAGTGGGCCCCGAAGAGCGAAAAGTAGCGAGTTCCTCGTTGATGGCTTTTTCGAGGTCGTCCGGCTTCACTCCCGGCCGCGCGGTGACGGCGATCTGAAAGATGGACGTCAGACTCTGGGATTGCTGAAAGGCCTGCACGTCAAGGGCGATCTGTTTTTCATAGACGAGCTTTTTGTACAAGCGGCTGGACTTCCCTCCGCCGAGAACCGTTGCGGCCATATCGGCTTCCGCGTCGCCTGGCTTGAAGATGGGCGAGGTTAGCCAATTCATATACACGCGGGGGAGCTGCACATTGTCCGGCACCACAGCCCGGCGCTCGCTTTCGATCGGTGGCGTAGTCACCTGAACGCGCGGGACGCTCGACCCGCGCTTCAAGGGGCCAAAGTATTTTTCAACGAGTTGGCGCACCTTGGCCGGTTCGAAGTCACCGACAATCGCAAGGCTGGCGTTGTCGGGTGCGTAGTAGAGCTTAAAAAAGTTGCGCACATCCTCGAGCTTGGCCGCCTGGATGTCCGCGTGTGAGCCGATCACCATCGGATAGTACGGGTGATCTTTGGGAAAGAGCAGGTGAAACACGGCTTCACGAGCGATGCCATAAGGCGCGTTCTCGTAACTTTCTCGTCTTTCGTTCCGCACCACGTCCTGCTGATTCGAGAGATTGGCTTGATCGAGATTGTCAGGCAGGTAGCCCATGCGATCGGATTCCAGCCAGAGTGCAAGCTCCAGCTGGTTCGAAGGCAGCGTTTCGTAGTAGTTCGTGCGGTCGAACTCGGTCGTGCCATTGATGTCAGAAGCTCCGGCGGCTTCCAGGTAGCGGAAGTGCGAGTTGCCGGGAACGTGCTTCGAGCCTTCGAACATCATGTGTTCGAAGAGGTGCGCAAACCCAGTGCGGCCGGCGGCCTCGTTCACGGCGCCCACGTGATACCAGAGATTGACGGAAACAATCGGCAGGCGATGGTCTTCAGAGAGGATGACCTCCAAGCCATTGGCAAGCTTGTAGCGCTCAAATTTGATCTGGGAAACCTGAAGCGGCGGGAATTTCTGATCAAACGACTGCGTCGGAAATGGGCTGACGGTTACGAGAAGGGCTACGAGAACAGCCGCAAGCAAACGGTGAGCAATTTTCATGAGGGAGATTATCTCAGAAATTGGGACACGAACCTATTTGACGCAGAGCGTGGCTATTTCGATGGCACAATGGACACTCAAAGGCCGGCAAGGCCGGTAAGCCGCGCGCCGGACACGCCCTTTTTTTGGATGAGGACTTGAAAGCGCTCGCCCATCCCCTCGGGGAAAATCAGCGTTTTCAGCTGAAGGCGAGCCCGCACGCGCCGGGTCTCATCCATGCCATCGTCGTAGAGATCGGCGAAGTCATTTCCCTTTCCGAGCGCGAGAAGAAAGGCAGTCTGCGAGACCAGCCCGAGTTGTTCAAGGCCCGCCCGCTCGCCGCACTGCTGAAGTGCGGTGAAATTCACATGCGCCGTGAGGTCTTGCTCACCTGGCGCGGCATAGAAGTCCTCCGTCGCGCGGTGATTGGCATAGGCAAGGACCGTGCCGGCCATGTGGTGGGCGTCGAAAAGGTCCGGTGCTTCGTGCCCGTAATCGATCGTCAGAAGGAAGCCTCGCTCGAGCCGACGGCCAACCTCCATGATCCAGTCGCAGGCTTCCAGGCCGGCTTCGGCGTGCTGCCCTTCTTCGAGCGTAATTTGCTGGGCGGCGAAATATTCAGAGATGGCGCATGTGGAAAGGCTCCCCGGTAGCTCGATGAATGTGTTGTCTTGACTCGCAACGAAAACTTCTCGTAGCGCGCCGTTCTGCTGAAAAATGCGGTGAACAGGGAGGGCGTCCAGCAGCTCATTGGAAAACACGCAACCAACCGGGATTTTTGCGGGAATCTCGATGTTAGCCTGGCAACGGCCGCCACCAGCGAAGGCCGCAAGGCGCCCGGGAATTTGATCGCAGCGCGCCCGAGAGCGTTCGACCGCAACATATCGAAGGGCCTCGTAGAACTTTGGCAGGCGGGCCTTGGCGAAACTGAAAATGTGGCCTGCCAATCGACCCGTTCCCGCGCCAGCTTCCACCAGCTGAAATTCCCGCGGGCAACCGAGTTGTTCCCACATTTCCGCGAATTGGCGCGCAAGCAAGCGGCCGAAAATCGGGTGCACATCGACGCTTGTGTAATAGTCGGCAAAGCGGCGCGACTCGGGCTGGCTATAATAGCCATGAACGGGATGATAAAGACATTCACGCATGTATTCGGCGAAGGTGATTGGTCCAAACCGGCGAACGCGCTCGGCGAGGAGAGAGGCGAGAGGCGTCACGCGCCAGCGGCTCCGGCGGGAAGCTCCCTTTGAAGCTTCTCCCAGATGCGCTCGAAGGTGTCCCGCGCGCGGTCATCGAAAAGCACAAAGTGAATCCTTTCGAGCGAGGTCTCGGTTCTCAGGTGCTGCGCGGCTTCGGCCAGCATGATCTGCGCGCATTCATCCAGGGGAAAACCGGAAACACCTGTCCCAACCGCGGGAAAGGCAATGGTCTTAAGACCGCGCTCGGCCGCAAGGCGTAACGAATGTGCAGTGGACGTGCGCAAGGTTTTAGACGTGGTGGGAAGATCGCCGAGTCCCATGCTCGCGGCATGAATGACGTAACGAGCCTTGAGTTTGCCAGCTCCGGTTATACCGGCGTAACCGACGGGAATACTGCCGATTTCGTTGCACTCCTCCTGGATCGACGTCCCTCCCTTGCGAAGAATTGCGCCAGCAACCCCGGCCCCGAGGACCAGGTCATTGTTCGCGGCGTTGACGATGGCGTCGACGTCCATCTCGGTGATGTCCCCCTGCTGGATCAGGATGCGTTCGGCTAGGGGCTTCATAAGTGAGTATTTTAGACCATTTCTGCCGTTCGAATCTCGCGGCTAGACAACGACTGTTTTGCGCCAACTCGACTTCACATCCGGCGCAAAAACTCTAGCCCGTCAATCCCGAAGGAAGTCTGCGCAGCGAGGAATCAATCTCTCTTTTCCGCTCGTGGTGTGAAGGGAGATAGCTTTTTTCGATCGGCATGACGGCACCGTGTCTTTTTCTTTAGCTCAGACTGTTCAGACCTTTGTTTCGCCATGCGTGTAGTCGTAGACGCCGCGCCCAGTCTTCCGTCCGAGCCGGCCTTCCTGCACATATTGACGCAAAAGTGGGCTGGGACGGTATTTCTCGCCGAGAGTGCTGTGGAGGTACTCAAGAATCTTGAGGCGCACGTCGAGTCCTACAAGGTCAACCATCTCAAAAGGGCCCATGGGATGGTTCAGCCCGAGTTTAATGGCTTTGTCGATGTCGGAGGCGGAAGCGATTCCGGCTTCGAGCATGGCGAACGCCTCGTTGCCTATGAGAGCGTTTACCCGGGAAGTGATGAATCCCGGCGTCTCCTTCACAACCACCGCTTCCTTGTTCATGCGCTGTGCGACGCCCACACAGGTAGCCACGGTCTCGTCCGAGGTTTGCGGCGTCCGCACAATCTCGATAAGACGCATCTTCGGGACGGGATTAAAGAAATGCATGCCGATGCAGCGCTCAGGAAAAGTGACGATGTCGGTAAAGTCGGTGATGGAAAGAGAGGAAGTATTGCTGGCAAAAATGGCGTTGGGCCTGGCGAACTTATCGAAGATCGTGAACAACTCAAGCTTCATTTCAAGCTCTTCAGGAACGGCCTCGATAATCAGCTCGGCATCACGAATGGCCTCGTCGATGACGCAGGAGGTGGAAATGCGCGAGAGGGCCGCGTGCCGAGACGCAGAACCGACTTTGCCGCGTTTCACACCTTCTTCGAAGGTTTCGCGAATCCAATCGATGGCCTTGGCGAGGATGGAATCGTTTACATCTTCGAGTACGGTCTGGAAACCTCCGAGAGCCGAGGCGTAGGCGATGCCACGTCCCATGGTTCCAGCGCCGATCACGGCGATCGTTTTCACGTCCATGCAGTGCTCCTTCGAGGTTCTGCCGCGCACAAGTAGCTACAGTCGCCTGACAACCGGCCATTATTTTGAGAGCTTGCGATAGGCAGTTTCGTCGAAGCCAAAAATAATCTGCGAACCACGAATCAGCAACGGCCGGCGGATCAGATTGGGCTCTCTGGCCATAAGCTTGATGGCTTCGACGCGCGAAGGGGGATGCTCCTTCATATTGCGCTTGCGGTACAGTTCGTTGCGGGTGTTGAGAAATTCCTTGTGGTCGCGTTGGCCGATCAATCCGTCCAGTTCGGCTTCCGTCAAGCGTTGTTTCTCGAGATCTCGCGAGTGGAACGTGATTTTTTCTTCAAGCAAGAGACCTCTTGCTCTGCGGCAAGTCGTTCAAGTCGGCTTCTGATAAAAGGCGGTCTTCGCTGGCATCCCATGTCCCTTTCCGGGGGCCGTCTAGTAGCGCGGAACTGTTGGATCGATTTCGAGTGCCCAGCGATCGATGCCGCCCGCCATCGATTTGGCGGACTTGACCCCTTGGGCGCGGAGCCAATTGGCGACGTCAAGGCTGCGCATACCGTGGTGACAATAACAAATCACGTCGTCATCGACATCAAGCTTCTGCAGATTCGCAGGAATATAGCCCATCGGCAGCAGCGTCGCTCCCTCGATGTGACAGATCGCGTATTCATGGGGCTCGCGGACGTCGACCAGCAGGACTTTCTCGCCACGGTCGAGGCGTTCTTTCAATTCGCGCGGGGTAATCTCAAGCTCGTTCATAGAGCCCCCGGAAAAATCAGCAAAAAAAACTGAGTCATGGGGAAGTCACCTACCGTAATTTGCTACTGTTCGCCGGAGAAAAGGCCGCCGAGAACGGCAAACATCATGAAAAGCATCACCAGGACAACCAGGCTGCCGAAGACGAGCCCAATCAGTTTGCCTGTTCGAGGCCGCTTCATGATAACGTAAGCCGAACCCCGGTTGTGGACTGCCGACCCTTTCGCACGAACCTATCCAAGCAGTTGCCGCCTGCTACTGAATCGAGCCCTTGGGAGATATCCATTGCTTTTCTAGCGACTGGATCTCGCAGACCAGGGCAACATCCCCGGGCTGAGGAAGCATTTCTTTCAGGTGCTCAGCGTACCTCTCTTCACTAAGCATTTCTCCCGTGACACTATAAGGCTTGCGCGCGTGTTCACCGATAAAGCGATTGAATTTCACGTCGGGGACATAGAGCTTCGCCTGACCCGTGGGAACATTTTTGTTGATCATCTCAACGAGCTTGACACATTCCTGGCGATAAAGTTCGCGGCTGTGCTCGTTCATCCGCTCGAGGTTCACCTCTGCCGTCGCGGTCGGCTCGTCGTAGCGGCCTTTCAAGCCCCACACATAAAACCAATGCGCGGAACTGGAGCGGTCGACGCCAAAAAGGTCGAGGCTGACGGGCACCCATTTGTTGATGTACTTCTGAATGATGTTCAATGGAATGACGCCGGCCTTGACGATGCGCTTGATGCCGTCTTGTCCCGTGCCCAGGTGAAACGACTCTTCCTTGAGCATGGGAATCATCGATTGCGCGAGTGGCGCAAAGCCTGAATAACTCAGCATCGTGAGCTGATACTTGCCGTCGCGGTCCACAAAATCCGTGTAAACGAAAAAGTCCAGCCAGTTGTTGACATCCTGATTGAATGCTCCGAGCAGCCGCTTCTGATCGAACGCGCGGCGCTCCAGCATTTTCTGCGCTTCCACCCGGCCGCTATAGCCGAAGTGATTCATCAGCAGGTGGCACATCTGCCAGCCGTGGCGCATCTCCTCGGTGACAACGCGGCAAAGCGATTGGCGGTCATGTTCGCTGGGAGCGGTTTCGAAAAGGCGGCGCTGCTGCTCGACCGAGGCAAATTCCGTGTCGCCCTGGTACACGATCAGATTAAGCAAAGCGTCGCGCATGCGCTGGTCGGGAATCTGAACCACTTTCTCCCACTTGGGACGGCCCTTGTAAGCGCCAAATTCGACTTCATTCGAGCGCGTCGGGCCGAATTTGGCTTCAAATTTGTAGTTGGTGATCTCCGGGTAGGCGACTCCGATATCTTTCTGCCATACGCGAAAAAGATCGACCCAATCATCAAACGTCGTTAAACGAGTTGCCGGCATGAGCGCTGCCTCCTTACAAAACGAATCTGACTCGAATCCGCCGCAGATCTTTTCCTTTCGACGGACTTTGAAGAACTCCCAATGACTTCTGCCCCGTCTTAAGTTAGAAGTGCTTTAAACCCACAAAAGTAGCTTCAGTGCCCGCGAAAACTGGGCGGGCGTTTTTCAAGGAAAGCCCGTATGCCTTCCATACAGTCGCGAGAATGAAAGCATTTCAGCTGACGCTCGACTTCATTATCCAGGGCTTGAGCGAGCTGATCCTCTTCGTGAGCAAACAGGGTCTGCTTGACCGCGCGGGTCGCAATTTGGGGCCCCGTAGCTATTTTGGCGGCGAGGCTGTGCACCTCACCAAGAAACCGGTCGGAAGGAAATACATGATTAACGATGCCCAGGGTAAACGCCCTCTTGGCGTCAATCATGTCTCCGGTATAGAACATTTCCGCGGCGATCGATGGCCCCACAAGCCGCGGCAAAAAGTACGTGCCACCGTAGTCCGGAAACAGGCCCACTTTGGCGAAATTTTGCCCGAAGACCGCTTCCTCGACCGCGACACGAATATCCGCGGCGAGCGCCAGATTCATGCCTGCACCGGCAGCAGGACCATTGACGGCGGCGATCACGGGTTGCGGCATAGTGCGTATTTTGAGAACGGCCTGCATGCCCGAGCGCAGGATAGGACCCAGTTCCTGGGCGTCGTTACGCGCGCGGCCCTGGCCAATCGCTTGCAGGTCGCCGCCCGCACAAAACGCGCGGCCCGCTCCGGTAAGAATGACCACGTGAACGCTCGAGTCTCCGGCAATTCGCGAGATCGCGTCGTTGAGTGCCGTTGAGAGTTCATTGTTGAGGGCGTTGAGGCGGTCTGGCCGGTTCATCGTCAAAGTGACAATGGAGTGTTCGCGAGATTCCAATAAGACCGGCGCCTCGGGCGCAGGATGGCTTGCCTCTTTCATTAGAGCCTCTTTCTTGAACGTAACTAAACGGCTTTACTCGCCTTGGCCCTCGCCGAACGCTCGAGCAGCCGAGCAAGATTGCGGAAATGCTTCACGCGCTCGGCCTTGCCGCGTGCGTTCTGGCCGCTGGTGGAAGGCAGAACGTAGATTTGCGCGCCGTAAAGCGATCCCTTTTGCAGGCCGTATCTGCATTTGCGCTGGGCAAATTGCTCGTAAGTCATTTTGCCGTTGAACGCAACCACGCGCGGCGCAAACTCCCCGAGTTTCTGCGCGAGAACAATGCGGCCTTCGGCAAAGTCTTCGCGGTTTAGCTCTTCAACGCCCTTGGTGGGACGCTTGACGAGGTCCGTGAGGCCAATTCCGAACTCAATGACGCGGCGGTCGTCCGGGTAGTCGAACGGCTCGGGCACGACGCCAGATTCGTACAGCATGGGCCAGAATTGATTCCCGCGTCCGGCATAGTAGTGGCCCGCGCGTACGGAGGATTCGCTCGGATTGCAGCCCACAATCACAAGCTTCATTCCTTTTCTGAGGTAATCTGGCAGGGTCTTCATTCGGTCTCAGCTTAATCTCGGGATTGCGAACGCCTTAGAGTTTACTTCCCTTTGAAGTTCGCTGCGCGTTTTTCCACGTAGGCGGCGAGACCCTCCTTGGCGTCCTCGCTGGTGAAAAGCAATTGCTGCAGTTCGCGCTCAAGAGCGAGGGCCTCGGCGAACGGAACTTCCGTCCCGGTGACAACGGAGCGCTTGATGCGTCCGACGGCGCGTGACGCTTTGGAGGGCGGGCAGAACTGCTTGGCGTAGGCTAACGTGTCCTCCCAGAACACCTCTTTTTCGTAAACATAGTGCACGAGTCCCATTTCGAGCGCTTCCTCGAAACTGAAGGTCCGGCCCGTGGCCATCAGTTCGATGGCGCGGGCGCGTCCAATCGTCCGCGCGAATCTCTGTGTGCCCCCGGTGCCTGGGAGAACCCCCAGATTGACCTCGGGGAGCCCGATCTTGCCCCCCTCTTTCTTGGCGATTCGAATATCACACGCCAGCGCGATTTCGAGCCCCCCGCCCACGGTGTGGCCGTTGAGGGCGGCAATCACGAGCTTGGGAGTTTGCTCCAGCCGGCACAAGGTCTCATTGGCGTGCAGGCAAAAGTAGTATTTGAATTGCGGGTCGGCCTTCGTGAGCATCGGAATGCTGGCGCCGGCTGAAAAGAATTTTTCGCCGGAGCCCCGCAGGACGATGACGTGCACATTCTCGTCCATCCGCGCCCTCAGAATGGCGGCATCAAGTTGTTGCATCATTTCGTAGGTGTAGGTATTCGCCGGCGGATCATCCATCTCGAGAATCGCTACGCCTTCATCGATGCGATATTTGACGAGTTCCTTGGTCGCGATGCCGGTTGTGGTAGCCATGTAGTCTCTCCTGATCTCTCCGTCACAATCTGAACCGTTCAATCTCCTGTTCGGGCTGGAGACCCTGTGGCGAGCAGAGTTGCTTTCTCTTCCAAGACGCCGTTCAAGAAGATGCCGACGATGACATTTGTCAGCTCCTCGGCACCGGGGTCAATCTCCGGGTTATGCCACTTGTAGACCCAATTCATCATCCCAAAGAGGCTCAGAACGGCAACGCGGGGCTGGATACCAGGTGCCAGTCCTTCGACCGCCACACCGTCAAAGACCTCGCGTGCCAAGGCATAGTAGCGGCGTTTAATGGCCGCCAGCTCCTCACGGAAGGGCGGGTCAAGGGCTTCCTCTTCGTGGGCCAATACCTTCATTTCGCTGGGATGGGACAGGAAGTAATCGATGTGGTTGTGAACCAACGCTCGCAGGCGAACCGCAGGGTCGTTGACGGCTTGGAGGCGCGACTGCAACCGCTCCATAATGAATGTAAATGCATTGTATTGAATAAGATAAAGTAGCTTCTGCTTGCTTGCGAAGTAGTAGTACAGGCCTGAGAGCGATACTCCGGTAGCCCGGCTGATATCGCGCATGGAAGTGCCCTCAAAGCCTTGCTCAGCGAAGGTCTGGGTGGCGCACAGCAAGATATGGTGGAGTTTGGCCTCCGAGTCGCGAGGAGATGGAGGGTTAACGGGCATGGAGTGTCTCGAACGTTCGTTCAACAACTCTAGTGGTCCATCCCGAGCCTGTCAAGCATGCTCGGCGAACAGGGCCAGCGGCCGACCGAGCCCCTTCTCACGCGCCAGGGTATAGACTTGAGACGCCACCGCGAGGTCCCACGAGGCTATGCCGTTGGACTTGAATAGCGTCACCTGGATGTCTTTGGAACGGCCCGGAGCCTTGTCGGCAACCAGCTGCGCCAGCTCGAATACCTGAGACCAGCGCTGTTTCTGCTTGAGGAACGGAATGATCAGGTCGCCCGCCTCCTGCTGGGATTGCGCGAGGGAATCCACAAAAATCAGATTGGCTTTCGCGATGACTTCGTCATCGAGTTCCCGCTTATGGGCATGGTTGGCACCGATCGCGTTGATATGGACACCGGAATGCACGTCCACGCCCCGCAAGACGGGTTGTGAGGACGTTGTGACGGTGCAAATGATTTCCGCGCTCTGAGCGGCTACTGCCGCCGAGTCCATCGGATAAACGTTGATACTTAGGCTCTCGGACATTTCGTCACAAAACTTTTTCCGGCGCTCTGCGTTGCGGCTGTAGACGTAAACCGAATCGAGCATGCGTACATTGTGAATGGCTTCCAGTTGCGTCCTCGCTTGACCACCGGCGCCGATAATGGCCGCGGACCTTGCCAATTTGTGAGCGAGATATTTTGTGGCCACGCCAGAAGCAGCCCCGGTGCGCATCTGGCCCATGTAGTCAGCCTCGATCAGCGCCAGCAGTTCGCCGGTCTCCGTCGAATAAAGCGAAACCAGGAAACATAGCTTGCCTTTCACATACGTGTACTGCTTCATGGCAACCAGACCAGCTTTGTTATCCAGGGCAGCCATGTAATGGAAGAAGCCGCCGCCGGGCAGTTCGAACCGCCGGCGCGGATGAACGACAACAATGCCTTCGGCCTGCTTGCGCGAAACCTCTTCGACAGCGGCAATGGCCATCGGCATGGTGAGCAACTCGCGGACTTCGGCTTCACTGATGTGCAAAGTCATTGTATGGCCTTACTGGAAGGAGATGGATCGGGGCCAGGATGGAACTCTGCCAACCTCACGTCTGTTGTCGCGGTCGTGCCATGATGGTGATAGCGGTAAGCGATGATTCCAATCCCGGGTGAAAGTTCAATTTGCGTGTCGTCGGGATTCGTGCGGTAACTGATGGTGAAAACAGGCGCACTGCGCGATTTTTCACCGCTGATACCTTCGAGATTCTTTTTTCCCTCCGACTCCACGATCCAACAATACATTTCGTCCTCGCGTTTTCGCGGATTCGGGCGTCGCATTACTTCTTGCCGGGCGCCAGCGGCCGCTCAAACAGAAGGTCATCGTCGGTTATGCCGGATAGCCTTGAATCTCCGCAGAGACGGCGCTTTCTTTCTGAAAAACTCTCTCGACGGTCATTTTGAGCGAGACCTTGGCTTCGGATGCTTCGTGTTTTGTCTGATCAAACCAGGTAACCGTTCCTGATCGACCCAGTAAGTGTGGGCTTTGCCTTTGCGCAAGAGTCAGGTCCCCAGAAGCAACCGAGCACGCTGCCAAGAAAAGAATACGTCTGGGGCGGAATCGCAGGCGGCGCGGCGACCCATTGGAAAGTTCAACTCAGCGGTTCCCTTTTGTGCTTCTGTGTTGTTTTGACGGGTAAACCAGCTTATCCTCCTTCACTCGCCGGACGACCGTCTGAATCAGCCGATACACTCGCTCGGACTTATCCCGATCCATCACGTGAAAGCGGAATTCTGGCTCGCCTTTCGGGTCTTTGCCGATCTGGATTGGAAGCGCTCCGCAGAGATCGTTTTCGATGTAGGCCGTTTCGTATCTGGTTTTTTTGGGATTCCAGGTAAACACGCGCAGAGTTGAAAAGTCACACGATGCTCCCTCCGCGCTGCGCGTGCCGGCAACGAGGTACTGCGGATGATCCCCATCCGCGTCGGCCACTCGATTGAGCTCGAACCAGGCAATCGCTCGTACGCTGGCAGCGCTGGTGCCTTCACGCACCGGATCGGGCAAGTCCAGCGAGACGAAGCGCGCAACTACCCAGCCGGCGATTGGAATCGTTTGATCTCCTGGTTGCGTTGTGGTTGTCACGGCCGAGTTGCGCACCACCCCTTCGGCCGGCGGACGCGTTGCCACTCCCCGAACCAGGTACCAGTCCTCTTTCTTTTGCGGCTCATTCTCGGCGCCCACCTCTTTTTCGTCGGTGACCTGAACCCAATCGGCCACGGCCCGGCCGAAAATTTCCACTTCGGTGCCGCGTCCGAACTGATAGAGGCGCGGCGCGTTCCGCCCCGGTTCAACACGAAGATTGGTGGTCGTTTTGGTGCGGCCGCGCGCCTGTACGCTCATGGACTTGGTCTGTGCCAGTAATTTCACACTGCGTTCCCACAGCTCCGGCTCCATCAGGTAACGGCCGTCCACCCAACCAATCGTGCCGCTTGATGTGCGGACTTTGACGTTGTCATTCCTGCGGGCAAGAACATCCACGCGCTCGCCGTAATAGAGAACGCCAACCTGCTCGTGCACCTGCGCGACGCTGCTCAAAAGCGTAAGGGTGCGCTCACTTACGTAAGCAGCGCCGAGCGATTCATGCTTGGGCCGGAAATACCAGGCCAACAGCGCCACCACGCACAGCAGTGGCACTGCAACCAGGAGCTTTCGCTTCATCTATCTATTCGTCCATCCCCGAAGGTGGCTCCTACGGCACGAGCAGCGTGAACGATTTCGCTGTCGGGGTCAATGAACTTCATTTACTCGAGTGCCTCGTCAGGCGACACCGAATCCATCTTGCCAGCTTTCAGGCAAACCATGCGCCCAAATCCCTATCTGGCAACCAGGTCGGTTGCGGCAACGCCAAAGCGTCGGCCGAGGATGCGGTCGAAAGGCGTCGGGAAACCGCCGCGCTGCACGTGGCCAAGCACGGTGACAGCAATTTCCTTGTGGAGCATTTCGCGAAGCCGCCCACGGGCCACATGAGGCCGTCCCAAGCCGTTGAGAACACCGACGACTCGCATGCGATGTTCGTTAATCGAAGCACGAACAATGGCGCCCTTGACCGGATTGCGGCCCGGGCGCACCACCTCCCCCGTTGACAATGCCAATGGTTCGTATAGGTTTCATAAGACCCCCGCGAAGAGAACGAAAATTGAACCCGCTGTGGGGGTAAGGCCGACGTAACACAACGCATACGTATCGTGCTGGGAAACAAGGCCAATCGGGGTAAGGTTGGTCCCCGGGGAGAACCAAGATGAAATTTCTCAGCGGGCTAGAACCGCTTGCTTTGCTGGCTTTGCGCTGGGTATTGAGCTTAATCTTCATTTACCACGGGTATCCCAAATTGGCACACCCCACCGATGCCATGCGGGACTTTTTCACCTCCCATGGCTTTCCTGGGTATTTCCTGGGCTTCGCCGGAATGCTGGAGAGTTTTGGGGCGCTGCTATTTTTCGTGGGGCTATTCACCCGGCCCGCGGCGCTCGTGCTCGCCGCCGAGATGGCAATCGCCATCGGGAAGGTGCATAGCACGCATGGAATCATGTCCGTGAAAGACTACGAGTTTCCGTTGTCCTTGGCAGCCGCTTGCGTAGTCCTCGGAACGATTGGAGCCGGAGCGTTTTCGCTCGATTACATGATCTTCGGTGAAGCAGGCAAAAAGAGACGCGCTACAAAGAGCGGCAGAGATTGAATCTGTGCGGCTCCGGCGTCAGTGAGTTGCTGCCACGGAGGACCTGTAGGGCGTGGTCGGACCCTGCGGCAGCACGAGCCAAAGCACAAGATATGCGAGGATGTTCGGCCCTGGGACAAGTGTGGCGAGGGCCCAAATGAGCCGAACGATTGTGGGATCCCAATCGAAGTAGTCCGCTACGCCGGCGCAAACTCCGGCGATTTTCCGGTCGTTTGTGGAGCGGACAAACTTGCGTCCCACGGGAACAGATGCGGCGGGGGGTGGTACCGTCTGGGCATCGGCTGGGGCAAGCCGGGCACCGCAGTTGTAGCAGAAGTTCGAGCCGTCGACGATTTCCTTCTGGCAGCTAGGGCAGATCATAGGCAACCCCCAATGACAGTATTCCCGGTGATTCTAATCTGAAGTACGAAAGATGGAAGGAAAAAGTTTCGTACTGCGGAAGCGACGCAGGCGCCCTCCCATCGGTAATTTCCGGGCGCAACGAGGGAATCTCTCTTGGTCTAGTAAGCGAGGATTTGGCGTATGGCTGCCGCAATGTCGTCGGTCTGCGGCAGGATTTCGTCTTCCAGTTTTGGCTGGTATGCGCAAAATGTATCCATCGCGGCGACCCGTCTTACCGGCGCATCCAACTCGTCAAAGAGTTCTTCCGCAATGCGCGCGGCAATTTCCGCACCATAACCCCAACTCAGCATGTCTTCGTAAGCGACAATCACCCGATGTGTCCTGCGCACAGTCGCGCCGATCGCTTCCCAGTCATATGGCGAGAGCGACCGCAGGTCGATAATCTCGACGGAGACGCCTTCGCGTTCCAGGGCGGCGGCCGCGATCTCCGCGCGATGGACAACAGCACCGTAGGTGACGATGCTGACCTGATTGCCCTCTTTGACCACTCGGGCCCTGCCGAAGGGAATCGTGAAATCGGGTCCCGGATATTCCGACCGGTTGTAGGGCTGGCGATAGAGATGCTTGTGCTCGAGGAACATCACGGGATCGTCGCAGCGGATAGACGTACGCAACAATCCTGCAACGTCCAGCGCCGTTGAAGGCATCACCACACGCAACCCCGGGCAGTGTGTAAAGATCGATTCGCCGCTCTGGCTGTGATACACCGCGCCGCCTGTAAGGTAACCTCCGATGGCTACGCGCAGTACCACTGGAGACTTGAAAGCGCCATTCGAGCGCCAGCGCAACACGCAAAGCTCATCGCGAATTTGCATCATCGCGGGCCAGATGTAGTCGAAAAACTGAATCTCCGCGACTGGCTTCAAGCCACGCGTCGCCATTCCAATGGCGCGGCCCACGATGCTGGCTTCCGCAAGAGGCGTATTGAAAACGCGGTCCGGTCCGTATTTCCGTTGGAGCCCGGCGGTGGCTTTAAATACCCCGCCCTTCCCTTTCACTTCGCGAAGATTTTCTTCACGGCTGGCGTCGGCGACGTCTTCGCCAAAAACGGTGATTCGTTCGTCGTGCGCCATTTCGTCGTTAAGAGTCGCCGCAACCATTTCGACCATGGTCTTGGGCGCACCGTGGAATTGCGGCTGAGCCGCAAACGCCGCCGAAGTCGGATCCACGTCCGGCGAGTAAATGTTGACCCGGATGGAGGGTACTTCCGGTGGCTCCGCGACGAGCGCCTGGTCGGCGGCTTCGCGAACTTCGCGATCCACCCCCGCTTCAAGCGCCTCGATTTCCTTCTGATCGATCAATCCTTCGCGGATCAGGAATAACGAGAATTTCGAGAGCGGATCGCGCCGCGCTTCGGCTTCACGCTCTTCCGGGGTTTTGTAAAGCTTTTCGTCGTCCGAGAGCGAGTGCGAGTACGACCTGGTCACCCGGGCATGAACCAGTGCCGGACCCCGGCGCTCGCGAACATACGCAATCGCATCTTTGCACACAGCGTAGCTCTCGAGCGGTTCTGTACCGTCGCAATCGGCGACGTGGAGATCCGGAAAGTTCTTAACAAGCCGCGCAATGCTTCCTCCCGCGGTTTGCACTTCGATGGGCACGGAAATGGCGTAGCCGTTGTCTTCGACCAGATAAAAGATCGGGAGTTTCTTGGCGCAGGCGACGTTCAGCGATTCCCAGAACTCGCCCTCGCTCGTGGCTCCGTCGCCCGAAGAAACGTAGACAATCTCTTCCCGGTCGTGCTGTACAAACTGGCCGAGCGGCGCCTTTTGCGCCCCGGCGAGCGCCTTGGGATGATGCTCGTAGTAAAGGGTCGCTTCAGCCGCGCCAACCGCTTGCACAAACTGCGTCCCCGTGCAGGACGACTTGGTGACAACGTTCCACTTGTTGTGGCCCCAGTGCGAAGGCATCTGGCGTCCACCGGAACTGGGGTCGTCTTTTGCGCCGACGGCTTGCAGGAGGGTCTCGAGAGGGGTCACGCCGAGCATGAGGCACAGCGCCCGGTCGCGGTAGTAGGGGTAGATCCAGTCTACCCCCGGACGTAAGAGCAAGGCCGTGGCGGCGGTGACGGCTTCATGACCGGCACTCGAAATCTGAAAAAAGATTTTGTTCTGTCGCTTGAGCTGAATTTCTCGGTCGTCGAGCCGCCGCGAGAGAAACATCGTGCGGTAGAGGCGGATGAGAGTTTCCTGATCGAGGCCGTGGTACTTCTGGGCTTCCAACTTGGCTACTTTGACGCGGGTTTGCACAGCCATTCAGCCTTACCTCGAGTTGGAGCGGGGAGTGATTTGGGCCGCAATGAGTAAGTATACCGAAGGTTGAGGCTCAGTCGACAACGGAACCTCCGGGGGGCAGGAGTTCCGCTTCAAGCCGCAGCGGCGTCACTCGGATGGGCTAGCGAGCTCAGGAGAAAGTGCACGGAGCGCACGGGGCCGCCAGCGCAACAGCTGGTTTTGATTTATTGAGTGAACCTCCTCT
>Ga0306920_100004472_pt1 | contig 17910 bp, 22 predicted proteins | sample flu12Cox44000170_FD_204666 | JGI IMG/M metagenome (GOLD analysis project Ga0306920, IMG submission 204666) | Lab enrichment of tropical soil microbial communities from Luquillo Experimental Forest, Puerto Rico - flux4day.12C.oxic.44.000.170 (v2)... | ecosystem: Environmental > Terrestrial >... | reverse complement strand
TCAACGCTTCGAGGTTGTCCTTGCGGGCAACCGCACATGACTCGGGGCCGGTGTGGGTCGCTAAGCCTTCACCGTGTGACTCTTGCATTCACAACACCTCGCCGGTTTATCCCGGCGCTATCAGGGACCAGCGCACAGCCTTCTGCCGTCAGCTAGCAATGCATCTGTGCCGCAGGATTACAGGCAAACCCTTCGCCGTCATCGGGACACACTTCAACCGCGACTATTCGACCGTCATCCACGCCTGCCATCTCATCGAGCAGCGCACACAACGTGACGCTGCGTTCCGGCTGTTTATCGAAAAACTGGAAGGCCGCATCACCGGGACCATCCACACAACTGCCCAAGGGTGAGGTGCATCATGGCGAAGTCGAGAAGATACCCAAATCACCGTAACTGCGGCCTGTGCGGCAAATCGGTGCGGCAACACACCGATTTTCTGCACGCACACTTGCGGGGCGCTGCGGTGCTGTTCCATTGGTGCTGTTTTTTGAGGCAGATGCGCGAGACCTCGCAGCGGCATGCCTCCAAAACGCACATGGAAGAACTTCAGTGAGCGGCCCCTGGTTTTGCAAGCACCGCGCCCATAGGCGCTTAGGGGCCTTCATCCTCACAGGCCTTGTAATAATCGCCGGAGTCCGAAGTGGCGGCTTTCGGTACGCATTTCAACGAGGTTCTCGCGCACAAAACTAGCGGTTACAAGGCCGAATCAATCGGCCAAGACGTAACGAAGGAGATCGAGGTTATGAAACTCATCAAACTGCTCAGCACACTAGCTCCGCTCATGCTGGCCGCGGGCGCCGCCTTCGCAGCCACCTCGGGGTTACCGGCCGACGCGCCGATCACGACGTTTGTGCATTTCATCAGCACGGACGTTGCCTATGGCGCCGTGGGAGCCGGCTTCGCTGGCATCGCCGCGCACTGCATCAGTGGGCGCGAGCTCGGCTTCACCATGCAGCATAGTGTCGGCGCGCTGATCGGCGGCGGCCTCTGCAGCCAGGTTCAACCTGCCGCGGCAGCGCTCGGATTATCGGCGGGCGCTACCCTGGGGTCGCTTCAGATAAGCGACCACCACCGCCTCGTCGCTTTCGTTCTAGGCGCCGCGATTTCGACGATCATCGGGTTCATTCGCCGGCCTGCCATTCGGGCCATCGCATGAAAACTCTCCGCCGCATCGGCGTTTCAGTCGCGCTCGTAGCCGTGTTCACCGCATGGTTGTCCGGCGCTTGTCCGAAGGGAGCGCACGCCCAAGGGTGCATCTGCGTCGTCGATGCCGTGACGGAGAAGGAGACGACGATCACCGCCACCTCCGTCACGACCGGCGGCGGCGCCGGCATCTATAAATCCAACTCAGCCTACATCTCAAACTTGAACAGTACCCAGTTGAGTGGGATCAACACGGGCAACTTCGCCGCCAATTTCCCTGGCTGGGCCACACTCCCCCCGAACAGCGCCGCCACCGCGCAGGCCGTGAGTGGGCTCACGCTTACGACCTACGCCAGCGCCTTGGCCAACGCTCAATCGCAGATGAGCGAACTCGCGGCGGAGAGCTTTAGCGGAATCGAGCAGGAAAACAGCTCTGCGCTCGCGCTCCTCTATGCGGTCCAGCTCAACACGGAGGTGGGCTTGGAGGTGGTAAATCAGCTACGGCTCGTCCGCCAGCTGCTGGCGGATCTGGTCGTCGTCGAGGCGGTCAACCATGCGGAGCAACTCAATGAGCGCGCCCGCGAACAGGCGACCAACGCGACTCAATTCAACCTCGGGTTGCCGCCATGAAAAGCACGGCATTGGCGATCGCCGGATTCGTACTTTTGGCCATCGGCTTCATCGAGCGCTGCTGGCTCAATGGTCCCGGCATCGCCGTGCTGCCAGCTACCGGCCTGTTTCTCGTCGATGCAACCGTCAGCGCCCTGAAACGCACAACAGGGTTACTTCCCCATGGATAATGGCTTCCTAGACACAGTCCTTGCGGACTTCACCAATGCCATATCGGGCAACTGGGGCCCTCTGCTGCAGGTCATCATGGCAAAGGTGCTACTTGCCGTGATCGTGCTCCAATTCGGTCTCATCGCGGTCGACTGCATCGCCAACCACGATATAGCCCGACTGCTGATGGACCTCGTCCTCGGCATCATCCGCATCGGCGTGGTGTACGCCGTCTTTGTCAACCTCTTCGATTGGGGCAACGACGTCGTTCAAACTGGCGTTCAGATCGGTCAGGACATTTCAACTCTCTCGCCGCTTTCCCTGACCCCGAGTGGTGTCTTCAACACCGGCCTAATTCTGTTCAAGACCATCCTGCAAGCGAAGGCCTCGGCCGGATGGCTCACTGGCTTGATTCAGTGGATCGAGTTTTTCGTTGTTGCAGTGGCCGTAATGCTGTGCTGGTTGGGCGCAGCAATAATGTACTTCGGTGCGCTGCTCGAGGCTGCCGCCCTGGTTTACGGCGGTTCCCTGGTGATCGCCTTCTCGCCGCTTGGATGGACCTTCGAGATATTCATGCGCTGGGCGGTGTCACTCCTCGGCATTGCGGTCAAGCTCGCGATCCTGCTGATGACGCTCGCAATAGGTATGGTTCTCGCCAATCACTGGACCATAGATATTGCGGCGACCTCGACCACGTTCAGCACCAACCTTTGGAATCTTCTACTGATCGTGGTTGAGAGCCTCGTCTTTGTTTACCTGGTTTGGAAGCTGCCGTTGAGATTCACGAGCCTCGTCGGCGGCAGCCCCCTCTTCATCTTCGGTGAAGCAGTGCTCGCGATGGCGGCCGGCTCCGTCGGCAGCCGAGCAGCTTCGGCTGCCGGGAACGTCGCAAGCGCAGGCGCAGGCGCCGCTAAGGCACTTGCCTCCGAAGGCGCCGAGGCCGCCAGAAGTCTCGCAGCGAAAGTACAGAGCATGTTGGTCAAGTAGAACCTATGGCAGTCGCACTTAAAAACACCCCGAAGTACGAGGATCAACTGGTCGCCTGGCACAACCAAAGGCTCTGGTGGTTGCTCCTTGCCAGCGCAGGACTGCTCGCCACGGCGCTCATCCTGATCGCGATACTCATTCTGCGGCCCCTGCCGCCACCGTACATCATCGAGGTTGACCACAAAGGCGAGCCGGTTGGCGCCGTGCAGCCCGTGCTGGGAACGCACTCCGTCACCGACCAGACAATTCGCTGGGCTATTGGCGAGTACATCGACCACGCCTTTCGAATCGATCGCGACTTTGGCGAAGAGGAAATGTTGCTCGGCAAGGTTTACCAAATGAGCACCGGGCAGGCCAGCAAGGCGCTTACTGCCTGGTATCACGCCGGCAAGGGCCAGAACGACCCGCTCATGCTCGGCGCGAAAATATGGCAGGAAGTGCGCATTCTCCGCACTCTCGCGCTCCCTGCCAAGGACACCTATCAAGTCGATTACCAGACGACCCGGCACAACTACAACGACGAGGGCAGCGCCACAACCAACTGGCGAGCGACGATGCAGGTCATCGTCGGAAAGCCGACCGAAACTAATCCTTTAGGTTTGTTCGTCACTTCACTTGATTTCTCGCCGGAGGCCCAACAGTGAGATATTTCTTGTCAGCCGCCGCATTTCTTGCTGGTTGTGCGGTCCAACCGCCCACACCAGCACCGCCTCCTCAGATTCCCCCGAGCCTCATCGCCGCACCCGCGAAGCATATCGAAGTTCCGCCCGACCCGCTCAACGCGCTATCGCCGGACGTGCGCCAGGCCATCGAGGGCAACCAGCTGCCCACCCTGCATCACGGCATCACGACCGTGTTTGCATACTCCGTGGATTCGCAGTGGACAGTTTACTGCCAGCCGCTGCGGGTGACCGAGATTCAGCTCAGTCCGGACGAACACGCCAAGAAGAACGGAGTGGATATCGGGGACAGCGCGCGCTGGGGCGTCGAGATCGGCGATCAGACCGTCATGGTCAAGCCGCTGGCCGACGCCTCCAACAGGAATATGACAACCAACTTAGTCATCCACACCGACCATCGCAGTTATCACCTGCTGCTACGGCTCAGCACACATTTCACGCCGGCGATAGCCTGGTACTACCCCGACGACGTGAAAACCGCTCAGGCGGCGCGACAGGTGGCTCTGAAAACCGTTGCTGCCGAGCAACTCGACCAACCCCCGCCGGCGAAATTGAATTGCGCCTATCGGGTTATTGGCGACGCTCCCTGGAAGCCCACCGAGGTCTGCGACAACGGCCAGAACGCACTCATCGGCCTCACCGACGCACCCGGCACCGATGCCCCAACCCTGATGGTACTCAACGGAAACCAACAGGAAGTCGTCAACTACACCCAGGACGGCCAATGGCTCAAGACTGACCGACTGTTTAAACGCGCCGTACTCGCCTCAGGCGTCGGCGCCAGCCGCCAGCTTGTCCGCATCGAGGCCCAATAAAGATGCCTCCGCAGCCACGCCAATTATCGCGCGCCTTCAAGGTCCTCATCAGCATCGTGGTCGCTGCCGCGGCGCTGGTGTTCATCCTTATTGCGCACCACCCCGACAGCGGCCCGCAGCTCCGCGACGTGGGCGTGAGCATTGACCGCTGGTGGATGCACGAAGAACGACCCAAAGCCCTACCGACGCCCCTCCCTCAACCCAGCGCGGCGCCGCGCGCCATCTACATGCAGGCCCAACCGACTCCGGTACCACCGCCGCCGGCCCCATGCGAGGAATGCCGCGAGCGGCTGGAGCGCTATCAGAAGGCGCTCGCGAGCGAGATTGCCATCAGGCAGTCGAACGATACTCTCGAGACCCCGCAGCTGTTCAGTCCGAATGGTCCGCCTTCACCGAATTTCGTATCCAAACGATCTGCTCCGCCGCACACCATCCTGGCCTGGACCTGGATATACGCGACCCTCGAAACCGGCATCAACAGCGATCATCCCGGCGACGTAATTGCCCGCGTCTCTGAGGACGTCAAAGACTCGGTTACACAGAGCGAGGTCCTGATTCCGCAGGGCTCAATGCTCCACGGGTTCCAAAAGGGTCGGAGCCAGGTAGAGCAGAATGACACTGGCCTTCTGGTCGAGTTCGACACGCTCACAATGCCCAATGGCGCGGAGATCCCGCTACCAAAGGCGCCGGCGGCCGATTCGCAGGGCTACCCCGGCCTGAGCGACCAAGTGGATAACCATTACGTGCGCACTTGGTCACCCGCGCTACTCATCGCCGCGATCACGGCCGGTACGATGCTCGCGCAGAACCCGACCTACGGCAGCTATCAGGGTTACAACGCTGAGCAGCAGGCGCTCGGAGCCGGCGCCTCATCCCTAGGCGGCAACGCCAATGCGCGGCTCGCCAGCTCACTCAACACCCTCAAGCCCACACTGACCATCCGTCCAGGCTACGTGATGCGTGTACTGGTCAACCGCGACATGACCTTCGATGGTCCTTACCAGCAGTGAAACTCCCATTGACCACCGCGCTCCTGATGATCGCCCTACCCGTCCTCTTTGGCGAACTAAATCTCACCTGCAATGAGTCTCCGAGCGTACCAATGGGACTCTGGCATCTCACGCACCAACCGCTCACGCGCAAAGCCTACATTCGCCTCAAAATGCCGATGAAGCAGATCGCCGGGATGGCCGGCGACACTATCCGCGTAACGCCCGAAGGCAGCTACGTAAACGGCCGGCTGTGGCCGGACAGCGCGCCGATAGCTAATCATCACTGCCCATTCGGCGAATACCTCCTCAAGCCCGGCGAACTCTGGGTGCTCAGCTCGCATCCCTTCGGATGGGACTCGCGCTACTACTGCGCGGTCCCTGAAAGCCTCGTGGACTCAACTGCTGAACTGCTCGTGAAACAACCATGATGGAAGATGATTCTCTCGCCGCGGTAGTTCCCTATCGCTCACTCCCCAAAGAAGGCGAAGCCGACTTGCGCGGCAACGGTGTCATGATCGGCTACGAGCTACGAGGGCCATCGCCGGAGTCATCAACTCTGGCTGACGTCGTCAGCGCCTCGCGGCAGCTCGCCGCAGCCTTCATGCACCTCGGCACCGGCGATATGGTTCACGTGGTTTACCAGCGCCAGCCCGCGCCCGAACCCCCCGAACGCGTGTTTCCGGCCCATGCAGCCGCCCTGGTCGATGCGGAGCACCGCGCTCAATTCGCGGACGAGTCGCACTGGCTTACGCCCACGCGGTTATACCTGACCCATCAATACGAGCCGCCCACGCAAAGCATTATTCGCACAGCGTTGTTTGCCGCCTCCGGCCCGCAGCGCCAGGCCCGCCATGAGCTTCTGCGCGAGTACGCACTGAGCCGGTTCGCCGCATTCGAGGACGCCGCCGCCAGCGCCGTGCTGCTGAGGCGGCTCTCCAGCATCGAGCTGTTCCGCGACTTGCTGATGTGCGTCACCTATCACGATTACCCTGCCCTACTACCGGCTCCCGAAGTCCGGCTCAACGAAGTCATCGGCTGCGAGCGCTTTTACGGCGGAGTCCAGCCTTACATCAACGGATTCCACCTGAGACCCGTCTGCATCACGGCGTACCCAACCTACACGGTGCCGCAAATCCTCGCCGTGCTGCTTCGCTATCCCGGCCGGATGACCGTCAGCGCCCGCTTCATTTGCAACGACACCTATGACGCCCAGCAGCAACTCCGTCTCGAACGGCAGCACTGGAACCGCGACATCATCGGCAGTGTCTGGAAAACGGTGAAAGGTTGGTTCGGCAAGGACCACAAGGCCGACCTGGACTCCCAAGCGCAGCTCGCCGATATCGACGAGGCGATCGCGGCAGCCGCCGCCGGCACCACCTTTGGCTGGGCGACCATCACCGCAGTCGTGCGCGACCACGACCCCCGATCGCGCCGAGCTCCGCGCCCGTGACCTCGTGAAGGAATGCCACGCGCTCGGCCTGATGGCCCGCGTCGAGGACGCCAATGCAGTGGAAGCTATCCAGGGCACCTGGCCGGCCAACGGCTCAAGCAACATCCGCAAGCCGATCATTACCGGCGCCAACTTCGCTGACGTGGTCCTACCCGTCGAACATTGGCCAGGGCTGCCTTACATCGATAGCCCCTTCTATCCCGAGCACACACCCACGCCGCTCATCTGCGGCGGCACGGGTCACGAGCCATTCTGGTTGCCGACCCACATCAATGGTGTCGCTAACCAACTGATCATCGGGCCTACCGGCACGGGCAAGTCCGGACTGATAGGCGCAATGGTCTGTGCGTATCTCGGCGTTCCCGCCGCGCGGATAGCATGGCTCGATCTGGACTACAGCTCTTTCGTCCTCGCACATCTCCTCGAGGAAGCGGCCGACTACCGCGATATGGGCGCACAGGACACGCCGGCGCTGTGCCCCCTGTCACTTCTCGACCAGCCGGACGGCCTCGAGTGGCTCTTCGGTTGGTTCGAGCGAATGTTCGCCCGTTGGAACTTCGAACTCGACGAACGCCAGTCAGAGGAATTCGCGTTCTGCCTGCGCGAGGCCCGACGCACTGGCGTGCGTACCATGAGCGGTCTGCGCGCACTCATCCCTGGCGAGCAGGTACGTATCCGCCGCATCCTTCGCCACTACACCACCTACTGGAAACATATTTTTGATGGCGAGCCGGACAACGCAGCTACCAAACGCGTGACCGTTTACGAGATGCGAGGACTCATGGGTCTCGGCAAACGCGCCGCAGCGCCGTCCACCGAGTTCATTCTTCACTCGATCATCTCCGGCCTCGATGGTTCACCCACCTGGATCTTCGCCGACGAGTTCTGGGCGCTCCTCGGTGATGAAGTGTCGGCCGAATGGCTCTTCGATTCTATTCGGACGGTCCGCAAGCGTAATTGCGGTTTCGTCGGTTCCAGCCAATCTCTGACCGAGATCGTCAACAGCCCCTACCGCGATCTCCTGCTGGAGTCGTGCCCCGGCAAGATCCTTCTGCCCAACAGCGAGGCCCGCGGCGAGTACGTTCGCGAGGCCTACTACAAGCTAGGACTAAACGAACATGAAGTCGCCATCCTCAGCAGCGCCAGCCCTCAGCGCCAATATCTCTACCGAAGCCCAATCGGGTCTCGTCTCTTTACCCTCGCGCTCGGGGATCTGGCAAAGAACATATGCGCCGCCACCGGCTATAAGGACGTCCAACTCGCCCGCCGCCTTCTCGCCGAGTCACCCAATGGCCATTTCCTCGATGCCTGGCTCGGCGAACGACTTCCAGGTCGGCAATATAGTCTACCAGTCGCTCCAGAGACCGAAGCTGTTGCGGGGCGGTGAATGGCAACTCTCGCTCGCCGCGATGCTTACCGCCAGCGCATTCGGCGCGATGGCGCTGATGACACGCCATTGCTCGCCGCTCCTCGGCGCGCTCTTGTTTGGCTGGCCAGTGCAGTGGCTCATCCGTATGGTCGGACGCCACGATCCGCAGTGGACCCAGGTCTACTTCCGGGCGCGCCGGCAGCCGTTAATCCGCGAGCCCCACGGCTCGCCATCCAGCCGCGAGGCCAAACCGCTGCGCATCATTCCCAAGCCCAACAAATTCCTGAAGTGAGTTCGCAACCGGGTAAACAACTCCATCACAGCCGAGACACTGTTTCTGTTTACAAACTGTACACAAATCATGAGGAAGACCGATGGCACTTCTGAAACGCAAAGCAGAAAAAACCACCACCATCTCAGTGCGCGTGCCCATCTCGACCAAAGGGCAAATCGACGCGCTTCGCCCGCTAGCTGACGAGGCGGGCTACGACCTGACTGCGTCCCTCAGCGATGCCGTCGTCAGATGGACAAAACAGGTAACCGACGAGCTGCAGGGCACCACCCCAACCGTAGACAAACAGCAGCGCAGCAACGGTGCAGACCACGAGCGTGTTTGATGCGAATATCGTGCGGACAAACAGACGAGTTTTCAGCTTACACTCCACTCATCCCCCCTCCGAGGATGAAAATCCGCAGAACCAGTAGAAAGTGCCCGATTTTCCAGCGTTAACACCTGCGTTAACAAAAAGCCCAATTCTGTTTACAGCAGGGAAATACAAGGATTTTTCAGATGGACACGGATAGCGAAGCAAAGCGACCGGAGACAGTGCTTGAGCGAATGGAAAGTGCACTCGCCAAATGCACGGAACTGATGGAGCGGCATCTCGCCGCCGGCGAACTTACCGTGCCTGCGCGAGCGCTCTACTTCATTCTGCGTGACGCAGGATTCGGCACCGCGCACACCCAAACACAAGAGGTCAAACAGGCTCCGAAGGAGCAGCTCGAAGCCGCCAACGAGCTTCACCACCGATACGGAATGAGGAGATAGAAATGGACAACAAAGAGACGCAGACGATCGGCTTCCGAGTCACCGCCGACGAGCTTGCACAGCTCGATGCCAGGGCGTCCGACAGAGGAATGAGCCGGGCCGAATTGGTCCATGCCGTCGTCTTCGCGCCTGACAACAGCGCGCGGATCGCCCAGCTCGAGAAGCAATTGCACGAACTTGCCGACCGCCTCGCACGCGAGGCGGAACCCCAGGAGAATCGGCGCTGCAACAACCCGGAACACGCCAACCTCTTCGGCGTCGGCCATTGCTTCATCTGCGATATCCCGATGCAGAGCAGTCACTGAGATGGGCCTGAGCGCTTCCGACGCGGCGCGCTTCCAGGCGTACCGGACCAGGGCACGGATGGGTGTGCAGCTCTGGCGCCAGGCGCTGACGCTCACTCTTCTGGCCTGGGCCGCGCTCACGGTCTACGTGGTCTGGCGCCAGACCGAGGTCTTCTTCCCTGACCTTCAGCATGCCTATTTCTGGCGCTGGATGATTTGCGGAATTCTCACCCGCACCCCGTTTGTCTCCGCGATCGTGCTGCGCTGCTCCATACCTTATAATGGTACGTGGTATCCCATCGGCGCGTTCACCGATTGGCTGAACAGCGACCAGATGTACCACCTGCCGTCAACTTACTGGCTCTGGCACTATGGCATCCGCACCGCCCTGATTCCCCTCGGACTCGGCGCCGGTGTCCTCGCCTGGCGCTCACGCCATGCGCTGGACGCAATCCATATTCGCGGCCTCCGATTGCTGACCCCGCGAGAACACGACCGCCAGCTCAACGGAGCGTCAATCCGGCAGATTTTCAGCCGAAACGCAGGAATTCAGCTCGGCGCCAGCACAATCCCCCGAGAGAAAGAGTGCGAGCACTTCCTGATCACCGGCTCCCCCGGAGCCGGCAAAAGTACCCTCATTCGGCAAATGCTCACGCAGGTGCGCGACCGCTGCCAGACCGCGATCGTGCTTGATGTCGACTCGGAGTTCGTCCAGGAATTCTATGACGAGGGACGGGGTGACGTGGTGCTCAATCCACTGGACTCCCGCTGCCCGTTCTGGAGCCCGTGGCTCGAATTCCGCGACGAATCCTTCACCATGGATGCCGAGGCGATGGCCACGTCGCTTGTGCGCGGCGCCCCTCGAACTCCCACCGAAGAGTTCTTCCGCGACTCGGCCCGCACCCTCATCGAAGCCATTTTCGAAAAGGTCTCGGACCGCCGGCACTCGGGCGGCATTGCTGATTTCCTTGCCCTACCCCGCCCCGAGATTCATAAGAAGCTCGCCGGCACGCGGGCCTATCCGCTGGTCGACGAGCACGCGGCGGAACAAGGAACCGGCATCATTTCCGTCGCCGCGAACGCAACCAAGGCCTTCTACCACCTGCCGCGAAGAGAACAGACCAATCAGCTCTGGAGCGCGCGCCAATGGGCCAGCCAACGACGTGGATGGATATTTCTATCGTCAACCGAAGACGCCCGCGCGGCGATCCAAAGTCTCCAAGGCGTCTGGCTCGACGCTCTAACGCGTTGGCTGATGGCCGCAGATATCGGGAGCGAGCAGGTGTGGATCTTCGCCGATGAGCTTCCGGCGATGGGCTATCAAAACCAGATCGAGCAGCTGCTCACCCGAGGCCGCAAACGCGGACTATCAGTGGTTATTGGCTTTCAGAATGTGTCTCAACTCCGCGCCATCTACGGCCGCGATCGGACAGTCACCATGAGCAGCGCACCCACCACCAAGATTATCCTCCGCTGCGACGAGGCCGAGACCGCTACATGGGCGAGCGACCTCCTCGGCAAGCGGGAAATCGAACGGACCGAGATGACCATGCTCGCCGGCCTGTCCAATATGCGCGAGGGCGTCAACCTGCAGTCGCGCCGTTCTACGGAACACATCGTGACGGCGGCCGAGATTCAACTACTCAAGCCTTTTCATGGTTATCTGTGCGTGGCCGGCAACGATCGCACCACGATCACAATCCCTGAGCGCCATCTCGAACGGCACCATCCGACGTTCATTCCTAGAACCAGGAGTACCGCTGCCGCCGCAGGCGGCAAATAAAGCGCGAGGCGCCCCAGCATGATGAGTATGAGTGATGCCCTGAGTGCCGGTCAGACCGAGCACTACTTCGACGAGCACTACTCCGTCGACGACTATTACACCCAGGGCGAGAGGTGTGTTGGCCAGTGGATCGGCAAGGGCGCCGCCGATCTTGAGCTCGCCGGCGACGTCAGCCGTGACGATTTCAGCGCCCTTCTGCAGGGCGTTTCTCCCCATACGGGGGCGGTACTCATTCCCGCGGCAACTCATAACGGCGAGCATCGCGCCGGCTGGGACAGCGTATTCTCGGCCCCGAAGTCAGTCAGCATCCAGGCGCTGATCGGCGGAGACAACCGCCTAATCACCGCCCACGCACGTGCCGTGGAACGCGCCATGGGCGAGGTCGAGGGACATGCTCTGGCAAGGCAGCGCGGCGGCCAGGAATACGTCATCACTAGCAATGTCGTCGGAGCTGCATTCAACCATCTCGCGGCCCGGCCCGCGGATGATGTGCGGTTGCCCGACCCTCAGCTTCATACCCACGTGGTCCTGCTGAACATGACGCGGCGGCCGGATGGTGAATGGCGGAGCCTGGATCCCATGCAGATTTTCGGGGCGCAGGACCTCGGCTCCGCCGTTTATCGAACTGAACTTGCCCGCGAGGTCCAGCGGCTTGGCTACCGGATTCAGGTCACGGCTGCGAACGGCGCGTGGGAACTCGAAGGCTACACCCGCGAACGGGTAATGGCATTTTCAGCTCGCCGCCAGCAGATCTTGGAGCGCCTGGCGGAGCAGGGCCTGAGTGGCGCCAAGGCAGCGCAAATTGTCGCCCTCGGCACCCGGCAAGCGAAGCGGGATTATGACGAGGCCGAGATGAAGGCCGACTGGGAAAAGCGCGCGAAAGAGTACGGCATCGATGCCCGAGCGCACTTCTGGGAGGCCCTCGGCCGAGGCGATCAGAACCCGGAATTTACACACGCGATATCAGAGGAGGCGCTGGATTTCGCCCGTGCCCACACCACTAACCGCGATGCGGTCGTTGACCGCCGCGATATAGAAGCGTCCGCCCTGCAACATGGCATGGGCAAAATCGATCTTGCCGCGGTACGCCAGCAGATCGGCATCCAGGAAACGGCGCTCAGCCTAATCCGCGCCGGGAAACCCACCCCGCGCCACCCGCAAGGCGCGTTCACCACAGACGAAATGCTAGCCTTGGAACGCGAGAATGTAGCGCTCATGCGCGTTCGGCTGGAAGCACAGGCGCAGCCAGTCGCGCATCGAGAAGAGGTCCAACGCTGGGGTGAAGCGAAGGGCCTTTCTGCCGAGCAGATCGCCGCCGCACAACTTGCATTAAGCTCCGATAAGGGGATCGCGGCGATCGAGGGATTCGCAGGGGCTGCGAAGACCACAACCGTCGGCGCTATCCGGGAATTCGCTGAAAGCCACGGATATACGGTGCACGGTTTTGGAATGACCAGCGGTAGCGTCAAAGCCCTACGCGAGGCTGGCATCGAGGCGCGTACCTTGGCCAGCCTGCTTGCGAACCCCCTACCCTACCCTAACGGCCCCGCGCTTTGGTTCGTGGATGAATCGAGCCTCGTTGCCACGATGAAAGCGAATCAGACGCTCAAGGCCGCCGCCGGACTGGGCGTCCAGCGTTTCATGCTGGTTGGTGACCAGGGTCAGCATCAGGGTATCGAGGCGGGTGCGCCAATGCGCCAGTTCCTCGCCGAGGGCATGCCTGTCGCCACACTCCAGGAGATCCGCCGTCAGCAGGACCCCCAGCTTCGCACCGCAGTCAGAATCGCCCGTGATGACGGCCGCGCCGCATTCGATTTTCTCCGGGAAAAAGGCCGTATCATGGAGATCACCGACGTAAATCAGCGCTACCGCCAAATTGCGGCAGACTACCTGGCCGGACATGAGGCGCGCCAGAACACGCTTGTCGTCTCGCCGGGAAACGACGAGCGGCAAGCGCTCAATGCCGAAATCCGCAAACTACTTGTTGAACACGGGCACATTGAGAAGCACGGCCAGGAGCATCAGACCCTCGTACGGCGGGATTTCACGCCCGCACAATTAACAAATGCCGGGAGCTATCAGGAAGGCGACGTCATCCATTGTGCCGGCACACGTGTCCAGCAGCGCCAGGGCATCCGCAAGGACAGCTATCTGACCGTCGAAGCGGTCAACCGGTCGGCTAAAACCCTAATCCTTCGAACCGAAGACGGGCGCCGGCTGGAAGCCTGCCCTATCAAATGGAACGACACCGGCCACGTCGCGGCCGAAGTCTACAAACCGGAGAACCGGACGCTTGCGGCAGGAGACCGGCTCCAATTTCGGCGTCCAGATAACCGGCGGAACATCGCAAATGGTGAATTCGCTGTTCTCGCCGCCATCGGCACGACCGAAGCCACTATCCGGTTTCATGGTAAGCAGAAACGAGAGCTCACCCTGTCCCTCTCAGCCATGCGCCACGTCGATTACGGTTACACCGTCACGAGCTTCTCGAGCCAGGGAAGCACTGTCGATCGGGTGATCGTCAACGACGACTCGATGCGGAGTTCGCGACTCGTGAACCGGGAGCAGCTCTACGTCAGCATCTCGCGCGGCCGAATCGATGCTCGGGTTTATACCAACGACGCCGAAGCGCTGCGGTTGGCAGTCACGCGCGATCCGAAGAAGGAAATCGCGCTCGATGCAGTCAAGCAACGGCCCACGCGAGCACTGGAGCAGCAGACAGTGACTGTGAAGTTGGCGATTGGCATTTGAGTTTTTAGCCCAGATGACCTTTCTGGCAAATGGGCGTGACGGACCGCGTGACAAATCTGTGATGAATTTGGATCAGTCGGTTAGAAGGCCGAGGAATCAGCGGGAAAAGCGGATCTAATGCCTTTCGGAGCATTCGCCGCACATCGATCAGATCCGGGGTGTCAATGCGTTTTTCTGAACTTCGAGGAAGCTCAGGGCGGGCTGGTAGTCGGGCGCACCCTCCACCTCGCCCGCCCTGCGGACCAGTCGCGCCCGCCGCGCGGCCGCCGCAGCGGCGCGGTCATTCCCCCGTTTCCGGTCGGTAGGACCTTCCCGGCGGATAAGTCGGGTATTTTGGGATAGCGGGGTTCATGTGATCCCAAGGTTGGGCGCTTTTGACAAAGATATCGGCCTCCGCCCGAAACCAGCTCGGATCGTCGAGGCTGACGACGCGAATGCCGACCAGATCGGGACGGGTCGAGACCTGTGCATAAAGCGGGCTGCCGCAATCGGGGCAGAACACGCGGGTGATTTCGTTGCCGCTGTCGGCTTTCGCGATGTAGTGCTTCGGCTTGCCCTTGGTGATACAGAACTCCGCCGCCGGCACCCGAACTGCGGCGACATAGGCACTGCCGGTCTGCCGCTGACAGTCGCGGCAATGGCATTGCAGCGCAAACACCGGCTCTCCCGAACTTTCGTAGCGGATAGCGCCGCATAAGCAGCCGCCGGTTCTGAGCGTCGTCATTGTCAAACCTCCTTTACCGAGCAAAGAGTAGTTCAACACGCACGGAGATCGCAGAGAGATCATCTTACAGTGAAAACACTTACCGAAATTGCCGTGCGACTGCGGATCATCTCTACGTCGCTCCTATCCATTCTCGGCTTCATTTCCTTCGGCGTTCTCATCGGCTTCTGGCTCGGCTCTCGTAACTTACTCGGCGGGCGTACTCTCGGAACCGGGACCGCGCCATCCTCATCGTCTGCGGTGCCGGATCAAAAATGGTGCGACGCCGCGCATAGCGTGCCCTATATTGCCGCCGACCGCTGCGGCGGGGGCACCTCCTGCGACCGCGCGTCCTTGATGATGGGGAAATACCCCGCGGATTGGAACGCTTTCTGCGCCAACATGACTAAGCAGTTGCAATAAACGACCCAGCGACACAACTCCGTAAATTGTTGTGCGTCCGCCTCTTCCGCAATCGACGCCAGCCAAGACTCTGTCATCAATTGCCGTTTCGAGCCGGCCGGTCTCAGACCTTACGCGCCGGTCCGGAACGGGTGAGGGCCGGCGCGATGGATTGGTGTTTGAGGATCCACCGTCAGCAACGAATGCCTGCCGCAAGAGCGGACGCGGCGAAAGGGAAGCACCATGGACGCATGTTCGCATCAGTGGCTAAATCCCGAGGACCTGCCCATCGCTCGCCTACCCTACTCGCCGATCATCGGACCAGGGCGGCGGGAAATGAAGCCCGGCACCACCTATCGATGCCAGCGCTGCGGTGACGAGCTGACGATATCGAGCTCGGGCTTGCCACCGGAGGTCGAGCAAGCCGCACGGGACCTCGGCATCAGCTATGAAACGGCGCGGCGCCTGCGGCGTGAGATTCGATAATGCAGATTCCATTCGATCAAGCTCTCGCAGTCATCGCCGGCGTGATGCGTGATGGCGTGGCGCGGCATCCAGACAACGACTGGATGCAGCGTGCAGTCGATTATCACGTCGGCCGCGCGGTGGAACATTTGCGCCTGCTCCAGGACGGCGAGCAGCTGGAGGACCACCTGGCGCATGCCGCAACCAGGCTGTTGATGGCCTTGACCTTAAGGGAGGTCGGCTGATGGCAACATCTGGAGCCAATGGCACAGAAACGTGTCCACAGTGTAGTGGCAAGGGGCCGCACGTCGCCGTGATGTGCGGGCCGAAACAACCTGGCGGCGAGGAAATGGGCTGCCGGCTGAAAACAGTCGCCTGTGACTTCTGCGGAGGCCTCGGAATCGTTGATAGCACGCTGGCCGAGCGCTATCGGCGCGGCGATGCGATCAGAAAGTTGCGCGTGAAGAAGTGGCAACTGAGCCAGAATCAGCAGGCGCAAATTCTGGGAATCAGCCCAATGCTGCTGAACGATATCGAGCACGGACAGGCGGAATGGCCGACGTGGGTCAATCAAAAGCTACTCGCAGAATACGGCTATGCGTGAACGCCCTGCCCTGTACCTTTTTGGTCGTGGCTCATCCAAGTAAAAGATTCTGGAACGCGTTGTCCACAAGTCCACAGGCGGGATGCTCAATTCGATCCCAGAGCCTGTGGACCCTGTGGGCAACGCCTTCCGCTATGTTTGTTGTGCGCTTAAGCTCGCGCTTGAACTCGGCCACCCGCCGGGAGCGCCCCGCCCTGCCTGCGCTTCGAGTCGCCTGGGTAGGACTTGCGCCCCGACCGGGTCGGCCATTGATGCACGTCCAGTGGGGAGTTGCGCCGCGAGCGCCAGTACAGGGGCGATGAGGCATCGATCGGCGCCGAGCCAGTGGGAGACCGAAGCGAGGGAGGAAGTTGTGGTGGATGATGAGTATCGAATTTATGTCGGAATCGACTGGGCGACCGAAGCCCATCAGGCCTGCGTGCTGGATTGCACCGGCTGCATTCTGGCTGAACGTTCGTTTGCACATACCGGTGAAGCAGTTGCTGGATTCACGCAATGGTTGCATGGAGTTGCCGGAGGTGACCCGAGTCGAGCTGCCATCGCGATCGAGGTTCCGCGGGGCGCGGTAGTAGAAACCCTGATTGAGCAAGGGTTTCATCTTTACGCTATCAATCCCAAGCAGCTCGATCGTTTTCGCGACCGTCACAGCGTCGCCGGCGCCAAAGACGACCGCCGCGATGCGTTTGTGCTGAGTGACTCGCTGCGCACCGATCGGGCCCGCTTTCGCCAGATTCGTTTGGACGATCCGCTGGTGATTCAGCTGCGCGAGCTCTCCCGGGTCGATGAGGATCTCGGGCGCGAGATCAATCGGTTAACCAACCGTTTGCGCGAACAGCTCAACCGTTTCTATGTCCAAGCCCTCAAGCTGTGCCCGTCCGCTGACGAACCATGGCTGTGGGCCTTGCTTGAACGGGCATCTTCGCCCGCCGCCGGGAACCGATTGCAACAGAAAACCCTTGAGCGGTTGCTGCGCCAACACCGCATTCGCCGCGTGAACGCGCAAGATGTCCTTGCCGCCCTGCGTGCTCCCGCGCTGCGCGTCGCACCTGGCGTCGTTGAGGCCGCAACTGAGCATATTGCCTTGCTGTTGCCACGCCTGCGCCTGGTCCACACTCAGCGCCAGCGCTGCGGCGTGCGGTTGGATGCCTTGCTGGATAAGCTCGCGGCCGTCGACGGCGATGAAGGCCAGCAACGCGAGCACCGCGACGTCGAGATCCTCCGGTCCCTGCCAGGAGTGGGAAGAGTCGTAGCCGCCACGGTGCTCGCCGAGGCCTCGGGGCCTCTTGCCGAACGAGATTACCGCGCTTTGCGCACTCATGCTGGTATAGCACCCGTCACTAAGCAAAGTGGCAAACGCCGTACGGTCGTCATGCGCTACGCTTGTAATGGCCGGTTACGTTACGCGCTCTATCATTGGGCACGAGTCGCAGTAACCTGCGACCCCGCCAGCAAAACCTATTACGCCGCTTTGCGTCAGCGTGGTCACTCATACGCCCGCGCACTGCGCAGTGTCGCCGATCGACTTCTGCGCATCCTGATTGCCATGCTCAAAAGCGAGAGCCTCTTTGATTCCACCCACCCTCGTCGGTCGCCGCATCCTGCCCCCACCCCGGAGGCACCATGCGCCGCTTGACAAACGGTGGGGAGTCCT
>Ga0306920_100004471_pt1 | contig 17912 bp, 13 predicted proteins | sample flu12Cox44000170_FD_204666 | JGI IMG/M metagenome (GOLD analysis project Ga0306920, IMG submission 204666) | Lab enrichment of tropical soil microbial communities from Luquillo Experimental Forest, Puerto Rico - flux4day.12C.oxic.44.000.170 (v2)... | ecosystem: Environmental > Terrestrial >... | reverse complement strand
GTCGGACCGTAGTTGGTTCCATTGATAAACAAATTCCGGTATTGCTGACAGTAGATTCCGGCAGTGCCGACGCATTGGACGCGCAAGTCCGACGCGCCGTGGCGATCGGCCGCGACTCCGTCGCATCCCCCGCCGACGGTCGGAGTGCGGCCGTTCCAGACGAACGGCGAGACGGATTTGAGCGGACCGTGAGGAACGAAGGTTTCCTCGAAATAGTAAGGCGCCTCGTCCGCAGTGCCTATTGGGCCGCCGATTGTTCCGTAGTGCGGGATAATCCGATCGGGGACACCGGTGTCCGGATCTGGCACCAACCACCGCATGGCTAGCGCCAGCGTTCGCACCTCGATGCCACCCGTAATATCGCCGGGGCCGCCCGGGCCGAAGCCGTATTCAAAATCCGATAACACGGTGTTTCTGCAACCGTCACTGGTATGCCGCACGAAGCCGGCGAAGCTGTTGATCATGCCGATGAGCGTCTGCGTGTCGGCGACGGGATAGCGTCCCTCTCGTCTCTTGTGCATGAAGACGTTTTCGAGGTCGATAGCCAACAGATTCCCACGCCTCACATTCGCACACAAATTGGTGTACGTGAATTGGTCGTCGACAAAATTGGCAAAGTACGGGTCGTGGCAACGGCCATCTTCAACCACGGCGCAGCCCTTAATATCGCCGCAGCAGGGGGCGCCTCCATTATAGACGACAGGCAGACAAACGGCGCGGCAGGCGCCGTTTACGAAATACGCGAGCGCCGTTTGGTAATCGACGCCATGCGCATACCTCCCGTTGCCGACCCGGTCGGCAAATCCCGTCCTCCCGGAATTCCAGCCGTTTGAAAACTCTTCCGAGGTCAAGCCGTGGGGAGATGCAATGCCGACGATGACCTGTCCGGTCTGCGTGCTATTGTCTTCATAGACTCCATAACCGTTTGGGTAGTAAAACCGACTGGTATTCGTCCAAACGTGGCTGTACAAATACGAGTTGAAATCTGCGTCTGCAGGATTGAAGTAGACTGGTTTGCCGCCTTCGCAGCCGCGTTCGCTGGCGCTGGTGAGCCGGCTTCCAGCCGAAATCTGGTTGGAGTAGACGTGCAGAAACGCCGCTTCGTCGTTGGCGTTTGCCCATGCATAGACGGCTTTTTGCTCCTGCGTATTACAATGATTCCTGAGCACGTCGGAATATTTGATGATCTGACATCCAGTGGGGCTACCGCTCGGGTGGCATGGGAACGGTAACGGCGCAATCGCCAGTTGTTGATTGACCAGGACGTACCGCATCAGATTTTGATCTGCGGTCTCTCCCATATCGGGGGTTCGGTTGTTAATAGGTTCGATGTCGTAAGCCGCACCGATAAAGAGCGGTACGCGAGACGAAGTTTGCGAACGCAGCGACGCCGGCGCAAGCACGAGCCAAATGCCCAACAGCAACGCAAGCGCCGGCGTGAATCGAAGAGCCGTATAACTGTAATCGTTCATCGTCCTAATAAATGCGCGCTCCGCTGGGATAGCCCTGGGCCGTTGCAAACATTTACTGCGGCCTCATTGTTCGCTGGGTGCGGCGGCGCAAAAACGGCATTAAGCCAGCACCGTAGGCTACTAGCCCGAGGCGACCGAGCAACGGCACCTACGAAATCCTGATGACGGCGCTGCGCGAGAAACTCAGCGACGCCGAGATCGAATCGCTCGCTGCCGAAGGCGCGCAGCTATCGGAGGATCAGGCTGTGGCCGGAGCAGCGGCGATATAACGAACGGCCCCGCCCCGCGCTGTTTGAAAACACGAATGCTGTACCGTTTTAGACTAGAACGTACCTAGCGCTAGTACGGTGTTTAGAATGCTCTTTTAGTGGGTACCGGCAGAACCCCCTGTCAAGAGTGAAACTAAATCGGAGGGAGCCACATGTCTGAAAGGTTCGACCTCGATTGCCGCTGCTTTTTAGTACGGCGGCTTTGGGCGCTGGTGCGATCCAATTCAGCATTTTCGCGCATGTGTGATGCATCGCAACTAAAAAGCTTCTGGAAGGACCGATAATATGACGCAAGTGCAAGAATCAATGGAAAGGGGAACGACCGCCGTCCGCGCCTTTCCTAAGCTAAACGTTCCGGAAGAGGAACTCGTCGAGCTGCGTCGGCGCATCAGGGCAACGCGATGGCCCAAACGGGAGCTCGTTGCCGATGACTCGCAGGGCGTGCAGTTCGCAACTACTCAAGCTCTCGCAGACTATTGGGCGACCGATTACGATTGGCGCAAGTGCGAGGCGAAGCTGAATGCAATACCACAGTTCGTTACCGAGATCGATGGGCAGGATATTCATTTCATGCACATTCGCTCCAAGCACGACAATGCGTTGCCGCTGATCATCACGCACGGGTGGCCTGGCTCTTACATTGAGCAGACGAAGATCATCGATCCGCTCACTAATCCGACAGCGCACGGCGCGAGCGCGTCCGACGCCTTCCATCTGGTAATTCCGTCGATGCCCGGCTACGGATATTCACCCGAGCCGGCAACTCTGGGCTGGGACCCTGTGCGCATTGCAAAAGCGTGGGTCGTGCTGATGGAGCGGCTCGGCTATGCAAAATTCGGAGCGCAAGGCGGCGACTGGGGTGCGACCATTACTCAGCTTCTCGCTTTGCAAGCGCCCGCCCATGTATTGGCCATTCATACTAACATGCCGGGTACCGTACCAGCCGACGTCTATGCAGCAGCCAAGTCGGGCCGCCCAGCGCCAGCCGGCCTTTCGCGCGAACAGCTGCACGCGTTCGAACAGCTCAGCGATTTCTACGGGCATCATGTCGGCTATGCCATCGAAATGAGCAACCGCCCGCAGACGCTCTACGCATTAATGGATTCGCCAATCGGCTTGGCAGCCTGGATTCTCGATCACGACAAGGACAGCTACGAGATGATCGCACCGGCCTTTGCCGGAAACCCCGGCGGTCTCTCGCGCGACGACGTGCTTGACAACATTACGATGTACTGGTTGACGAAGACGGCGATCTCGTCGGCGCGCCTGTATTGGGAAAATAAGGCCGACTTCTTTGACGTCAAGGGTGTCACCATTCCGACCGGTGTCAGCGCCTTTCCGCACGAGATCTATTGTGCGCCGCGGAGCTGGGCGGAAAAAGCATATCCAAACCTCATCTATTACAAGAAGCACGATGTGGGCACCCACTTTGCCGCCTGGGAACAGCCGCAGCTCTTCTGCGAAGACGTTCGCGCTACGTTCCGGTCGGTACGGAGCAGCAGGTCGTAGGTTGCTGATTCAACCTGTCCGTTTCACCTTCGCACCGGAGGACGGCGGTAAACCGGAAGCGGTGTTTCGCGAGTGGCGCGATGCATCGCGTGCAGAGGCGGGCGTCATTGCCTTCGACGTCGGTCGAGGGCGAGAGACGCCCGCCCTATTCCGTAAGCGTTCCATGTGCTAAGTAAGCAAATATGGTAAACCAAAGAGCCCCTTCGTTCGCCGGCGCGGTCGAATACGTCAACTCGAAACCGGTGACGTTGGCCGAGCTGCACGGCAAGGTCGTACTCGTCGATTTTTGGACGTACACGTGCGTCAATTGGCGCGACGCGAACGGCAACGGCACCGCTGGCGCTAGCACACATATCAACTCATCCGGAAACGCAAGGCTATCGTTGACCGGCTCTTCGAAATCGAGTTTCTCGACCCGGGTGTCGAGGCGTTAGATTTCAGCTTTGGTTGAGGGCGTGGGATGCTGGGCAGCGCTATGGATCGGGCAAGCCTTTTCGAACAAGAGCAAACCGCGCTCTCCACCCGGCAGGTCACGCAAAAATTGAACAGACGCTAGGACAACAAATGCAAGGGCAATCGCGACCAACGCTGGCGTAAAATCAAGCCTCATACTCTTTAAACGTCCGACGGGATCTTTCGGATGTGTGCGCACGCCATCTCCGTAGAGCTACGCGGGCGCTTTTGACCCGCTGCGGCCCGCCCCGAGGCGCCCAAGAGGCCGCATCGCGTAAAGCCGTAGGCGCCAGAGTTGGCGACGGCCTTATAGCCGGTCGATCGGCGCACGTCATCGACGGGCATCGACGAGGGGCTTACGGCAGAGATGCTGAGCACGACCGAGGTTCTGGAGTATCACGACCCGGCTAATCAATTCGAAGCCCTATGAGCGACGATAAGAGCCATGGGTGTCAAGCCGTCCGCGCGCGCCAGTGGCGTGAACGTTCGACGCGTGCGCGAGTTCGTCAATCAGAAGACGACTCCGCACGCCGTCACCGTTGCGCAACCGAAAGCAGGCCTTCAGGCTCTCTACGCCGGCGTCTTTTTCAAATGACGCTGCGCTTCGTAAGGGATCACTTGCGACTTAAGTAGGAGCTAGGTAGCAAGTCAGGTTCAAGACTTTGGAACGGTCTTGGGAAGATCGCCGTTACTAACATGATGATTGTTGTGACGAGCCTTGGACTGCTGATGTCTTCGTTTGACCAGACTCATCCGCTGTTGTTGGGGATGATGGTGGCGGGGGTTTTTCTAACTCGTTGGCATTGGTTTGGCGGCAAGGGAGAGAGATCAAAGAGCACCGACCCCGACTTGGCGCGGGCGACTGAGTATCTCAATGCGATAGAGCTTGGGTCATCAGGACACTATGCGTGGAAAGAAGCGGAGGAGGATGAGGGCTTTGTAACGGCGAGCGCGGACCAGGTCCGTCGCTTGGGGGAGATACTTGGGTCCGGGATCAATCCGAGCCTCACAAGTGTCTGCGGGACCCGCTGCGACCACCCGCTTTGCGCATTCTACGAAGACCTGACGTGCATGCCTTTTTGGTGGTCGCCGGACCGACGCAAAGTTTGCCGCGTCGTTGACGAACGTGGCGTTACGCACTGTTGGACGGACCAGGCTAAAACGCTGGCCGAATATCCTGCGCGTTGGAAGTACTGGGTCTACGCCGACGTGAAAACAGGGGATGAATTACCATGCTCGTGGCAATCGAATGCAGCTAGCTCTGAGCAATTGCGACGAAGCTCGGAACGGTGCGCTGAACTTGGAACGGTTAAACTTTACCTGAAGCAAGGGCACCCGATGGCGGTGAGCAGGCCGGAGGTTGCGGCGAAAGAGACTGCCGAGCCGTGACATAAGCACCGAGCCGTGACTCAAGGTGGTACTAACGATCGCCTTTGCTGCGGTTTCGGGAACCGAGCGCGGTCGCGCCAAACATTCTAAGCCGCCAATACGTTCAAAGACCGCGGAGCACGCTGCTTACTAACGGCGCTTGGCGTGCGCTCGTTCGCTCGGCAACGCCGGGGCGGCACGGCAGAGAATGATCTTCGAGACTACACGGAGGATCGCGCATGTATTGGCCGCTTCAACGACAGGGCTCAATGGGCGAAAACGTTCGCACCGTCCAGTATCTCCTAAACGCACGCGGAGCGTCTCTGACCGTTGACGGCGTCTTCGGTCCGCTGACAGCCGCGGCCATAAGCGGCTTTCAAGGTAGCGTAGGACTTGCCGCGGACGGTATCGTCGGCGATGCGACGTGGGCGGCGCTCATCATGCAGCTCTCCTCGGGGAGCTCGGGAGACGCTGTGCGAGCCGTCCAAAGCCAACTCGATGCACGGAGCGGTCAGGTCACCATCAACGGCACGTTCGACACTCTTACGGAGCACGCGGTGGAGATGTTCCAGGGCCCCGTCGGATTAGCCATCGACGGGGTCGTGAACTGGTACACGTGGCACGCGATCGTAGGCGACTCTCTCAGAAGCCGCGACGCGGCGCAGTGTATGCAAAACGTTTTTCAGGCGTGGAGTAATAACGACCAGGTTGCGGCTTCCCACAATGCTACGCCTCAGGCGTTGAGCACGCTTTTCGGGCGACCGTGGAACGCCGCAGACGGCTGGACCTTCGCTAACTGCGGCGGTGCTGCCGGCCACGTCTACTGCACGTGGAATCGTGCCGGCGGCAATTTAGTAGTTGGCGGCCCCGATCCCGGCGGTGGACTCTACGTCTATACCGATAGCGTAACATTTTCGTGACGCGCCTTACAGCTGATGTGGTTCTTCATGTTTTATCATGTGCGGATTGATGCAAATTAGTGCGGTCCGTAAGTAGACATTTTAGTAGACCGCTTCGCAACGCACGCATGCCCCTTTTCACGATATTTTGATTGACAAATTCGACCCCTAACGCCAGGATTGCCATGTAAACACGACGTTCAAAGGCCTCTGTATGTCATGCTTCCCGCTGCTGGATCGTTCTGCGCAAGCGGCAAGAGAGCTAGAACTGAATGTATTTCCAGGAGGCTAAAATGGTAAGCCGCATTTTTCAGTTATTACTGGTTGCCTGCTTCGCGACTAGCCCGCTACGGGCTGAAACGGATCCCTTCGTTGGCCAGTGGAAGCTCAGCAAACTCACCGATCAGATGAAGGTGACGAAGGTTGGTGCAAACACATACGCATTTGACTTTGGCGGTGGCGTCGAGACGATCGCGATCGATGGGACGGACCAGCCCGCTAGTGCAGGCACCACCCTATCCGTCGCCGCGGACGGGCCAAACTGGAAGGTCATCCGCAAGAAGGGCAGTCGCATGCTCCTCACGGCGACGTGGACACTCTCCAAGGACGACAATTCGCTCAAAGACGACTTCACGACTTTCGGTGAAGACGGAACACCATCTAACGTCAAGTACGTGTACGAGCGGAGGGCAGCAGGATCAGGTTTTGCGGGTACGTGGGTCAGCACAACGGTGGCGATCAATTCCGTCATGATGCTTCAAGTCCGCTCCTACGTGAGCAACGGCCTTTCCTTTATCATTCCCTCTGAAAGCCAGACGCTCAACGTGAACTTCGACGGCAGTGATCATCCCAATGCGCGCGCAGGTTTTGTGTCGTCAGCGCGGCGGCTAAACGCTCGCGCCGTGGAAATAATTCTTAAGTCCAAAGGCAAGATCACGCAGACGCAGCAGATCGAACTTTCTCCCGACCTCAAGACTCTGACGATGACCGTGCATTTGGCGGGGACAGATGAGCCGGATGTCTACGTCTTTGAACGGCAGTAGCAAAACGCGTAACCGCGCCGATTCCAGGCTGCGGCACCCTCACTCTCGCCCGGACGCGCGAGCACGCTGCGAGCGATGACCTGTCGCTGCGGCAATCTCCCACAGCGTAAACGCGTCGAGCTTCGGCGCAATCTCGCGCTCAAACCACGTGTGATCGGGCCTTGCGCCCAAGGGCTATTCCATAGCGAACAATGCCTTTGATCAAACCAATCGTCGGCGTTCGTGGTAACTAAATCACTGCTTTCAACTCTAGCGTTTCTCTTGGATTCATGGAGCCATGCCATGACAGGCTGCCCGCATCATCTGATAGTCCCTCGGTAAGCAGAGCGCGAACTGGAAGAAGTGCGATCCACTGAACAGGTCCCTCACGTCGATGCAGTGGCAACCGACGTGGGGGTGAGGATGGTGTCGACAAGAAGGAGGGGATCGAGATCGCCGTTTGGAACGCGCGCTGACTGCAACCTATGCACGAAAAGGCGAACGTAATCAAACGGTCGCACCTTCTCGCTGGTGCGGCAGCCGCGGCTTCCGTCGGTGTTTCGGCGGCTCTCGGCACCACTGTCGCCGAGGCTGCAGAAGTTGGGCGAGGCGGTACGATCTACACCGGCGACGTAATCCAGGGTAAGCGGGTAATCAGGGCGCTCGATGTCCACGATCTACCGCCCGGCAAGCACTTCTTCTACTTCCAAGGCGTGCAGATGCCCACGGGGCAGCATTGGTACGTCTCCGTGATGGTCGCCAAAGGTGCGAAGACCGGCAAACGCATCACGTTCGTCAGCGGCGTCCACGGCGACGAAATGAGTCCAATCGTAACGGTCCAGAACGTGATGCACCAGCTGGATCCGGCACAGATGTCCGGCAGCGTGATGGCGGTCCTCGACGTATCGCGCCCCGCGCTCGAGGGCATGGCTCGTCGATGGCCTAACTCGGGAAGGGGAATCGACCTCATCGACATCAATCGCGAGTGGCCGGGTGATGAGAACGGCGCCAGCGCGCCGAGCCGGCACGCCGGGCTCCTTTTCAACCGGCTCTTGCGGCCGAACTCGGACTACGCGATAGACTTCCACTGCAGTACCACGGGCATAGTTGTTCCGGCATTCAACCTCGCACGAATGGAGTTGCCCGAGGTCCGTGCGCTGGCCGAGCTCTACCCAATCGACCAAATTTTCGATAACCCCGCGTATCCCACTCTCCTCGCCAATGCGTTCATCAATGTGGGCATCCCAGCGCTTACACCCGAGATCGGTGCGCCGCGGATTCTGGACCACGCGATGATTGCGTTGTTCGTGGAGGGCACGATGAACGTTCTCAAACATCTCGGCGTCATCGCCGGCCCGATGGGCCGAACCGGGCGCGACACCGACGTCTTTGTGGGCAACAGCGGGCATACTATCCTTGCGACCCATGGCGGACTCGTGGAGATTCTCGTCAAGCTGAACGAGAAGGTTCGAGCCGGCCAGAAGGTTGCCACGCAGCGCGATATTTTCGGTGAGGTTGTCGCAGATTACACGAGCGGCGTTACCGGCAAGATCTCGGGATTTCGCACCGATGCCACCGCTGAGCCCGGGACGCCGTTTGTTTTCATTTTCTACAACGAGGCACCTCGGGAGGACCCGGTCGACTACGTCGAGTGACTAGCGCTTGGTAAGCGCGACAAAGTCATTTACGTTGCCGATCTCCTCGGCGCCGACACGCGGCCGCAATCGCTGCGTTGTTGCTCGAGCACGCGCTAGGCGTGGCGCACCGTCAGCGGCGTGCATTGGGCGAGCGCAACGGATGCCGCGATGAGCAGCAGGCGGTTGCGCCCGCGATTCATTACTTCTTTACGTACGTCGTCGTGTCGGGGCCGATGCCGCTAATCTCGAGAATCATCCCGGATTTTGTCGCCGCATAGTGATGCACGCCGGCCGGGATCGATATGACGGTTCCCGGGCTAAGGGTCATCATCTTGGCGGTATTGATCGTGTCGCCAATCCCGAACATGCCCGTGCCGCTAATGAGGACGACGTTCTCCGTCATGCCGTGGAAGTGCGGCATCGCCTTCCCGCCGGCGGGCGCCTTCAAAAAATACGCGTAATATGCGCCGGCCTTGTCGGGATTGCCGGTGATGACGGCCATCTTCCAGCCTTTGAACTGGGGCACCGGCTGCCATTTGGCGTTGTCCGGCGTCACGATGGTGGGGGTCGGACTAGCGGTTGCGACGGCCGAAAGCGCCGCGCAGGCTACAAGAGTAAGGAAAACGCGAGAAATAAGCATCTCAAGGACCTCCTATGGCGGCTACCAATTCGACGCTCGGCCGCTGCTTCCGTCCTCCGACTTCGCCACATCCGGAGACGCTCGCGAAGCTCGAAGCTGCTCTAAGAGAACTCTCCGGATGACCATCTATCGAGAGGGGCGGCATTGGGAGGCGTTGGGTGGCTTGTTGAGCTTGGAACGCGGCAGCCAGGCGCCAACAACCTCGCCTTTGAACGTCTGCCCATGGCGCTGAGAGCCCCGCTTCCAAGCGGGACGGTGATGCAGTCTCGCGGGCGCGGGGGCAGACGGAAACTACGACGTGGAATCCCCAGGCGTGCCCTACGGCCTCCAATCGCGATGAGCGACGAACGCGGGAACCGCGGCCTTTGCGGATTCACGCTCTTCAAAGCGTTCGTATAACCACTGAAACCATTCGTAATAGGTTGTGCGGCCGCTTGATTCTTGCATCTCTGTGAGGTAGCGCTTGAAGCGACTTCCGGCAGCGACGATGGCCCCGTCGCAATAATCCTCGACGAGCGAGATGCTAATCTCTCGCCGATATATCAGGATGCCGAGGCTTTCGAAGGTCCCGAACATTACCAGCACATTCGTCAACCTGTCTCCCAACCGACTCTCGATCTCATCCTTCGATAGGTCTGCCGGGAGATCGAATACGATGTTCACGGCGTCGACGAATTCTGGTGTCTGGAACGAGTGCGCGAGCTGCAGCGCCGAATCTCGTGCCCTCTCCTTGTTGAGTTGGCGTACCTGCATCCCCGCAAAAACGCCGGCAGCGACGATCGCCAGCGTCGAAACGAGGCTTAACAGACCGTTAAAGCTCACGAGTAGGGAGTTCTTGGCGTCTGCTTCCTTCAGCCCTCTGGCGAGACTACAATGCGCAACGTGATCAGCGCAAGGCTGCGCAGCTGCGAGGCCTCTAGACTGCTAATTCCCTAGCGCGATGCGGACTCGCGAGCGCGCGTGTGTCAAGGTGGTGCGTGAGTTGCAGATGCGTCAAACGTTCGTGCGATGCTTCGGCACGCGCGCGAGCCAAACTCGGTGCCTTCGGGCGAAATGCGCTTGCGCCGTTCGCTAACCTGCCGTGAGTACCGCGCACCGGTGTCGTCGTAATGCAAGAGCAACCACGCTATCAGATGCGCTCGATCCCTTGGACCGAGATGCTATATCGCCGCCCCTCACCGCGGTTGCGTCGCGCGTCAAGTCCTCGGGGCGATCGTACCGAGGCGGCCTTTCCATTAACGCGGACAACCCTACACAACAAAATCTAGATTCACCATAGGCTTGTTGACAAAGCCAGCCGGAAAGCGTACGCTTGCTGGAGGTCTCAATTCCATGCGTCGTTATGACTCGTGGCGTTGGGCTCTCATATCATCAAGGCCGCTCCCCTCTGCGTTGGCCTGCGATCTGCGCCGAGGCTCCGATATCACGGAGTTCCTTACTTGTGCTTGGAAGATGCGTCGCAGGAGCATAGTCCCTCGCTAAGTTGGAGTACAATGAAACACTACTACACTATCGTCGGCGCATCTCTTAGTGCGGCGCTTTTAACTGCGTGTAGCGCGGCAAATAACGGTGTCGCCCCGTCAACGGCTACCGGAATAGCACCGGCAATGCCACAACTCCGTTCGCTTACCCCCGATAAGAGTGGGCCGCCTCCACTGTTTGTCGCGAACGTCGGAAACACCACCGTCACGGAGTACAAATCGCCTTATACCGCGTCGCCCGTCCACACGATCACGAAAGGTCTGGACCAACCGCAGGGTCTCGCGCTCGACGCGAGGGGCGACCTCTTCGTCGCGAACTACGCCAACAGCACTGTCGAGGAGTACGCGCCGCATTATACGCACGCGCCCAAGGTCACGATTAGCAACGGCATTAATGGGCCGGAGCACATAACGTTTTATGGAAACAACCTCTTCGTCGCAAACTATGCGAACAACACCGTCACGGAGTACGCACCGCCCTACACCGGCGCGCCCACTGCCACCATTTCGAATAGCGTGAACGGCACGTTCGGGGTAGCTTTCGACGCGAGCGGCGACCTCTTCGTCGCGAACATCGGAAACACCACCGTCACCGAGTACGCGCCGCCCTATACCGGTGCGCCCATCGCCACCATTACGAACGGTTTGAGCCACCCGATAGCCCTCGCGCTCGACACGAGCGGCGACCTCTTCGTCGCTCAATCCAATTATAACTCCGTTCTGGAGTACGCGCCGCCCTATACGGGCGCGCCCATCGCCACCATCTCGAGCAGCATAAACCATGCCACCGACGTGGCGTTCTGAGCGAGAGACGCCGCGGGCGTAACAACTCCTGTCTACGCTTCCGCGGCGTTCGTCTTTGCGTTGACGCCGCGGAAGCTCTCGGCGGTTTGATCGAATGGAGTGGTTTAGGACAAGAGCCGAGGTGTACGGTTTTGGGCCTCTACCCTCACACCGGAACGCTGTGGCACAACGCAACGCTTCACAACGCCTTGCGAGGCGCTACGCGATCGGCGCCGCGCTGCGCAGCTGCGAGGCTTCTGAGCAGCTAATCCCCTAGCGCGATGCGGCCTCGCGAGCGCGGGGGGCGCTAAACCTTGAACGCTTCCTCGACGGCCTGATCTTCGGACCATGCCGCACCTTCGGCTGCGAACGCTGTGATCTCGTCTGCGCTCAGCGTTTCGCGCAGCGCAGCCATGAGCTTGTCGTAGCCCCATCGCTCCGTGGGTTCGCGTTGCATTCCCAGCGCGCTGTATTGCCCGTCAACGTGGCCGAGCAACTGCGCCCCGCGCCGAGCGTCGCCGCCTAAGGCCGAGAGTAGTGCGAGATGCTGCAACACATTCGCGATGACATATTCGTATCGTACTTGTCGCGCCAGGCGCAATCCCTCGCGCGCCGACTCGCGGGCTGCGCTGAGGTCGCCAAGCGCGATCCGGTACGCAGCGCAGTTGATGTGGCCGGTGGCGATGCTCGCTGCGTTCTTCCCGCGCGCATCGAACTCGAGCGCTTCGCTGGCAGCGCGCAACGCCTGCTCGGCATGCCCGTCGCCAAATTCCAGCTCCGCCATATTGCCCAGCACGCTTGCGGTCCACGACTCGTTCCCAAGCGCCTTATTGGCCGCCAGTGCCTGCGCGTAAAGCTCGCGCGCCGCGCCAACATCGCCGCGAAGAGCCTCGATCGACGCCAGTATGTCAAGACCGCTTGCCACGTTAAACGTGTCTCCACACGCGCGCAACGCCGCCAGTGCCTGCTCGATCGCAGCTTTTGCCTCGTCGAGCTGTCCCATCTGCATAAGCGCGAACGCCAAGGTTCGCTGCGCACGAGCGGCCCCGCGGGCATCGCCGACCGACGCATACAGCCGCACTGCCCGTTCGGCCGCATCGTGACTGCGCTTACCGGATGAAAGATTGCTCTGCGCGAATTGCAGGTGCGCCGCGATGTGTGGGTGCTCGGCTTCGTTCACGCGCTCGAGCGCAAGTGAGATCCAATAACGCCCCTCAACCGCCAAGCCGGCGTTTCTCCAAAGCCCTACCAATGCGCCGGCGATGGCCCCGCCCAGCACGGCGTCGTTGCCGCGCGTGAGCGCCCATTCAAGCGCCGTTCGGTCGTTGTCCAGCTCCAGCTCCACACCGGCTAGCCACGCTAACGTCGCGCCCGTGTAGCGTTCGGCGGCGGCGCGAGCCTGGTCGCGGAAATACTCGGCGTGACGGCGAGCCAGTTGTTCGTGTTCCCCCGCTGCGGTGAGTTTCTCCAGCGCATAGGCGGCGGTGGATTCGAGCAACCGATAACGCGCGTGCTCGCCGCTGGTATCGGCGACGACCAGCGACTTATCGGTCAGCGACGCGAGCAGATCCAAAATGTCGATTTCATCGAGGCCCTCACCGCCGCAGATGTTCGTGGCGGCATCCAAGCCGAAGCCGCCCGCGAAGACGCCCAAGCGCGCAAACAATAGCTGCTCCTGCGGCGTGAGCAGATCGTAGCTCCAGTCGATCAGGGCACTCAGCGTCTTCTGGCGCGGCAGCGCAGTCCGGCTGCCACCGGTGAGAATGCGAAAGCGTTCGTTGAGCCGTTGGGCGAGGTTCGGAATGCTCAGCACCTTCACGCGCGCAGCAGCCAGTTCGATCGCGAGCGGAATGCCGTCCAACCGCCGGCAAATATCGGCAACGATCGGCGCGGTATCGTCGGTTAGCTTAAAGGACTTATCAACGGAGTGCGCTCGATCGACAAACAAGGCCACCGCGCCAAACTCCATGATCGCCGCGGCGGTTAGATCGGCGATCTTGTGCGGTACGTCGAGTGAAGCAAGCCGCACGACCTCTTCACCACTCACCCCGAGCGCCTGACGCGAGGTGGCGAGCATCCGCACGTCGGGGCAACCCCCGGTGATCGCATCGGCGATCGCGGCGACCGGTTCCAAGACGTGCTCGCAGTTATCGAGGATGAGCAGCAGTTTCTTGCGCCGCAGCCACTGCGGAATGGACTCGTCGACTCTTCGCCCCTCGACCTGGGCCATGCCGATCTCTTTGGCGATAACGCTCGCCACCAGTTCGGGATCGGTGATCGGCGCAAAGTCAATCAGCCAGACCCCATCGGGATTTTGGTCGAGGACGTCGGCTCCCACTTGAAGCGCCAGCCGTGTCTTGCCGACACCGCCGGAGCCAAACAGCGTCAGGAGCTTACGCTGACCCAGCAGCGACTTGACCTCCTCAAGATCGCGATCGCGCCCACGAAAGCTCGTCCGCGCGATGGGAAGGTTATTGGGGAGCGTGTCGAGCGATTTGAGCGATGGAAACTCGGCCGGCAGTCCCGCGATGGTGAGCTGCCAGACTTGCTCGGGCTCGGTGAGGTCTTTTAAGCGGTGCGCGCCGAGATCGAGCAGCGACGCACCGGCGGGAAGGTCACGCGCGGCAAGGTCGCGGGTAACGCCCGATACGAGGATCTGGCCGCCGTGACCGATAGACATGAGCCGCGCAACGCGGTTGACGGCCGGTCCGAAGTAGTCGCCATTGCGCTCCGACGCCTCGCCAACGTGGAGCCCCATGCGAATCGGCAATCCGCCGACGGAAGAAAAGTCTTGCGCGCTCCGCGCCCGTTGCGCTTCGCACGCAGTCGCAACGGCATCGGAAACGCGCGCAAAGGCGACGCAAAACGCATCCCCAACGGTCTTGAATATGTACCCGCTGCGCCGATCGATCGCCTCGCGCAAGAGCGCATCGTGGCGCTTCACCGCGTCGTCCATGGCTTCGCGGTGCGATTCCCAGCGCTGCGTCGAGCCTTCGATATCGGTAAAGAGAAACGCGACCGTGCCGGTCGGACGCGCCGAGGCCGGCGGGCCCGAATCGAGCTGGGTCGCCATAAAGGGCGCGTTTCGTGTCTAACGGCGTTCCCCTCCGAGCAGCTGCTTCAGCGCCTGCCAATGCCGCGCATGCGGTACTCTCAGCCCAGATCGAATGCGCGAGCAGGCCGCGAGCGATAAGCGCGTGGCCTCGGCGATTTTGTTGAGCGTGAACGCATCGAGCTTCGGCGCGATCTCGCGCTTAAACCACGAATGGGCGCGTAAGCATGGCAACGATGGGTGTAATACCGCGTGGTTCCGGCATAAGGTGGTACCGAAACTCGCGCGCTATCCGCTCAGCGCGATCGCCCGCGCGCGACGGGGTTATCGCAAGCGGCCTGCTCGCGCATTCGCGCTGGCACGCAGCTGCCGCATCAGCGGCACTGGGAGGCATTGCTCGACCTTTCAAAAAATTAGGCGGCGCGTCTCTGGCACAAGGCTCATCAATCTAAAACACAGGCGCGCCGGTAGCTGAGCGCATTCGTAAGGCCGCGTCACCAACAAACCGTGGAAAGGATGACGCCATGAAAAGAACCAGCTCAAAAGTAACGGTCAATCGTCGCGAAGTGCTGCTCGGGGCGACGACGCTCGCAGCCGCGTCCGCGCTCGGATCCGGATTAGAGCTCACCGCAAGCATGGCAAAGGCCGAGGCGCAAACGCTCGCACAGCAATCTCCGACCAGCGGCGTCGCCGGCAAGCCGCCCTACAACATCGTCTTCATTATCGTAGACCAGCAGACCCACCAGCTCCTTGCGGGATCGGATTACTCCCGTCCAGCCCTGGATGCAATTGCGAGTCACGGCGTTACGTTTCAGAACCACTACACGGCGTCCGCAATGTGTACGCCGTCTCGCGCGACGTTCCTCACCGGGCGACCACCTCAGTACCACCATGTCATTGATCAGATGCAGTACTATTTTGTTCCGACGCTCGACCCGAATATCCCGACCGTCGGATCGGTCTTGAAAGAGATGGGCTATAAGACCGCGTACTTCGGCAAGTTCGAAGTCGACAAGAGGATCCTCAACGTGGAGCCGACGGTCAACTACAGCCGTTCGGCGCAAGCCTATGGCTTTGATGTGTTCGGCGCAGGTGGCGACATCGGCAGCGCTCCGCAAAGCGGCTTTGACAACGATCCGTTCATCGCCGGGGAGAGCGTCCGCTGGCTGCGCAGCAACGCCGTTGAATCGCGCCGGACCGGCCAACCGTTTTTTATGGTCGCGAGTTTTGTCAATCCTCACGATATCATGTTCGGAGACGGCAATGTCCCCGGCGAGCCACCGGTTCAAAAGCCAATATCGCCGATGGTGACGCCGCCGCCGCCGCCAAACTCGATCTACGAAAAGAAATGGTCCTTCACGCTGCCCGCAAGCCTCCGAGAATCTTTAACTGCCTCCGGCATGCCAAATGCGCTGCTTGAATACCATAAGGGCTGGACCGGCGCGATTCCAACCGATCGCGCCGACATGTGGACCATTTTCTATAACTATTACCTCAACACGATCCAAGACAACGAACAGCAGGTTGGGCGAATTGTAGACGTCCTCAACGACATGGATTTGTGGCGTGATACCGTCGTGGTGTTCACGGCCGATCACGGCGAGATGGGCGGCGCCCACGGCGGCCTGAAGGGCAAAGGCCCGTTCGCGTACGAGGAAAATGCTCACATACCGTTAGTCATTGCTCACCCAGCGGCCCGAGCCGGCGCGACCTGTTCCGCGCTCACCAGCCATTTGGACCTCGTGCCAACCTTTGCCGCCTTGACCGGACTTCCCGATACCAAGAAGCCGGCTGCGGTGAAAGCATTGCCCGGCCATGATTTCTCAGTGCTCCTCACCGCGCCGGAAACGGCAAATGCCCACGCGGTGCGTCCCGGCGTTCTCTTCAACTACACCGGCCTCGCGACCGTGGATGCCGACTACCTGACCGAGATCATGAGTACGTTTTTCACTCACAAACCACAGCCGCAGATCGGCCACGCAAACCTGCATAAGCGCGGCCTTCTCTCCTTTGTTTTCGACGGGCGCTACAAGTTCGCTCGCTATTACGCGCCACTGGCTTTCAATACGCCGCAGACCCTGGAAGATCTACTCAAGAACAACGACGTGCAGCTCTTCGACCTCCAAAACGACCCCGGAGAAAGGCAAAACCTGGCACTCGATCCGGAGAAGAATCGTGACACGATCTTGCGATGAATGCGTTGCTCAACGAGCTCATTGCCGCGGAAGTCGGCGTCAATGACGGCCGGTTTCTTGCGCCGATCATTCAATCCCCGCTGTCTAATCCCGGCTCGCAGGTAGGTGCCGAAGAGCCTACGCCAATCGACTATGTCTGATGTGGGCTCGAACGTTGAATTCGCTCGTGATCTTGGCACGCACGGTCATCATCCTGCGTCACACGAGCGCCGCGATATATGGCTTGGCTTTGTAGAGGTATTTGTCTTGTCCATAGTCGCAATCGCAACTGCGTGGAGCGGTTACGAGGCTGCGCGCTGGGACGCAATTTCTGCAGCCGACTATGCGCTTTACGGCCGATATACGGTGCTCTCGCAAGAAAAAGCCACGCTAGCAGGCCAGGAGGGCCTGTACGATGTTGTCACATTCAATAGCTGGGGAGCGGCGCAGATGGCCGGCCGCGCAAAACTAGCTAAATTTTATGAGCGGCGCTTCAGGCCTGAATACGCTACCGCGTTTAGGGCGTGGCTCCGGCTCGACCCATTTCAGAATCTGACGGCTCCGCCGGGTCCGATCTTTATGCCTCAGTACAAAAACGCTAATGCTTTAGAGGCCAGCCAACTCGGAGCCGCATCCCTGCGTTATTTCAAATCGGCCGTCTCAACAAGGGTGAGGGGCGACGATTACGTTAGAGTCACCGTGTTGCTTGCAACAGTGCTCTTTCTTACGGCGCTTAGCCAGCGCTTCCGCTTCGCTGGGCCAAGGGTGGCGCTACTCGTAATTGCCGCTGTACTTTTGCTTGTCAGCATCTTTCGAATGCTTACTCTTCACCAAACGTGACGATTGCCGCGCTCGCGAGCCCGCATCGCGCTAGGCGCGTTGCACTCTAGTAGCCTCGCAGCTGCGCATCCCGGCGCCGATCGCGTACGCATCGTGCCTCGCATCATAGACGCCAAGCCTCGCAGCGTGCTCCCAGTCTCGCAGTTTAGATCGCGGCGCAAGGAAGCCCAGCCGACAGAGCTGCAGGGAGGGGCGCACAATTTTGAGGGCCCAACCCCTATCCCTTTAGGCGGCGGCGCGGGCATAGAGGAAGGGGGTCAATTCAGGGCCCCCCTCCGTACAGCGCTGTCGCGGTCTCGGGTGCGTCAAAAAG
>Ga0306920_100004470_pt1 | contig 17913 bp, 16 predicted proteins | sample flu12Cox44000170_FD_204666 | JGI IMG/M metagenome (GOLD analysis project Ga0306920, IMG submission 204666) | Lab enrichment of tropical soil microbial communities from Luquillo Experimental Forest, Puerto Rico - flux4day.12C.oxic.44.000.170 (v2)... | ecosystem: Environmental > Terrestrial >... | reverse complement strand
TGGCGCAGCGCGGGCAGCATTGCCTATACCTCGATCAGAAACCGACCTTTTTCCATGATTTGCTGGCCGTCAACCCAGATATCGAACCGGGTGCCGACGACATCGATGTGCGTGCTGGAATACCAGGGTGCGCCAGTGTGGTGTCCGTAGGGATTACCGAAGGCGATGTGGAGCCCGGGGAATTTTTCGTCCTGCAGGATATTGCCGATCACGCGTTTCAGCTCGAGATTCGTGCCGATGGCAAATTCGCCCACCCGGTCGCTGTTCTCGTCGGTATGAGTGTAGGCCCAGAATTCCTGCTGCAGCGCCTTATTGTCGCTTGTGACCTCGGTGATTCGGTTGCCTTTCACGCGGATCGTCAGCGGCTGACCTTCCAGCCCGGGATACTTCTCGCAAAGGTAGTCGCCAACCACACCGTCCACCACGTAGGTGCCGTTCACCTCGCCCGGGGTAGTGAAGATCTCACCGCCGGGAAGATTGCCCCACTTGTCGGGACTGATGATGCCGCTGGTCTTGATCCACCGGTAGTGCGAGCTCAGCTCGGCGGTCAGGTCACTGCCGGCGGGATTCTGGGCGCGAACCTGCCTGGCGCTGGTAACGATGTCGATCATCTTGCGGCTGAGAGCGTCAACGCGATTGTAATCGGCGCGCATGCCCTCGAGCATGATCGTGCGATTGATGTTGACCATGTGCGCGTGCCGCATACGGCGACGATTGACGATGTCGGTCATCTCCATGCGGGACTTGAGCTCGTTCTGCTGGACGCGCACCGCGAAGATGCTTACCTGGCTGGTTTCCATGTCCGCGGCAATTTTGCCGGGCAAGCCGGTCAGCGGACGATCGGCTACCTCCTCCAGCACGAAAGTCTTGAATGGCGAGCCGACCTTCCGCAGCTCGTTGGCGATGCTGGCGGCGATTTCGCAGCAGGCCGTATCGGTAATGACAGTGACTTTCTCGTTAGGCTGGATGCGCAGGCAGGTGTTCACCGCGTTGATGGCGCCCGGCGAAAGCTCGGGATCGAACGCAATGGCGGTCAGGTCAGTCAGCAAGGGTGGGGTCAAAAAACGTCCTTTCTGGTTATTCCCCGAAGCTAGCCTTTAAGCTAACTGCAGGAGCCGCATCGAGAACCCCGACGCGCGTCTCTTCCACGATGTAGTCGACAACTTTCTTCAGGTCGCCGGTCTCGCGGTAAACCTTGAGCTGGCGATCGGCACCGCTGCCCATTTTGAGCATTTCGTGGATATAGTCGATCTCGTCCCGGGAGCCTAGCTCGTCGACCACGTCGTCAATCATGTGCAGATACTCGTGCATCAATTTCTCGATGGGAACTTCTTCCTCTTTGCCGAAGTCGATGAGCTTGCCTTCCAGCCCGTAACGCGAGGCCCGAAACTTGTTTTCGCTGATGAGGGCCCGGCCGTAGATGCGGTAGCTCTTGTTGGAGGCGTGCAGCTTCCACAGCATGGCTGCAGTGGCCTGAATCAAGGCGGCGATGGCAAGCGTCTCATCCAGCCGCATGGGAATATCGCACACCCGCACTTCGAGCGTTTCAAAGAATGGATGGGGACGAATGTCCCACCAGACTTTCTTGCCATTGTCGATGCAGTTGGTCTTGATCAGCAGGTTGATCAGCGTCTCGTAGTCTGCCCAGTTGGCAAATACATCGGGAATGCCGGTGCGGGGAAAACGTTCGAACACCTTGCAGCGATAGGACTTGAAACCCGTCTCCATGCCCAGCCAAAACGGCGAGTTGGTGGAAAGCGCAAGGATGTGCGGTAGGAAATAGCGCATGGAATTCATGATGTGAATCGCCGTGTTGCGGTCCTCGATGCCAACGTGTACGTGCAATCCGAACACCAGGTTGGCCCGGGCGACCAGCTGCATGTCCTCCACCACCTGCCGGTAGCGATCGTCGGGATAAATCTCCTGCACCTTCCAGTCGGCAAAAGGGTGGGTGCTGGCTGCTCCCAGCAAAAGACCGTTGTCGGCAGCCAGGCTGATCATCTCGCGGCGCAGCGCCTTCATGTCTTCGCGAGCTTCCTGGATATCGCGGCAGACCTTGGAGCCCACCTCCACCACCGACTGATGCATTTCCGGCTTCACCCGCTCAGCCACTCTCAGCTTTGCCTTAGGGAGGATCTCCATCTGGATGTGCGAGCGGAGATCGCGGGTTGCCGGGTCGATGGTCTGGTATTCCTCTTCGATTCCGATGCTCAGGCTCGGCCGCTTCATTGGATTACCCCTTGCTTACGCTCTTCGGTGCTTTGATGGCCTGGGCAGCCTTCGAAGCGGTTTCGGTTTCCGGCTGAGCGCTCGAGCCAGCCAAAAAAGCACTCCAGCGGTATTCCGGCGACTGGCCGGTGTGCTCCCTGGCCTTGCGAACCGCCAGCTTGGCGACTTCGTCCACGATCCAGTGGAAATTGTCTTCGCCGACGGAATGAATGTCAGCGTCCGGCGCGGGGTTCATGAAATCGATGGCATAGGGCACACCATTCTCACACGCGAACTCCACAGTATTGAGATCGTAACCCAAAGCGCGGCACAGCGTCAGGGCGTCGCGCTCGATCCGTCGCAGCAGCTTGGGATCAACCGGCGGAGGGTTTCTCACGTAGCGCTCGTGAAACGGCGCCGAGGGATCGTACTGCATGATGTGCACTTTTTCCTGGCCGACCACGTAACAGCGGAAGTACTCCTTGAACTTCACACCTCTCTGCAGGGTCATGCAGAGGTCGCGGCTCTGGTCGTAGGCGTGAAAGAATTCCTCGGGCGAGTTGACTTTGTAGACATCCTTCCAGCCGCCGCCGTTGAAAGGCTTGAGAAACGCCGGAAAGCCTACGTACCCGAAGATACTCTCCCAGGGCAGCGGAAACTGCAGGTTGCGCATGGAGCGATCGGTGGTGCCAACCGGATGCCGCTTGTGAGGCAGCAGAACCGTTCTGGGGATGGCTACCCCCAGCTTCTCCCCCAGGGCAAAGTCAAAAAACTTGTCGTCGGCGCTCCACCAGAAAGGATTGTTGATCACGGTTGCGCCACAAAGAGCAGCGTTCTTTAGGTATGCGCGGTAAAAAGGGATGTCGTGGGAGATGCGGTCGATGATGACCTGGTAAGGAGATGGCTCAGCCATACGGACTTCGCCCACCGAGGCCAGTTCGGCCCGGATGCCGGGCTCGTTCATGAAGTTAATTTTCTCGACCAGCGCGGGCGGAAAAGTAGTCTCCATTCCGAAAATGACGCCGACTTTTTTCACAACTGCTCCTTGGATAAGGACAACGCTTCCGCCGTTTCCGCGGCACAATAGCTGGGGGATCGAATATGCTGATCAACGCTGGGCGCGTTGAGCGGTAGCTGTCATTTTAGGGGATCAGCAGCATTTTTGCTAAGTCCGGCCGCAGAATGCACTCCGTTTCACAGGTAGACCCGCGCCATCGGATGCCACCACGGCCAGTCGTGATAGCTGTGGTCGCCCCACACCTGGAGCTCGTGTCGGATTCCCCGGGAGCGCAGTATGGCAGCAAACTGCTCGTTTTTCTCCCAGCACATGTCCCACTCGCCGGTGGCCAGGACGGTGCGGATGTGGTTGTACTTCCAACCGTCCCTGCAATTGGCGAGGTAGTCGGGGGGATTATTGAAGTAGACGTCATCACTCGACCACCCGTCCATGAAACCCCGTATGTCGAAGGAACCACCCATCGACACGCAGGCATTCACCATCTCGGGATGGCGGAAGGCGAAGTTGACGGCGTGATATGCGCCCAAGCTGCAGCCCGTCACCGTGGTGTGCGGAGTCCAGTTCTTGTTCCACATCAGGGGGTAGACATCGTTGATGATGTAGCGCTCGTACTGAAGGTGACGCTGAACCCGCCAGTAGGGGTGGGCCCATTTGTTGTACCAGCTCTCCTCGTCCACGCTGTCTATGCAGTAAATCTGCAGTTCGCCGTTGTCGAGCTTGTCGGAAAGCGCGGCTACCATGCGGTTGTCTTCGTACTCGAAGAAACGACCCCGGGAAGTGGGAAAGACCAGAATCTTGCGGCCGGCGTGTCCGAAGCAGAGCAGAGCCATGTCGCGCTGCAGGTCTTTGGACCACCACTTGTGATATTCACGATGCACGATTGTGCGCCCCTCCGCGGAAAAGAATTTGCTGGAACGAAAACCGAATTGCTAATCTTAGGAACCACTTCGCGTGACGGCCCGGGATGAGAGTCCCTCCGTCTGTCGTCTGCTTGCGGGGTGGTCAACCAATATTACAAGAATGTCGACCGAACCTTTCCTAACCCCGGATGCGCACTCGCTCAGTCACGTCATGAAGAAGCCGCCAGGCCCCAGTGATCTCCCATCCCGGCTTCGCGTGCATACCCAGTTTGCCTCGCGCTTCATCGGCGAAAAACACGACTTCGTGGTCTATGTTCCCCGCGCTTTTCGCGATGACCCCAAGCGTCTTTTCCCCGTGCTCTACCTGCAGGACGGGCAAAATCTGTTCGACCCCGAGACTTCATTCATCAAGGGGCACTATTGGCGGGTCGGTGAAACCGCCGAGGGACTCGTCGATGCGGGCGAGATTGAACCTCTGGTGATCGTCGGCATCTACAACACCGGGGCCAGGCGCATCGAGGAGTACACGCCGGTGAAAGACAGGCGGCTGGGAGGCGGCCACGCCGACGCCTACGGACAGATGGTGGTGGAAGAATTGCGGCCCTTCGTCGCCCGCCACTACCGGACTCTTGCCGGTGCGGAGAATTGCGGAATGGGCGGCTCTTCCCTGGGCGGCCTGGCGACCCTCTATCTCGGCATGCGCTATCCCGATGTTTTCGGTGAGCTGGCGATCCTATCCCCCTCGGTGTGGTGGCATGACCGCGCGATTTTGCGAACCGTAGAACAGCTTCGTCAGAAGACGCGTCAACGCATTTGGTTGGACATCGGTACCGGCGAGGGCCGACGGGCGTTAACCGACGCGCGTGCCCTGAAGCGGTTGCTGCTCCGAAAGGGGTGGAAACCGGGACAGGACCTCGAATACCGGGAAATCGAAGGGGGCAAACATAACGAGGACGCCTGGGCGGCGCGGGTTGGACCGATGCTGAAGTTCCTGTTTCCGCGGCGAAATTAGTGCCGGCGCCGGGCCCTTGCTCGCTCTTCGCCCTGCCCATACTAAAATTCTTAGGGCTACCCGCCGCTTCCGTGGTGTGAATGGATCGGCCTCGGTTGCTAAGGCAAAGACGCGGGCAATCGAGGCCGACTTCCCCTTCGAAGCGGTCCGTACGACGCCCGGGGAAGCGCCGCCAGGCAAGAAAATGGCCGCGTGCCGGATAGCGGAGAAAATTCCGGCGCGGTTGAAACGCCGCCACCGTCGCACCCGAACTGGCTTGGCCAGTTCGGCTTGAGCGAGGCTTGCCTGCTACCACTTTGCCCGACAAATGGGGTTTACGTTGGTACGTACTAAATTTCCGGCAAAACTCGCTAGGCGCGCGGCGCGCTTCTTTCCCGGAGTAGTCGTTTGCACGCCCGGCTAAGCTGTGAGGGGCTATGAAACTGGATTGGTTCGTAAAAACAGCGATGCTGATGACGGTTGCGGTCCTATTGGGAATCATCGTGTTTCGTCCCGCCATACACCCGGCGCCCGTGATGGCACAGGGTGGCAATCCTTACCCGTTTCATATCGAGCCGGGAACAGTGTCGCTGCGCAAAGCGGACGGGACCACGACATGGGGCAAGGTGGTGGTCGATATGCGCAATGGCGACGTATGGGGGTTTCCCATGAAAGCCCAGAACACGCCCTATCCCGTATATGGTCCGGGCGACACTTCAAAGGTTTCCCATCCCCTGTACCTCGGGCGGATGGCGTTCGAGGAAGTGAGACCGCAATAAGCTGCGCAGGCGCAGCCCTGGTGAAGGCAATGAAAACAATGTCGCGCGAACAACGTGGATCGGCGAGCCCGGTGGGGGCAGTCACGGTCGCATTGGCTTTCTTACTATTGCAGGCCGGCCTGGCGATCGCCTCACCGCCTGCTGCCCAAGCTTCCTCCGCCGCCGACTTGACGATTTCAGGAGATAAACCTTGGATCGATACCGGCATGGATGTCGCCGCAAGTGACAAGCTGCACATCACGGCTACCGGCACGGTGGACTTCGGCGACATCGCAGGCGTGGGTCCGCAGGGCGCAACCAGAGGTTGGAAAGATACCCTGCGCGCACTGTCAGTGCCCAACGCGGGCCGCGGCGCTTTGGTCGGTCAAGTAGGAACCGATCGCGCAGCCACACCATTTCTTGTCGGAGCCGACGGTACGATCGTCGTTCCCTTTGCCGGACGCCTTTACCTGGGCGTTAACCAGGACTCGCTTTCAAAACCGACAGGCTCATTTCAGGTGCATATTGAGCGCACCGCGGCCACCAAGACCGCAGCAAACCCCACCAACTACAATTTTCAGCCCCTGGACGCCATTCTTAGCTCCAAGCTGCCTTACCGCGTGACCGATCAACCGACGGGCGGCAATGAGGGAGACCTGGTAAATTTCGTCCTGGTAGGGAGCGAGAAGCAGGTTACTGAGGCATTTAAGGCTGCGGGTTGGACTGTGCCCGACAAGACTAACCAGGAGGCCGTCGTGAGCGCGCTGATCGCGACCCTTCAAAAACAAGCATACGTCACGGTTCCGATCAGCACCCTGTACCTGTTTGGCCGGGGGCAGGACTACGGCTATGCCAGGGCCGAAGCTATAAGAGTCATCGGCCAGCGCGATCACTTCCGTATCTGGCAGACGCCCTTCAAGGGGCCGAACGGCGAGACGCTTTGGGCAGGCGCCGGCACTCACGACGTTGGTATTGAAAGAGACCAGCGCAAAGAGAATGCGATTACCCACAAAATCGATCCCGAGATCGACGGTGAACGCGACTTCATTGCCGCCACCCTGCAACAGGCGGGTTATGTGGAGGCGACCTCCTACCTCGATCGGCCCAAGCAGATAAAGGACACGAAGACGGCGACGGGAGGAGAGATCAAAACCGACGGCCGCACCCTGGTCATCGTGCTGAAGCCCTAGTCCGCCGCGGGTCGGGCGTCGGCGGATGGGCAGGTTGCGAGATTCTTCGGATTAATGAGAGGGGGCGCCTTCTCGCAGGCTGCGCACCATCTGGCCATAGAACTGCTCGGCGCCATTGAACATGATCTGAATTCCAATACAAAGCACGATGAATGCCGACAGGCGGATGAGAATGCTGGTACCGGTAGGTCCGAGCAGACGCTCCAAGTCGTCGGAAAAGCGATAGCAGAGATAGACGGTTACCCCAATGAGCGCGATTCCCAAGGTTGAGAACAGGGCACTAACAATGAGCTGCAGGTGGGCTTCCGAGTGAATGTTACTGCCCAGGGTGAGGGCCACGGTAATCGAACCCGGCCCCACCGTGAGTGGCATGGTAAGCGGATAGAAAGACTTGGATAGAATTGCGTCGGTGCTCGCTTGCGCAGCTAGCCGCCGCTCGGAATCGTCTTCCTGTTGGTTCAGGATCCGCCACCCCGCGATCGTTACTACCAGCCCGCCACCTAGCTCCACGGCGCTCATGCTCACCCCAAAAAAAGCCAGCACGTAAGAGCCGATGAACAGCGAAGCCATCAGCAGGACCACCCCGTTTAGGGCGACACGCAGGGCCACCTTGCGGCGAATACTTACGCTGTAGCCGTACGTAAAGTCGGCGAAGATCGGCGCCATTCCGAAGGGATTTACGATCGGTAACAGTGCGGCGTAAACCAGGACTACGTTGCGTATGACAGCATTCATGGCGCCAACAGCATAGCCCATGCCCGTAGCCCCCTTCACTCTGCCCGGTCTCCCGGCACCTTGACCAATCCCGGTTTTCTGGGTTGAATGAATGAACCAGCCACGAGCACCCGCGCGCATGCCGATTCCTCCACGCACCTACGGCGCGATGCAGATGCGATTGCGCGAGTCCCTGATCACGCGCGCTTTTGTACTGCCCATCCAGGAATTCATTCACATTCAGGGAATCAGCAGCATCGCCCTGCTGGGCGCTGCCATTATCGCCTTGATCTGGGCCAATTCGCCGTGGCGGGATTCCTATCACCATGTTTGGGAGATGGAGCTCACGCTGTCGAAAATCCAGCTTCCCATCCACGCCTGGATCAACGATGCGCTCATGGCGGTCTTCTTCCTCCTGGTCGGAATGGAGATCAAGCATGAAATCGCCCACGGGGAACTGGCCGACATTCGCAAAGCATCGCTGCCGATTGTCGCCTCCCTGGGGGGAATGATCGTGCCCGGGCTGATCTTCCTGGCCCTGAACTGGGGCAGCCCTGGTCAGCGCGGGTGGGGAATCCCTATGGCGACGGACATCGCCTTTTCCCTGGGTGTGTTGGGGATGGTGAAGGGCCTTCCGGCTGAGCTGAAGGTCCTCCTGCTGACCCTGGCGATTGCTGATGACATCGGCTCCATCATGGTGATCGCCTTTTTCTATACCGGCACGTTGCACGTCCGGGGCCTTTTCCTGGGCGCACTGATTCTGCTGCTGATGTATTTCCTGAATCGCCTCGGGGTAACGCGTACCATCGTTTACGTCGTGCTGGGGTTTGCCTTCTGGGTCGCGATCCTGCAGTCGGGAATTCACGCCACGATTGCGGGCGTGATCCTGGGATTCATGATTCCCACTTCTCCCCGGCTCACCCTGGAGCAATTTGAGGAGATCGGCGGAGGGATGATGGACCAATTTCGCGCCGCCCGGGCGGCGGGAGATAGCCCGGCGGCCTATCGCGTTCTGGGTAGCTTCGATCAGCTCCTGGACGCTACCGAAGCGGCATCGGAACGAGCGACCCGCAAGCTCAACGATTGGGTCTCGTTTCTCGTGCTCCCGTTGTTCGCCTTGGCCAACGCCGGGGTCAGCTTTTCCGGAGGTGCCGGCGGACTGCTGTCGAGCCGGATTGCGTGGGGTATCCTGCTTGGCCTGGTGGTCGGTAAGCCCTTGGGCGTGATAGCTTTCTCCGCCGCGGCGGTAAGAATGGGAGTGGCCAGCCTTCCCCGAGGTGTCAGTTGGCTGCATGTGGCTGGGGTTGGCATCCTCGCGGGAATCGGATTCACGGTTTCGATCTTTATCAGTTCTCTCGCCTTCGATGATTACGGCCACCTGATGGAAGCCAAGACTGCCGTGCTCGTGGCTTCTTTGGTCGCGGGGTTGGCAGGATATTTCGCCCTCAGGCATGAGGCGAAGCTGCAAGACGTACCGCAGCCGGCGCCGGCGTAGCGAGCTGCATCGTCCGGGGCCGACGAGTTGAACAACTCCCTGCGACTTGGCTGCCACGCGGCCTGCCTGGCTTTTAGGCTGCGCGCGGAGCCGGGCTTATAATTGTGCGCTGACGGGGAATCCCCCACCAGCGCTGACGCCCGCATTCACAGAACATCCCGGACCCGGCGAAATTCATTCAAGGAGAAGCGTATGCGTTCTCGTTTTGCGGCAGCAACACTCGGCGCATTACTCACGATCAGCCTACTTGCCTGTAGCAAGAAAGAGCAGGCGACCCAGACTCCGCCAGCAGGCACCGACCAACAGTCACAGCAGACGCCCCCGCCACAGCAGGCACCTCCGGCACAGCCTGCCCAGGCGGCGCCCGCCCAGCAGGCAGCCGCACCAACCCCGGCTCCCGCCCCCGCGGAAACGCCGGCACCGGCGCCGGCAGCCCAGGAACAGGCTCCTCCACCTCCGCCGCAGCCGATTGTTATTCCGGCCGGGACGAATGTCGTAGTTCGCATGGGTGAGACACTCTCATCGAAGACCGCCCAGGACGGCCAGACCTTTACGGGAACCCTGGCGAATGGCATCGCCTCTCATGGGAAGGTGGTTATTCCGGCAGGTTCGACCGTGACCGGCACGGTATCCGAGGCGAAGTCCGCCGGGAAGTTCAAGGGCGAAGGCATTCTCGCGATTCGGCTGGCTTCCGTCAACGTTAGAGGCGTACCCCACAACGTGAGCACGGACGAATACGTGGTTACGCAGAAGGGCAAGGGCAAGCGTTCGGCCGTAGCCATCGGTGGCGGCGCGGGCGCGGGCGCGCTCATCGGCGGACTCGCGGGCGGCGGCAAGGGGGCCGCCATCGGCGCATTGGTCGGCGCCGGAGCAGGCACCGCGGGAGCGGCATTTACCGGGAATAAGGAGCTGTCGATTCCAGCCGAGTCGGCAGTGACCTTCAGGACGACGTCTGCCATTACCATTGAACCCCGGCAGCCGGCCACAAGCGCCCCGTAGCCCTCTAGCCAGGACAGGGCAAGGGAGGCTTCGGCCTCCCTTATTCATTCGACCACCAGGCACGTCATGGCCGAAACTGGTCAAGGCTTCTGGCTTTTCAGTTTTCGCCGGTTTTCATCTGCCCAGTTTGACTTATTCACCTGCCGTCCCCGGCCAATCGCCAGGGCATCGGCCGGCACGTCCTCCGTGATGCACGATGCCGCACCAACGTATGCCCCGGCACCAATCTTGATGGGCGCCACCAGCGTCGAATCGCTTCCCACGAACACTCCATCTTCGATCACGGTCCCGTGCTTGTGGACGCCATCGTAGTTGCAGGTTATGGTGCCCGCTCCAATGTTCACATTTTCGCCGATGACGGCATCACCCAGATAAGACAGATGGTTGGCCTTGGAGCCTCTTCCCAGCTTCGCCTTCTTGGTCTCAACAAAATTACCAACGTGCGCATCTTCGCCAATATCGCTGCCGGCACGCAGGTGCGAGTAGGGGCCAAGCTGGGCGCGGTTGCCGACAACCGAGTCTTCCATGATGCAGCCCGGACGTATCAGCACCTGGTCGCCGATCTCGCAGTTGCTGATAACCGAATGAGACCTGATGCGGCAGTCGGAACCGATCCTGGTCCGTCCGATAATCTGGACGAATGGTTCAATGACGGTATCGGGCCCAACCTCCACATCGCTATCGATGTCGCAGGTTTCAGGTCGAAAGATGGTGGTTCCGGCCATCATTAGCTGCTGCGCCTTCCTGGCCCGTAGCTTGGCATCGAGCTCCGCCAGCTCGACCCTATTATTGACTCCCAGGACCTCGTTCGAATCTTCGGCGCGAAGCGCCATTACCTTGTAGCCTGTGCTGCCTAGCACCGCCGCCATGTCCGTCAGGTAAAACTCACCCGCCGGGTTTTCCGTGGTGAGCTTGGCGATGTGGGCGAACAGCGGTGCCACGGCAAAGGCATAGATGCCGGAGTTGATCTCGCGTTGCTCGCCCTCCCGGTTGCGCAGCGCTTTCTGCTCGACGATGCGCTGGACCTCATCGGTGGCCTCGCCGTTTCTGAACTTACGGAAGACGCGGCCATAGCCGCCAGGATCAGAAGGCTCAGCCGTCAGGATGGTCATCGCTGCGTCATTGGCGAGATGAAAATCGCGCACCCGCGCGATGGTCTCCGGCAGGATAAGCGGCACGTCCCCGGAAAGAACCAGCACGTGCCGGAAGCCTTCTAAAGCCGCGCTCGCTGACATCAATGCATGGCCAGTGCCATGCTGTTGCGCCTGCAGCACGAACTGGATTCCCGTCGACCGAAGGGCATCACGAACCCGGTCTGCCTCGTGACCAATGATGGCGAAGATGTTGGCGGCGGGGACGACCTTGGTAGCTGCAGCCACCACATGCTCCAACAACGACTTGCCGGCAATCCGATGCAGCACTTTGGGGTGGCGTGACTTGAGTCGGGTGCCCTGGCCCGCTGCCAGAATGGCAATCGAGACATCAGCCAGTTCCTGGTTGGCAGACAACGATGTTTGTGGGTTCATCATGACCTGACAGAGTATCAGCAGGAGGTTACGATCCGCGCTGGGCAGCGACGACAGCCGGCTTACGGTCCTCGAGTATAAGGCGCAAAAGGTCGTGCGCCACATGGTGGGTCTCGTGACGGGCAATCAGCCCTCCCGAAGCGTCCAGCTCCGCGGCAAGGTAGTCACCGAGAATGGGCTTTACCCCCAAGGCTTCAATCCGATCGGCGTCCACCACGATTTGCGACTGCCACTGCTCGGCATATTTGATCGCCATGCTAGGCGACACGGGTGTTCGGTTCACCATCGCGTAGTCGAAGAATTCGTGGCGGGCGTGCTTGTAGATGGCAAGAATGTGCTCGGAGGCCGTGAGGTTCAAACTCTCGTTGGCCTGCGTCATCAAATTGCAGATGAACACCTTGGTCGCCGGCGATTGCTTGATGGCCGCCGACAAGTCGCGCACCAGCAGGTTGGGTACCAGGCTGGTGAACAACGATCCCGGGCCCACGGTGATCAGGTCGGCGGTTTCGATTGCCCGCAGCGCCGCTGCCGCCGGCCTGGCGTTCACGGGCGCCATGCGCAACTCTTGGACATGCCGGTCGCTTGCCGTGATGTTGGTCTCGCCGCGGACCACCGAGCCGTCGTCCATGATGGCATAGATCTGCGCATTGCTCGTGGTGGCGGGGTAAATATGGCCGCGCGTCGCAAGTATGGCGCCCGCGCGCTGGATGGCTTCGCTGAAGTCCCCAGTGATGTCGGTCATCGCCGACAGAAACAGATTTCCGAAGCTATGACCTTCCAAGCCTTCGCCCGCCTTGAAACGATACTGGAAGAGGCGCGACAGCAGAGCTTCCTTTTCGGCCAGGGCGACGATGCAATTGCGAATGTCGCCGGGTGGCGGAACGTTTAATTCTTTGCGCAGGCGCCCGCTGGAGCCGCCGTCGTCACTTACCGTGACAATCGCTGACAAGTCGGAGATAAACGGGAGGGTGCGAGGGAAACTCTCTTCGTCAGGCAAAAGAACGTGCTGTTTCAGGCCGTGAAGCAAGGTGGACAGACCGGTGCCCCCACCCATCGTAACTACTTTCACGGGTCGCACCCCGGCTGAACTGGCAAGCTTCGGCATGAGACGTGAGCTTCGCTAAACGTGCCACTTTGGTGCTTCGGACGCTACCTCGGCGCTAGTATCAGGATATAGCAGTTCGGTGAAGCGCGGGTCGTCAGCCAGGCTTTTGAAGTCGGAATCATTTCTCGCCTGAAAGCGATTCGCCGGATTGAGGCGGATGGCCTCGTTCAGACCCGCGATAGCGTCCGGAAAATGACCCATCAGGCAGTTCAGGGCGGCGGAGCCATACCACACGAAATCAAGGCTGGGATGTTTCTTGGTCAGCTCTTCGAAGACTTCCCGTGCGCTTACATAATCACCCATGTTCATGAGCGAGACCGCGTAGTCGTATCTTTCCTCCGGTGTCTTGAAGCTGGCCGCATCGCGGTTCAGCTGCTGCAAACAACTGTTCAGATGGACCGCCGCCCGGTCTGCCAGCTCCGGACTGGGTCCGGCCACAACCTTCTCGAAGAAAGCCTTGGCCCGGTCGTACTTGTGAGATTGCAGGGCCGAGAGTCCGGCTTGGTAGTTTTGCACAGCCTGTGAAAAACGGGGGTCGTCGGAGAGCTTGGTTGGACCACCATCCCGGGCACGCGTTTCAGAACCCTGCAAGCCGCCTTTTCTCTTGTGGTTAGATGTGGTTTCCTGAACGTCTTCTGCCTCTTTTTTCTTCATCTGTGTGCGTCCTTTGGATCGAAGTCGGCAGGCAACCCGTCAGGGCTGTGGAAAACCCAAATGTTACAACCTGTTTCTGGTGAGTTATAACCGCAACCGGCAAATGCGTCAACCGCTCCGGGGGGACAAGCAAGGCCGAGGCTAGTTCATGCCCGCTGCGGCTTCCAGATCGATCGACTTCCATTCCCCCCTGATGATACCCGCCCGAATCTGAGCGGGGGTTTTCCCCAGCTTGGTCTGCTGATTTGCATAAAATACCTCTTTCATGCAGATGGCACAGTGCGCGCCGTGGTCAGATTCAAAACAAGTGTGCAGGCTCTTGTGTCCAATGCGCTCGCAGTAACAGTAACAGGGCATCTGGCTGATCACGACCGGAATCTTGGCCGCCAGTGCGTAGGCGTTTACCTGGTAGGGGTACCTGAAGTTATCGCCCACCCGCTGGTCGGCGGGCAGAATGGGCAACATCTCCCCGGACCGGGGAGCATGATCATCATAGGCGGGAACATGGTCACCCTGAGCCAGGGCAATCGCTCCCAGAGCAACGACGAGCGCAAACACGGGGACCTTTTTCATGACTGTGGCCTCGGCGGATATTTTAGCCGAGAACAACACCGCACCCCAACCGCGGGGACGCCGGTACTGGCTCCCGCGGCGAGGTGGCCGCATTTCCGGGGCCCCGTTTGGAAGATATTCTCTATAATGGAGGCAGCGTATCGAGCCATCGATGAACTCCGTTCGTCACCAGAGAACCGAGGCCTCGCACGTTTCTCCCGGGTGCGAACAAGGCAACACGGCGAACCCCATAACGGCCCCGCAGTCAGCCGGCCAGCGGGCTGGCCGGGTGTTATCACGCTGGGTGCGTGACATCGTGATTTCGTTGGCGGTGTCCGCGTTTTTCATCATCTTCCTCTATCAGCCGGTGAAGGTGGAAGGAACCAGCATGATGCCCACCCTGGCGGACCAGGAACGCGTATTCATTAACAAGTTTGTCTATCGCCTGGAGCCGATCCAGCGCGGCGACGTGGTGGTATTTCGCTATCCGCGCGACACATCGAAGAGCTATATCAAGCGCGTGATTGCCGTTGCTGGCGATCGTGTGCGAATTGAGGACGGCCTGGTGTACGTCAATGGCCACCCGGTGGCTGAAGACTACGTGCCCACGAATTACGAAGACCTGCGATCGTACGGGGAGATGGTGGTGCCCCCTCATTCCTACTTCGTGTTAGGCGATCATCGCAACCTGTCGAACGACAGCCGCGATTTCGGACCTGTTGACCAGAGCTACATCTACGGCAAGGCGGTCTTTGGCTATTGGCCTTTTGCCAAGCTCGGCAAGCTGCACTAGTAAGCCGGTGCTCGCGAGATTTTCTCCGCTCTGCCACTTATCTGGTAATTCATTCCTTGATAAAATCGTTAAAATCCACTCCCCGGAGTAGCGATGCAGGCTATCCTTGCGCTGGAAGACGGCAGGATCTTCCACGGCAAAGGCTTCGGCGCCAAAGGCGAATGTTACGGCGAAGTCGTTTTTAATACTTCCATTACCGGCTACCAGGAAATATTCACCGATCCTTCTTACGCCGGGCAGATTGTAGTCCTCACCAACCCCCAGATCGGCAACTACGGCACCAACGCCGAAGACAACGAAGCCACCCGCCCTTACATCGAGGGCCTGGTGGTGCGCGAATTCTCCCGCGTCAGCTCCAACTGGCGTTCCCAGGAGGTTGCCGAGGAATACCTGGAACGCTACAAGATCCCGGTTCTGGCTGAAATCGATACCCGGGCGCTGGTGCGGCACCTTCGCACCCACGGCGTGATGCGGGGAGTGATTTCTACCATCGAGACCGACCCGGAAAAACTGGTCGCCAAGGCGCGTTCCATTCCCAAGATGGATGGCACTGACCTTGCGAAGGAGGTCACCACTCCCCGGGTGTACCAGTGGGAGGAGGGCGTGCGCTCCTACGAGCCTACGGAGGTGGTTGGAGTCAAGGATAGCGTGCCGAGCTACCGAGTCGTCGCCTATGACTATGGCATCAAGCAAAACATCCTGCGCCGGCTGGTAGGCGAGTCGTGCAGCGTGACGGTGGTACCGGCCACCACCAGCGCTGAAGAGGTGCTGGCGATGAAACCGGATGGCGTCTTTCTATCGAACGGCCCCGGCGATCCCGAACCGGTAACGTACGCGCAGAACAACATACGCCGCCTCATGGGCAAGGTTCCGATTTTCGGCATCTGCCTCGGCCACCAGTTGATCGGGCTGGCACTCGGGGGCAGAACCTACAAGCTCAAGTTTGGTCATCACGGCGGAAACCATCCGGTGAAAGCGCTGGCCACCGGCAAGGTCGAGATTACGGCCCACAACCACAACTTTGCCGTCGATCCCGACTCGCTGCCGGAGAGCGAAGTGGAACTGACTCACGTCGACTTGAACGACAACACCCTGGAAGGCTTGCGCCATCGCTCCATGCCGCTGTTTAGCGTGCAGTACCACCCGGAAGCGGCACCTGGACCGCATGACTCGCACTACCTGTTCAAGGACTTTGTGCAGATGATGGAAAAGTGGAAAGGGAACAATCCGTAGCCTATGCCACGCCGCAACAACCTCGCCAAGATACTGATCATCGGCTCTGGACCCATCGTCATCGGGCAGTCGGCGGAGTTCGATTACTCCGGCGCGCAGGCTTGCAAGGCCCTGAAGTCGGAAGGTTACGAGGTGGTTCTGGTGAATTCCAACCCGGCCACCATCATGACCGACCCCGAGATGGCCGATCGCACCTACATCGAGCCCCTCACCCTAACGTACCTCGAGGAGATTATCCGGGTCGAAGCCGAGATGCTGGCGGCCAGCGGAAGCCCGGGCATCTTCGCCGTTCTGCCCACCGTGGGCGGACAGACGGCACTCAACCTGGCAGTCGAGCTGGCGGATAACGGGGTACTGGAAAAATACGGCGCGCAACTCATCGGCGCACAGCTGGACGCGATCAAGAAAGGCGAAGACCGACTGCTCTTCAAAGATGCCATGACCAAGATCGGCCTTGAGGTGCCGAAATCAACCCTGGTCAACAATCTCAAGGACGGCCTCGACTTTAGCAGCAAGATTGGGTTCCCGGTCATTCTGCGGCCATCGTTCACCCTCGGTGGCACCGGCGGGGGCATCGCCTACAACCGCGAGGAGCTGCTCGAGCTTCTCGCCCGCGGGCTCGATCTTTCTCCTGTCCACGAAGTGTTGATCGAAGAGTCTGTTCTGGGATGGAAAGAGTACGAACTGGAGCTCATGCGCGATCTTGCCGACAACGTCATCGTCGTCTGCTCGATTGAGAACTTCGATCCTATGGGCGTGCACACGGGAGACTCGATTACCGTTGCCCCGGCGCAGACCCTTACCGATCGCGAATACCAGGCGATGCGCGACGCCGCCATCGCGGTTATTCGTGAGATCGGGGTGGAGACAGGCGGGTCCAACATCCAGTTTGCCGTCAATCCCCACAACGGGCGCATGGTGGTGATCGAGATGAATCCCCGGGTCTCGCGTTCGTCGGCGCTGGCATCAAAGGCCACGGGATTCCCCATCGCCAAAATCGCCGCCAAGTTGGCCGTAGGCTACACCCTCGACGAGATCACCAACGACATCACCCGTAAGACGCCGGCTTGTTTTGAGCCCACCCTGGACTACGTCGTGGTCAAGATTCCCAAGTGGCAGTTTGAGAAATTTTCCGGGGCGGATGAATCGCTCGGTCCGCAAATGAAGTCGGTCGGCGAAGTGATGGCCATCGGCCGCACTTTCAAGCAGGCGTTGTTGAAGGGCGTGCGCTCCTTGGAGACCGGCAAACGCATCGACGCCATGGAAAAAATCGAGCCCCGCATCCTCACCAAACGGCTGGTCACCCCCCATCCGGAGCGGCTGCAGTACATCCGCTACGCCCTGGCGCAGGGCATGACGGTGCGTGAGATCGCGCTCATGACCAACATCGATCCCTGGTTCCTGCACCAGCTTAAGGAAATCGCCGACGAGCAGACCGGGTTATATCGGCTCTCGGCCGAATCGCTGAGTGCGGAACAGCTTCGTAATCTCAAACGGGTTGGTTTTTCCGACGCCCGCCTGGCCCAGGCGCTGCAGCTGGGTGACAGCAGCGGTTGGCTCGAGTCCATGCACCGGTTGCGCAGCCAAAACCACATACGGCCGGTCTACAAGCGGGTCGACACCTGCGCCGCCGAGTTTGAGAGCTACACGCCCTATCTCTATTCCACCTATGAAGACGAAGACGAAGCCGCCCCGAGCGACCGCAAGAAGGTGATCATCCTGGGCAGCGGGCCCAACCGTATCGGACAGGGAATCGAGTTTGACTACTGCTGTTGTCATGCCGCTTTCGCCCTGCGCGACGATGGTTACGAGACCAT
>Ga0306920_100004469_pt1 | contig 17913 bp, 16 predicted proteins | sample flu12Cox44000170_FD_204666 | JGI IMG/M metagenome (GOLD analysis project Ga0306920, IMG submission 204666) | Lab enrichment of tropical soil microbial communities from Luquillo Experimental Forest, Puerto Rico - flux4day.12C.oxic.44.000.170 (v2)... | ecosystem: Environmental > Terrestrial >... | reverse complement strand
ACAGCGACCTGACTGAAATCGACCTGGCCGCCGGAGAACGCGGCGTCGAGGAAGTTCACCTCGCCGCTGATGAACGCGGCGCCGCCAAAGCTCACCTCGCTGCCGGAGAACTTGGCGCGGCCGAAGTTCACCTCGCCGCCGAAGAACGCGGCGTCGAGGAAGAGGACCGTGCCGCCGGAGAACTTGGCGCGGCCGAAGTTCACCTCGCCGCCGGAGAACTTGGCGCGGCCGAAGCTGACCTGGGCGCCGGAGAACCCGGCGCTGAAGAAGCTGACCTTGCCGCCGGAGAACGCGGCGTCGAGGAAGAGGACGTGGCCGCCGGCGAACGCGGCGTCGAGGAAGCTGACCTCGCCGCCGGAGAACTCGGCGCTGAAGCTGACCGTGCCGCCGAAGAACGCGGCGCCGCCGAAGTAAACCGTGCCGCCGGAGAACTCGGCGCCGCCGAAGTGAACCGTGCCGCCGGAGAACTCGGCGCCGCGGAAGTCGACCGTGCCACCGGAGAACCTAGCGCCGCGGAAGTCGACCGTGCCACCGGAGAACCTAGCGCCGCGGAAGTCGACCATACCGCCGGAGAACTCGGCGCCGCCCAAGCTGCCGCCATCGAAGACGACACCCGTGAAGTCGAAGTTCAGGCCCTGCCAGGACACCGCTGCGCCTTTACTGAGGTGGGCGGCGATGACCCGGATCACGGGGTGGCGGACCTCCCGGCTGGCCCGGAAGGCAAGCCGCTCGGGTGCTAGAGCTTGCTCGCCTGGGTCCGGCTCGTATGGCATGCGCAGATACGCACACAGCACGTCAACACAGGTCTGCCGGTTAGCCTCCCAGTCATCGGCTAGACCCGCCATGGCATACACCCCGGCCAGCCGGACAGCCGGCGGCTTATCGCTGCCCAGTTGCCCGGCCGCCGTGGCGAACCGTTCGTTCAACGTCCGGGTGCGCTGCTCAGCGAGCGTCCTGTCCAGCTGCTCACGCTGCTCTTTGAATGCCTCTTTGGTGTCCTGGCTGGTCGCGCGGCGGCCGAAATACTGCGCAGCCAGGGTACCGATCAGAGTGAGTGCACTGACGCCAGCTGCAATGATAGCCGCGACGACTTGGGGTTCCATAAGCGGAACTTAGTACAGCGCGCCGCGGCGATACCATCCACGAGCTGCCCCGCAAGCCGCGCCTGACTTGGCGCATCGGGCTGTGCCGCAGCCACCATTCTCTGGGCGGTGAACAAGCTTCTGCTTTGTGTGCGTCAGCGCGGCTTGTCAACCTGACGTGGCCCAACCCGATGGAGTGGGGTCTACGACGCGCTCCAACGGCAGCGACCCCGCATCTGCCGGCGCCACCCCGGCCTGAGCTCCATCCCAGGTCACGTACGCCAGCTCGAAACCACCAGCACGATCAGGAGCATCATGCTCACACCAGGCTCCCCGGCTTAGTGGCGGTCGTCGCGACCCTGAGCAAGGTGTCCTGTCCGACTGAAGACTGCGAGGAGCGGGAGCACTGAGTTGGGTTTCGCAAAGTAGCTCCTGACGTCCAGGCAGGGAGTCGTCCGGACTTAACTTGCGTATCCGGCGCTCGGCGGCAGGCCGGCGGGCAAGGTCGCCGATCAGGCAGGCGCGGGCGGGCGCGCGGAGGGTGCGAGCAGGCCCAGAGCGCGAGCGGACCCGACGGCCCCGGCCCGGCTGTGCGCGCCGAGCTTGGCGTACAGGTTGCGCAGGTGGGTCTTGACCGTGCTGGTCGAGACGGACAGCTCGCCGGCGATCTCCGGCGCCGACAAGTAGGTCGGCAGGTAGCGCAGCACCCGGATCTCGGCGCTGCTGAGCGGCTCGAGCGGCGGCCGCGGCCCGGCGGGTCGCGGTGCGGGCCGGTTCCCGGCCAGCAGGTCGAGGATCTGGGCGAGCCGCAGCACCGCGGCGGCGATGCGCATCTCCCAGAGGTCGCGGTCGTGTTCGCCGAGGCCGGCCAGGGCCTGCTCGGCCGACCCGGTGTCGCCGAGGCGCACCAGGGTGTGCAGGAGCCAGGCCCGGATCTGCCCGGCGAGCGGGTACGGCACGGCCATCCGCCCGGCCAGCCGCTCGGCGGACCGGAATGCGGCCAGCGCGTCGGCGGCCCGGCCGCGTCCGAGCTCGAGCATTCCGCGGAAGTACTGCACCCTCAGCGCCGCCGCGGGGTCCGCTTCCGCCCTGACAGTGCGCTCGGCGCGCTGCACCCAGGCCTCGGCCTCGTCCAGCCGCCCCTGCCAGGCCAGCACGCCCCCGAGCGCCATGTAGGCGATGCCAGCGAACGGATCATCAGTCCAGCCGTGCCGCTCGGCCAGCTCGATCGCCTGCCTGCTGCGTTCCGCCGCCCGCGGAAACGACCGGTAAAACTCGACCGTCGCCTGGTACGCCAGGCCGGTGAACTCCAGGTACGGCCGCCCGATCCGGCGCGTCAGCGCGACGCCTTGCTCCAGGTGCGGCTCGGCCTGGACGGCCCGGGCTGCCCAGCCCCTGGCGATGCCGAGGCTGATCAGCGCGAGGCCGCGCAGCTCCTCATCCAGGCCGGGCTGCGCCGCCTCCGGGGCCCCGGCCAGGGCCTGCATCCGCTGCGCCTGCTCGGCCACCGCCGGCAGGTCGCCTCGCTGGCGGGCCAGCTGCAGCCGGACCATCCCGAGCAGCATCTGCGCCCGTCCGCGCCGGCCTTCCGGCACCGACTCGGACCAGCGCTCGGCCAGCCCCAGGTATCGCTCCGCTGTCGCCAGCGACCCTAGTGCCAGCTCATCGGCGGCGGTCACCGCCGCCAACTCGGCATCGGCCGCGGCCGCCCCGGCCGGGAACCCGGCCAGCAGCGCGTGCACGGTCCCGGCCTGACCGTCCAGGTACAGGCCGGGCCAGTGACTGGCGAGCAGCCGGGCGGCCAGCCCCCAGTCCCGCGCCGCCTGCGCATGCCGGACCGCCTCCACCGCAAACCCGCGCCCGGCGAACCAGCCCGCGGTCAGCTCGTGCAGCGGGGCCACCTGCCCCGGCTCGGTGCGGCGCAGTTCGAGCTGCAGCAGGCCGGCAAACAGGTGGTGGTAGCGGAACCAGGACCGGCGCGCGTCCAGCGCCACCACGAACGCGTTCGCCTCCTCCAAGTCCTGCAGCACCCTCTCTCCACCCGAACCTCCGGTCAGCAGGTCGGCCAGCTCGCCGTTGACCCGGTCCAGCACGCTGGTCCGCAGCAGCAGCCGCCGCACCTCCGGGCTCTGCCGGTCCAGGACCTCGGCCAGCAGGTACTCGGCCACCGTCCGCTCGGTCCCGGAGAACTCCGCCGCGAAGCGCCCGGGATCGCCGTGCCCGACCAGCGACAACGCCGCCAGCCGCAACCCGGCCGCCCACCCCTCGGTCCGGTCCACCAGCAGCCCCAGCGCCGACTCAGGCAGCTGCACCCCGGCCGCGGCGAACAGTTCCCGCGCCTCGGCCAAGCTGAACCGCAGATCACCGGCGCGGATCTCGGTCAGCTCCCCCTCCAGCCGCAACCGGTGCAGCCCGAGCCGCACGTCATGCCGGGTCGATAGCACGAATCGCAGGTGCTCCGGTGCCCGCATCACCAGCAGCTCCAGCTGCCGCCGCGAAAGGTCAGAACCCAGCTCATGCAGGTCATCGACCACCAGCCACAGCCGGTCCTGAAGCGGGGCCAGGTCCTTCAGCAGCCGCTCTACGATCGCCCACCCGTCCAGATCCGGCGCGGCCGACAACCCGCGCACCAGCGCCGCCCCCGGGACCGTCTGGCGCAGCGCGTCCACCACCGCCAGCCAGAACCGCTGCGGATCCCGCTCATCCCGCCCCACCGGCACCCACGCCGCCCGCCCGGCCAGGCCCGCCTCATCGATCCAGGACCGCAGCAGCACCGTCTTGCCGCTGCCCGGCGGCGCCGACGTGACCGTCACCCGCCCCGCCGCCCCCAGCCGCTCCCACAGCCCCGGACGGGACACAACTCCTGCCGCACCAGGACCGGCGACGCGGCGAACAGCGGACCCCGGACTCCCGGCGGGCCGCATAGCCAATACTCGCACGAAACATCAGCCAGCGCGCCTGCCGGCGGGGCCGCCTCTAGGCCTGCCAATCGGGCAATCGTCACACTGCAGGATGCGCGAAGTTCGCCGGCCAGGTGGATGAGGGCGAACTATCATTTGAGTCGGCAGCGCCGGAGCCTGGGAGGGTGTCGCGGTGGTCGCTCAGGCGACCCCATTGGTGGGTCGTGACGCGGAGGTGGGGCAGCTCGGCGCTGTCCTGGCGCGGGCCGATGAGGGTGCCGGAAGCCTCGTGCTGGTCTCCGGGGAGGCGGGGATCGGCAAGACCCGGCTATGCGCGGAGCTTCGGCGGTGGCACCAGCAGCGCGGTGGGCGGGTGCTGCTGGGACGTGCCGCCGCGCAGGAGGCCTCCCTTCCCTACGCGGCGCTGGCCGACATGCTGCGGGCTGCTCGCCGCGCCGAACCCGCGGTTTGGGAGGCGGCGCGGGCGCGGGCAGGGATCCTGTGGCCCGTTGCACCAGAGCTGGTCTCAGCAGCGAGCGGGCCTGGCCGGTCGGCCGACCGGCCGGTGCTGTTTGAGGCGCTCCTGGATGCGGTCGACGAAGCAGCCGGAGACGAGACGACCTTGTGGGTGCTAGACGACATCCACTGGGCGGACGACTCAACCTGGGAGTTCGTCCGGTACGCGGCCCGCCGCGTCGAAGACCTCGCCCTGGTCCTGGCCGTCACCTACCGAGAGGAGGAGATTGGGCCGGCGCACGCGTGGTGGCCGGGCCTGGTCCAGCTAAAGCGGGAACCGGGCGTGCTCAGCCTTCCGCTGGGCCGGTTGTCTGCGGCTGATGGTGAGCGGATTGTCCGCGCCGTCGGCCCGGCCCTGCCCGAAGACACGGTCGCCATGATCGTGGAGCGGGGCGCCGGGACGCCGCTGCTGGTGGAGGAGTTGTCCAGCCTTGCCTCCGGGTCGGGTCGGCTGCTGCTGGTTCCTGACATCGTGCGGGCCACCGTGCGGGAGCGGGCCGGGCGTCTTGATCCGGTGGGGCGAGGCTTGCTGGAGGCGGCGGCGGTGGCAGGCCTGGAGGTGGATGCCGAGTTGCTGGCATCGGTCATGCCCGAGGGCCGGCCCGGCGACCTGGTGTCGGCCGGGCTTCTGGACCAGGAGGAGAAAAACTTCCGGTTCCGCCATCCGCTGCTGCAGGAGGCGGCCTACCAGGAGGTGCCGGCCGAGCGGAGGAATGCGCTGCACGAACAGATCGCCGAGGTCATGACGAAGAGCGGCAGTTATTCTCCCGAGCGCGTCGCCGCCCACCGCGAGCGGGCCGGCCGCCCGGAGGCCGCGCTCTCGGAACTTGAGGCCGCGGTGGCCGAAGCGAGCCGGGCAGGCCAGGTCGGACGAGCCGCGACCCTGCATGTGGGTGCCCTGCAGCTCGCCGGCCGGCACCGGACGCTAGCGGATCAGAGAGCTCGCCTGGAACATGCGGCGATCCGGGACCTGTTCCTGGCCAGCCGGTGGTCCGAGCTTGATCCGCTGGTCCGCAAAGCCTGGGCAGGTCGCGCCAGGCTCAGCCGCCTGGACCGGGCCTGGCTCGCTGCCGTGACGGGCTTCCATCTGTTCTGGATTGGCGCCATTCGAGAAGCGTGGGCGCTGGTGGAGCAGGAGGTGGCGAGCCTCGACCAGGACGAAGCTTCGGCCGAAGGGTCCCTGCTGCTGACCCAGGCCGCACTGCTCGCATTCCTGAAGGGCGAGCCTGCTGCCCGGGCCTTCATCGACCGCGGTCTGGCCGCTGCTCGCCGCATTGGTGATCTCGACTTGGAGATCCGGGCCCGCCGCACCGAGATCGTCATCGCCCACGGAGAAGGGAAAGATCCGGAGCTTGCGGTCGCCCGCCTACGCGAGGAGGCTGACTTCGCTCGCGCTCACGGCCTTGACGCAGCCGAGGGCTTTGCCCTGTTGTTCCTTGCCTCGATCAGCAACGCGTTGGAAGACGCCGAGGCAGCCAGGAAAGTCGCCGAGCGGACGGGAGTCTTGTCCTGGATGGCTGCCCTCGTGGAGGCCGAACTCCACCTGCTAGAAGGCAGGCGTAACCGCTGCGAGGACATCTTCCGCCAGATCCGGCAGGAGGTCAGGCCGGGAGTACGTACCATTGCCGCCTGGGTCGACGCAGACGAAGCCTGCCTGTTCCTGCACCGGGGTGATCTCGATGAGGCGCGAAGGCTCTTGCATGGCCCGAGCGCGACAGGCGAGTCCTGCCGATTCGGGCGTATCGGGGCGCAATGGTCGGCGGCTCATGGCTGGCTGGCCTGGGAGGAGCGTCGTTTCCCGGCGGCAAGTGCGCACCTGGCCAGCGCCGGGGCAGAAAGCGTGCTGAGATCACTCAACACTTACACAGCGGCACCGTCGCTTCGCTATCTGCCACTTCGGGTGGATGCGCTGCTGCGGCTGGACCGGTCCGATGAGGCAGCCGCGGCGATCTCGGGGTTCGAGGCGTTCAATCTTGGCCACGACCGGTTCATGGCGGCGGCCCTGGCGGCGGCCCAGTTCCGGCTGGACCCGACTCTCCAGCGGGCGGTGATCGCCGCTTCGGTGGCGGCGGCAGCGCCGTGGCCGTGGCTGCGGGCGCTGGTCGGATGCTGGCGCGGGGAGTTCCTCAAGGACCTAGACGCCGCTGAAGGCGCCCGCAGGCAGTTCGAGGAGGTCGGCGCGTATCTGGGGGTCCGCCGGGCAGAAGCTGTACTGCAGCGGCTCGGGGCGAGGCTGCCCCGCCGGGAACGTACCTCCGACGCCCTTTCCCCGCGCGAGATCGAGGTCGCGGACCTGGTCGCCGAGGGCCTGTCCAACCCGGCCATCGCCCGGCGCTTGTACCTGAGCCGGCCGACCGTGGCCAGTCACGTGGCCCACATCTTGACCAAGCTCGGCTTCTCCTCCAGGACGCAGATCGCCGCCTGGGCCGCACGGCGCCACGCACTCGCTCCTTGACAGCGGCCGGGCCAGAGCCTGCCGCGGCATCATCCATCTGAACCATTCGGCGGCACCCGGCCCGGTTCATCCGGCTGGCCGATGTGGGATCGGCGCCGTGAGCGCACAGTGGCTTCGAGGTGATCCGGAGATGGCAACCCCGCAGATGATGGCCTTGGACCAGGCGCTGGCCGCGAAAGGCACCCTCCTCACCCGCGCCCGCCAAGCGTCGTCCACCGCAGGTGCTCCCAGCGGCGCCGCCGCCGCGGGGCACGGGACGGCGGGACGCTTGTGACCAGGGGGGTCTGTGGCTCGGTGACCGGGTGGTACGCCAGCCGCGCGGTGCCGGCGGTGGTGACCGGCGTGGTGGTGCTGGTCGGCGCCGCGGTCGCGGCGCTGGCGCCCGGCCCGCTCGCCGGCCTCGGCGTGGCGGCCGGACGCGCGTTCGCCGCCCGGCACGGCGCGGAGGTGACCGCGACGGTCACGGCCTCGCCGGCCCAGCTGGCCGCCACCACCGCCCCGGCCGGGGTGACGGCGGCGGCCGGGCCGTTTCCCCAGGCCACGGTCACCGCGACGATGGTGGTGCCGGCGCCGCCGGGCCGGTCCGGCCCGGTCCTGCCGGCGCAGCAGCTGACCGTGGTCGGCCGCGCCGGGCCGGGCGGCCCGGTCGATGACCTCACGCTGCGCTCGGGCCACTGGGCGACGCACCCGGGACAGGCCGTGCTGCTGACCGACGGCCAGGGCCCGGACGGCCAGGCTCCGCCGGTGGGGCCCGGGACGCAGATCACCGTGACCGGCGTGCCCGGCGCACCGCGGCTGACCGTGGTCGGCACCGCCACCTCGGTCACCCGCACCGCCCAGGCCTGGGTGACGCCCGGGCAGATCGCCGCGCTGCGCGCACCGGGGACGCCGCCCCGGGCGCAGATGCTGTACCGCTTCGCCCGCGCCGAGACCACCGCCCAGGTGACCGCGGACATCGCCGCGCTGCGCGCCGCGCTGCCGCCCGGCACCTTGACCGGCGCGCAGTCCTGGCTGACCGTCACCCGGCCGGCCACCGACGCGATCGCGCCCTGGTCCTGGTGGCAGCGGGCGGTGTCCGGCTGCTGCACCCTGATCGCGCTCGCCGCCCTCACCCTGGTCCTGATCCGGGACCTGCTCCCCGGCCCGGACCGCCCGGGCCCGGGCGCCGCCGACCCGCCGGCCGCCCCGCACGACCAGGAACCCGGGCCGGCCCCGCCCCGCACCCGGCACCCCGCCAGCGGCCCGGCCCGCACCTAGATCCAGGAGGGCCGGCCCGCCCGGTCCGGTCCCCGGGCCCGGCCCGCGCCGCAACGGCGGCCGCCCCCGCGGACGGACACCCGGCCGGCCAGCTGGCAGCGGGGCGACGGCACCGGCCGGCCGGCCGCACCGCCCCCGGTGCGTCACTGATGCGCAGCGGGGCTGGCCGTGCGCTTAGCCGGGGTCCGGTGCAGCCAGGCGATGGTGAGGGCGGCCAGGATGGCTTCGGCGGCGAGGGCGATCAGGGCGCGGGCGGCGAAGCCGGCGGGGCTGGTGAAGGTTAGCCCGCCGGTGAGGGCGCCGGCGCCCTGAACGGCTGCGGCGGCGAGCAGGCCGATGCCCCAGGCGGCGGTCAGGCCGGTGAGGGTGCGATGTGGTGGCTGGGCTGCCGGGCGGCCGGTGAGCCAGGGCCAGCGCCGGGCGGCCACCGCGACCAGGGGCCGCTGGGCCGCCAGCGAGATCAGGAAGGCCAGACCGGCAGCGGCCGGGATCACGGCGCTGACGAGCGCGGCGGCGGCCAGCCCGGCCAGCGTGGTGGCGGGCGGCCGGTTACCGGAAGTGGAGGTGGGATGCATGGCAGTTCTCCTTGGGGGTTGGGGGTCAGGCGGGGTGCTTGTCCGCCGGGGTTTCGATACCAACGAGGCGGGCGACGGCCTGGTCGGCCATGTGCTCGAGCGGGCCGGGCCAGGGGAAGCCGGGGGCGTTGAGTCGCAGCAGCACCAGGCCATGCAGCGCGGCCCAGACCTGGGCGGCCAGCCAGTGCGGGTCGTCGCCGGCGCCGGCTAGGCCGGCCTGCTGGCAGCGGCTGATCGACTCGGCCAGGGCCTGGAAGACGGGCAGGCCCGGCGGCGGCAGGGCCGGGTCGCCGGTGGGCGCATGCTGGCTGAACAGGTACCGGTAGGGGCCGGGGTTGGCCAGCGCGAACCGGATGTAGGCGCGGCAGCGGGCCAGCAACCGCGCAGCCGGGTCGTCACCATCACCGCTGGCGGCGTCGCGGGCCCGGGCGAATTCGGTGAAGGTGCGCTTGACCACCGCCATCTTCAGCTCGTCGACGTCGGTGAAGTGCCGGTAGATGGAGGGGGCGGCGATCCCGATCCGCCGGGCCACCCCGCGCAGCGTCAGCGCGCTGTCGTCGCCGGCTTCGCCGATCATCTGGCCGGCCGCGGTGATGATCTCCTCCCGCAGCCGGTCGCCCTCACCGCGCCGGTTCCGCCGCCGGGCCGGCGCGGCCTGGAGGGCCGACGCCATCACGCCACCTTCCCGGCCGCCGGGCCGGGGCGGCGGGGCCTGGCAGCGGGACGGCTGGTAACGGCCAGCCGAGCGAGCACCGCCACGGTGAGCGCCGAGGTGGCTCCGCCGGCGGCTCGTTCCCATAGCCCGGCCAGCCCGCCGTGCCCGCCCGCGGCGCCGAACGCGGCGATGAACACGATGGTCGCCACCCCGGCGGCCACTGCGAAGACGGCCCAGCGCCGCCAGCCGGGCGTGGCGGTGAAGCGGCGGGCCAGGACGAAGCACCCACTGGCCAGGGCGGTGATCGTGATCATCGCGAACAGGGTGTGCAACTGCCCGTGTACCGTCGGCGCCGCCGCGCGAGCACCCGGCGGGTACCCACCGGAAGGATCCTGGGCAAACAACCCGTCCATCACCAGGCCCACGCCTGCGATCACGTGCAGCACCGGGAACGCCGGTGCGCCCCGGCCGGGAGCCAGCGCCGCCCGCCAGCCCGCAGCCGACAGGCACACCAGCACGCCGAAGACGATGAAGTTCAGCTGCTGCACCCATCCGCCCGGGCCCAGGCTGAGCGCGCTGATCGGCTGCGCTAGCGTCCGGTACCCGGCCCGGGTGGCGCCCTCGGCCAGATAGACGCCGGTGAACACCAGCCCGCCCGCCGTCCCAGCGGCCAGCAGCAGCCAGGCCCGCACGGGTAGGGCGCCGCCATCCAGTCCCGCGCGCGGCAACCGGCAGGTGGCGGCCCGGCGTGCCCTGGCCGGTGCCGGAGCGGTCATTCCGGCTTCCCTCCACTAACGACGTTAACTCACGATGTAAGCTAACGGCGTTTCGCTAAGTTGTCAACTCTGTCTTCCGGCGTGGTCCCGACGGTCCAGGCCGGTCGGCAGCACCACCCCGCTTGCCCTTGCTCACCAGCCCGTCGTCCCCGTGGCTCCCTGACGGCGTAACTCGCCCGGCGTAGTTGGCTACATCGCACGGATGACCTACGCCCGGAAGTCAGCCGCCGCCACAGGCAAGTTGCATCTCGCGGCCGGCGCGGGCCGGGGACGGGCCGACCTAGCTTGCCGTGCATGGATGCCCCGATAGGACTCGAAGAAGTCACCAGACGCCACGGCAATGGCGTGCCTTTGCGGAGGATGGCGTCAGCATGCAGATCGCGCCCGGCGAGGGGGTCGCGGTGATGAGCCCGCCGGGCAGCGGGAAATCGATGCGGCTGAGCTCGATCGCCAGCCTGGACCGGGTGTTCAAGGCGATCGGGATGACCAAACGGCAGTGAACCTCGCCGGCCGACGATCCGCGCTGCTCGTGACGCTGAACCTGGCCGTCGCAGCGATCTACCTCGTTCGTCTCGGCCACGGCATCGGCCTGGCCGGCTACCGCATCGATCTGGATGTCTACCGCACCGGCGCCAAGGTGTTGCTGCACGGCGGCGATCTCTACGGCCGATTGCCGAGGATCGGCGACGGCCACGAACTGCCATTCACCTACCCGCCGTTCGCAGCCCTGAGCTTCATTCCGTTCGCGATTCTCGGCTACGGCATGGCGAACTGGCTGCTCACAGCCGTCACCATTGCCTGCGCGGCGGCCAGCCTGTGGTGCTTCGCCGCCAGCACCCCCGGTGAGGCGGGCGCCCGGATGCGGCGGCTCCTGCCCTTGGCTCTGCCCGCCGCGCTGCTGCTCGAACCCATCCGCTCCACCCTGACCTACGGCCAGATCAACGTCCTGCTGATGGCACTGGTCACCTTCGACTGCCTCACCCGGGCGCCCCGATGGCCGCGAGGGATCCTGATTGGCATCGCCGCCGCGCTGAAACTCACTCCCGGGGTCTTCCTGCTGTTCTTCCTCCTTCGCCGCGACCTGCGCAGCGCGGCCCGAGCCGGACTGAGCTTCGCCGCCTGCACCGGCGCCGGGTTCGCCCTCGCCCCGCACGACTCGGTCCGCTACTGGACCCAGGTCGCCTACCAGCCCGCCCGGATCGGCGGAATCTCCTTCGCCGCCAACCAGTCCGTCCTCGGAACCCTGGCCAGGCTCGGCCTTAGCAATCCCGCGCGGACCTGGCTCTGGCTCGCCCTGTGCCTGCTCGTCGTGGCCCTTACCGTCACCGGCATGCGCGGCGCGCTCAAGGCAGGCCAGGTGACGTCCGCCCTCTTGCTTAACGCCGTAGCCGGATTGCTGATCTCGCCCATCTCCTGGTCACACCACTGGGTCTGGGCGGCCCCGGCGCTGCTCGGCTGCCTCGCCGCCAACCCGAACCGCCGGCGGCCGCCGACGTTCGCGGTCCTGGCGCTGCTCATCTTCGCGATCGCACCGCACTGGCTGCTCCCCTGCGGGGATGGCCGCGAACTGCACTGGTCATGGTGGCAACAGGCCGCGGGCGACCTCTATGCCCTGATCGGGCTCACGGCCCTCACCCAAGCAGCGATCACGAACCTGCTATCCCGCCCGAAACGCCGGGGTCCGGGCACGGTAGGCACCCCGGAAGCACCGTACGACCAGGAACTCGGACCGGTCCCGTCCCGAACCCGTGACGACGCGAGCGTGCCGGCCCGCACCTAATCCGGGTGGCCCGGGCGCTGCTCTCACCCATCTGGGCGACACGAGCAGCGACGGCGCTCGCCCCGCGGGCGAAGGGAATCCCGGTGGTGACGGGCTGCCAGCGGACGACGAGGAAGGCCGACCGGCTGGACACATCCCGTCACCGGCGCGACCGTGAAGCCCGAGTTCATGCGATACCGCGACAGGCCACCTGGCGACCATAGCTAGGCGCGCGGATCAGCTCGCTTTGCGGTAGCGCGCCAGGATGGCGGCGCGCAGCGATGCGGCGGGCGCGCCGAGGGCCGACAAGATCGCCGGTACCGCGCCGCCCTCCAGCGCCACCAGCGCCAGAGTGAGGTGCTGGACGCCGATGTAGTCGTCGTGCAGCGCCTCCGCCTCGCGCAGCGACAGCTGCAGTGTCTTCTTGGCGCGCGGCGTGAACGGGATATGGCCGGCGGGAGCGGCCCCGGCAGAAACGGGACGTTGCGGGAATGGGCCTGCGGGCAGGGGGGCGTTGTGGCGGGCGCGACGGCGACGCCGGCGGCGCGTCAGCTCAGCCAGCGGGCCCTTCCCCCAGGCTGGCCGTCTGCTCCGGCAGGCGGCCGGGAGGGCCCGGGTGAGGGCGTCCGGGCCGAACGCCGCTTCGATCCGGGCGCGGACGACGTCCAGGTCGATGCCGATGAAAGCCAGCGCCTCGCGGTCGAGGCGGCCCAGCGGGTCGGCCGTCTGGCCCCGCCCGATGGTGCGCAGGATTTCCGCCTCGACGCGGTCGGGCGTGACGCCCTGGTCGCGCAGCACCGTGCTGGCCGGCTCGGCGGCCGCGGCCGCGGCCAGCAGCAGGTGCTCGCAGCCGATGTAATGGTGCCCGAGCCGGCGGGCATCTTCCTGGGCCTGGGCCACGACGCGGCGGGCGGTATCGGTGAAGCGCTCGAACATCATCGCCTCCCGGTCCGGCGGCCGTACTTGCGGTGCACGGTCTGCTTGGTGACGCCGAGGCGGCCGGCGATGTCCTGCCAGGACCAGCCGAGCTCCCGTGCCTGCTGGACCTGGAGTAGTTCCAGCCGTTCGGCCAGCGCGCGAAGAGCGGCGACCGCGCGCAACCCGACATCGGGGTCGTTGCTGGCGGCGCCTTCTGCGATCTGGAGAGTGGGATCCATGCCCGTCAGCATATGCTGACATGCGGTGTTTCGTCAACATATGCTGACGGAGGTGCGGCGGCGCGTGAGAAGCGGTGTTCCGCGGCGGCAGGTCGGCACAATCTCAGGATGCGGAATGGCACCACCTTGCGTCGCGGAGGCGGGAAGGCCGCGCCTACACGGTGGGGAGTAGTCCCCCATCGATGACGTGGTTCGTGCCGGTGAGGTAACTGGCTGACGGGGAAACAAGGAAGGTGACGAGCGCGGCGACCTCGTCCGGAGTGCCTGGCCGTCGCAGCGGGATGTCAAAGCCGGCCATGAACTGCTCACGGGCGGTGGCGAGATCGGTGCCGGCTTTGTCGGCGAGCGCCTGAATCCGGGCCGCGAAGGCGGATGTTTCGATCACGCCCGGTGAGACGAGGTTGACGCGCACGTTGCGGGGACCTACCTCAGTGGCCAGTCCCTTGCTGTAGGTCGCCAGCGCCGCTTTCGCCGCGGCGTAGGCGAGCGCGGCCGACCGCGGCAAGCGGGCGGCGTTGGATCCGATGTGCACGATGGCGCCGCCGCCGGCCGCGATCATGCCGGGCAGGACAACGCGGTCGAGGCGTACTGCGGACAGCAGGCTGCTGGAGAGGTCGGCGAGCCAGTCCGCCTCGGTCATCGCGAGGACACCACCGGGTACGACGGTCTGGCTGGCCGCGTTGTCGACCAGGATGTCGATTCCGCCCAGGTAGTCCAGCGCCTGCGCCGCCAGGCGCGGCGGGCCGTCCGGTACCGAGATGTCGGCCGGGATGAAGTGGGCCGCGCCGTCGTAGTCGCCACGGGAACGGGCTGACACCACGACGCGTGCGCCCGCCTCGCTCAGTTTCCGGGCGACGGCCGTGCCTATGCCCCGGGTACCGCCAGTGACAAGTGCACGTCGCCCATTGAGGTCGGTCAACGCCTGGCTCCTTCTGTGTCTGACATTTACACGTATCGATGGATCGAGGTGACTCCGGTCAGCGGCGACGCCAGCGGAATACGCCTCGCCGCTAACCGGCCCGCTCGGTCCGTGGCATGGTCACAATGTCGTCGCGAAGCGGCGCCAGCGCACCGGCTATCTGGCCGAGCGTGTCCTCAGGCACGCCCAGTCCGGTCAGCGTGCCGACGAGATGTCCCACGACGGCGTCGAAGTCACCCTCCCCGATACCGAGCCTGGCGTGCGCGGAGGCCATGTCCCGGCCGCCGAAGACCTCCGGTCCGCCGATCGCGGCGGCGATGAACGCGCGCTGATGAGCCTTGAGGTGGTTCAGGTCAGTGCTGGTGAAGAACGGCGCGAGCCGCGCGTCGGCAAGGACGCGGACGTAGAAGTCGTCGACTGCGGCGCGGACGGCCGACGCCCCGCCGATGCTGTCGTAGATGCTCATACGCGGATTCCTCTCACTAACGCGGCCCCACGCCGTGCCGGCGCCGCCGCGATGGCCCTGGATATGCCAAGGATGCGGCCACGACGGGATCGTGCGGATCGGGCGATCGCCTAGTCTCGCGGCTGGAAGGTCTTTAGATTCCTGCGGGACACGCCTTGCGCTGTGCCGTGATCTTCGTCCTTCTCTGTCCTCCTGACCCGATGCCGGATTTTCCGCGGAAGATCACTGGCCACGGGTGGGGCTGCTGCGCAAGGTTCGCCCGCGCGTTCCGGGCCTGGGCAAGATCTGAGCCGCACCGCCGACGCGTTCACCGCCGTGCGCGCCGCCGAGGGCGGAACGTTCCACGGCCAGGACCCAGATCCCATCGCCGCAGCCCGCCGATGGCGTTACTAGAGCCCGGCGTACGGATCGTTCGCATCCGGTTTACGCCTCCCAGGCGTAACCGGCCACCGGTTGCAACGCGCAAGTGTGCCTCGCTCAAGGAGAGATCTGGAAGGAAAGTCTGATGCGTGACAATGTTCAAGCCGCCGCGCCGATGGCCGGGATGGCCAGCAGGCCGGCTGATGGTGGCCGAACCCCGCACCGGGGCCTCGCGCTGGCGCTGGTGCTGCTGGCCCAGGTGCTCGTCGTTATCGACGTGTCAATCGTGACCCTGGCGTTGCCCGCCATCCAGCGCGGGCTGGGCTTCTCGCCGGTCGGCCTGCAGTGGGTGCTCAGCGGGTACGCCCTGGCGTTCGGCGGGTTCTTGCTGCTCGGCGGCCGGCTGGCCGACCTGCTGGGCCGGCGGAGGATCCTGATCACAGGGGCCACGGTATTCACTGCCGCCTCGCTGGCCTGCGGTCTAGCCGGCTCGGCCGGGGTGCTGGTCGCCGCCCGCGCCGTCGAGGGGCTGGGCGCGGCCATGATGGCCCCCGCGGCGCTGGCGCTGATCCTGGCAATGTTCCCCGAGGGCCCGGAGCGGAACAAGGCGCTGGGCGCGTTCGGCGCGGTCAGCGGGGCCGGCGGCGCCATCGGCGTGCTGGCTGGCGGGATGCTGACCACCTGGCTGTCCTGGCCGTGGATCTTCTTCGTCAACCTCCCGGTGGGGGTGCTGATCGTGGTCGGCGCCCGGCCGCTGCTCCCGGAAAGCCGCGCCGATCTCGGTCACCGCCGGTTCGACGTGGCCGGGGCGGTCACCGTCACCGGTGGCCTGTCCCTGCTCGTGTACGCGGTGGTCAGGGCAAGCAGCCATGGCTGGGCGAGCGCGACCACGATAGGGCTGCTGGCCGGCGCGGCCGCGTTGCTCGCCGCGTTCGTCGCGATCGAGGCCCGGTCGGCGGCGCCGCTGCTGCCGCTGTCGTTCTTCCGCAACCGCACGGTCGCCGCGGCGAACCTGGCCGGGCTGCTGCTGGGCGGCCTGATGTTCCCCATGTTCGTGTTCTTGTCGCTGTACATGCAGCAGGTGCTGGGCTACTCGGCGATCAGGGCCGGGTTGGCGTTCCTGGTCATCGCGGTCGGCATCATCGCCTCTTCCGGGCTGGCCCAGGGCCTGGTCACCAGGGCGGGCGCCAGGCTGGTGCTGATCGTGGGGCTGCTCGGCTTCGCCGCCGCCCAGGTGCTGTTCATCCGCCTGCCCGTGGGCGGCCGCTACACCTCCGACCTGTTGCCCGGGTTCGTGATCGTGGCCGTCGCGCTCGGGCTGGCCTTCGTCGGCGACCTGATCGCGTCGGCCACCGACGTGCGCTCGGCCGACGCGGGCCTGGCTTCGGGGCTGATCAACACCAGCCAGCAGATCGGCGGCGCTGTGGGCCTCGCGGTGACCACCAGCGTGGCCGCGGCCCGTACCGCCGCCCAGCTGAGGGCCGGTCACCCGCCGGCCGTGGCGCTGACCGCCGGGTTCCACGACGTGTTCGTCATCACCGGAGTCCTGGCCCTGGCCGGCGCCCTGGTCGCGGCCACCCTCATCGGCCGCGGCCGTCCGGCCGCCGTGGCGGTGGAACCGCCCGCCTCCACGGCCTCAGGCCAGTCGGCCCGGGCCCTCTCCTCAGGAGACCGTGATGACACCTAGCCGGCATACTCGCTGGTCCCGCACCCTGTGGCGGGCTGTCTGCCGCGCCGCCGCGGCGTTGCAGCACATCCACGACGAGCAGACGCTGATGTGGGAACTCCAGTGGCAGGCCAGCCGGGCCGCCGTATCGGAAACCGGCCCGCTGACCTGGACGCTGACCCTGGACGGGCACCGGCTGGCAGGCAGCCACCTGCCGGTTCCCGACGACACCAGGGCGGGGGGTGCGTCATGACGCCCGGGCCGCGCACCGGCCGCTCCATCAGCGCACCGCCCTACTACCTGGGGCGGCCCGCCAGATTCTGGATCACCGCAGCGGGCCGGCGCCGGGGCACCCGGCCAAGGTCCGCGCCGAGCCCAGAGAAGTCACCATAATGAAAATGATCCGATGTTGTGTGCCGGGCAGGCCGCGTTGATCACCGGAGCCAGCGACGGCATCGGAGCGGCGACCGCGCGGCCGGGGGTCGCGCGGCAGGCGCGCATCCGGCCCGGGCCGCGCTGCGGCCCGGGCCGGGGTCGTGGGGTGTCAGGCGGGGACGATCTCGCCGACCTCAAGGCTTCCGCCCTGTTGCAGGATGGGGCAGCCTTGCGCGAGGGCGACGGCGGCGTCGAAGTCGGGGGCGGTGACGACGATGTAGCCGCTGAGGGCGTCGTCGCGTTCGCCCTTGTAACCGACGGAGCGGGCCTGGCCAACGCGGTTGCCCATGTCGGCGATCGAGGGGCCGATCTGGCTGAACCACGCGGGCCAGCTGGCCTCCTGCTCTGCGGTCGGGGTGCGGTGTGGCTGGGCGCGGAAGGTCAGGACGTAGTGGGTCATGGCTTGCTCCTTTTGCTGTGGGCCCGCCGTCCGGGCCCATCTACTTGCCCGTCGCGTGAGGCGGGGCCCGGATCGACAGTTCAGAGCTGGTTGAGCCGTTGTTCGAGGAAGTCGCGTTCGACCTGGTTTGTGGCGAGTATCAGCGCTTCCTGGAACGCGAGGCGGGCGTCGCCGGTGCGGTGCAGGCGGTGCAGGAACTCGCCCCGCGCGGCGGCCAGGTAGTGATAGCCGGCCAGCTGCGGCTCGCCGGCCAGCTCGTCGAGGGCGTCCAGCCCGGCCTGCGGTCCGTGGGCTTCGCCGAGCGCGATGGCGCGGTTGAGCGCGACCACCGGTGAGGGCCAGATCTCGAGCAGCACGTCGTAGAGCCGGGCGATCTCGAGCCAGTCGGTGTCGCGGTAGCGGGACGCCTCGGCGTGCACCGCCGCGATCGCGGCCATCAGGGCGTACCGGCTCGGCGGCCGGTGCCGCAGCGCGGCCTTGACCAGCGTGATGCCCTCGCTGATCTCGGCGCGGTCCCACTGGCCGCGGTCCTGGT